>Ga0208434_1000003_pt1 | contig 356038 bp, 313 predicted proteins | sample 13_taG_FD_184086 | JGI IMG/M metagenome (GOLD analysis project Ga0208434, IMG submission 184086) | Marine viral communities from the Subarctic Pacific Ocean - 13_ETSP_OMZ_AT15268 metaG (SPAdes) (version 2) | ecosystem: Environmental > Aquatic > Marine > Oceanic | place: Pacific Ocean... | reverse complement strand
ATAACGACCCGGCGTTTAATGGGCGCAGAGATTTAGTTTTTGTTGAAGTAACTGATTTGTTTTATTGGACACAAGTTGTTGATCGTACTCCGTCTGCGTCCCATTGAAACGCTTGTTATGTTGCCAAAATTTATGATTAAAGGGAAAAGAAATATTCGATTAGTAGAAACAAACCGATTAAAAAGCCAAGAAACCCCATTTCTAAAATACCACCGGAATTTTTGATTGCTTTCTTATCTGTCTCGGTAATGTGTTTGCTTTTGAGATTTCCCCATTTGCTAATAAGCGAATTTGAATCCATTCTTCCTTTCCAGAGGAAAAATGCAGAAACCGATAAAAACAATATTCCTAAAACCAAATTAGCCATAGGCAACATAACATAATATTATCCGTACAGCTTATTTGTGTGGAATTCCTGAATAAATCAAAAATACACACCTGAGTGCTCCAAAAGCAGTTTTATAGATTTATTCAGAACTAATTTTAAAATATAATTCCCAAATAAATCAAAAAATTCTGTAAGGAATACTCCGCGGAACGGTCTTACTAAGATAATAAAACAAAAAACTAAACCAAGCACTAATGGCTAAGTCTAAATTGTTGGAAGCGGTAAGGCGGGAAATAAGACGGCGCAACTACAGCTACAGAACTGAACAAAGTTATATCTCATGGATCGTAAGATTTATTCGGTTTAACGGAACCCGCCATCCGTTAGATTTAACAGATACCGAAGTAGAGCGTTACTTGAATTTTCTGGCAAACGAAAAGAACGTAACTTCATCAACTCAAAATCAGGCACTTTCGGCATTGGTATTTTTATATAAGCAGGTATTAAAACAACCGACGCTTAAATTGGATAGCCTGAAAAGAGCAAAACCCAGCGAAACACTCCCCGTTGTACTATCTCCCGAAGAAGTAAAACAGATCTTGTCCCATATTTCAGGGATAAGCCATTTGATATGTACACTTTTGTATGGCTCAGGTTTGCGTATTTCAGAATGCTTGAGATTACGGGTTCAGGATGTGGATCTGGAATATCAACAACTTTGGGTGCGTTCAGGAAAAGGCAACAGAGATCGAGTAACCTTACTTCCAAAAAAAAGTGTAGGCGATTTAAAACGCCAGATTAAAAAAGCGAAATTGATTCATGATCAAGACATTAACAACGGACTTGGAAAAGCGCTGCTTCCAAAAGCATTAAGCAAAAAATATCCGGAAGAAAACATTCAGTTTCGATGGCAATATGTGTTTCCATCAAAAAGCCTGGCTAAAGATCCACGATCAGGCATACTGCACAGATACCACATCTCTTCCTCTTTGGTTAATAGAAAAATAAAGAGAGCGACAAAAAAAGCGGGAATTCAAAAGAAAGTATCTGCGCATACTCTCCGGCATAGTTTTGCAACACATTTATTACAGAATGGCTACGATATCAGAACGGTTCAGGAGTTATTGGGACATAAAAACCTCAAAACTACAATGATCTATACTCATGTCATAAATAAAGGCGGTAATTACATCAAAAGCCCAGTAGATCTGCTAAATTAACCGTTTGGACAATCCGGGGGTTGTCGATGGTATCCCAAGACGCGAGCAATGAACAGGAAACAAAAAATGAGCCCGGATTTCTATACACATTCAGTGTGGCCATTGCATATTCCATGTAGGGGCGATTCATGAATCGCCCCTACATGGAATGCAAACCCAATAAATCATCCGCAAAACACATCTGGAAAAACCTCGGGGATATTTTTTGTAAGGAATCCGGCCTCAACCTGTCTAACTGTATGTCATGAAGCAGAAGAAATTACCAAACCGCCAATCCATGCGTTTGCAGGGTTATGATTATTCAACCCCGGGATTTTATTTCATCACCATTTGTACTCAAAATATGCAACGTATTTTTGGCGATGTAATTGATGGCAAAATGCACCTGAATGATTTCGGGGTGGTTGTACGGAATGAATGGATTAAAACAGAAGCCATTCGTGACAATATAAATTTGGATGCATTTGTGATTATGCCTAATCATGTTCATGGAATCATTGAAATTATTGATAAAAACCCAATCGTAGGGGCGAATCGCGATTCGCCCTTACGGAACCGAATATTTATAAATGACAGCATTTATAGGGCAAAATTCGAATCCCCATCAAATAATTTGGGAGCCATTATCCGAGGATATAAATCAGCGGTGACCAAACAAATCAATCAAATCCGCAAAACACCGGGCGCGAAAACCTGGCAACGGGGTTATTATGATCACATAATCCGAAATGAAGAGTCATTATTTCACATCCGGGAATACATCAAATGCAATCCAATGAATTGGAATAAGGATCGATTTTACCAAAACAGGTAATTTGATAATCCGGTTCGCGGTCGGAAATGAATATGAATTCGGAAACGTGAACAATGGTGAAACACGTATGAATTTGTTAACATACGTCCCTTTGTAGGGGCGAGTCGCGATTCGCCCCTACAAAGGGACGGAAGCCCGGTAGATCTGCTAAATTAACCGGTACAAATTCTCCCTTCGAAGGGAGACGATTGTCCAAACGGTTCTTTGGACAATCCGAGGGATGTCATTGATAACCCAATCCTGTATGGAAATCACCCCAACTTATCTACAAAATCTAGTTTTTCCCACGGGAATTCTTCTCTTCCAAAATGCCCGTAAGCCGCGGTTGGTTTATAGATCGGTCGTTTCAGATCAAAACGAGAGATAATTCCTTTCGGAGTACAATCAAACGTCTGCGCAACCAAGTTAGCCAATTCAGGATCACTCATTTTTCCGGTTCCGTAACTGTTCACATTAATGGAAACAGGTTCTGCAACACCAATGGCATACGCCAATTGAACAAGGCACTCATCAGCCAAACCTGCGGCTACTACATTTTTGGCAATATGTCGGGATGCGTAAGCGGCACTTCTATCCACTTTTGAAGGATCTTTTCCGGAAAAAGCGCCGCCACCGTGTGCTCCGAATCCTCCATAAGTGTCTACAATAATTTTGCGACCGGTTAATCCGGTATCTCCATGTGGTCCGCCTATTACAAACTTGCCTGTTGGATTTACATGATAAATGGTTTCATCATCAATGAGTTCGGAAGGAATTACATTCTTGATAAGAATATTCTTTACATCTTCATGAATTTGGGACTGTTCAACACCTTCATCATGCTGTGTGGAAAGAACGATGGTATGGATTCTTTTTGGCTTTCCGGCGTCATCATATTCAATGGTAACCTGACTTTTATTATCCGGTCCCAAATAAGGCATTAGATCCGTTTTTTTACGAATTCGAGCCAACTCTCTCAAAAGATCATGAGAAAACTGAAGCGGCATCGGCATGTACTCCGGAGTTTCTTTATTGGCATAGCCAAACATCATTCCCTGATCACCTGCGCCTTCGCGATCTACTCCCTGGGCAATATCAGGACTTTGTGTATGGATGGTAGAAAGCACTCCGCAACTTTCAGAGTCAAAACGATAGGATGCTTTCGTATATCCTATTTCTTTTATGACTTCTCTTACTATTTCCTGAACATCAACATAGGCATCAGTAGTAACTTCTCCTGAAACTACAGCTAAACCGGTGGTTACAAGGGTTTCAACAGCTACTCTTGATTCCGGATCCTGAGTTAACATGGCGTCCAGAATGGCATCTGAAATCTGATCGGCAACTTTATCCGGGTGCCCTTCTGATACGGACTCTGAGGTAAATAAATTCTTCATTCTTGTATTTTATTGAGTAAGGTTCTTTCGGTTACGAAGCGCAGAAAAGGTAAGAAGATTTATTATTTAATAAAGCTTAAGAATCGAATAAATCCTTATCACTAGCCTTTCTGTCAATTCCCAAATACTGATAAGCTTTTGCGGTAGCAACTCTGCCTTTTGGAGTTCGTTGTAAAAAACCTTCCTGAATTAAAAAAGGTTCGTAAACTTCTTCAATGGTTCCCTTGTCTTCACCAACGGCAACTCCAAGCGTGCCCAAACCTACGGGACCACCGCCGTAATTTTCAATAATGGCGCGAAGCATCCTTATGTCCATATCATCCAGGCCGTTTGCATCCACATCAAGTGCGTTAAGTGCTTTATCTGCGATCTTTTTGTCGATCTCTTTGAGATTCTCAACCTGAGCGAAATCACGGGTACGGCGTAAAAGCTTATTCACGATCCGTGGAGTTCCCCGACTTCTGCGGGCAATTTCGTAAGCACCCTCATCCGTAATCCCGAAATTTAGAATACGGGCAGTGCGAAGCGCTATGTTATGTAACAGCTCTACTTCGTAATAATCCAACCGCATATCAATTCCGAAACGAGCTCGCAATGGCGCAGTTAGCATTCCTTTTCTGGTGGTTGCCCCAACCAATGTGAACCGACTCAATTCTATTTGAATGCTTCGGGCATTGGGACCGGAATCAATTACGATATCCAGTTTAAAATCCTCCATCGCAGAATAGAGATATTCTTCAATAACCGGATTTAGCCGATGGATCTCATCAATAAATAGTACATCTCCATCTTCTAAATTTGTAAGCATTCCGGCCAGGTCGCCCGGCTTTTCGAGAACAGGCCCCGTTGTTGGGCGGATATTCACATTCATTTCCTGTGCGATGATATGCGATAATGTAGTTTTACCTAATCCCGGAGGCCCCGAAAGAATTACATGATCCAGAGCGTCGCCGCGCTGTTTGGCAGCTTTTATAAATACCTCAAGGTTGGATATTATTTTCTGCTGGCCGATAAACTCATCCAAACTGGACGGGCGTACAGAGTTTTCGAAAACGTCTTCTTTTTGCTCAGGATTTAGCAGAGGATTATGCACAGAATTTCGGTAAATATGTTTACACTAACTTAATAGAATTATACTTAGTTTATAATCGAAATGCGCATTGAATTTTGGAAGAAGCTATGAAATACAATTCTTTCTCCCCGGATAAGCTCGATTTTGATCCAATTGAGAATCAAAAAAAGAAGCGTGGTAAGAAATTGGCAAATTTAAAGAAGAATGAAATTCTGAAGGAGAAAGGATTGCACAAAGATCTGAGTTCAAGCAGTTTGAAAATTTATGGCTCGGAGTATTTCTTCAATTACGAGTTAAGTTGGTTGAAATTCAATGAAAGAGTATTAGCAGAGGCTCTTAATCCTAAAAATAAACTACTCGAAAGAATAAAATTCATTGGTATAGTCTGTTCTAATCTGGATGAGTTTTTTCAGAAAAGAGTTGGAGGACTAAAACGTCAACAGCTTGCGGGTGTTAAAACGCTTTCTGTAGATGGGATGTCGGCATCTGATCAGCTGAAAGAGATTCGCCAAGAAGTGCTGAAAATGATCGAAGCTTACAGAGGGTGCTTTTTTAATGAGCTGGTTCCGGCAATGGCTGAAAAAGGAATTAAAATTAAGGCGTATTCTGAGCTTACCAATTACCAAAAGAAAGTAAGCGACCGGTTTTTCCAAAAACAGATTTATCCTATCGTAACGCCTTTGGCAGTGGATGAATCACACCCATTCCCATTTATCTCAAACCAGAGTCTATCATTTGCTATAGAACTTGAAAACCCAAAGAATAAAGAAAAGCACTTCGCCCGTATTAAAATTCCGGCAAACCGCCCGAGGTTAATACAGGTTCATCGCAGAGGCAATAAAGTAATTCTGGTTCCTATCGAAGATCTGATAAGAACAAAGATAGATCAGTTTTTCCCGGGGATGAATGTTATTTCTGCTCATATGTTCAGGGTTACAAGAAATGCTTCGGTTGAACGAGAGGAAGAAGAAGCGGACGACTTGCTGGAAACTATTGAAGATGAACTGAGGGAAAGGAAATTTTCAGAGATAGTTAGGATGGAGCTGGAAGCAGATATGCCCAAGCATATCAAAAAGTACTTGCTCAAAAACTTGAATATAAACTGGAATGATGTCTATGAAATGAAAGGCACTATTGGGTTAGTGGATGCGATGCAGATATCCATGCTTTCCGGATACCCAAGATTAAAAAGCCGTTCATGGACGCCTGTTTTGCATCCTGCTTTAAAACACGAATTGGATGAAGAAGCCCCCAGCTTTTTTAAGATCATTCGGGATGGGGATTTTATGGTTCATCATCCTTACCATAGTTTTGCTCTTACTACTCAAAGGTTTATAGATGAAGCCGCAAAAGACCCAAAGGTTCTGGCAATAAAACAAACACTATACAGAACCTCCAAAGATTCACCGCTTATGCATTCGTTAATGAATGCTGCCGAAGAAGGGAAACAGGTTGCGGTGTTAGTTGAGATCAAAGCGCGGTTTGATGAAGAAAGAAATATTACATGGGCTCAGAAACTCGAGAATTATGGAGTTCATGTTGCTTATGGAATTCCCGGATTAAAAATACATACCAAGGTTACTATGGTAGTGCGGGAAGAAGCCGATGGATTAAGAACCTATTGTCATCTTGGAACAGGAAACTATCACCCCGATACGGCTCAGCTTTATGAAGATCTCGGGTTATTTACTTGCGATGAAGTTATAGCGTCTGATGTAACAGATATTTTTAATTTGTTGACCGGATATGCTCCTGATCAAACATTCGAAAAATTGATGGTAGCGCCCAAGCATCTGAGAAAGCAAGTAACAGAACTTATTGAGTTTGAAACTAAGGAAGCAAAAGAAGGACGGCCGGCCAGGATCATCGCAAAGATGAACAGCATGGAGGACCCGATGATCATACAGAAGCTTTATGAAGCATCTGAAGCCGGCGTACAGATCGATCTTTTAGTACGGGGAGTGTGCAGACTGATCCCGGGTAAACCCGGATTAAGTGAAAATATTAAGGTTCATTCTGTAATTGGAAGATTTCTGGAGCATTCCAGAATATTTTACTTCAGTCATGCAGAGGAGCATTTATACTTTATTGGCTCAGCAGACTGGATGCACAGAAATTTGGATGCACGGGTAGAAGCTTTAACGCCTATTGAAGCTCCCAAACTCAAGAAATATCTTCAATTCATTATCAGCGTATATTTGAGAGACAATATGCAACGCTGGACGTTAAACGAAGACGGAACATATGATAAGGTTCCTAGACCAAAGGGTACGCGGAAAGTCTCAACGCATAAAGTACTGATGAATCATACGCAGGATTCAGAGAGCCCGATACCAATGGTTGGTTAACAGGTTAATTAGAAGATGTTCCCTCATCATCTTCTAAATCAACTTTACCCAGATCGTAACTAAGTTTGCGGTAGAGAACAAAAGCAGATTTTCTGAATATGCCATCACGATTATATGCTTCACCTACGGCCGTTAATGCTTTTTCAAACTCTCCAACATTTACATACGCATTGCCAAGATACCAAAATGCTTTTTCAGCAATCATTCTGTTATCAGCAGCACGGGAAGCGGCTTCTTCAAAGTTTTCTATGGAAGCCTGATAATCTCCATCGTTATAATAGATAATTCCACGATTTAAGAAAGCTTTTGAAGCATAAGGCTCTTCATCATAAGAGGAAATAACCTCACTAAAAAGCTCTAATGCCTTTTCTTCATCTCCGGAAGAAATTGCAGCAAAACCTAAATTAAGAAGTGAGTCAGCGCTACTTATACCGAATTCCTGAGAGCGAAGTCCATCAGCAACTTCAATCTGGTCGGCCGGGATGTTAGTGACAATAAATTCATTCAACTCGGTAGGTGTTTCAATTCTGAAAAGCTGAACCATTGCTACAATTAGAATAGTCGCTGCTGCTGAAGCATGCCAAATCCACCTTGGAAGAGGCTTAGGTGTAACGGGCTTCTTTTTTGTTTTGATCTTTTCAGCTAAAATTTTTTTTAACGAAACTTCTAACTCTAAACGATCTAATAATTCAGGGTCTTTGGCAAACTCTACCCACAATGCATCAATTTCGTTATTGCTTAATGTGCCTTTTACATAAGCATCTATCTTTTTATATATATCCTGATCTCTTGAACTTTCCATAATGAACCTAAATTATTAACCAATGTATTTCTAATACATTGGACCTTCTGACTAGTAAGACAGTTTCAGAGGGCATTCCTTACATTATTTGTTAATATTTTTTTTAAAACACTCGTTAAGCACCTGAATGATACGATGTTTTTTTGTCCAGGCATTGTTAATACTTATGCCAAAATGATCAGCAACAACAGAAGCTTCGCTGTCAGGGTTGTCAAACCAGTATGATATAAATGACTTTTGTTTAGCTTGCAATTCCGTAAAGCAGCGTTCCAATATACTCTGACGTTCTTCGGTTAAAAGGTTTTCCAACTGATCCGGCTCCTCTGAATGAGAGTCGGGAACTTGATCATAATTAATTTCTTTCTGTTTGTTTTGATGCTTCAAGTAGTCATGCTTGGCTGTTGCAAAAAGATAATTGATGATGCGATCCGGATGGTTCAACTCATCGTTCTTTATTTTTTCAACTGCAAACATAATAGCATTTTGAGCAGAATCCTTTGCATCTTCTGGCCCTGCATCCATTCGTACCAATAAGAATTTGCACAAAACTTTTGTGAGAACTTCATAGTGCTCCTTCAATGATTTTTGGTCATCATTTTGGACAGCAGTTACAAAGTTTGAATAATTCATGAGTTAATATCAAATTGTTGCTATAAAATAAGCGAGATTTGGAAAAAGAAAATGGAGAATTTTAAATTATAACCACTTAGTTTCCAACTGTGTATAGAGTACAACTAAATAACTTTGAAGGGCCACTAGATCTGTTGCTCTTTTTTATCAAGAGAGATGAGCTGGATATTTATGATATCCCGATCTCATACATCACTCAACAGTACCTTGAGTACGTTAATCTGATGGAAGAATTAGATCTTGATGTAGCGAGTGAATTCATTCTTATGGCAAGCATGTTAATGTCTATAAAGGCAAAAATGATGCTACCGAGAGAAGAGGATGAAAACGACGAAATAGATGAGACAGATCCCAGATACGAATTAGTTCAGAAGCTCTTGGAATATAAGCGCTACAAAGAGATGGCGGTTAAAATGGCCGACATTGACGAAGAAACCAGAAAGCGGTACAAAAGAGGTTATCCTGAAGTTGATGATGTAGATCAGCAAGCATCCGGTGAAGCGCTAAAAGATGTTACTTTATTTGATCTTATTTCGGCATTCAGAAAGGTTTTAACAGATTTAGAGCGCCAAAGGATCGTTCATAAAGTAAATAAGGTTGAAACAACGATTGAAGAACAGTCAGAGTTTGTATTAAATAGTCTTGCAAAGTCAGGAAGACAATCGTTTGCAACTCTTTGCAAAGAGTTAACAAATAGGGTGGTAATAGTTGTTACCTTTCTTGCAATATTAGAGATGATAAAAGAGCAACAAATAAATTTATTTCTCGAAGAAGACCCCACCGACTTTTACTTAGACTTGAAGCCGGTTGATGAAATAATTAGTGCATAACAACAAATAATAAAGATGAAGAAAATAATATACATTGTATTGGTCGTTGCCGTAGCCGGGTGCAGCGGATCAAAAGAAACAACAACCCTTCCCTCGGCCAGCATACATGATTTTGATAAAACCATAACTGTAGATGGTTTAAAGTCAGATCTCACAATAATTGCCAGCGATGAATTTGAAGGTCGCGAGACGGGTGAGGAAGGTATTAAAAAAGCCACAAACTATATTACTGAAAGATATAAAGAACTGGGCCTTAAGCCTGTTGGAGATAACGGAACCTTTGAACAGAATTACGATTTAAGCGCTCCCGTTATTGATAGTTACAACTACACTGTAACAGATAATGAAGGAAGCTTAATTAGCGAGACCGCTGTAACTAAAGAAGCTACAGGTGATTTTGTTACCGTTTTTGGCGGTTCTGATGATGTAAGTGGAGAAATAATTTTTGCCGGCTTTGGTATCAGTAATGAAACAACAAACCAGCTTCCTGAAGTTGTAGCGGATAAGTGGGTGATGGTATTTTTTGATCGACAACTTACCAATCAAAGAGCTCTGCAAACATTATCCGGTAGTGGAGCAGCAGGTGTGATCCTGATCATGGATCATAACGATCCGCAAGGATTTATAGAGAATGCTGAACAAGCTCAATCCAGAATAGGCTCGGCCGGACGATTATCATTGGCGTACTTACAAAACAACAATTCAAGATCTGCTGCATGGAACAGAATAAATCCTGAATTAGCAGCTAAAATGCTGGGTAAAGAAAGTGTAAGTGAATTAGTGGACATGAGTGAAGAGGTCAAAGCTAACGCTTCTGATTTTAAACCAATGGAACTGGAGTACACGTTATCACATGACGTTTCAATAAGTGAGAATACTGTTGTTGCATCAAATATCGCCGCGTTTCTAGAAGGAAGCGATCCATTATTGAAAGACGAAGTGGTTGTATTGAGTGCACATCACGATCACGTAGGAATCGGAAGACCGGATTCAACCGGGGACACTATTTACAACGGCGCTGATGACGACGGAAGTGGAACTGTTGGACTATTAAGCACAGCTCAGGCAATGGTTGCTGCTAAAAAAGCCGGAGCCGGCCCAAAAAGAAGTGTTCTGTTTTTACACGTTTCCGGAGAAGAAAAAGGATTACTTGGTTCACGATACTATTCAGATCACCCTATCTATCCGATAGAAAACACCGTTGCCAATATTAATGTGGATATGATCGGCCGTGTGGATAAAGAGCATGAAGAAAATAAAGATTACATTTATGTAATTGGCGGAGAGATAATTTCCTCAGGTTTAGATAGCCTACTCAGAAGCGCAAATGAAGCCACCGTAAATCTTGATCTGAGCAATAGATACAATGATCTTGAAGACCCGAATCAGTTTTACAGAAGAAGCGATCATTGGAATTTTGGAAGATTAGGAGTTCCGTTCATCTTCTTTTTTAACGGAGTACACGCTGACTATCACCGACCATCAGATTCGATTGAAAAAATAGAATGGGAAGCCCTGACAAAAAGAACACAACTTCTTTATACAACTACGGCGATGATCGCAAATGCGCCAAACAGACCTGAAGTTGATAATCAGGCCTTTATTGAAAAGACACAAGCCCAGGCACGCAACTAAACAACACGTTTCTAAGCCCTCAAAGAAATATCTTTTGAGGGCTTTTTATTTGCCGATCATTACAAAAGGAGCCCAATATACCGGATGGTTATAATAGGGATGTTGTATTAGTTCTTTTTTAGCCAGATGAAGAGCTTTTTCTTTATAGCCAAACATAGGGGGAGTATAAAGATCAAAGTACATTTTAAACTTGGTCCATAAACCCACTTCCTCTTCCTCAAGGGTTCTTAAATTTTTATAGAAAGACCCCATAAAAGAAGCAGTACTTTTATCATAAACACTCCAAAGGCTTACAACAACAGAAGAAGCTCCCGCTTTAAGAAAAGAACGTTGTAATCCCTGAAGTCCCTCTCCGCTGATAATTTTCCCAACAGCAGTATTACAAGCACTAAGAACCACCAGATCTGCATTGAAAGTTAACGTAGAAATTTCCTTACTGTTCAGATAGCCATCCTCTTGAAAAGCCCCTTCAGATTCAACTAATTCAGAAATTATTAATCCGCTTTGCTGGGGATTTAACTCATTAACATTTCCGTGCGTTGCAAAGTGCAGATAACGGAATTCATTTAAAGAAGTGGTCTTAATTTTTGATTCGCTTACTTCCTGATGCTTTAATGAAAGAACATCAGTGAACTCTTTTGAAATGGCATCCACCTCCAGAATTGTTGAAGGCAGAGAAGAGTAATTTTTAGTTTGAGATGTTGAGCCATTTAGCCCGGAACCGGCTACTGCAAAGAGCTCTCGAGAAGTTGTTCTGTGAGGGGGTTCGATGTATTTATAGATGGTTGAAGAAGGAAGGTATTTGATGCTAAATTTTTCAATTAAAAAAGAATTGTTGATATATAAAGCATCAAACGGCAATAGAGAAAGTGATTTTGAAGGTACGATCAGAAGGTTATTAATTCCATCCAGCTTATCTGATACGGGCTTTAGTAGAAGTTCGAACAGAGGTTTCGATCTTTTACCGATAAGGTCTAAAGCTGCCTTTTCCTGAATGGCAGTTCTAAAATCAGAAACCAATACGGAGAGATGTTTTTTGGGGGACACGGAATCTATTTCAACTGAAGTGTAATCTGCATCATCTTTCGTAATCCTGAAAATTATTAATCGATGGTCAGTAAACATGTACTCAATCAAAGCGTCTTCGGCAGATAGTGAATTTTGAATTTCTGAAATTTTGATAGTTTCAAGTTCTTTAAAGGAGCGAAGCTTCGGATATTTTAAATGAAGCTCGTTTGTGAAAGACTGATACTGAAATTCCAACTCACTAAGTTCACTTTTCAGCTTTGATATAGATTGTTCATCTTTCGAATTTTCAATTTGCCGATAGAGTTTGTCTATATTTTTTTCTTTCTGTCTTAATGCAATCAGGGTAGTGTCTTCAACTACATTTTGGAGATCTGACTCAGAAAAAGAAAGTCGCTCCAGTAGTACGCGCGCCCTGCCCCGCTCAGTTATTTCAAAAGCTTTGTAGACGTCATTCTTTTGTTCTAAATACCAATAAGCAACCTCGTTATAAAAGTCAGCATAATTACTAAAAACACCTGATTCAAGATTTTCTCCATAAACGGAACTTTGTTCCCTTTCTATTTCGGCAAAAGCTAAATCAGCATAATAAAAAGCGCTGTCACTTTGGGCTTGATAAAACGCTTTTGCTAACAAACCGGTATAAGAGGCCAATCTGTATCCTTTAAATACAGAAGCAATTTGATAAGCTCTTTTAGAATAATTCAAAGCAAGAGCGGTATTATTTAATGCAAGATGAGCTTTAGAAAGTGAAGCGTAAGACTTCGCCTTTAATTGCTTTGATTCTGTTCCTTGTGAAAGATCAGAAGCTTTTTCTGCATAGGAAAGAGCTTCAGTATAATTTCCTGTTTCATGCTCAAGCTCGGCAAACCTTAGATAAATTTCTATAGCATCAAAAGTATTGTCATTCTTGATTTGCTCTGATAAAATCTTGTTGTAAAGGGATCTCGCTAGACCAAGCTCCTGTAGCTTTTGATAGCAAAACGCGATGTTTAATCTGGTTTTGACTGAAATACCAATATTATTCAGATCAGCCAGTCTTACACTTTCGTTGTAATACTCCAGTGCATTTTCAAACTCGCCAAGCGATTGATAAACAGAAGCAACAAATGTATATGCAGGAGTAATAAAAGGCACATCGCCAACCTCTTTTACGTAGGAAAGGTATTTCGAATAATTAGCTAAGGCTTTGTTATAGTTACCGGTTCTATGGTAGAATGAACCCAAATGGTAATGGGATGTTGAGATAAAGTCATTATTTTGGATCTCTTGCTTAGTAGCAAAGGATTTCAACAAATATTTTTCTGCCAGATCTGTAAAGCCCAGAACTTCATATGCCCGGGATAAATTGTCATATGAAATAGACAAAAGGAACAGATCATTTATTGATTCGAAACTCTCAACAGCGATCCGCCCATATTTAATGGCTTCGTTATAATTACCTAAATCGTATGTGAGATATGAGAGGGAGTTGCTCACCTGAGCTATTCTGTATTGATCGCCGGACTCTTTAGCAAGGTCAAGAGCGGCTTTATAATTCAAACTGGATTTCTCAAAGTTTCTTAGGCGTTTATACGCCCAGCCAACATTACTTTTAACATAAGCTTTAAGCTCAAACGGGATTTTGTTGTTTAATACGGAATCCGCTTTAAAAATCCACTCCGATCCTTTCTTATTATTCCCCTGATCAAGTAAGGAGGCCCCATAACCAACCGCAGCAATAACCCACTCTTTACTGTCCTTGTTATTTTGATATTTATCTAATGCCTTTCTGTAAATGTCTTCTGCTTCGGGGTAATTTCCCTTTCTGTATACTTCATTTCCTAAAATCAACAGCGAGTCATTCTCAACATTTGCGTATTGCGAAACAGCAACAGAAGGGAAAAAAAGCACCGTTATAAGAGCAATAAAGGAGCACTTCTTTTTTAAGATATTTACAAGGGGTTGTAGCATACAACGAATATATTTTGTTGTTTCCATACAACCAAAAATTAAAAGGAGTGCAATGAAATATAATATATCATATACAGACAGGCTTAATATGCCAGATGGAGATCCTAAACCGGAAGGGCCATCTAATCCGGACAGTGGAGAAACGGGAACTACTGGCGGGTAATACTTTAAAGCCAAACCTGCTGATTTTATAACAGGTTTGGCTTTTTAAAAAAAGAGCTAATAAGAAGAGTTCTCACTCCTTAAACTATTCACCAAATAATGCATTGACGAAATCAGCCCGGTCAAAAACCTGAAGATCTTCAATTTTTTCGCCAAGGCCGATGTACTTAACAGGTACACTCAATTCATTGGAAATACCGATTACAATTCCACCCTTTGCAGTTCCGTCAAGCTTTGTTAAAGCCAGACCCGTTATATCTACAGCTTCAGTAAAAGCTTTGGCTTGTTGCATAGCATTTTGACCTGTGGAAGCATCCAGTACAAGAATTACTTCGTGAGGAGCTCCCTCAACAACTTTGCCCATAACTCTTTTAATTTTGCTGAGCTCATCCATTAGCGCCTTTTTGTTGTGAAGACGACCGGCGGTGTCTACTAAAACAATATCAGAACCTCGCGATTTACCGGAAGAGACAGTATCGAAAGCGACGGAAGCCGGATCTGCATCCTGCCCCTGTTGAACTATGGGAACATCTGCTCGTTCACTCCAAATAATGAGTTGGTCTACAGCTGCGGCGCGGAAAGTATCAGCTGCGCCAAGGAGTACGCTTTTACCGGCTTTTTTATACAGATTTGCAAGCTTTCCAATAGTGGTTGTTTTACCAACACCGTTTACTCCAACTACTAAAACAACATGCGGTTTTACCGGGAAGCTTGCATCGAATTCTGCAGGCTTGTCCGAATCATTGTCTTTAAGAAGGTTTACGATTTCTTCACGTAGCAAAGCCTGAAGCTCTGCTTGAGTAACAAACTTGTCTTTTGCAACGCGAGCCTCAATTCTTTTAATGATCTCCAGAGTAGTATGAACTCCCACATCAGAAGTGATCAGAATTTCTTCAAGCTCGTCAAGCGTTTCGTCATCAACTTGGTCTTTCCCAACAAAAGCACGTCCAAGTTTATTAAGAATACCCTCCCTGCTTTTTTCAACACCTTTGTCTAAAGTTTCTTTTTTCTTTAAACCAAGTTTATCAAGTAATCCCATAGATCAGTTAAATTTTGCTCCCCGCATTATTTTGCGATAGCGATTAAAATAGTCAAAAAATGAATATATCATGATGAATGTACAGATATAAAGTAGCCAATTATGAACCTGCTCTGCATCTCTGAAAAAGAAAATGGCAAGCCAGTAAAGGGCAAGAACATTAACAGCAATTTTACCGGATAAAATGGACATGGCAACTTTTCCATACTTTATCTTTATAAAAGAAGAGCCGATCATAATAAAAGAATCTCTGAACACATTCAGAACAAGAAACCAAAGCGGAACCCATCCTAACCAAACAGTATAAATAAACAGAGCAGCGGCGCATAATTTATCCGAAATAGGATCGATCATTTTGCCAACTTCAGAAACGGTATTCGTTTTACGTGCTACAAGTCCGTCTAAGTAATCAGAAATACCGGCATAAAAAATTAAAACAATGATGGTAGTATCATACTGGTAATCATTTTGGATGTGTAGATATATAATCGGAATCGCCACCAAAAAGCGAGAAAAAGAAATCAGGTTCGAAAGCGTGAACACTCTTCCGGAAACCTGAACCGTTTTACCATCTATGTTTTTTTGATCAACCAAGTAGTACGTATTATCTGTTAATATCGAAAGGTACGCTCATTAACCACACAAAGCCAACACAAATAAATACAAACGAAACAGGAATTCTGTTAAGAAGTAAAGTCAGGGTTGTTTTTTTAACCAATCCAGGGCTTCATTCTCAGATTTAAATATTCTGCAATTAACTCCCAGGTTTCTTGCCAATGTTTCACCAAATTTGTTGTTTTTGTAATGCTCGTCAATCAGATCAACAAACGCTATTGATTTTCCTCCAAAGCCGAGTTTAAAAGAGGCTTGCACAATTTGATACATTTCAAAAACGGTACTTGAATTCATTATAATATTTTCTACGACCAAAATTTTTTTTAAGCCATATTCATTCATTTTCGATGCAATTTCAGCCCAGATTTTGTTTGATAACGCGATGCTGTCCCGCTCAGCCATATAATAGGCGTATAAGTAATCGCCTCTTTGTTCTACTTCAAGTTTATAATCCTTCATAAACAGCACTTTAATTTCTCATAACCCATTATATTATAAACAACTTTAAAGACCTAATACTAATGACAGATTCAAAAGAACTAGTTGAAAAGCAAAATTTTTCCAAACAAGTTTTTAACGGCAAGCTTTTGCATGTTTATTACGATGAAGTGACGCTTCCGGACAATACAACTTCTTCCAGAGAATGGATTAAACACCCGGGAGCTTCTGCTGTAGTTCCGGTTTTTGATAATGGGGATGTAATGCTGATCAATCAATACAGGTATCCGGCTAAACAAATATTTCTGGAGGTTCCGGCCGGCAAAATTGATACAGGAGAAAACCCTCATCAAACCGCAGTAAGGGAGTTAAGAGAAGAAACAGGTATTGAAGCAAAAGAGCTTCACTATGTCGGACATTTCTTTCCCGCCATTGGATATGCGGATGAGGTGATCCATATCTATATTGCTATGGACCTGAAATTCGATAAAGACGCAACTGATGACGATGAGTTTGTTCAGAAAGAACGGATGCCGTTTAAAGAGGCTGTACAAATGATTCACTCAGGCGAAATCAATGACGGAAAAACGATCTGCTGCTTATTAAGAGCAGCAGAGTATTTAAAAAAGTTGGGTAGAATCTAGAGCAACCCTTCTTGTTCTGCAAGCTCATATAAACTCTGATGTAGTTTTTTGGGGTTCAATTCTCCCCTTCTTGCTAGCTCCTCGATCTCAATTTCGTTAAGCATAATAATACACCCTGCTGAAGTTAGTGCTGCATCGAAGTTTCTTGGGTCTGCGAGTCTGAGCTTATCAAGATCTATACCGTTAGGTGAAACCTGTTTGTTTACTAAAATGTGAAAGATGTCTTCTTTGGAGTCTCCGAAACTTAATTCTTCAATACCTGTTTGTTCAATTGGAATCATGTTTGTCTAAAAAATCTCTGGCTTTAATAATTTCTATAATTTCTTCTGTCTCATTATCAATTTTCTGTACCTGAAATAAACTGATAATAGCTTGTTCCTTTAATGTCTGAATAACATCTTGAATAGTTTCACAATACTCTGTTTCACTAACCAGATCATTCACACCCTGAACAATATACCGAAAAGAGCGTTTCTTTTTTGGCGAAGCCACGCTCTTGTCTGTTTCTTCAAAATACTCTCTGATGGCATTCTCTGTAACAAACCAACTTACACCTAGCTTGCGACCTTTCAGCCGGCCTTCTCTTAAGTAAGCCCGAAGCGTCATTTTTGATATTCCAAGCATTTCATGCAGATCATCAATGGAATAAAGAGTTAAAGAGCCAATTTTACGGGGCATGGACTAAAAAAATATTTATATATTAATCTATAATTATATGCATAATATAAAAGATTAAATAACTATTAACTAACATTACTTATATATTACAAAAAAGATTTGGTCAGCGGGGTGTTCCCGTCGTATATTGGTGACAGTTGATTGAAAAGCAAAGCAACCCAGCTGAGAGGCAGGGTTTTTTTATGCCCATCTGTTAAACCTTTTCCTCTGCATTCACATTCAACTTATTTCTATCTTCAGAGTATGAAAAGAGCATATACTATTTCAATTCTTACTTTAGCGCTATTATCCTGTACCAGTTCCAAACTATATTATTCTTCTGATGCAGAAGACTGGAAGACAAATTCGTTAGACCAAGAAGAGCTTATCTATGAAGTTTACTTAATTGGTGATGCGGGTTCTGCAACTCTGGATGTACAGGAGCCAAATTTAAAATTGCTTCAAAACAAACTCGAAGAAAGCTCAGAAAGAAGTGCGGTCGTTTTTCTTGGAGACAATATTTATACCAAAGGTCTGCCGGATTCTACCCATCCGGAAAGAGATTTCTATGAGGCCAGGATCATTGAGCAAATGAAGACGGTAAAGAATTTCAAAGGGCGTGTTTTTATAATTCCGGGAAATCATGATTGGGATGATGGCGGCAAAGACGGACTAAAAGCAGTTAAGAGACAAGAAGAATTTGTTGAGGCATATTTAAACAGAGGGAACACATTTTTACCGGACGACGGATTTCCCGGGCCTGTAGATATAGAACTAATGGATGATGATGCTCATCCATTACTTAGAGACGATATCAGGTTGATCATTTTAGATACTCAATGGTGGCTGCATAAATATGATAAATCATATGGAGATACAGGAGAATATGAGCTCGTTGACGGAGGAGATTTTCTCAATGAGTTTGAAGATATTCTTATAAAGCGACAAAAAGACTTTCTGCTGGTTGCCGCTCACCATCCATTGATAACCAAAGGTCCGCATGGTGGTTACCTTCCTCCTTCCACGCATATACGACCTCCTGTTTTCGGAACATTTTATGCTTTATACAGACGGGTATTTGGTCTTGAGCAAGATGTAAACCACTATAAGTATAACAGAATGGCAAATAATTTAAGAAGCTTATTTGCCGGCAATGATCATCTTATTTACGCTTCAGGACATTCTCATAGTCTGCAGTATTTCAGAGAAAAAGGAAAAAGAGAAACCAGACATTTTGTAGTAACCGGAGCCGGAACCAAAGACAATTATGCAGCAAGCGGCAGAGGTTCAGAATTTAGTTATCAGGGGAAGGGGTTTACCAAAGTAAAGTATATGGGAGATGGCTCGGTTTGGCTGGAAGCCTGGGCTCCGATTGGAGATGGAGCTGAAGGTGAGCTTATGTATAAAACACAAATGAAAGGCCCATATAGTGATCCGGTTGAGAAAGACCCTGAAGAATTACCAAATATCGATTATACAGACAGTACAATAGTGATGGCCGCTAATCCATCCTACGATAATAAGAGCTGGCTTTTTGAGGCAATTGCGGGATCACACAACAGAAAGTATTGGTCAGTAAAATCTGAATTCCCCTATTTCGATGTTTCGGAGATAAGAGGAGGTTTAACGCCGGTTAGAATGGGTGGAAAAGGTCAAACTAATACCTTACATCTTGAAGATGCTGATGGAAATGAGTTTGTTCTCAGATCGTTGGACAAACAAGCCGGAAAAATTTGGGACGAAAATCTTAAAAAAACCATCGCTCTTGATGTTGCTCAGGATCAATTCTCGTATATAAATCCATATAGTGCAGTTGTTGCCACAAAATTATCTGATGCTGCCGGGGTTTATCATACCAACCCAAAGATTTATTACGTACCAAAAGATCCATTACTTGGAAATTATGCAGATCAAATTGGTGGTGAGTTAGCTCTTTTTGAAGAAAAGTATGATAATGATATGAGCCATTCAGAAAGTGTTGGGCGCTCTGAAGAAGTTGTAGCATATCGCGATATGATTCGGGAAGTAAACGGAGATATTGATCACCGTGTAGATCAGGAAATGATGTTGAGGGCGCGTTTGCTGGATATGTTTTTGGGAGATTGGGACCGGCACAGTGATCAGTGGCGATGGGCGACTTTTGAGCCGGAAGATAATCAAGGAAAAATCTATCGTCCGATTCCCCGGGATAGAGATGTTGCACTTATGGTAATGAATGGCCTGATTCCTACACTGGCAAAGTTCGGACCTTATTATCAGTACCAAAATTTTGGAGATAATTACGGAAACCTGATTGGGCTTAACGACAATTCTTTAGACCTGACAAGACGTTTTACCAACCAACTCACAAGAGAGCAATGGATGGAAATTACCAAAAATGTTCAGAATTCATTTACTGATAGTGTAATAGTTGCGGCGGTAAAAGAATATCCTGACGAAGTGTTTAAGAAGTACGGCAGTGAAACTATTGGTCACCTGAAGGCAAGAAGAGACAAATTAATGGAGGTTTCTGAAACCTATTTTGAGATGTTGAACAGAGTAGTTTCTGTACCAGGAAGTGATAAAAGAGAGCGCTACGAAATCGATTTTATTGATGATGAAAGAACGAGGGTTAGGGTATACAAACTATCAGGAAAAGGAAAATTGAGAGATAAATACTTTGACCGGGTATTTAGCGAAAAAGAAACAGACGAAATTCGCTTATTCGCAATGGGCGATAGTGATGAACTGCATTTCCGGGGCAAGGGATCGGGTTCAATTCTCATCACAGTTTCTGGCGGTTCAGGCAACGACGTTTATACCTTTGAAGACCTGACCAAAAAGACGGCCAAAAACATCGAGGTTTATGATACAGAAACGCAAAACGAGTACAATAATATTCCCACAAAAACACATCGCCATTTAACAAATGATTTTACTGTAAACGATTACAATTACGAAAAAGACTTCAGTTTTAACCGATCATTTCCGGGATATTTTTTCGCATATAATAGCTTCGATGGTGTTTTCATAGGCGGCGGGCCAAGAATTGTGCGTAACGGATTCAGAAGAGAGCCCAAAGTGAGTCATGATCTAAGGATAAACTATGCGCCCAAAACGGGAGCTTCTAACCTCAAATACGAAGGAATTTGGTACAGAAGAGCAGGAGAATGGGACATCCGCTCAAATACCGAGTTCTTATTTCCTAAAAGTTATCAGAACTTTTTTGGACTGGGAAATGAAACAGTGGAACTGGATCTGGGTAATAAATACTACCGTGCCAGATTATCCAGATACACATTCAGAGGTAGTTTATACAGGAAGATAAATCAAATATTTTCACTGGAATTCGGGAACAGTTTAAGTATTACAGAAGTAGAAGGCGACGATGACGACGGCCCTAATGTTATAACACAACCCGGAATTGGTGTAAGCGAAAGTACATTTGAAGATCAATGGTTTAATACTATTTTCACAGAAATCTCACTCAATGACGTGGATGATATGATAAATCCTAAACAAGGATATAAATTTTCATACTCTTCAGATTTGAATATAGGACTTGTAAACACTTCACAAACGTTTTCGACACTCAAAACACAGCTGAGTATATTCTATCCGCTTATATTCAGCCCTCAAATTGTTGTAGCAAACCGTGTGGGAGGGTCTCATAACATCGGCCCCTTTCCTTTTTATGAATCTAATTCTATTGGTGGAACAACAAATCTGAGAGGATTTAAAGGAAACAGATTCGCAGGGAGAAGTACTTTTTATAACAATACAGAAGTAAGAATAGAACTTTTAGATTTTTATAAATATCTGCTTGGCGGAAAACTTGGAGTAACAGGTTTCTTTGACATAGGAAGAGTGTGGACAGACGGTGAAAGTTCCTCACTTTTACATAAAGGATATGGCGGAGGAGTCTGGTTCAATGCTTTTGATTCCGTCTTACTTAATTCCACAATCGGTATGTCGGATGAGGGAACATTGATAGAAATAAAAGCAGGATTTTTCTTCTAGCAATTCAACCGTGGCTCGATTATTGATATATTGTACATAAATGCATCAAAAAGTAATAATTAGCCAGAATGCCAGAACCAAGTAATTATAGATCTCTAGCAGCAATTATGTTTGCTGATATGGTAGGGTATACCAGGTTGATGCAAGAAGATGAATCAAGAGCAAAGCTTTTAAGAGATCGCCAAAGAAATGTAGTAGATAAGGTCATTACCACTAATAACGGCAAGGTAATGCAATATTACGGTGACGGTACATTAAGCATGTTCTCAAGTGCTATTAATGCAGTTGAGGCGGCTCAGGAAATTCAAGAGCAATTACGACAAGATCCCCCTGTTCCTCTCCGGATTGGAATTCATGTTGGAGATGTAGTCCATGATTCTGAAGGTGTTTTTGGTGATGCTGTAAATGTAGCAGCAAGAGTTCAATCACTGTCAGTTCCCGGGGGTGTAATGATGTCAGGAAAAGTCTTTGATGAGATCAAGAATCACCCGGGTATAAAAGTAGAAGCATTTGGGGAGCATGAACTCAAAAATGTGTTCAACCCGATCAGCATATTTGCCTTGGCTAACAAAGGACTTGTTGTTCCTGAGCAATCTTATATACAGGAAATTACCGGAAGTCATAAAAACAGTGTAGCAGTTTTACCGTTCGCGAATTTCAGTCCCAATCCGGAAAACGAATATTTTAGTGATGGAATTACGGAAGAGATCATCAATGCCCTTGTAAAATTAGACGGGCTTCAGGTTCCATCCAGAACGTCAGTTTTTGCTTATAAAAACACAAAAAAAGATATCCGTGAGATCGGTAAAGAGTTAAACGTTGCCACAGTTTTAGAGGGGAGTGTCAGGCAGGCGGGGAATAAAATTCGTGTAACCGCCCAGTTGATAAATACCGATGATGGTTTTCATGTATGGTCAGAAAACTATGATGGTGAGCTGAAGGATATATTTAAAGTACAAGATGAGATTTCTCAAAAGATAGCAGAGAAGCTGCAAGAGAATTTTGAATTTAGTCCCGCCAGTAACCTTTATGAAGCTTCCACAGACAGTGTTGTGGCATATAATCACTATTTACAAGGTTTATATTATTGGAATAAACGAACACCGGAAGCTGTCCAACAAGCAATTAAGTGCTATGAAAAGGCGATAAAGAAATGTGCTACTTATACCAAAGCATATTCCGGGCTGGCAAATTGCTATAGTTTTTTAGGGGTAATCGGGCACTTGAAAGGAAAGCAAGCTTTTACGAAAGCAGAAAGCTATGCATTAAAGGCGCTGGAGCTAAACGACTTCCGGGGAGGTTCTTTTGTAGCTTTGGGTTATGTGAATCTTTTCTATAGATGGGATTTCGGTAATGCTGAAGCCAATTTCAGAAAAGCAATTACTATGGAGCCAAACAATGAAGAAGCAAGATTAGCTCTCGCGATGTATTACCGGATTATTGGGGATATAGACCGGATGTTTCATCATACAAAAGCAGCAAGTAAAATAGCTCCGGTTTCATTGCCGGTATTACTTCAACATGGTTTCTCATTTTGCCTGTTGGATAACCATGAAAAAGCAATTGAAATCTTTAAAAAGATATTAGAATTAGATCCTTTATTCAGGTCAGCTCTGGAAGGAATGGCTCTGGTGTATGTTGTTCAAGGAAAATATGATAAGGCGATAAAAACGGTCAGGAAATATTTAGACCTTGTTGATGCTGAGTTCAAGGGAGGAACGCAGTTAGGCTATATTGCAGCTTTAAAAGGGAATAAAAAGTTAGCGCAAGAGAACTTAGAAATAATCAAGAAAAGAGAGGAAGCCAATCCCAATCTTAACCTGAGTTTAGATTATGCAGTCATTTATGCAGCACTCGGAGAAAGCGATAAGGCATTCTACTATCTGAATAAGGCGGTGGACGAAAAATTAGGCGCTATTCTGCTTATCAAAACAATGTTTCCGCTAAACAAATTAAAGACAGATATCAGGTACTCTGAGTTACTTGAAAAAATTGGATTAACACCATAAGCTATAACGTATCGAGTTTAGCTGTTAATTTTCTATATTCGGGCAACTTAAAAGATTGAAAATGTCATCAGATTCAGACTCAGATTCAAAAAAGAAATTAGGATCCAGAAAACGCGGGGTGTCCGATATGTTTCGGACTTCGTACCGAACACACATCGAACTAAGTGCGATCGCGGATAACAAATCCAACATCATGATCAGTATAAATGGAATTATTATTTCTATAATAATCGCTTCCATTTCTCCAAAGATTGATTCCAATCCTTGGCTTTTACTTCCTACTTCAATTCTTTTAGTTACTTGTTTGGTTGCGTTGATTTATGCAGTGCTTTCTGCCCGCCCAAGGGTCAGCAAAGAAAAAGTAACGCTAGAAGATGTGCGTGAAAACAGAGCCAATATTTTATTCTTTGGAAACTTCTATACACTACCGAGAGCTGATTATGTAGAAGGTCTGGAAGAGTTGATGCAGGATAGCGAGCGATTGTATGATACTATGGCAAGAGATCTTCACGGATTGGGGCTGGTACTGGCAAAAAAGTACAAGCTGCTACGAATTGCTTATAACATCTTTATGGCCGGACTAGCGCTGTCAGTGATCAGTTTTATATTTGTTTTCTTTCAAATATCAGGATAATCAGTCGCTCTCAGATTCACCCGAAAACGCTCTTGTGATACGCTGGTTCATAAGGCGGCGATAATTCTCATACTCATACTTACTAACCGTAAAGTCGGATTTATACTCGCCATCAAAACACTCAACAAGTAACTTATTTTCTTTTTCCGTTTCTGAGATGGTAACCTGGACTTTTCCTAGTTTGTAAGATTCTATTTCTTTCATAAATGCATTTCGTTTTGCTAAAGATAGGCAGATCGAACTTAAATGGTGAACCTATTCTTTGCAGCCCCAGCCGGAATGTTTCTTTTGATTAGCTTTTTTGCCAAACTCAGGAGCTTTATAAAAAACCGTCATTCCATAAAAGTGAAGGGGTTCAGAATATATATTTAGATCCTTGCAATCTGCATTATCAGTAAAAAGTGGTTTTTTAGAAGTCTTTTGGAGGTGTTCTGAATAGCTGTTTGACAACTCCTCTAAGTTATCATCAAATGCAGTTAACCAGTACACAGAAATAGTTACCATCGTAGAAAGGTTTGAACTAAGTTTATCAAACGCGTGCTGAGCAAAAAAGTCAGCGAAAACTCCATTGGGGATAGAGTCGTTTTTCTCTAAAAGGTCAAACTTTTCCATCGACATATAAGACAGGTGTAAATTTTGAGGAGAAGCTACAGCAACATCTGTTACCGCTCTTAATTTCTCCATCATGTATGGGTTACCGTTATTACAAGTTGAAAGAATAGTTACATCAAAATGTGAAGAGAATTTCTTTAAGTCGTTCGTGAATATCTCAGTATCAAAATTCATGTCAGACATGGATCGGTGATAGTTTCGATCTTTGAAAGTGGGAATCTCATGACCAAAGTAGATCAAATATTCCTTAGTATCTTTTTTTGAGGAATAGGATTGATAGATCTGAGCTTCTGTTGTAAACCCGCCATCTATGGGGGAGTAGTTACCTTTATTTAGCAGTTTTCCGTTTCTGTAATGATAGAAAACCCGATCTTTTTTGGGGAAGAAAAGGAATGCTTTCCGTTCAGGTTTCTGGTGAAATATAAAAACCTCTCCTTTTTTAGCGTTCCGGGCAGTTTTAATAGATTCCTTAAGAGCTTCTTCGTTTGCCTTTTTAGCTTCTCCCTGATCATGGTATAGGTAATTGGCATCTGCATGAATCAAAGATATGATACGATAATGAACCTCGCCGGGATCTTGTTTTTGGGAAATTGTTTTGGAGCCGGAGCATCCGATAGTGAGAAAAACCGCAACAAGTAAAAAGACCACATTATAAGAATGCGGCCTTTTTTTAAGTATAGTTTGTACTGGTTTATTTATCAAAGCAGAAGCAAAATGATAATGATCAGTAACAGTGTGGTTACTCCAATAGTAACTGTGTCAGCCTGCTCCAGATCTTGTTGCACAAAATTAGCAAAGTTATTCAGGTTGTTGTTAGGAACTTTATTAAAACCATTTGTTCCATTTAACTCACTCTTTTTATCCTGAATATCACTTTTGAATACTGCCAATCCTTCTTTTTCAGAAGCGGGGACTACGCTCATAGACTCAACTCTCTCAATGGAAGTAATCAAATCGTCAAACGAGTCATTTAAAATATCTCTTTTTGTCTCCGGAGTCTCCGCTTTTTCTACACTTTCAACCATTTTGTTGATGTGTTTTTTGAAAATTGTTTCTGCATCAGCACTTGATTGCGCATTGATGGGAGACACAAGTCCAACAAAAGCTAAAGTTAATACCGAGAATATGAATTTTTTCATTTTTTAATCCGTTTGTTAGTATTGATATTACTTTAATGGAATAAAACCGCTTTCAGTTCCGTATTTTAAAAAACTAAATGAAACAGACTTTCAGATAAGTGAACAAAAGACTAACAATTTTAATAGCTGTAGGAATTTTTTTAGGGGCATTCCTTTACTCATCCTTAAAAAGCGTTGAACCTCAAAAGATCGAAAATGCTCCAAACTGGATCTCGCTGGAAGCCGCTCAAAAAGAAGCCATAGAAAATGATAAACTCATTATGGTTGATGTTTACGAGGTGGGTTGTAAATATTGCAGAGCCATGGAAAGAGAGGTTTATCCCGACACTACAGTTCGGATAGTAATAGATCAAGGCTATATACCGGTTAAGCTTGACGGAAATTCTGAAGAGCTAATCCGATTTAACGGAGAAGAAATTGCTGCCAGAGATTTTGCACAAAGTAAAGGTGCATATGCTTTTCCTACTGTTTTGGTATTAACGGCTGATGGAAAAGTTGTTAAGAAGAGAACAGGCTTTATGAATGTTGATGAATTAAGACAGTTTCTTTATAACCCGGGCTCCTGATCAAAAGAGCTCAAAATGGATATAATTATGAATAAAAAACTACAATCAGTATTAAGTATTTTAACAATAGCTTTGTTGATCATTGCTTGTGCAGAAAAACCAAATACAAACGGAACCGATGGCGGAGAAAACACTGCCACGGAATTAAAAGTATCTCCCGAGCTGTATTTTAGTGGAGTATCTATTCCATGGGGAATGGCCTGGCTCCCGGATGGAGATATGTTGATCACAGACCGTTCAGGAAAACTGCTTAGAGTAAAAGACGGAAATTTAGTAGCAGAAATTTCAGGCGTACCTGAAGTGTTAGCCCGAAGTCAAGGCGGTTTGTTGGATATAGAAATGCATCCAGATTATGAGTCTAACGGCTGGATCTACATAACCTATTCTTCAACTGAAGGCGAAGGAGAAGGAGCAAATACAGCTATAATGAGAGCAAAGCTTGAAAATAATGCTCTTGTTGAACCGGAAGTGCTGTACAAAGCAACGCCGAACACAACCAGAGGTCAGCATTATGGAAGTCGTATCGCTTTTGATGGTGATGGATATCTTTACTTTTCGGTTGGTGATCGGGGTAACAGAGATGTTCTTCCTCAGGATCTATCTAAAGATGGCGGGAAAATTTACAGGCTGAATGACGATGGATCAGTTCCTTCTGATAATCCATTTGTAACTGAAGACGGCGCCATTGACGCTGTGTTTTCATATGGCCACAGAAACCCACAGGGAATGACAACACATCCCGAAACCGGTAAAATCTGGGCGCATGAGCACGGACCGCGTGGAGGTGACGAATTGAACTATATTGAAGCCGGAAAAAATTACGGATGGCCGGTAATCAGTTATGGTATAAATTATAACGGAACGTCGTTTACAGACATGACTGAAAAAGAAGGAATGGAGCAACCTAAAACATATTGGGATCCATCTATTGCACCTTCCGGGCTAGATTTTGTAACCAGTGATCTATATCCGGGATGGCAGGGAAAAGCAATTGTTGGCTCTTTGAAATTCAATTATCTGGTTATAGTTGAGTTGGATGGTACAGAAGTGAAAAATAGAACGATCGTTTTAGAAGACATTGGGAGAGTTAGAAACGTAAAACAAGGTCCGGACGGTTATATTTATGTAGCTGTGGATGGAGAGGGGGTTTATAAGATCCTTCCTGAGAACTAAACCCGAAGAGGTTCGAATATTAAAAAAGTGTCTGCTTTAATTAGTTAGACACTTTTTTTGTGTCTTTTATTTCTATTTCATCAAAACCTTCATATTCATTCTCCGGAATAGAAATAGATTCAGATGAAGAAGCAGTACTAACTTTTTGGCGACGCTCCAGAATTTGTTGAAGGCGATCCACCAGGTCAACCAGGCGGCCCTTTTTTAATCGTTTTCTTTTATTCATAAAGCGGGCATACAGAAAAGATAAAAGTCCGAAAATTCCGAACATGATTATTCCAACTCCTTGGTCGTTACCCATCGCGCCAAAGACGGCACCGGCAAACATCATGATCGAAGCAAATATTCCCGCCACTACAGGCAGATAAAGTTTGTTGAAGGTTTTCATGCTCTGCTTTACTGAGATCTTTAAAGCGCCTCTGGATTCTTCGAACAGAACCTGAGTAGAATTTTGAGAAGACAGGAATCTTGAAAGTCCTTTGGGCCGTGCTTTCCAAAGCGTTTTATTCTTGCGATGCTTTAGTTCGCCAACGGTATTGAAATGATATTCAATTTGTCCCTTGAGTTCTTTAAGCGTTTCAGGGTTCAAACTTGAAGAAGAAAAACCTATCACTTCTGCATTAGAAAAGCCGGCATCTAAAATCATGGGTTCATCAACCGGAATTCCCTGATGCTCCAGTAAAGCCTCACAAACGAAAGCACGGTTCAATTTAAGAGAGTCAGTAATTTCGAAAAGAGCCGGGTACTCTTCCTCCAGATCAGCTAAAGGAACTTGAGAAGACGAGCCATAGAATTTTTGGAACATCGTAGCCCGGTTTACGATCCGTCTTATCTCATCATCCTTTAGATCAGCCATAATCTATTTGTTAGTTAGCTAGTTCATTTTTGCTTTCGCGGAAGTTATTAATTCAGCGATCTCTTCTTTCGAGATTTCCTCTCTATTGTTGCAATATTGGCAGACAATTTCCTGAGACTCTCCCTTCATTTCTTTAAGGTCATCATAATTCAGCATTGACAATGCATTCAGAAAGCGGTCTTTACTGCAGCGGCAAAAGAAATCAACAAGCTGGCGCGATAGTTCTTTTACTTTGATCGGCGACATTACTTTGTGCATCACGTCGTCGATGTACTGTCCGTCTTCGAAGAATTTATGAACTGCGGGAAAGGAACTAAGTCGTTCCTGTAGCATATCAATTTGCCCGTCAGGTGCATCGGGCAGTTTCTGGATCAACAGACCCCCCGCTTCGGTTACTTCTCCATTTTCATCCATCCCGACGTCCAAAATAAGTGCGGAATCAATCTGTTCAGATTGAGTGAGGTAGTGAGCGATGTCAGAAGTCACGTCACCGTTTATCAATTGAATGGTACTCGTTCTTGGCTCCGCTTCATTGTACAGTGTTTTGGAAAATGTAAGTACACCAAGTCCAAGTCCCTGCCCGAATGTTGTGGATGAATCAGTATAATCCAGTTCTGCAGAAGGGTTAGCAACGTAACCGCGTACTTCACCAAGACTATTCGCCTCGGCAACTAAAAAACCGATCGGACCATTGCCTTCCATACGGAGTCGAATACGCTCCTCTCCTTTAAGCTCGGAAGCCATTAACATTGTGGCTGTAAGTGCTCTTCCCAGAATAACAGTATTCAAAAGCGAAAGATCATGTCTTTCCCTTGCTTCTTTTACAAGCTCAGTTGTTTTTACTACAGAGATTTTAAAATGGCCGTCTTTAGAGATTCCCTTTATAAGGCGATCTTTAAACTCGAATTCCTTCTTGTTCATGAATGTAACTTCTTAATGAATAGGATTTATTGAATCCGTAAAGATAAGGATATTTGAGCGAGAATAAACGAATGGCCACAGAGAGAGTTTCTATCAGAGGGATAGAGAATCGCTTCTGGGTAGCTGTTATCTATCAGCCGTTAGCTTTTGTGTTTCCAGGGTCACTAAAGCTAACGGCTAACGATTTCAAAAAGTCAAAAACAGGATTGCTCTTGAGGGTGGGATTTGATTACTAATAAACGCTCAAGTCTCAACACTATTAACTCATCACTGCCAACTAATCACTACTAACTCACTTCCGGTCATTCAAATACATTTCGCCCATTCTTCCGGAAAAGTGACCTTTGGAAGAGTAGATCTTATGAGTTTTACCAACCTGAGCAATTCTTCTTTCAGCAAGTTTGTTGGAAGCAACATGAGTTGGAATTTCATTCTCTTCAGAGAAATTCAGAATATCTAAAATAGTGTCGTAGATCTTTCCTGCTTTTTGCAAGCATCGTTCTTCGTTATAGCCTTCCAGTTCTCCTGCAACATTGATCAGCCCACCTGCATTAATCACATAATCAGGAGCATAAATGATACCTTTATTCATTAATTCCATGCCGTGAAGGTCTTCGTTATCGAGCACGTTATTTGCGCCACCTGCAATAATATCACATTTGAACTGTCCCATGGTATCATCGTTGATCACTCCACCCAAAGCACATGGAGTAAAAATATCTACATCAAGGCCGTAGATCTCGTCTGGACTAACCAAAGTACCATTTACTTCTTCAGCAAGAGCTTTTGCTTTTTCTTCATAGATATCAGAGATAAAAAGCTTAGCGCCTTCTTTAGCAGCGTGGCGAGCAAAAGTTGAAGCTACATTTCCCGCGCCTTGAAGTGCAATCTTCTTTCCTTCTAAGGAGTCGCTTCCATACGCTTTTTTAGCACACGCTTTAACGCCCATATAAACTCCGTAAGCAGTTACAGGAGATGGATTACCGCTTCCGCCCATAGACTTAGGAATACCGGTCACAAACTTGGTTTCGGAATAAACCCATTCCATATTTTCTTCTTCCATTCCAACATCTTCTGCTGTTATGTAACGACCGCCAAGTCCATCCACAAAACGTCCAAAAGCTCGAAACAACATTTCTGTTTTATCTTTATGCGGGTCACCGATGATAACAGCTTTACCACCACCCAGATTTAAACCTGAAATAGCTGCTTTATAAGTCATGCCACGAGACAATCTAAGAACATCTTTAAGAGCGGCAGCCTCGTTTTCGTAATTCCACATTCGGGTTCCGCCAAGAGCAGGACCAAGAGTTGTATCATGAATCGCAATAATGGCACGTAATCCGGATTCAGGATCTGAACACATTACAATTTGTTCATGCCCTTTTGTTTGAAGAGCGTTAAATATTGGAAAATTCGGATCAAGTTCTTTTTTATTCATGGTGTTTTGGATCGTTGCTTCAGTCATTCTAAAAATTCTCTTACTAAGTTCTAAATTCGATTTTATGGAAACGCTTCCATGGGCTCTGCAAATCTTTGTACTCTTTTGCATTTACTTCGGATCTGCCAAATTCAATTAAGCCTTCAAATATAAGAAAACATCAACTATATATGGGGTTTTAAAGGCATAATTTTATAAACGACGGCGCTGAAATGGAGATCAGGGAATTTAATCGCACATTAAAGGGGTTTAAAAAAATATTTAATCTTGTAACAGATTAAGTTTTTTAGCTACGATATTGTATTTTAAAAGAAATAAGCATAGATGCTTTGGCGCTTAGGTTTGACCACCTCGCAGCCTTTTATGAATAAAAAAATAAATAAGGTAAACCATGTCATTCCGCTGGGTATTCGCGCAGCAGGGCGAGGACACCCGTACGTCTGCACTAAAGCAGAAGCTCGGAGTCCCGGCCAAAATAGCCGAATTATTGGCTATCCGCGGTATAGAAACATATGATGATGCAAAACTCTTTTTCAGACCAACAATAGACAGAATTTATGATCCATTCCTGATGAAGGACATGGATCAGGCAGCCAACCGGCTAGCACTGGCTATTCGCGATGGCGAGAGGGTACTCGTTTATGGTGATTACGACGTAGACGGAACCACAGCTACGTCGTGTCTATACATTTTTTTAAAGAAGTTTGGTGTGGATGTGGATTATTATATCCCACACCGGTTTAAAGAAGGCTACGGAATCAATCCTGATGGAATAAAGTACGCCGAAGATACAGGGTCTCACCTCATTGTGTCTGTTGATTGTGGCATTACTGCCATAAAAGAAGCGCTGGTTGCTAAAGAAAAAGGAATCGATCTTATTATATGTGATCATCATAATGTTGGCGATGAGATTCCGGATGCATTAGCTGTTTTAGATCCGAAAAGACCGGATTGTAATTACCCTTTTGATGGACTTTCAGGCGCAGGAGTTGGGTTCAAACTTATTCAGGGTACAATCTCAAGACTTGGGCTTCCTAAAAAAGTGGCGTATCAGTTTTTAGATCTTGTGGCGATTTCCATTGCATCAGATATAGTACCTATTGTGGATGAAAACCGCATTCTTATGAAGGAAGGACTCACCATGATCCGAAAGAAACCAAGAGTAGGAATTAAGGCTTTGTTGGATCTTATCAAGATGCCAAGAGAGGATATTAACACTACGAAGATCGTTTTTTCTATAGGCCCAAGGATCAATGCTGCAGGGCGTATGGGTGATGCAACAACAGCAGTTCAATTGATGATTGCTGAAAGCGAAGCAAAAGGGAAAGCGTTTGCCCATGAGTTGGAATCGGTGAATATGCGTCGGCGCGACAAAGACAGCAAAACCATGGAGGAAGCGTTGGCAATGATCGATGATGTAATGGATCTTGACGAAACTTCTATTATGGTTCTGTACAAAGAGAATTGGCATTTGGGTGTGATCGGGATAGTGGCTTCACGATTGGTGGATCTGTATCACCGGCCTGCGATCATGTTAAGCAGTGTTGAAGGAGTAATAAAAGGTTCGGGCAGAAGCATAAAAGGCTTTAACATTTACAACGCCATGAAAAAATGTGAAGACTTGTTAGAGCAATTCGGAGGACATGAATTTGCAGCTGGTCTTACCATAAAAGATGGAAAACTTTCAGAGTTTAAAAGGCGCATGAATGAGATCGCTTATTTGGATCTTTCAGAAAATTCTTTTGAACCGGAGCTTCAAATTGACACAGAGTTGCCCCTGGAAGACATTGACATGAAATTTTGGAAGTTATTGAATCAATTCGAACCATTTGGTCCACATAACTTAAGGCCAATTTTTGCCAGCCGTAAAGTAGAAGCGGTAGGTGTGCCAACTATTGTAGGAAACGGGCATTTAAAGATGAAAGTTAAACAAGGCAATTCAGGAGTCTTTGATGCGATCGGATTTAATATGCATGAGTATTTACCATTTGTTCGTAAAGAAACCTTTGATATGGCTTATGTAGTTGAAGAAAACCATTGGAATGGACGCAGAACACTTCAGATAAGAATTAAAGATATTCATCAGAATTAGTGATGAAATAAATTCCAAAACTCATTTAGGGTGATCCCGAACTTGTTTCGGGATCTTTGTGAAGGCTGTTAGTTTAATCAGATTTCTCGGCTCTGTTTTCTAACCCACCCCCGACCCCTCCCTAAGATTAAGGAGGGGAGCTCTTTAGGAGCGACAAGAGTCAGATGAGCTAGAAATGATTTTCAAAAGCAAAGTCATCCTGATTCCGAAGTTTCGGGACGAAGGTTCTGCACGATTAAAGAATTAGTTCAGAATCAATATAGGTTTACCTTCCTTTGATCTGGTCATTCCTGCGGATGCAGGAATCTGGATCGTTATCACAGGTATGTGTCTCTAAACCAATCCAGATCTCGGGCATACGCCGCGAGATGACCTGAATTGGATTTGTACCAAGATCGGGTGCCACCAACACAGCCTGTAAATAACCGCCGGGCGTGAACGCCCTACTAGCTTAAATTTAGGAGTATGATTTTAAACCAGCAGGTCCTTCAGGGCCGGCGCGTTGTGTTTATTTTATGTCAACCAATAAATCCGGGAATCAACATTCTGTGAAGTTGATTACGATAAAATTCCGAGTTTGCAATCCTTTGTAGGGGCGATTCATGAATCGCCCCTACAAAGGATTTTATATTAATAATTTGGATTATGGCATGAATATGATTCAACATTACTATGCCAGCACAAATTTATTCATTTACATTTTAATCCGGTTCCGATGATGTGCGTCGGAACCAGACCTTACCGGCCACGAAACAGATTCTTGGGCTCTGAGTAGTTCGCCTCTCTTGTCACAGAAAGAGCGGAAGTATTTCAAGACGAATAAAAACATAACTACTTTCAATTTGGTATTGCTGTTAGATAATAATCCTGATATCTTTGTCGCCCTTCAAGCTATCAGCTTAAAGGAAAATCTACGGGACTGTAGCTCAGTTGGTAGAGCAACGGACTGAAAATCCGTGTGTCGGCGGTTCAATTCCGCCCGGTCCCACAGAACCCTAAAGCCTTGTGTCGCAATTAATAAAAGCGATTCAAGGCTTTTCTGTTTCTACTCCTTTTTGTTACTAAATTTGAATTTGGGACACGTATGGGACACAGCAGATTAACTTACCCTCACTAAATAACTATCATTGAGATGTGGTTTAATTGAGAGTAAAGCACCGTTAGTAAGTTCTTAATAAATCTTTATCAAATGTTAGCATTTGTTAGGGTTCTATCGTGTCAAAAAACTCTTTAAAAGTTAGGTTTTATTAGGTTTTCAATCCTTTTTGCTAAGTTCTTGGCTACCTATTTCTTTTAAACTGACTTAATACCTATATAGCGCATTCTTTGTACCCTCAATGAAACCATGCCCACCCCTATACCCAACAAAGAGAGAAAATTATTTAAGTAACGGTTTCATTATTTCTTTTAAATAGCATACTGATAATGGGGGGATCAAGAATGAGTATGTAAATAATAATTTTTTATATTTTAGCACACTCAGAAATAAGGTTCTTATATCAATGATTGAAAACATTCATTACTTAGATTTATCAAAAGAAGACACTGCAAACTTGATTAAATCATGTAGTCTTTATCATTCGAACTCAGGCATTACTTTTAAGGTTTTTAAGTTTAACCAATCAGTATTAGTTATTGAAGTGCGCCAAGAAAAAAACGTTAAAGAGAAATATCTAACCCCAAAAGAATTAGCTGATCGTACAAAAGATCTTTTCTCACATTTTTATCCGGATCATAATATCAAAGTAGGCACAAAACCTTATACCGGTAAAGTTTAAAAACCTCTCTTTTATAGAGTAAGAGAACCCTCTCAAATGTCAACAAATGTCAGCATTTGCAAGTGTGTAATGACCCTCAAAAAATCATCTTTTAGGGTGTAGTCTGGTTCTCTCCCTCGCATGTGTGTCTCCGAAAACTCTATTATAGAGCGCCATTGACTTGTAAAAAATCATCAGCTTTTGCCATTCCAATATTTTACTACCTTTATACCGTAGGTATTAATGGCTGGGTTTGTAAACCTTTCTATTCTTTAAATGTATTAACGGATAAATGAAGTTAGGTTGTTGAGCAAAGACTTTACCCTTATTAGTTCTTAATTGATTTGGAGAAAGTAAGAGTGTTCTGTCAGAGCCAAAAACATTTAATCGAACCTTTGAAATATTATTCTGCTTCATTCCTTTAACATCATTCAAAGTAATGCCTTCAATCTGAACTAAGTTAGATTCCATCTTGATGTAATTATGCTTCTCAGCAAGTTTACGATAATTATAAGCCGTCTTATGACTTACATTTAATGTATCTTCTATAAAAGAAAGGGAAACTGGGTATCGAGTTGTCAGGGGTCGCCTACTTTGTCGACCTTTCTCTTTTCCCATGTTTCCCGTTTTTACGGCGCTTGATAGAAAAGCTCCTATCATAAAAGCCTTCATTGTTTCAAAGTCTTTCTTATAGAGTAAAGCACATCTGCTATACTTCCATCTTTCTAATTGATGAACCATTTTAAGTGATCTTGAATACAATCTTTTAGAATCACTTTTATACATCCAGTCTCTTTTCTCCAACCAATTAACGGCGCTGTAAATTGATGATATAGAAAGCCCTAAAAAGTTCGATAGTTCATTGAATGGTTTATTAATTAATTCACATTTAGATGAGTGATAAAAGAGTAAACCTAAGTATGTATTGATCTCGGATACTTTACGTTCTCTAAGAGCAAATTCAGCCATTTCAACGGGTACTTTTAGATACTTTTCTTCCATCTCAATCAAATAAGCCCTTTTGATTATCTTCAGGAAAAAGCGCCGTATCAGCTGTCAGGTATTCAACTAATTCACCTGTAATACTACACTTTGCCAGCTTATAGACAGCTACTCTGCTTTGCTTTAATAGATCGTGTATTCTCCAGCAAATAACATTGATGCGAATACCTGTAATATTCTCAATCTCATTTCTTGAATAGGGTTTCTCTAAAAGAAGTTTATAGATAAGCCTGTTTTGCGTTTGTCTCTCTTTTGAATCCATAGTGATATTCCTTTAAGCATTATTGAATGAATACCACTATCATTGAGAAGTGATATTCTTAGCGCTTGGTGTTGTAGCACCGGCGCTTTTTTTATGCTTCTATCTTTTTGGATTCTAACCACTCTTCTATGTCGGACTTAAGCCAGCCGACAGCTCTTTCTGAAATGCAAACTCTTTTAGGTAGGTCGCCTCTTTTTTCCATTCGCCATAAAGTTGGCATAGAAACGGATAATAGTTTGCAGAGTGCTTTGGGTCTTATTACTTCTAAGTTTCTCATGTAATCTCTTTTTGGTTATTGAGTTTACATGAAAGCTAGTAGGTTTTAATAGGTAGGTATAAGAATTAAATACTTAGTTCATTGAAGTATCTATTAGTTCATAAGCTCTTTTTAACCTCTTTATCAGTCCTCTTTTGGTTATTAAGTTATCATTTGTCAAAGTTGGATTGGAATTTAAATAGTCCTCAGATAGCTGGTTCCAGTTTGGTAGTCCTTCATATTTACCAGTGCTATGAATGAACCGTTTATTTTTTGTGGATAATTTTTTCTTTAAATAATCAGTTATTTCATTTTGAGGAACCTTCTTTTTTAAGGGTCTTCCTAACTTATTTTTATCCGTAATTTTTTTAATCTGTTCTGAAAAAATTTCTTCTGAAAAATCTTTTTTACTAATTAGATAAATCAAATTGCTGAGTACTTTTTCTTTATTTGATAATGTAATCAACTCAATTAGATTAGTTATGATCCCTTCTAAAGGACTTTGAATACAATCTTTAAAAATGGAAATATTATCGGGGTTTTGCCCCACGTAAATTAATTTTAAAACACTATTAATTTCGTCTATAAATGAATAAAAATTTCTATTATTTCCAATGGTATAAAATGGGCTTCTTACACCTAGATCTCGAATAAAACTTGATAGTATTGTATCAAATAAAATGGCTACATTTTGTTTTTCTTCCTTAGAATAATTCTCTAAATAGTAATATACATTTTGAGTGAATATTTCTTTTGAATAAACAACTTCCTTTCGATTAATAATGCTTTCGTTTATTGCTTCTCTAATAGTTATAAAGTTAGCTAGTAGTGTTACTCTAGTTGTGGTATTGGCATTGTTATATATATCTGCAAATTTATAATAGTCGCTTTCTTCTATCTTATAGGGATTAAAAGCTTCATCAAATTTCAATTCTATAAAGTCTTTAAATTCACCAGTCTTAATAAATTGATATGATTCCTTCATACTTTCAGAATCCTAGATATATCTTTTAGGTCGTTATTTAGTGACCTAAATTTATTTATGTTTAATGGCTTTCTTGCAGATTTTCTTATTGCTCTATCTTTAAACCTTTGTATTCCTAATATCATATCAACAAAAAAGGTATCACTAGTTAAAAGGGTTTTATAAGATTCAGAGATTCTAAGCAGTTGTTCTTCGTATAACTCAGGATGCTCATCTTTTAATGCTTCAATATTATTTAAAGCATTATTAAAGGATTCGAAATTCGCTAATAATGTATTTGTTGTTTGTTCTTTAGTTCGACTCATAGTTACTCACTTTTTTAATTTAGCTTCCAATTTTATAAAATTTAGCTTTAGCGCCGTTGATAATTCCATCTAATTGAACAGCCCAATTTTCTAAAGCAATTCGCTTTTCGTTCATGTAATCGTGTCGATCATAAACAGCCGTTACTTTGCTGTCTCCAGCCAATCCTTTATGATTTAATACCTTGCCTAATACGGTTCGATTAACCCCCATTTTAGCCATGAAACTTGCCGATGTACGGCGTAAATCGTGAATCCTAAAGTCAGATACCTTTGAGGCTTTACTAACTCTTACAGCTGAATGTTGAAGCCATCCGATAGGCTCATTTACTTTTACTGTGGATTGGAATACATAATCGCTATCGCTATTAATTTCTTTCATCTCTTCAAGTAACTCTAAAGCAAAATCTGATAATGGTACGTAATGCGTTCGCTTGGCTTTTGTCTCTTCCTCAGGAATTATCCAAGTATCATTATTTATATCAGCCCATTTCATTCGCCTTGTTTCTCCGAGCCTTTGACCGGTTATCAAAAGCATCTTAAAAACTTGCTGAAAAGGAGTGTTTTCTAATTCAAAGGCTTTCCATAGTTCAGCGATCTCAATTTCTGAATACACTCTATCCCTTGTGTTCTCTTCTCCTAAAGGCTTCACAGTAGAAACCGGATTGAACTCACAGAGCGCCTTTTTCATACCAAAGCTATACATACTTGAAAGGATAGCTCTTACTCTGTTTGATTGTATCGGTGCATCCTCTGCAATCTCTTCTAAAAATTCAATGATATTGATTCTGCTTAGTTCATTTATCTCAATGTCTCCAATCTCTGAAACAATGAAATTATCTATACGGCGCTTATAATCTTCTCGGGTCGATTTCTTTAAGGTTGGTAGGTGTCTTTTTTTGTAAGTATCTGCAAGGTCTTTGATTGTGATTATCTCTCTGCGCCGTGAAAGCATTTTCTCTTTCTGTGGGTCTTTCTCTTGCTTTGCTTGCAAGTATAGTTCATCTGCAAGCGTTCGAGCTTTAGAAAGCGAAATAATAGGGTATTTGCCTATCGTATATCTTTTACTTGTACCGTGAACCCTATACCGATACACAAAGGTTTTATTTCCTTTTTTGGAAACCCGTAATACTAATCCTGGTTTTAGTTCATCACTTATTTCTACTCTGCTTTTATCAGTAGAGACGTTCCTAATAAATGAATCTGTAAGTTTTTGTGATGGCATGGGTTTTACACTCTGGGACACACATGGGACACAGCAAAATGAAATGCTATGAAATTTTATTTGTCTAAATGTAATTTATAAACCGATATAAAACAATAGTATTAGAGATGTTCTGATTTCGTGTGATAACTTATGAAATACTTAACTATACGGACTGAAAATCCGTGTGTCGGCGGTTCAATCCCGCCCGGTCCCACAGATCCCTAAAGCCTTGAGTTGCAATAATTAAAAGCGATTCAAGGCTTTTTTATTTCAGAGATTTTTTACTCTTTCATTCACTTCGTTACAGCTCCGTTACAGTAAATTTGTGTGTATTATGTATCATTCTAATAACTTTACCAATTAGAGTCGAGTTATTTTTAGAACGCTCTTATTGGGCGAATAGCTGAAATGCCTCCTTTATGAGTATAAACAAAGTCTCCATTTTTGAAATCAACGGTCCAAGCTAACTTTGGATAATATTCTGACGAACTCCAATAAGAATCATAGATTCTAAAGTTACCAATTCTATGTTGTGCAAGGTTCTTATATATAAGTTCCAGTTCTTCTCTGGAAGGCATGAACCAATCATTATATTCTTTCCCCTTATATCTATAGGAGTATTCCGAAATTTTTTTTGCCGCACTATAAGATTTATCATTTCTTATCAGTTTGGTATTGTTAGAACCTGAACCTATTTCAGTATCTACTGAAACAAGAACTTCGTTGTCACTATACCTTCCCCAACCAACAAATGGATCTTCTTTTTCTCCTGACCATCCATCCGGTGCAACCTCCATATATCTCCAACCTTTAATTCCATACTCTCCACTATCATAGAATATTATTCCTCCAGCTTCCCCTGTACCGCCAACTTTATAACTTTGATTACAAGCCATTAAAACAATAGAAAAAAGAATGTAAAGAAATTTCATAGACATAAAATGTGTCAGTTTGGGCGTAGCCCAATTAAACACATTTATCGACTTTAGTCAAGAATGGCTAAAGAGAAAGACATAGAAAAGATCTTAGGCACGGTAATTAGGGACCTTCGCCTGTCCCGTGGTTTGTCTCAAGAGAAATTAGCTGAGTTAGGAGATTTTGAAAGATCATATATTTCAAAAGTGGAAAATGGATTAAGGGCGGTACGGTTCAAGACTATGGTTAGGTTTGCAAATGCATTCGATATTAAAGCCAGTTTTTTAGTGAAAAAGTTTGAAGAGGCATTTGAAGGAAGTAACTTGGATTAAGTGATTATCGAATAAACAGATAATTACATGCTATAAACACAAGTTAAAAGAGTATGAAGACAGCGCTATATTACCCAAGTATTGCTTTGAATAATGTGCGACTTATCAAAACAATGTCACTTTACTACGACTCCATTTTTAGAATCGTGCCTAACGGAGTAAGACCAGATGACAGCGCAGAGTTGCAGCCACTTCTTGAGGACGATAGAATTGGTAGAATGATTGATCCTTCTCCGTATTCCCAAGATGCTTCCGCAGAATTTATTAGTAAATTAGATGATTGGGATGCAGCGGCATTAGTACCTGGAGATGAAGATGACTTAGCAAGACTGCACACTGGAAAGATGGATGAAGAAGTGAGAAGGTTGTTTCTTGATGCGGGATATGATGAAAACGCTGATTGGTTAACGGTACCGACTTCATTGGCCTCAAACTACATGCTTTATTTAGCCAACATCATAGCTTCAAAAAACAACTTAGAGCTATTAACAAGTGAGTGGGGAGCATGGACAGGAACAAATTACTTTTCTGTAGATGGCGAAATAGATGAATATCTCATGCCACCAAATTCAGGAATAGAATTTGAAGAGGATACATTAGGTTTATTCAGCCTTATGATTGATGAGTTAGTTCCAATAAACATAGAAGAAATACCTTCTGAAAAGATCATTGAGTTCAGGGAAAAGAGAAGGGATGAGATATTGAGATTCCATAAAGTGATTGAAGACTTGAAGTTGGAGTTATCCAAGACAGATGCAAATGAAGTCTCCCAAGAGAGAGTAGAGGCTACAATTAAGGATTTAAAAAAGGCGATGAAAGACTTTAAAAAAAGCGCAAGGAGTCTAAAAGTACAAGGTTGGGCGGGTACTTTTTTGAGCGGCATTTCTGCGCCAATTTACCTACTAAATGTATTTGGTGTTCCTGTCGAATCCGTTATAAAGTTTGGAGCTGGTTCTATTGGACTTGGAGGAATGTATAATATTATGACGACAAAGAATAAACTCAAAGAGCTTAGAAAAAGGAATCCTTCATCAATGTTAATTGAAATGCATAGCTCATTCAAGAAATACAGAAAAAATAAACCAATAAATCAACACGCTTGGCGATGTATGGAAGAGTATGTAAATGACTAAATGATGTGGAATTGAACCAAGGTTCAAACAATCTAATTCAAATAAATTAACTTCAAATATTAAGAATTATTTAATCAAGTACTGAGAAATCCAAATCAACTAAGATTCTACTAAGTTCAATTTCTTCAGACCTACAGAAAGACCAAAGATCAGCAACAAAATTCCAGCCCGTAGTATCCTTAATAGTTATTTCTGGCTCATCATCAAAATTGGAGTACCACTTTGTAGCTAAGTCATACCTGTAAAGTATATTAATATGCTTTTTTATTTCATTCGCATTCGAGTGTGTAACTTCTTCCAACTCTTCTGGATTAATTACCATATCAGACCCATACATTGAATGTCTTTCAATCATAATTGTATAAACTCTCCGAGTATTTATTGGTACTCTTTTTAGGGTTTGAATAAATTCGTCCACCTCTGTAGCATTTACTGCAAGTTCTTCAGGTTCTAAGTTCCATTCTAATACTTTAGCTAACCGATTTAACCCAGAATGATCTATAGGTTTAACTAACTTAGTCATGTCCTCTATACCCTTGATCATTTTTTCCTCGATTGAAGAATATTTAGCCTCATGAGTTGCCTTCATTTCTATCATACTCTCTACAGAGAATTCATCAACATTATTAGTGATAGCATGATGATTTCTACATAAAAGAATTAGGTTTTCAAATGCCCTGCGATCTTCATTTGATTGATCTTCATTAAACCTCTCACCACCAGGTAAAGCTGCTTCAATGTGGCAGACTTCTCCAATTAAAGTCCCTTCATTATTTATAATAAGTTCATTACATGTCCCAAATGCACACTGATTCCCACTTTTTAAGTAAAGTTCTCTAAGGGTTTCAGGTTTTGGAGTTAATCTTTTGGGTTCCTCTTGTGCCATTCTTTTTACCTAATTATTTATTCTACCATCTTCCCTAATATCGTTTCAATATATGCTCCTTGCTGCTCTTCCATAAAGTATACGTTATTGCTATTGAACTGATTGATATCATGTCCCCCATCCCAGTGCTTAACTTCGTGATACTTGGTAGTCGTGATAATGAAAGAACTGAGATTCACACTTTTTTCTTCCAGTCTCGGTTCGATCTCTTCTTTAATGGTTTTGTAGAAGCGAATTTTCGGATGTTCAAAACCTGTAATCTGGCGAAGACCTTTAGGATCGATGAATGCTATGTGTTGCGTATCCCCCTGAACCAGCCACAGAATGAAATCCGGATAGAAACCGTGCGCCTCGAAGAATCCAACTCCCTTGCGGGATTGGTTTCTGAGTAAACATAGCTGTGTATCTTCAAATCGCTGCGGGTGATTGGTATAGAAATGACGCAGATGTTTAACAAATTTCCACTCGCTTTCTACAAGAGCTACGGGTGAAATTTTGACTATATCGTTATAAGTAGATTGATTGATATACAATAACGGCTTATACAAATGCTGGAGGAAATTAAATGCTTCAAACTCATTATCAAGCTTCATATCTTCATCAAAAGTACCATGCTTCATTACTTCTGAAAGCTTGGAAACGTTTTCAATAATACGTTCCTGACTTTCTTCAATCATCACTTCATATTCTTGTTCAAAATTTGGATGATCAGGAGTAAGCAACACTGTTTTCATATGCTTACTCAGGTAAGAAGATTTGTAATGGTTATAGAACCGGTCGATGTACGCTTTTAGTAGGGAAGTAACGATTTCTTCCCAAAGGTTTACTAATGAAAAAGATGTTATTCTTGTCTCATCCTGAGGTATATATAATTGGTACCACCAATTCTGAAGAATGATATTCTTTAGTACTTCTTTCGAGATGGAAATATTATACCAGCTTCTTTCATACTTAAATTTTTGAAGATCAAAATAGATTTTATCCCAATCTATAAATGCAATATGCTCTTCCGTTACAGAACATTGGTTGCTGTCTTCTACCATGCTCTGAGTAACCCCTTTAGCATTTTTAAGCACTTGTACTTTAGGATACCAATCTAATATAACAGGGCGGAACAGATCAGGAGATATAATCTCAAGATTAAGACGAACATCTTTTTTGAAATCTATCCCTTCCTTTACAGTAATAATTTTTAGCCTGTTATCATCAAGCTTTATTTGAGGAAGAATTGGAACCTTAATTGTTTGGAAGTTAGAATCGTTTGTTGGCAGCCCTTCTTCTTCAAGAAACTCTTTAAACTGCTCCATATAGTCACTACGGATTCCAAAAATATTTAGAGTTTCTAAATAGCGTATAACATCTGGGATTTTCGATTTCGGACGCTCATATTCATCTAACTCCCGAGAGCGCTTCAGCGTCCAATTATAACCCTTTAAGCGAACTCCTCTACCAAATAGCTGAATGATTTGTGAACCTTCGCTACGGCCAACATTCATAAGTCCCATAGTACTTACTCTCCAGCTACTCCATCCTTCAGTAAACTTCTTTGCACCAATTAAAACATTAATTGCACTTTTTTCTTCTTTTATGCCGTGGAATAATGAATCACTAAAATCTTTATCAAGTCCTGGTATACCTTCTTCTTGGCAAGTTTTATAAAGTTCTTTATCCGCGCCAATATTTATAACCCCAAAGTAATCACCATCGCCAACTCTTATACCCAGTTCTCCATCAATTCCATTAAGATTATCCACGTATAGATTTGCACCAGGCAAAGTAGAATTGAAGACAGTTTTTAGCATATCTCTATATAAATCTGAAGCACTAAAATTCCGATTTCTTACATACTTAAAAAAGTATTTAAAAATGGATCTGTTCTTCTGATCTATTACTCCATCAGTACCGGCTAATAATAGATCCAGATAATTGGTTGCTTCTTGTTCATCAGCTATGAACCATTGGAAGAATTTGAGGATTTTTGGGATATCGGCTGCATCCGATTTGCTAAGTGATTTGGTTACTGTACCACCTACAAATATCCAAAGAGGGTTTGCAAGCATAAACTGATTCACTGTACTCTTATGCTCTCTGAATACTAATTTTTGTTGATAAAAGGAAAGTAGGGCACCAGTAAGATATTTACGAACAAAATTCTCCTGTTTATCATCTTTCAAATTAAGAATGTGATAGTCTTTCCCATATCCATCTTTATAAAAGTACTTGTAGCTGTAATCAAAAATGATGGTTTTAGCATACTCGTTTACAAGAGAATCTCTTGTGCGACCACCAGAAGCGGCGACAGCTTGACCAAAAGTAGCAGAATACTCAAAGGCGAAACCTTCTTCACTAAGATAATCTCTTCTGCGCTTCCATACTTCACCAGCAACTCCTCGGTGTCCTTCGTCGATGAGTACCAAATTATTGGTTTCAAAAGATTCGAAGTCAACAGTTTTATCACCGTGCTCTTCTGCAAGCTTAGAGACTTCCAAAATCTCTATTTCAGTACCAGATAGAGCACTACCCGTTTTCTTTGAAAAAATATTAGCAGGAATGTATGAAGCCTTAAATTCCTCTAAATGCTGCTTACTCAATCCTTCATTTGGGGTGACTAACAAAATTTTGTTGGATTCTTCTGCTTTATGATGCTTTCTCCAGTATTCATACTGTAAGATATTAACATGCATAATGAGCGTTTTTCCAGAACCTGTTGCATTCCAAAAAGCTAACTTATTGATATCGGAATATTGAAATGGTTCAAAGATAACTTCTTCAGAATTAGGTACTGAATCGTCATTTAAATCATTCCACTTATCAAGATATTCATTCAACTCAGTAAGTAAACCAGTTCGACTACGAAAGAACTTATCCAGATAAATCTCTGCGAACAGTAACGACAAATATTGAAAGTATTTCCATTCTATCTGATCTGTTCTTTTATCATTAATTCTTAGCGTATGACTTACAATATTTTGATCGTACTCTAAAAGCTGATCTTCAGTGAGATTGGAAGTAGCGAAGAGTCTTCGTTTAAGCTCATGATGGAAATTGGACGTGTTATTTTCATCCCGTCCTTCATTTGCAGAAGATTTAAGAAAGTCAGAAAGTGGTTCAAAACCCGTAACCCCAAAATGAGATAGTAAAAAGCGGTTAAGAACCAGAGATTTTGAAAACGAAGCATGTCTTGGCATTACAGTCCTTCTTTTTCGAACATAAGGGTATGGAACGCTTCCTCAATTAAACGAACCTTCCAAGTCTCCTCGTCTTTTCTCAGGTTTTGAAGATTGTTATCACCATTTACATAGATAAGATCAAACTCATTGTCATGGGGATTAAACTCCATGGTGTCACAGAATGCCTCCAGTGCTTCATTGGAATGCTTCTCTACATCCCGCCATATGACCAGAATACGCTCCCCGTCATTATTGTGTCCAACCACCACCACATAGCCCCGGATAAGCTGAATACTTTCCACCGTGAGCCCGATCAGGTAATTAAAAGTTTCCACCAGATCCACTTCTGTCTCAACCCGCTCGTTGTGTTCGGTAGCCTGAATGGTGTACCCAAACGGCCGCTGAAACATCTCCGTGTTAAGCAGGCTATCCCGGCTTTCCACTTCCAGCATATACCGGAGCATGTACTCCTCACTCAAATCAGAATCGCTTAAAAGCTTTTGTTGATGGTCAGATCGAGTTAGTGATAAATTATTAAGAGCATCTTCGTAACTCTCCAGCCTAAGATATTTGAAGCAATGACTTATTCCATCTTTATCAATTGGTTTACCTGATTTCCATTCTTTACTATAAACCACTTTTTGTACTCTTGGTTTGGTCACAGAATCGAAATACTCACCCATTTCTGCGAGTATATAAATGCGATTTCCTTGATCAGAGCGATTTAAATTAATTACTGAATGAGCTGTCGTAGCAGATCCAGCAAAGTAGTCGAAGACTATCCCTTGCTTAGCATTATTTAAACCAGCGTCAATGCAATCAGAAACCGTATAGATTGATTTTGGATATTTAAAAGGAGAATCGGGCATTATTTTATTTAAAACAGCGCTACCCCAACTATTTGCACTGTAACGCTTATCTGACCAAAGACTTTTATACCTGAACCTTGTTTTCTTTCTGATAATATCCCATTGGTCCTTTTTCGAATCATATTCGGCAGAAAGTTCATCAAATATTGATTCGACGGTGTCTCTGGCGAAGACCCACTTACTTTCGACACCAGAAGGATCGATTGGGTAAACTTTAATGACTCCATTTTTACCCTCTTCATTAATACTATCTGGGTGAAAATCATCTTGACAAACATCTCCAAATTCTACTATTTCGCCATCTTTGATATAGATTGGGTAAAAGCAGGTTGCAGCTGATTCACGTAAATGAGCATATCCAGAAGAAACGTTCCTTAGTGGTCTTATATCTGGCTTTGCTTCTCTTTTAGGGTCGTCTCTATCTTCTAAACCAATGTAATTACCATTTGCCGGAAAAATAAAATGTGCAAATTCATGGGTATATGAAAAATTATTTCCTTGTTGACCTGTTGGATTATGTACTATTGAAATTATGCTATCTTCTACATCAGTTAAGGTTGAATTTATAAGCTGACCTAAATTAAGGTTCTCAATTTCATCAATAGCGATAATATAGGTAAAGCGGTCTTTTAAGAGCTCTAATGAAGCAGAAAGTCTATTTTCTATAAGCGAGATCCACGAGGAGTGCTTAAATGTGTTTTTGTAAAGTATCTCACTTGATTTTGCATTATAAGGTGGGTCAATGTAGATATTATCTAATTTTCTTTTGTATTTGTTTTTAATGAACTCAATGACCTGAAAATTCTCTGAATTAAACATCAACCCATTGGTCTGATCATCCAATTGATCAATGGTTGCCAGCAACTTATACTTCCATTCTCGGGGGTAGAACAGAGTATCGATCATCAGGAATGGGTTGGCTTTCAGAAAATCTACAGTAAGAGGTTCGGAATAATCGTCCAGTTCATCAATAGAGTAGAGGGTAATCCATTCCTTTCGTTGTTCCTCATTGTCGGCAATGTCTGCATAGAATGCCTCGTCCACCCGGTCTAAGGTGATGCAGTAATCACTTTGCAATACAAATTTTTTCTTTAGCCATAGCTTCTTCTGGAACTCCTCCAGCTGTGTCAGAAACTCAATGATCTTAAGCGCTACTTTTTTAAATGCCTTTATGACCTGTAGTGACTGACGGTAGGATTCTTCTTTATCGAGGTCAATATCATCAATGTGTAGAATTTCATTCTTAATGTAGAAATCCAGTTCGCGTTTCAGGAACCCACCGAGATCTTTGTGTATAAAATAATCGAAAGTATTTCGGGCAGTGTACTCTTTCAGGTGTTTTTCCAACAGGGTACGCTTCTTGTCTTTCTCTGTAGGTTTGGGCTGGAGCAACTCCGTAAGCCATGCGTTAGGGAGCGCGTCTTTCAGTGTACCAAAAGCCTCCTTCATGAGCTTGTCCTGTTTGGTTTTCTTACTCAGGGGCTCATACGTAAAGTGAATGGTTAGTTCTTTTTCAGTTTCTTTGAAAGGCTCTTCTTTGTTCAGCTTAAAGCGGCGTTCTTCATTTTGAGACTTGTTATTATTTTGCTCGGTAGAGGCTTCTACTAATTCAAAATTTATAGTCTTCCCATTCCGAAGATTAAACCGGTAGTTCTTAAAATACTCGCTCGTTTTAATATAATATTGATCGTGGTTTGCCCAATGTAGTTTTACTTCTTCACCTTGGTAGGGTATGGCATACACATCATCTTTATATCTTCGTTGGGAAATGAAATCTCCCTCACTGTAATACCGCTTAAAAAAATTGGTTAAGTGCGAGAACGTGGTATTCTGTAGCTCTGTAGTATCGGCAGTATATAATTGCTGCCTTAGCGCTTTTACTTTGTCATTTGTATCAGGATCCACCCCCGCACTTCTGAGTGTCTCTTCGAGAGTAGTTACTTCCTTTTCGAGCTGTTCTTTATTCTGCCCTGCATGTGCAGTTAACGTACTCTCTACCTGAGTGATCAACCGGTTATCCAGAAAGTCGGTGATCTCATCCCTCTTCTGATTCATGATGCGGTAAATACCGAAGTCAAGGTCTGCCTGATCCAGTTGGAATAATTCTTTGAGGATACTTTTTAGTCTGTCGTATGCTTCGTTGTTGCTCATAAATTTGTTAATCTGTGATTGTCCACCGAATGGTAAGTATATTGGTTTTATCGATCTCCTGTTTCAGGCGCAGTTCAATTTCTTCGATCATTGCGTCTCTTTGTTCTTCAATGGAGTCTTCTACATCAAAAATTTCTTGTCGTAAACGTCGTAATTTTTTGTTTAAAGTGCGTAGTTTCTTTTGGTTTTTTAGCACCTCCTCTGGGCTGGTTAATTGTCTGGCGTCTCGGTTTAGTTGCTTAATTTGCTTCTTAGTATCACGAATAGATTGTTCAGCTGCAAAAATTTTATCATCAGCCCATTTGTTAAGCTTGTCAACTTCCTGTATAAAATATTCATGATTATGCTTTTTAATGTCTTCAAGAGCTTCATTAAGTTTGATTTCAGAAAGAGTGTTAATCTGACTCATGATCGAATTAGAAACTTCAACTTCTTTGGTAGAAGTAACTGGAAGATCTACAATCCGGTGAGCAATATCAGAAGACAAAGTTCGTCCTTCATCAGTAAATCCGGTATAAACTAACTGATCCACAGTGTCCAGTGAACTAACGGTAAGCTGTTCAACCTGAAGCCATCCGGATGTACCTATATATGGATCAAGTGCAGCGACTTTTGCCTCGTAGTTAGAAAGATCGAATAACAAATGCCGAGTTCTACAATCTGAGTTTTTCAGTCCACGGATAATATTTTCAGTTAGTGGATGTCCAATTCTAAGTTTAAAGGAGTCTTCCACTTTGTTTGCAATTTTATAATGTCCAATAGGAACATCATTTCCAGTGTATTTAGATTTAGGAAGATAAAAGGAAGCGTGTTCGTCATTGAATGTTGCTATGTTTTGCAAGCTAAATTTCATCAATTTCCAGAGCCATTTCTGATATCGGTTCAGATAAACTATGCTTTGTTCCTGAGTAATCTTAAGCTTTTCTATCACTTCAATATCAAAATTCTCTAAGAGCTTTTGTCGGGTGGTCTGAAGCTTTGATTGTATCTGTTCATCCAGTTCTGTCTGTAGCTCATCAAACGATTTCTGAATCTCTTTCTCTGTACGACACGTTTGATAGATTTCTCCGATACGACGTTCAAAATCTACGCCACTCTCAACAGCCCCTAATACATCATCGCTTGCACCGAATACACCATTGAATAGTTGGAATTTTTGGTCTAATAAATCAAATACTCTTCTATCCGCAGCATTATTTACATTAACAAAATTAACCACAACCACATCATATTTTTGCCCGTACCGGTGGCACCTACCAATGCGTTGTTCAATTCTTTGCGGATTCCATGGAAGATCATAATTAACTACAGTAGAACAGAATTGAAGATTGATACCTTCTGCGGCAGCTTCTGTAGCGATCATAATAGTTGCTTCTTCTTTGAAATAATCAGTCAAGGCACTGCGAATATCTACTGATTTATTCCCCGAAACTCGTGTAGTTCCTTTGTGTACATCTTTCCAATGGTTATAAATTTGCTTTGCTTTATCTCCGTTATTTGAGCCATTGAATAGAACTACTTTTCCTGAGTAAGCACTTTTCTCCAACAGGTGGAATAAGTAATTCTGAGTGCGGGTTGATTCAGTAAAAATAATGGCTTTCTCAGGGGCATTAAGTTCGCTCATTTTAGAAAAGGCTTCTCCTAATGCTTGAATAAGCTTTTCACCTTTAGCATTATTTTCGATGCCTTCAGCAAGTTCATAAAAGCTTTGAAGCTCTCGAATTTCGTCTCTGATCTCATCTCGTTCTTCCTCTGTTAAGACAAACTCTTGTTGGATTTTCACTTCTTCGGGCCATTCTTCTTGATATTCGTCAAGGGTCTCAAAGCCTTCGACGTCTTTTTCCTCAAGATTTATAATCCTCTTTTCGTCCACAGATTTCTGAAGCTTCTTAACCAAGCCCCGGAGCGTACCGGAGATGGCATATGTAGAGGATGCCAACAACTTTCTCATAATAAGAGTCATTAGATGCCTCTGACTGGAAGGCAAGGCGTATAGAAGTTCTCTTTGCAGGTATTCAGTTACCATTTCATATAGAGCTTGTTCTTCATCAGTTGGTTCAAACTTTACAGTTATAGGAATCCGTTTTGTATAGCTAATGTACTCCTGAACCTGCCTTCTTAGGTTGCGTTTACATATAGGTTTAATACGGTTCTTCAGATCATCAAAATCATCACTTTCTTCACTCAGCCTTGAGAATTGTTTCCTAAAGCTTTTCTTGTCCCCAAATACCTGTTCATCAATAAGGCTAACTAATCCAAACAATTCCATTAAACTATTTTGGAGAGGTGTTGCTGTAAGTAGGATTTTAGGAATTTCTGCTAATGAATCCTTAATTGAAGTACCGATTTTGTTGGATTTCTTATATACATTCCTAAGTCGGTGCGCTTCGTCAATGACAACAAGGTTCCAACTACGGAGACGCAAATAATCTTCCTTATTTTTTGCAAAATGGTATGAACAAATAACAATTCGGCTATCGTCGAAAGGGTTTCTCTTCCCGGCATCTATCCGTTTATTGAATTCTTTAGTCTCAAGAATAAAGGAATCTAAAAAGAACTTATCAGCTAATTCTTGTTGCCATTGTTTTCTAAGAGATGAAGGGCAAATGATGAGAAGGTTTCTCTTTTGTTGAGCCCAAAACTGAGAAAGTAGAATACCCGCTTCAATAGTTTTACCAAGCCCAACCTCATCTGCAAGGATTGCTCCTTTAGATAAAGGATTCCTGAATGCAAATAGGGCAGCCTCAACTTGATGAGGGTTGAGGTCTACCTGTGCATCATATAATGTAGCGCTGAACTTTTCCGGACTTTCAGAAGTAGTACGCTTTGTAAGTTGATAAGCAATGTATCTGGCTTGTTCGAGAGTTAGCATTAATCCTTGACTGTTTTTGAGGTTCCTAATAAGGAGGCTACTCCTTGATTAAACCAACAGAGATCATTTTCTTGAATTTCATACAACTCCCACGGTTTTGTTTTGCAGAGTGATGGGTGATTTTTTCGATATGATAAACCACAAATGGTATAAAATGGGCATTGACAGGTAGCTTCATCAGAAGATTTAAAACCATCACTATTAAGATGACTAAACATATACTTTAAGGCTGCTTGAAAAGGCTTTAAATAACTTGTTAAGAGTTCTTTACCAAGAACGGGGCTTTGAAAAGTTAATAGTGAGTCTCTCTCAATTTTATCTTCATCACCATTTCTTCTTTGAATAACATCGCATGGCGGATATAAATTAATGAATTTTTCAAGCTGTTTACTCAAAAGCTCTCCAGAAAGAAAGGGCTCTAAGTCAAACAAAAAATTAGCCTTTCTAATTTTTAACATTTTACGGAAAGCAGAACCAAAAACCTTTGAAGACATTTCAAAAGCAGTACGATGTTTTACTAATTCATCGATTTCTGCAAGTTCTTTAGCAATAAAATTATAAGAAAACTCGAATTTATCTTTTACCTGTTCAATTAAAGCAACACGACGATCATTTGAGCTTAATTTGTGCCTGCAATTTTCGTCAAAGAAATGAATGAGTGAGATAAGCGATATTGCGGGATTTGGTGTTAGTAATGAAAGAGTAATAATAGAGATTAGATCGGTTTTCGGTATTGGATGACTTACTAAGCTATCAACCAATTTGGGTATAACTCGGTAAGGGAATAAAGGAGGCTTAGACTCAAAGATGAAATCCTCAATAAGCGTGACTAAACCTTCCTCAATAGCAATGTTTCCCAAAAGAAATTCAGTGGATTCTTTTCCATTAGTGCTATCAATTTCAAGTTGTAGCAGAATTGAGGGATGGAGTTGAATATTTTCTTGAAATTTTATTTTAGATTCATTTTCAGTGTATCCTAAAACTCTGAAATCATGAATACTTCCTTCTATCTTAGGGCGACTATCACCCCTGTATATTCTTAGCAAACAAATAAAAGAAGATAGTAGCTCTTTCTGATCATCCCTCAGATTTTTATTTCCATCAGAAATCCCGTTTTTATTTGTTTCTAATGTAGAAGAAAAAAGAGCTAAAATATGGAAGCAAATACTAAAATCGTGGTACCTTGAAAAAGTACTTGTATTGAGTAAATAGTGCCAATATTCATGTAAGAAAATAGCGAACTTAGGTCGCTCTGATTCTTCAAAATGTACTTCAAATTCATCTGCCGTATCATTAACTAACAGATCAATCTCTTCACTTATGGATATTGAGAATGCATTTGATGTGTACTGCCCTAACGGACTATCTAAGTATGACTCAAAACTATCCATTTTTTAAATACTTTAAGGCATTAGCAACCCATTCACTTGGAAGCTTATTCTCTTGAATATACTTCTTGAGTTTAACCTTGATTTGATCGGAAGCAAGATTTCCATAACCAAGTGTTTCTAAAATATTAGTACAGACTTCAGTACCAGATTCTACCCAGTCTAAATAAAAAACCTGATCATTTTGATCTATATTTGTTAATGAATTAGGGAACAGATTTTTTATCCGGTTATCAACTACCAGGTGTGGGCCAGAACCAGCAGATGAAGCTGCCTTGTGAGCATTTATTAACGCATTACCCATTACTGGGAATAATGTCATTATGCCTCCACCTAATCTCAATGTAGATGTACCTTCTACTCTATTATCTCTGATAACTTGAGGCCACATTCCGCTTACATCAGCAAAGTTCCCACTTGATATTCCCGCCTTTAACACTCCACCATTAATCATTGCTGATTTCATTAGTGCCAAAGCAATTGAAATCGGCCTATTTAATGTTTCTTCAGGAAAAGAAGAGACAATGATAAAGCCATCTCCAAGTTGATGTACAAATAATCGCTCGGGATAATCTGGATAGACCTTAGTACCAATTGTATAAATATCTAAAATCAGATTATTCAGCCGGCGATGCGCTTCTGCTTCTAATTTTTTATGAAGAAAAGAAAACCCTTCGATATCAATAAAAATAGACCAACGATCTTCCATAATTAGGGAGTAAAGAACTTATGTTTGCCACTATTCACTACAAACTCTTCATTAAGCATTTCTACTGCTTGCTCAAAGGTTTTTTTGTAGAATTTAAATCTATTGATTGCTCCGGGGCCAAGAAGCTCAGAATATCTTTGTTCAACAATTCCTGATTCATCTGGGTCGAATACCCAAAAACGGTTAAATGGAATTTTACCAATTGTTCCCAATGCATATAAATGTCTAAAGAAAATATCTGTTTCTGGTAATGAAAAACCAATAACGAAAAGATTCTCTGCATGCTCTAATTCTAAAGCAGCTTGCTGCCAAACGGCATTCATATCTGGATGGATGTTCGACTTATTCCAAGTTGGAGGTATTATTACAGGTTCTTCATGATACTTAACCCGTTCAAAATTTTTCATTTCAGTTCCAACATTAAGAATAGTCTTACTCATACTTGTAAAGCCCTTTGTTCCTAAAAAGTCTTTCAAGTTATATGGCCTGACTCTTTCATGATCTTTAGTAACTCCCCAGTTTATCGATCCATGGAGTTTTAAAAGTTTTAAGACCTTTTTGCTCCCGTAACTGGTACTATTCGGAAGAGAATAATCAGGTCCTAAATCAAATTTTTGTGCCATTAAATCAGCTGCCAAATCATAGTTAAAAGTCAATATTGAAACATTATGATCAATCTTTGGATTTTGAATTAACTCGTGTATCATTTTACCAAACGAAAAATATGGGTCGGGTAAATTTATTTGTGAATCTTTTACAGGAAAAATCAAATGTTGTTCAATAGTTACCACTATCAGTCGTTTCATTGACTTAATTAATAAGGGTATCTCTTCTGACTCAAAAAGTGGCATTTTGTTAAGCCTTTGAGCCATTTCAAATGTTGCAAAAACCGATTCAAGATTGTTTATGTCAAGTTTAGATTTAGAGTGTATACCCTGTAAAGCACTTATACCTCTAAAGACTCTCTGAAAGTGAGTTTCATCTTCACTTGTAAGATTACCTGATAGAAGTAGTTTTTTAGCTTCATCTAAAAAATTGCTCATCAATGGTACTCCTGCTTTGAAAGAAGCTCCTGCACCTAATATGAAAACTGTTTTTGCCATTAAAATTAAATAGTGTTTGTAGTCTGAACCATAATAATAAATAGCTTGCAAAATGAGAACTCAGAAAAATATAAAATTCAAAGACTTACTAATTATCTTGATAGGGGAAATTAAATCAGTTATCGATCACTTTGGAGAGGTAACAAAATATGCCGGATTAATTAGGATAATGAAGATGTATAACTTAGACAAAAGCAGTTCGCTTCCTTCGCAAAAGGATTTAATTAACAGCTTAAAAATGAGTAGGTCTCAGTTGATGAATCTTATGCAAAGTCTATATCAAGATTTTATGGTTTCTATATCAAAATCTTACTCTGTAGATACAACAGAAGTATTTTTCGCTGGGGAAACAAAATCCGGCAACTATTTCCAGGTCTGTATTGAAAATATCAGACATGTTCCATCAGTTGGTGATATAGTAAAACTTCCTTTTATTTTAACAAAGTATGGAAGAGGCGCCTATTGCAAGGTAAAAGAGGTTGTTCATGAAGTAGAGGGAAACCGACATTCAATTGTATTGTTTATTAATGAAAGTTTTGATTAGAGTTCTTTAGACCAATAACAGAAAGTGCCATAAAATTATGACACTTTCTTATATAATTTTTAGAGACTGAAAACCTTACTTGTCTTCATTTGAAGATCAGCTCGTTTAGGTTTTTCTACATCGTGACTTATAAAGTAAGTGATGTCGTTTAGAAGATCCCACTGAGACTTATGTAGTACTTGATCGGTGTTTGTGATTTCTTTTAACCGTCTTTTCCCCAAAGATTCCTGAAGGTCGTCCATTAGACTATCATCTATACCTGATGACTTGAGGTAGTTTATTCGTGCCTGTACTTGTTCAATTTTATAGCCAACATTACTAAACTGCTGTTCTAAAGCTTCAAGTGAAAATCCGGACGTATGACGAGCGTATAGTGACCCCATTAAGTCTCCAAAAATCAACCCGTTACTACATGCAGTCCTGATAGCTCCCCAGAACATTCGTACACCTTCTGATTGGTCGTACGAATTATGAAGATATACAGAAAGAGGTATGTCAGAAGTACCATCGTGTAACTTGATTTCTGGAAAGGTTACTTGTAGTCGCATTCGGTTTGCCGTGCAGAAACTATGGCTGTTATCTATTTCCCATTTCTCTCTCATAGAAGTTAGTAGTTCTAAAAAGGGAGTTATTAACTCTTCATTCCTGATAAGGTTGTAACTACTCTTAGCAATGGATACTACTTGCTCTTTTCCTTTAATGGTAGAGACTATTGCTTTGTAGTCATCTATGGGTTTATGGGTTATTATGTTGCCGGAAGGGAAAGGAAGATGAACTTCTCTTTCTTCCACTTCGAAAAAATAAGATTGTAAATTCATTGGATTGGCTCCTGTTTAATTATGATAAAGTTTTGAAAAGGATGGAATTTTCCACGGATCAGGTAAAGGAGTGGAGATTTCCGGGTATATGAGATACCCTCCACGAAGACGATATCGTCTTCAGAAATTGGAGGGCTCTCTTGAATACATGCTACTTTTATAGGACAGAACAATCGGATGATTCCACTTTTAGGGTATACAAGTAAACTGCTCGATGGAACTGTTTCTAATGGATCTTTAATTTTGTTCATATCACAACTCCCGGTTAGCCGAGAAGGAGTAATAGCTATGTTTAGTGACGATTAAATGATCGTCCATAGTAATTCCCATATAGGACAGTGCACGTCTAATTCGGGTTGTGAGGTTCGTATCTGCTGCGGATGGCGTTAACCGTCCTGAAGGATGGTTATGGGCAATAATGATTGAATTAGCAGCTCCAAGAAGCGCAATAGTGATAATCTCGCTCACGTCCACTATCGTTGCAGTCTTTCCTCCAATGGAAGTAATTCCGTAGCCAAGTAATTGTTTGGAGTTGTTTAGTAACAGGACACAGAAGTGTTCCTTAAATTCGATCTGATCCGGAGGAAATATTTCCCAAAGTATTTCAGCTGCTTTTTCCGGAGAATCTAAGACTTTACGTTCTTCCGGTTTAGTTTCGTTTATGTATTGCAATCGTACCTCCGCTGCGATGGAGCTACAATCCCAATGATCTTGTATGAGTTTCATAGTTAGTAGAAATTAAAAAGGGAGGCTAAGGCCTCCCTTGAGTTAGGATTAAATTTGTGGTTCAAGTTCTCCGTTGGAGTTAGCTCTGGAGAAAACTTCCTTTTCCAAGCCATCTATCTTCTTTGCTTTCGGCTCTTCTCCTTCTCCTGCTTTGCGAATAGCCCAGTTATAATTAAGGATGAACGTTTCACCAGTTGGGGCTTCGTATTCATACTCTTCACAAGGCTGTTTGTAAAGCTCGAATCCTTCAAGTACTGTTCCTTCTTCAAAGAACTGCTCAGCCTCTTCCTTTGAGCTTAATTGGTTAAGAGGTAAAGAAACTTTCCTTTTGGTAAAGCTTGAGTTTCCATTTTCGCTCGTTGAAAAAGTAATTCCAGTGATTTTCACAACAGGCATTATTCCAGACCCATCTTTACGGTCAACTTCTTCGATGCTGTCGATTAGTAGTTTGCTTAGTTTATTTGACATAGTAATGTCTCCTTATTGGTTTATTAGAATTGTAACCTTGATCCGGTAAAACGGATTAAGGCTGGGGGAGGGTTTGAAACCCAGAGGCGAGCCGGGGGTCTGTTGCATAGCTGGTAGGCGCACTTACAGACACAAATGTTTCCCGAATTTTAGAACCTAACCTTTATAGACAGCTTCTTAGAGGCTGGAATGTAGGGGGGTGTCTTTATAAGGTGACAGAACTATAGTTGTAGAAGGGGGTGCTAAAAAAAATTTTATAAAAAAATTTTGAGCTATGTAGGTTACATCCCTATTAATAGGGTTTTCATGTAGGTTGACTTGTAAATATGAAGTCGTATTTATTAGGTCAAATACATCCTTTTTCACCACAATGTGTTATATCAATACAAATACAAAGATCTTACTTGGGTTGTGGATTGTGTATATAACCGGAAGGGAAGAACAAGATGTTAAATACGCATCCGCTTCTTCTTCCTTTCCGGTTTAGTTTTAAATATTTAGTCTGTATTACAAAGTACCAATAGTACCAATAGTACCAATAGTACCAATCATAGATGGTTAATCATATATTATTTCCTATAAGAACCATGCCTAATACGTATGAAATTATGATTACTTAACCATTTCTTCATAGTTGATACAGGTATTTCAAATTGGTTAGCAGCTTCGGTTGCTTGTTTAGTTGTAAACTCATTATCTAAGGCATTATACCATTTACGATACCTTTCAGTACTATTATTTTCATCTTTTTTATTAAAGTAATGGTTGAATAATATTAAGCAATGTTGGAATAGTGTCGAACAGATCTGTTCAGCTATATTGAAGTCTTCATCTGAGATTTTTATCACATCAGAATCAATATGTGAATTATTGGAATGGTTATAATTTCTCAGAATTGATAGTATGGATGCGATACGCACATGAATTATTGCCATTCTTGTATTTGATGCTAATAGATAGTTGCTTTGTTCCATTTCTAAAAGCTGATTCATCCGTCCTTTATAAAGTTGATCTATTCTATTCCATTGATCTTCATTTAATTCGATTAATAGATCCGTTTTTCTTTTTCGTAAATCGCAAAAAATATCAAATAGATACTTACTCGCTTCCGGTAAACTCTTATCTAATGCTATTGATTTATTAGTCGGACGATGTGTTTTCCATTGTCCCTGCATAGGAAATGTATAGAATGTATATCTTGAAAAATTTCCATTCGAGGGGCTTTCAAATAGTTTGCTAAATTGATCGCGGGTTCCAGATAAGCAAATTGATAGATCTGGTGATGAAATATGATACTTTGTGCCTTGTCTACTTATGGAGAGTTCTTCATGATGAAAAGCTTTACGGGTTATATCAGAAAAACTTCCCCATTCCTGAGAAGATGCATTTGTCATTGTGTCTAATTCGGTTTCAAATATCAAACCTCTTCCACTATTATTTCTTAGCATATCATAAAATGCGCGACTCGATATGTTTCCAGGAATTATAGTATGCCTTTCTATAAATATTTCTTTCTTGTTCTTTTCGTTTTTTGAATAATTATCCAAATTTTCAGCTCTTATTAGATTTTCTTTTTCCTCCCAATTCTGAAGACACGCAATTAACTCTCTTGATTTGCTTAAAATGCCTTTACCGGATGAAGGAGGGGCAATTACTAATAAGAAAAATGATGGTGTATAAAGTCCATCTCCGTGTAAAATTTTGACATTTAATAGGTGAGATGAAGTTACAACGAGTGATGAAAGAAAGAATATATCTCTTCGTCTTCTATCACTAATACATTTACATAACCGCTTTAGCGGTTCAGGTATTATTTCAAAAATATAGTCCGGTAATTTTTCAGCTTTGTGAAATTCAAAGTTTATTTCCTTTTTTGAACCGGTGGTACTTTTGGTACTATTGGTTTTTTGATTGTTATCCGACATAAATACCTCCTCTCTGAACATAGTATTCTTCAAGAAAGCACAGCTGAATGTTTGAATAAATAGATGAATTGGCTATTTTAGAATGGTCTGAGTTGAAAGCTATTACAATAAGACTATCTGAAAAAGCCAACCCTCGAACGGTTGGTTTTTTCATTTTATAGCTCCTCCAGAATCTCTTCGTTATTAGCCAGAGGACGCTCTTTAAGCCATTCTTCTAAGTCAGAGTATAGCCATCCAACTACACCAGATGAGATTTGTCTTTTCGGGGGTAATTCTCCTCTTTTCTGCATCCTCCAAAGAGTAACAGTAGAAACGGAGAGTGACTCTGCTAATTCAGCAGGTCTAACTATTTTTAAATCCATGATATCACAGTTTAATGATGGTTAGTGTTGAATCGTGACAGAGTCAGTTCATTTTATTTAACCCATCTTGTGGTATCATCTAAATTGAAATAAGACCTTTATTTCAATTGGATGTAAAACTGGGAGTGAGGTATTTTTGATATACCTGACTTGTAATACATCAACCATTAGATTAATAGAAATTTCATTAAGGTTCAAGTGCTATCTTTTCATATAGTAGATTTTAGCCTGTTTTTCGTTGTGATTTAGAATTTCATATAGTTTGTGGTTCCATTTATTTAAAGCTTCTTTTTTCTCTTTCATATAATCAAATGCGTCATAAACAGCTGTAACTTGGTTATCTCCGGCAAGGCCTTTATGATTTAGTATTTTTCCGAGCACAGTCCGTTCTGTCTTTAAAGAAGCAAGATATGTTGCTGTTGTTCTTCTTAGATCATGAAGTCTGAAATCCTCAACACCTGAGTTCTTTTTTACTCTACCGGATGCTTTTTGAAGCCAAGCAATTGGCTCGTTATTTAATACAGGAGATGAGAATACAAAATCAGAAGCCCCTGATATTGGTTTTATACTTTTAAGTATATCCATAGCTAAATATGGGATGGGTATACGATGTCTCCTTCCGGCTTTTGTATCTTCTTCCGGTATGGTCCATATTCCATCGGAAATATCGTCCCATTTCATTTTTCTTGTTTCTCCTGATCTTTGACCACAGATTAGCAGCATTTTAAAAAGCGAACAGTAAGGTTCGGGCTCCTGGTTAAAGGCCTCCCAAATACTTATTATCTCACTTTCCGAATAATATCTTTTTCTTCTTTTCTCCTTACCTAATGGCTTGATGCCTTTGACTGGGTTATGTTCTACAAGAGCCCGATTTACTGCGTAGGAATACATACTTGACAGAATTGACTTAACTCTATTTGATTGTACAGGTCTCCCTTTATCTTCTGCAATAGATTCAAGAAGTTTTATAATGTCTCTTCTACTAAGCTCATCAGCAGGAATGGAACCAAGTGCAGGAATTATATAGTTATCAATACGTCTTTTATAATCCGCTGATGTTGAATCCTTTAGTTTTGGCAAATACCTTTCCTTAAAGCTTTCGGATAGTTCTAAAACTGACATTGGTTTTTGGGCATCCCGCTTTGCAATTTTATTAGCTTGTGGATCTTCACCAAGTGCTACTTTAATTTTAAGCTTCTTGGCTACATCCCTCGCTTCGGCAAGACCTATTGTCGGAAAGGAACCTATTGTATACCTTTTTCCCTTGGAGCCATAAGCTAAGCCAAAGGTTATATTACATGTCTTTGTGATTCGAACAAAAAGCCCATTTACTAAAGTATCGTAAATCTCCATCCTTTTTTTTGGAGGCTTTTGATTCGCTAATAATTGATGTGTTAATTTCATTTTTGGCATGATAATTCTCTTAATTGGTTACAGCTCTGTTACAGTAAAAGAGCGTAATTGAGAGTGGTTTCATGAATTTTCATAAAGATACAGTATTTATTTAAGTAAATAAAATACAGTTACTTAAGTAATCAAATGAATATAAATGAAACCAGCTGAAATGCAGTAAGTTATGCCTGAAAATCCGTGTGTCGGCGGTTCAATTCCGCCCGGTCCCACCTTAGAGCCCCATTCATTTTTATGAGTGGGGCTTTTTTGTTGTTGGTTAAAAACCCAGAATGTAATCCTGATCCCGTAGTTTCTGTACAAAAAAAAGAGCTAGCTCAAAGATTTATTTCTTGCACACACCAACACAACCTGAAACCATCCGCCGGGCGTGAACGCCCTACTAGCATAAATTTCGTTGTATGATTTTAAACCAGCAGGTCCTTCAGGGCCGGCGGTTTGTGGTTTTCCTGCCTTCAATCGGTGCGGATTTTATGGTACCAATTTTATTACGTAGGGGCGATTTATGAATCGCCCCTACAAAGGATTTTATAATAATAATTTCATCTTGATCCGCTGGTATGTGTATCCCAAATTACCTTAAAGCACATCTGACGGATTACCCGTCTGATGGAGCTTTAGACGTGTGTTTAGTGAGGGTCGTCCTGAACTTGTTTCAGGATCTTTGTGAAGGCTGGTAGTTCGATCAAATCTCTCGGCTCTGTTTGCTGACCCACCCAAAAGCAGGGCTGAAGCCCTTCAAACTGCATCGGAACTACTTTAAAGGAAAATTTGTAGGTTAGGGTATGCTACATTTCATAGAGATCAAAACCGACCATAAACCGCGAGCACGTCAAACTCTTAACACCATACTTACGCTGGCAACGGCAGTATTGGCACTTGTCTATCCGGATTTTCTGTACCTGATAGCCGGTGGATATTTAGTTGCTTTGGGAGTTCTCTTCTTTAGTTTTAAAATGCCGTCTCTGGTTTCAGCGATACCGTTGGTTACCGGTGTGCTGATCTTCATCTTTCCGGAATTGATTCCCATCACCTTTGGGATATTCCTGGCCATATTCGGGCTGATTTTATTCTTCTCGTTCTCACTTTCTATTCTGGGAGTACTCACTTTTGTAATCGGAATTTTGATCTACATGAATCCCGATTCCATTGCCTACTTTATAGCGGCGTTTATGTTACTCTATTCCGTGAACAACCTGATCTCATTATTTAAAGGGAAAAGGGAATCGTAGTTATTTGTTATCAGGATCTTTGTTCTGTCCCCTTCTGTCTTCCCCTTGGATAAGGGGAAGGACGCTTTAAATAGAGATAAATACCAAAACTCAAATTACATCACAAAACTCATTTAAGGTCATCCTGAGGATACCTCCGAAGGATCTGCACAAATAAAGAACTAGCACAGAATCAATATAGGGTTACCTTCCTTTGATCTGGTCATTCCTGCGGAGCCAGGAATCTGGATCGTTCTCACAGGCGTGCTCCTCTAAACCAATCCAGATCTCGGGCATACGCCGCGAGAGGACTCTTTTGAAATGATTAACCCAATATCCAATGTTGAACATGGAACATCCAACATCCGGTTACGAACGCACATGAGTGACAATGGACATTGAATGTTCAGTATTGGATGTTGAATCACTACCTACCCACCGGGCGTGAACGCCCTTCTAGCATAAATTTTGGTGTATGATTTTAAACCAGCAGGTCCTTCAGGGTCGGCGCGGTGTATATTCCGAATTACCTTAAAGCCCATCTGACGGATTGCCCGTTTGAAGGAACTAATTCTCCCCGTCTTCCTGGCCTAATTTCATCACACTATAAACGATCTTACACTCGGGGAGCTGGCTTAAGTTAGAAATCATTTTGACCTCGAATTCTTTATTATCATCATAAGCAGAGAAACGTTCTATAACTTCCCCACAGAAAGCATCTAGTTCCACATCTATATCTTCCATTCTTTCAATATCCTTATTTATGAGCGCTTGTTCTTCAGGTGTAGCGCTCATCAAATAGGTAAAGAAGTTAGCTTGCGCCTGCTCTTCGCCGACCTCTAACATATCAGTCATTAAATCGACTAGCTTTGGATGGAGGGCATCAAAGAATAGGTTCATGCAGCTACACATACCCTTAGCGGCAGACTTTGCATCTGTTTCCATTTTTTGTTCTTCTGTTTGCCCTGGAGCTTGCGCATTTGCTGTAGCGATGAAGACAAAAGCAGTTAACAGAGTGATTAGTAGGTTTAAGAAGATTTTTTGCAGCATTTTTTTGAGGTGTGTTATTTTGATGACATTATAGAGAATAAAGAGATAAAATTTTAATGCGTTAAACTCTATTTCATAGGATAGTTTCGCGAAACATAGGAACTCAGGCAGGCGCGGTGTGTATCTCGAATTACCTTAAAGCCCCATCTGACGGATTGCCCGTCTGATGGAGCTTTAGTCGTGTTTTAAATCAAGCCTTTTTCTGACCCCATCTGTCTTCCCCTTGGATAAGGGGAAGGACGTTTTGAATAGATCACAATAGTATTAAAAACCCAGGGTCATCCAGTTCGCCAGCTGGCGGATCAGGATCTTTGTGAAGGCTGGTAGTTCGATCAGATTTCTCGGCTCCGTTTTCTAACCCACCCCCGTCCCCTCCCTAAGATTAAGGAGGGGAGCTCCTTAAGAACATCTCAATAGTAATAAAAGCAGGTCATTCCTGCGGAGGCAGGAATCTGGATCGTTATGAATGGCATATTCCTTTATACCAATCCGGATCTCGGGCATACGCCGCGAGTTGACTCTTTTGAAATGAATTAACCCAATATCCAAAGTCCAGTTACGAACGTCACATGAGTGACAATGGACATTGGATGTTCAGTATTGGGTGTTGAGTTAGTGCCTATCTGTCTGAAATCGCTGCGGATTAAAATCCCGGCTGGTTTACTTGAGTAAATCTAAATCACCACCAACACCAGTATCAAGTTCACCAGAGAGGACTTCAGCCCGACACTTCTAACTTCTAACTTTTCACTTCTAACTTTTCACTTTTAACCCCCTCCCCCCTCTAACATCTTTATGTGACTACCCTCAACACACTGTAAAACAATTACATGTCGTTAACAAGGCAGCAGCGACTGCTGCATTAACCATTAACGAACAGGAGACATCATGTCTGTAAAGTATAAAGTCATAGAACGAGGAGAGCCGGGAGTGGTCGGCGGTGGAACCAAGAAGTTTTACGCTTCTTTAATAAGTTCAGGAAGTCTGGGAATAGAAGCCCTGACCGACAGGATTCAGCAAATGAGCACGGTAACCGGTGCGGATATACGCGCGGTATTGTATGCTATTGCTGATATCGTACCACAGCTGTTGAGCGAAGGGCAGATCGTGACGATCGGTGATCTGGGTAACTTCCGCTTAAGCGTATCCAGTGAGGGCAGCGATACCGAAGAGGAAGTAACGAAAGCGAACATTCGTAAGTCGCGCATTTTGTTCCGACCGGATTCTAAATTCGCAAACATGCTCAGTAACCTGGAGTACGAAAAATCATGATAACCCATAAAAAAGAACACTAACAGGCATGGCTGCACTCGTAGTCATGCCTTTTTTGTTGCGCAACAACCGCTGACTAGATGCGCATCCCTTTCCTCTTTTATGCGCAATGATCGACAAGTCTCTAGGCATCGGTTTTAAAATGAGTGCTGATATAACGCATTTTTTCTCATTATTTAGTGAAATGAGCTGACATTAACTGTCATGGGTAAATATTACATTTAGCTAAAAGCAGAGAAATGAATAAAAATATACTTGTCAAAAATCTAAAAGATCGATTTGGAGCTGTAGAGGAAGATTTAACTTACGATAAAGAAAATATAAATTACTTAGATGAGCGAAATGAAATACAGAATATTTATTCTTGGAGTTTTGAAGCATTTGTTAAACATTATCAGTTAATTAGAAAATACGGTCTAGAAGAAAAATTGTTAAATGATCTGGCTTGGAAGATTGAAAACCTTTTAGAAAATCATGAGATTGTTGGCTTAAAAAATTCAGAATTCTACAAACAATTCGGGGACCATACAATAATTGAAGATGCATTAATGAGGCGACAAATATAATCGGATACAAAATGAGTTTTCAAGAACAGGTAAAAGATCATCTCGGGGATTATAAAAAAAAAGTGCTAGAGATTAAGAAGGACGGAGTTTATAATTATAAAGGAAGAGAAATTGAATACGGACATATTCTCCCAAGAAAACCAGAAGATTTTAGTAACCTTAATATTATAAGAAATTACAGAAAACAGTTCTATGATAGTAAGTATTCTAAAATTGACTACCATCGATTTTTTCATCATTTAAATTCATCTCAAGCTCTTTGTATTAATTTCTTTTATCCATTTATCTGTGAAGGGAATTTTAAACCGATTCAAGATTTACTTAACCTACCTATTGAAAAATGTCTAAAGTATGAATTTGAGTTTATTTCAGATATTGAGAAATCAGGATCAAAGAAAACGAATTTTGATTTCTTTTTTGAAACGGAAGGTTCAGATAGGATATACGTTGAAGCTAAGTATACAGAACAGGAATTTGGTAAAGCTAAAAGTGACCCATCTCATAAAAAGAAATATGCACAGACCTATTTACCTCTCTTAGAGAAGAATACCTTTATTAAAGAGGAATGCAAAACAGAAGATTTTTTTCTTAAGAATTATCAAATAATGAGAAACCTAATTCATATTGACAATAAAAGTAGAGTTATATTTTTCTATCCTAAAGCGAATAAGAAAATAGACAATCAAGCTGTTTTTGCAAGTGAAGAGATCTTAAACGAATGGGGCAGAAAAAGATATATGATACTATATCTCGAAGATGCAATTCAAAACATTTTAGATACCGTAGCAAACAAAAAAATTCAGGCACACTTCAAGGAATTCGAAAGTAAGTATTTAATATACACTTCAAACTTATTTAAGAGCTAATGACCTGGGAAGAAAAAATTGAATACCACAAACAACGAAGTGATGATATTGCCAGTCATATTATTACTCAAATTGAAGAAGGTGTAGATTCCTGGGAAATGCCCTGGCACAGAGGCCTGCCTTTAGCAAAAAACAGAGTTACCGGAAAGTTTTATGGCGGCAAAAACCTATTAATTCTTTGGGATGAGTGTCTAAATAAAAGCTATTCTCAGAATGTCTGGGCAACGATGCGTCAATGGAATAGAATAAAGTCTGGCGTAAAAAAAGGTTCAAAAGGCACACTTATAAAATTTGTTATTCCAAACGAAGAATTTGAAGATCTTGATCAATTAGAATTCGAATTTGGAGATGATGAATCTGAACAGAATAATGGGTTTAGAATATTCTTTAATTATGTATACAACATAGATCAGGTTACAAATAATCATACAGGGCAAGTAGGAATATTTGATGACAGACGTTCAGAGGCAGAGATAATAGATGACTTTATTAGCAGAACAAGAGCAAAGATTGTCCATACAGGGGAGCGGGCATTTTATAGAGTAGCCGAAGATAAAATTACAATGCCGCCAAAAGCTGCTTTCAAAGATACTAATGAGGCTAAATCTATTGAACATTATTATTCAACTTTATTACATGAAATTATACACTGGACAGGTCATGAAACCAGATGCGACAGGAGCTTAATTAATACATTTGGAAGCTCTACATATGCATTCGAAGAGCTTGTAGCAGAATTAGGGACTGCAATTCTGACTACTCAATTTAATAATAGATTGGTACCAAGACGAGGGCATGCAAAATATGTGAATCATTGGTTAGGGGTTCTGAAGTACGATTTCAATTTTTTTATTGAAGCCTTGGAACTTGCAAGAACAGCTGTTTATTGGTTGTATGAGAAAACAGAAGTTCTACCCCATCCACTCAATAATAATTTTCCCAGAGAAGCATCTGAAAATCTAGTCAAAGAATTAGAAAGCCATTTGGAAACGGATAAAAGCGACGAAAGTTTATCTGAAGTAATTAATAAATGGGATCAAATAAAGGAGAGTACTAAATTAAAAATTATAAAGATGATCAGCAGAGAATTTGGGAATAAACATCCAGAAGAATAGTCTTTCAAAGTGTCTGAAATATCTTATTTTAGGCAAAAACATGTTGACTAAAGAATCAGAGAAGTAATACATGAACACACACTTTTTTACTAATAAAGAAGGAAACACCCTGCTCAGAAAGTTTCAGGGAATCTTTGAGAATGTGGACGTAAAAAAGTTTGATGCACTCGTAGGATACTTAAGAGCTTCAGGATATTTTCAGGTCAGGCAGTTTATTGATGATGTTGAACAAGTCAGAATTCTTGTCGGCATTGACGTTGATCATTTAATAAGTGAAGCAGCACGAAAAGGGCTGGAGTTTAACTTCAACACGAACGTAACCAGAAAAGAGTTTTTAGCTGAGATTAAAAAAGATGTTGAAAATGCTGAGTACAGTAAAAAAGTAGAAGATGGCATCTTTCAGTTTATTACAGATGTGGTAGACAAAAAGGTTCAAATCAAAGCCCACCCAAGTAAAAAACTACATTCTAAGATCTATATTTTCCGCCCCGAAAACTATAATGAGCACAACTCAGGCTTTGTAATTACAGGCTCAAGTAATATGACAGCCGCAGGGTTAGAAAAGAATTTTGAATTTAATGTACAACTGGATCGTTTTGGAGATGTTGAGTTTGCTACTCAAACCTTTCAGGAATTGTGGGCTGAAGGAGTGGATATACTCCCCGAATCTATAGAGGGTCTTACAAAGAATACATTCCTGTCTGATTCATTCACCCCTTTCGAGATTTACATCAAATTCCTGATGGAATATTTCGGGCAAAGTATTGAGTATGATCCCGAATCTATAACGGATCTTCCACGAGGTTATAAAAAATTGCATTACCAAGTGGATGCTGTAAACGATGGATTCAACAAACTAACGCATCACAATGGGTTTATTCTGGCGGATGTTGTAGGGCTTGGAAAAACGATTGTTGCCAGTATCATTGCAAAGAAATTTTATTTCAGCAATGGCTATAGAACAAAGATACTGGTTATATATCCACCGGCATTAGAAAACAATTGGCGGGAAACCATTCGTGACTTTGAAGTCCCGAACGTGGACTTTATAACCAATGGAAGCCTGCATAAGGTAAAATATCCTGAAGACTATGATCTGATTATAGTTGATGAAGCTCATAAATTTCGTAGTGACGAAGCACAGATGTTTACACAATTGCAAAAGTTGTGTAAGACCCCACGAAAGCGCCCAGGTGCGGATGGGTCACAGGAAAAGAAAGTGATTCTGGTTACTGCTACTCCTTTAAACAATAGGCCTCAAGACATTCGTAATCTCTTGTATCTTTTTCAGGATGCCAAGGACTCTTCACTTGAAGTAAAGAATATCCAAAGCTTTTTTCGGCCTTTAATTGATGAGTATAAAAAACTCAAAAAGGAACGTGACAATGATAAGATCAAACAGGATGTAAAGAAGATTTACGAAACCATCCGAAATAAAATCCTGGAGCCCATTATTGTTCGCCGAACAAGAACCGATATTCTTAAAACCGAAGAATACAGAAAAGATATGGCTGAGCAGGGAATGACATTTCCGGACATTATGCCACCCAAACCAATTCTCTATCAATTGGATCCCGAGCTTAATAAGCTGTACGATGAATCACTGCAGTTATTGAAATTTACAAACACTGGACTGAAGTATTACCGGTATCAGGCGATTCGTTTTTTACCTAAAGAAGCTCAGGAGAAATTTTTCAACAATCAGGCAGAAGTAATTTCCGACCAATTAGCTATTTTGATGAAAAGCTTATTGGTAAAACGGTTAGATAGTAGTTTCTATGCTTTCCATAAATCATTAGAGCGATATCAGCGAAATAATTCGGCAATGCTGAAGATGTTGGAAAATGGTAAAGTGTACATCGCTCCAAAGTTGGATATTGCAGATTACATCCTCAATCAAAATGATAAAACAGAAGAAGAATTAGATGAAATGCTGAATGATCCGGAAGACGAAACGGACATTCTTGTTTTTGACATCGAGGATTTTGACAAGCGTTATAAACCGGGTGTGGAAAATGATCAGAAAATATTAGATGAGTTAACAAAACGATGGAGCAAGATCACCTACGACCCAAAACTGAATACCTTTTTAGAGGAATTAACAGCTACGTTTTTACATGAAGATTTAAATGATCAAAAAAAGCTGGTTGTATTTTCAGAATCCAAAGAAACCATTGATTATCTCTCCAAAAAACTGGAGGATCATGGAATCGAAAAAGTGCTTACGGTTAATGGAGAAAATCAAAAAGACCGGGCACCTCAAATTCGAGAAAATTTCGATACCAATATTCCTGTTACTGAACAAAAAGATGATTACAACATTGTAATTACCACCGAAGTTTTGGCGGAAGGTGTAAACCTGCACCGGGCAAACGTTATTGTGAATTATGACATACCGTGGAATGCTACTAAACTTATGCAGCGAATTGGACGGGTAAACCGGGTAGGAACACAATCAGATTACATTCACATATTTAATTTTTACCCTACACAAGAAGCAGACAGTGAAATTGATCTGAACCAAAAAGCATTCGTAAAATTACAGGCTTTTCACACTGCACTTGGAGAAGACAGCCAGATCTACTCAAACGAAGAGGAATTTGATTCCTTTGGATTATTTGAACGCGTACCTGAAGAAGAACGAGACGAGCGTTTGGTCTATTTGAATTTTTTACGCCGCTTACGCGATGAAGATCCCGATACCTATAACAAGATCAGGTCTTCCGTACCTCTACGAGCGCGAACCGGACGCAAAGACAAAACCAAAAAACTAAGCACACTCGCCTATCTGAAAAACGAAAAAAGAGATGCTTTTTATTTTGTTGATGCCAAAGGTGAATTGGAAGAGCTTACTTTTGTAGAAGCCGCCCGTCACTTTGAAGCTAAAGTGTCGGAAAAAGGAACGCCTCTTCATGAAAACCACCACGAGCAGGTAAGTGCCGCGGTTGATTCTTTTAAAACAGGATTACAACAACGAGCGTTGGAATCATTTTCAGGGAATAAGTTGGGGCCCAACGAAAAAAAAGCACTTGGAATCCTGAAGATACAGGTCCGTACCGAGTTTGCCTCTGAAGAAGACAAAGAACTCATTAAAAAAGCCAGAGAAGCGATTGCTGTTGGCAGGTTTCAGAAGTTACCTCGGGAAATTAATAAGCTGGCTAAAAAAGTGAAAGAACTGGGCGGTTCAGGCTTTCATCAGCAATTGATGAACGTTTTAGCGTCCTACCCCTTACTGGATGTGAGCCCTGATGAATCTGAATCCGCATCGGATAAACCGATGTCTTCATCTCTTGAACCAAAAATTATTATCTCTGAATCATTTACCGCATAACGCATATAATCCATGACTAAACAAGATCTGCAACGAAAACTGAGAGCTAACTACAATCGGGATACGTGGAAAGAAGTATTGTTGGAAATGTTTCCGGAGGCAGATTTATTTGCACAAGATCTGAGCACTCCGCTTGATCGTAAGGAACAGCAAAACTTGGCAAATCATATTGTTCAGTATGGAGAAGTAGCACTTGGTGATGATACCTTGATTTTTCTGGAAGTAGAATTGCAACCTGAATCGGTGCAGTTGACCAAAAATCGCGTAGGATTACGCCGGCTTGTTGACAACGAAGTAGTTCCGGGACTTACTGATGCCGCGCTCATTACCTATTACCAACCGGAAACCGATGAATGGCGTATTTCTTTTTACTCAGAACGCTATGGTTGGGATGAAGACGGTAAAAGTATAAAAGAAGAAACCCATCCCAAACGTTATACGTATGTAGTCGGCCCGGCAGAATCTTGTAAAACAGTTGCAGAACAACTTATAAATGTAGTTGATAAAGGACTTGAGAACACCCTGGAACATGTACTGAAAGCCTTTTCGGTACAAAAGGTATCCAAAGAGTTTTTTAAAGAATACAAAGAACAATACGATAAATTTGTGGGTCACCTGACCGGAAAAAACTGGACTAAAAGTGGGGTAAAAGATGTCGGTGAACGTATTTCTCAGTTCCCTTTTTATTTTAAAGCCACTACTGATCACGAAAAAGAAGCCCGTGATTTTGTAAAGAAACTTCTGGGTCGAATTGTGTTTCTGTACTTTGTGCAAAAGAAAAAATGGCTGGGTGCAAGCTCTACCGATTTTAACGACGGGAATCCGGATTTTATTTATGATCTGTTTAAGCAGGTACCGGAAGAAGATGGAAAGAAAGAACAGTTTTACAGCCAATGGCTCACCAAGCTCTTTTTTGATACACTCAATAAAGACGATGATCACGCTTTTGAAATGCCGAATGGTAACACCGTCTATATTCCGTTTTTGAATGGGGGTTTATTCGAAAAAGACGAAACCGATAAAAATACCGAGACCCTGCCTTTACCGGGAGAATTATTCTCTAATCCTGAAGATACCGAAAGCCCGAATACACGTGGTTTTTTAGATTTTTTAAGTGCTTTCAATTTTACCATTCATGAAGACAGCCCTGGCGACCACACTATTGCGGTAGATCCGGAAATGCTGGGGCATATTTTCGAAAACTTACTGGAGGACAACAAAGACAAAGGCGCCTACTACACGCCCAAGCCTATTGTGCATTACATGTGCCAGGAAAGTTTGATAGAATATTTGTTGACAGAACTAACCACCCATTCGGCAAGCTCAGGGCAGGCGCCGGACACAGAGGATAATGAGAAGAATGAGTTAAGAAATCATTTAGAGGATTTAATTAAGAAACAGGAAGCGGGGGAACTGGTTGGGCAAACCGAAGACATTTTAAAAGCACTGAAAAAGGTGAAGGTGTGCGATCCAGCCATTGGCTCGGGTGCTTTCCCGATGGGGATTTTACAGGAAATTTACCAGGCAGTGGAAACCTTGCACCATCTCTCGCCCGATAATGTGCAGGCTATTTGGGAATTACCCGATGAAAAATGGCACCCGGCGGAGGTGAAAAAGCAGATCATTCAAAACTCTATTTATGGAGTAGATATTGAAAAAGGGGCTGTGGACATTGCTCGCCTGCGTTTTTGGCTTTCGCTGATTGTGGATGAGGAAGAACCCACCGCGCTGCCTAATTTAGATTACAAAATTGTGGTGGGAAACTCTCTGGTTAGCATGTTTGAAGAAGATGTAATTAACATCGACTGGAGCCTTAATGATATGGAACATGGTTTATTTGGCCAGGAATTATCACAACAAAGGATTAACCTATTAAAAGAGATCGATAATAAACAAAGAGCTTATTTTAATCCTAAGGCAAAAAAGAGAGTTATTGCTGAAGAGATTAGAAATCTTAAGATAGATTTACTTATCACTCAGCTTAAATTGATGATTAAAACTAAAGGCATTGAAAAAAAACCTACTGGCTCTGGGGCTAAATATGAGAAACAGCTTGGGCAATATTTAAAAACAAACGATTGGAAACAATATATCCAAAAGCTTGAAAAGCTTAAAAAAGATGCTGAAGAACCCTTTCTGTATTTTGATTGGAAGTTAGACTTTCCAGAGGTAATGAATGGTAACATTCCAAGTGAAGAAGGTTTTGATATTGTAATTGGTAACCCCCCTTATGTACAATTACAGAAAGAAGGAGGAAAGCTAGCTAAGCTTTATGAAAATCAAGATTTCAAAACTTTTGAAAGAACAGGAGATATTTATTCACTGTTTTATGAAAAAGGATTTGAGCTTTTAAAAAAGGAGGGGGTACATACTTTTATTACATCTAATAAATGGATGAGAGCAGGTTACGGGAAAAGCCTTAGGAAATACTTCTCGGAGCAAGTTGATCCAATAAAGCTAATTGATCTTGGAGCTAATGTATTTGAAACAGCGACAGTAGATACAAACATACTGATTGCTAAAAACCAAATGCCAAAGGATAACATTGTTCAAGCTATTTCTTTAAATGGGTCAGGAAAGGAAAATAGATTCTCAGCTTTGAATGGGCCTTTTACAAATCTTAAAAATTTGTCAGAAAATAGTTGGGTGGTTTTATCACCTGACGCCCAAAAAATTAAAGAAAAAGTCCAAAAACAAGGTGAGTTAATAGAAGATTGGAATTTAGAAATTAATAGAGGAATTCTTACTGGTTATAATAAAGCATTTATTATTGATGAGGAGACTAGGGATAAATTGATTAAAGAGGACTCGAAGAATAAAGAGGTTTTAAAACCAATTCTAAGAGGTAGAGATATAAAAAAGTATAAGCCGCAATTTGCAAATCATTGGGTAATAGCAACATTTCCATCAAGAGAATTAGATATTGAGGATTATCCTTCGGTAAAAAAGTATCTGTTATCATTTGATAAAAGAAGGCTTGAACAGGCTAGCAAAACTTATGTGGATAGTACAGGAAAGAAAAGAAAGTCAAGAAAAAAAACTTCCAACAAATGGTTTGAAACCCAAGATACTATTGCTTATTGGAAGGAATTTGAAAAGCCTAAAATAATTTATCCAAACATGACGAAATACCTCCCTTTTGTCTATGATAAAGGGTCGTTTTATACTAACCAAAAATGCTTCATTTTGACTGGTGATCAGCTTGGATATTTAACAGCTTTCTTCAACTCTCTTCTATTTAAATATGTGTATAGAGATGATTTCCCAGAATTACAGGGCGGTACCCGTGAATTGAGTAAAATTTTCTTTGAAAAAATTTCAGTAAAAAAACTTAATGATCATCAGATAATCGAAAAACTTGAGAACATGGTCTCAAGAATTTCAGATATTAAAAAAGGTTCATCTGAATTCGATTCGTTAGATCGTGAATTGAACGAATTGATTTTTGATATTTATGAGCTTACCGAAACCGAAAAAGAAAGTGTAAGAAAGTTCAAATTTTGAAGTAGTTAGGCAGGCTTTCTTTAATGATTTCCTGTTCCTCTTTGGAAATATTGTAGTGGTCAAAGATCATGTTATTCAACTGAATTTCATAGTCCTTGATAGATTCATTTTTATCCAAAGCTTCCAGAAGGTTTTCTAAAATATCCTCACACAGTTGGTTTAGGTGAGGAGATGGTTTTTTAACCGGAATTTTATCGAAAAATATCTTTCGTACTTCTCTTCCATTTCCCAGCTCTGGGAAGCTATCTCTGAAACAGAATTTGAACAAATATGAATTTAAAAATGACACTAAATATGGAACAAACTCTCCGGTTATCATGAAAGCTTTGTCGTTGAAATAAAACGACCGTTTTATTTCGACAGGTTTTTACATTGTAACCCAAAAATGAATTACGGTTATATCCGCGTTAGTACCGAAAAACAAAGTATAGAAAACCAAAAATATTCCATCATATCTTATTCTCAAAAACAAGACTTAGAGATAGATAAATGGGTTTCTGAAACCATCAGTGGCAAATCATCACTTACTGAACGTTCATTAGGCAGACTGCTCAAGAGGCTAAATCCTGGAGATGTAATTATTGCCACAGAGCTCTCAAGATTAGGGAGAAATTTGCTGCAAATTATGAGCATACTACATTACTGCATGGAGCATGATGTAAAAGTGCTCACCATAAAAGAGGGTTATCAATTAGGAAATAACATAAACAGTAAAGTTTTAGCCTTTGCATTTGGGCTATCTGCTGAAATTGAAAGACAGCTAATATCTGAACGCACAAAAGAAGCTTTGCACAGACTGAAAAAGCAAGGAGTTAAATTAGGAAGACCAGTTGGTTCGAAGTCAAAAAAGTTAAAACTAACTGGCAAAGAAGACTATATAAAAGAACGACTTGCGAATAAGGCCTCAAAATCCCAAGTTGCACGCGAACTTAGGGTTCACCGGGTGACGTTGAGTAATTTTATAAAATACCGATTGAATTGAGAAGAATATTCAAACAGCAAATACAATCTAAACACATAGACACGCTAGTATACAAGCACTACAACCTCACCTGGGAAGAAGTACAAGTAGTAGACCCGGAGTTTGGGATGAGTGAGGAGGAGTATGAGGCAGTGGAGAGTGCGTGAAATGTAGATTTGGAATGAATTAAACAAAAATTTTGTAATAATTAAGCAATAGCTTAAATTTTGAGCCGTAAAGCAGTTATCATACAACAATCAAAAGATGGGAAGCGCAGCATTGCCGTTGACGAAGAACATGCAGAAGAACTCTTGGAGTTTTTCAATCAGGATAGCCGATATAAAAAGAAATTTCTTCATATATGTGAACTCATAATCGGGAACCATTTAAACCGAGAGCTATATGATAAAGAAGAACCGGACAGTAAAAGCATGGGTGTTAGAGCAATGAAGTTTTTTAAAGGACAAGAGAATGCTCGTGTATATTGTAAAGAAATTAATTTAGACGATAAAACTTTTGTGGTTGTAGCTGCAGAAGTATTGGAAAGGAAAAAACAGAATAAGTTGACTCACAAAGAATTATCAATTATTCACAGGGTGGCAGGTTATGAGTACTCAGAAATTGAATAGAAAAAAAATTAAAGAAGAATTTCAGGCATTGTTTGAACAAAGCCCGGAAGAGAAAATTGAGCATAGAGCGCAAATGTTGTCTTACATTTTTTTAAGTGAGGCAGAAAGAGCATTAGAGCAAAAAGGTTGGACGCAAAAGCGCCTGGCTAATGAAATAGGTATATCTGCTAGTTTCTTAACACAATTGTTTCGTGGAGATAGACTAATGAACTTTAAAACCGTGGCTAAAATAGAACAAGCGCTTGGTTTGGAGTATCATATCTTAGAAACTACTAATAAGACGAAAACAAAAGAGTACGCTCGATTTTTTATAAATCAGGAAGAACCCAAAAAGAATACAGCCAAAGTAGGTTCTCCAAATTATGACGAAAAAAAGTACAGGACATTTTCAGCTTGTACAGTTCATGAACTGAGGGCGGCATGATAGCATCAAAATCACCTTTAAATTGGCAACAGTTTGGGGTTTTAAATTGGGAACAATACTTTGTAGAGCCGGATGAAAGTGTAGCAGAAATAGATCCAATTCAGCTTTTCAACGACTATCAAATTGACATAGATTTTTCTCATGTTGAAGTAGAAGAAAACATGATGCAGGTTTTCTTAAAAATTGGGATTAACAATGTGGATAAACCTTTGCCGGGTTATAAAATTTTTATCGAAGCTGTAGGTATTTTTGATACATCTCAAACAAGAGATTTAGAAGAAGATCAAAAACAAAACCTGGAAATATTTGCTACTACAAATCTTATGATAGGTAGATTAAGAGGTATAATTCCTCTGCTTTCAGGTCAAGGTCCTTTCGGTGCTTATAATCTCCCATCTTTAGATCTGAATAACTTACTAAAGCAGAAAATGGAGTCTGTTGACGAAGAAACAGAAGATTAATTCGATCAACCGGAGTTTGTTTTAGATCAGGCTCAGGTTGTAGATGTTAGATAATTCGTGGATAGTCTTAGTAAAAGATGATGAGTCATTCTTTTTAGAAAACAGAGGTAAAGATAACATTCATCAACTAACAGCTATATCCGGATCTCCTGCATTCGCAGGGAGATGACTGTATTTTTTATATCTATTGTACTAAAAATGATGATCTCTTTAAACCTTATGTTCTGTCACAAATATTTACTAAATTTGTGACAAGATAATTCCAATTAATACGTGAAAAGTACTGAAGAACATATAGTTAAGAGGCTTCGTGATTTTAAGCGTGGCAAAATTTTTTTCCCGGAAATGTTTTACGATTTGGGAAGTAATGATGCGGTGCGTCAGGCATTGGTAAGATTAGAGGATGATGATACGTTGGTTCGGCTTGCTCATGGTATTTACCTCTTTCCAAAAAAGGACAAACAGCTGGGGATTCTGTACCCGCCTATCGACGATATTGCAAAAGCAGTAGCCAAAAGAGATAAAGCCACCATCATTCCGACCGGTACGTATGCGTTAAATAAATTGGGGCTTTCAACGCAGGTTCCTCTAAATGCGGTGTACTTAACCGATGGTTCGCAGCGAAGTATCAAAGTTGGAAACAGAGCCATTAAGTTTAAGCGAACCGTTCCCAAGAATTTGGCGGTAAAAGGAGAAATAAGCGGGTTAGTTATTCAGGCGCTCAGAGAAATTGGCAACGGAAAAGTGACTACGGAACAGCGTAGAAAAATTCAGGAACTCTTACAAAAAGAAGATCCTAAGTATGTAAAACATGATGCCAAGCTCGCTCCGGCATGGATTCGTGCCATAATGTTGAAAGCCATTGAGGAAAGCTAATGAAGGCTTGGTTCGAATTACCCGAAGAGCGCAAAAAACTGATCTTTGAGCAGTCAGGTGCCAGATCGGGCTTGCCTGCCGCTGCCGTGGAAAAAGATTGGTGGGTTACGCTTGTGTTGCAGTGTATTTTTGAATCTGAATTTGCAAAGGCTATCGTTTTTAAAGGCGGCACTTCGCTTAGTAAGGGGTGGGATTTAATTCAGCGCTTTTCAGAGGACATTGATCTGGCCATAGACCGGAAGCAATTCGGGTTCAGCAGAGAAACACTGAGTAAAAACCAAAGAGATAAACTCCGAAAAACCATTCGGGCTTTTGTGCTTGATGAGTTTACACCCGCTTTGGAAGATCTTCTCAAAGAAAAAGGAGCAGAAGTCACTCTTAACGTTGAGGAAAATCCAAATTCAGATGCAGACCCTTCCCGTATTGAAATTTACTATCCGGAGTTAACAAAGCGTGTATCCTATTTGCCACCAAGAGTATTGGTAGAAGTTAGCGCACGATCATTATTCGAACCTTTCGAAAACCGATTGATTCAACCAATAATCAATCCTGAATTAAATTCAATTGAATTAGGATTGATCGAGTTTGAAGTGCCATGCGTGCTTCCGCAAAGAACATTTCTTGAGAAAATATTTTTGCTCCACGAAGAGTTTCAACGGAATACAAAAGAGTTGAGAGCTGACCGACTTAGTAGACATTTATATGATTTGCATAAAATGATGGATGAAGGCTTGGCAAAGTTAGCATTACAAGATACAGACCTATATAAAGGAATCATCGATCATCGTGAGCAATTTACCCGATTGAAAGGAATTGACTATGCGAATCATCTTCCCGGAAATGTAAATCTTATTCCATCGTCCGAAGTAATAAATCTTTGGGAAAAAGACTACAGAGCCATGAAGGAAAGTATGATTCATGAAGAATCGGTTTCGTTTGATGAGCTTATGAATAGAATGAAAGAGTTAATGAAAAGAGTAAACTCGATAAGATTTTAGAATGAGTTTTACACCGGAACATATAACAATAGAGCACATATCAGCTGCCGTTCAAAGAATAAAAAAAGAGAATATAAGCCTGCGCTCTTCCACAGGATACGATGTAATTATTGATAAGGAAGCGTATCCGCCAAAAGAAATTATGAGATATGCTCATGAGGAAATGAATGGCGAAAGAATTTGGGAGCTGAGTGGTGGAGCGCCAACAAACACGTACTTAGAACAACTGGGATATACAATTATGGAGAAAGAAAAGAATAAAGAACTGCACCAATTAAAACAGGATTTTCTCGATGCTTGGCCATTGGAGCGTGTTAAGGAGATGGGGTTGGAAGAATATACCGACCTGAAAAGAGATGATTCGTTTTGTTATTGGGTAGAATCGAAAACAAGACCTCTGGGTAGTATTCAGGGAGGAACGTCGTATAAATTTGGTATTTATAAACGTGAAAATACGGACTCAGAGGATAGCAGAGACGCTTACTTAACTGATGGAGATTATGCGTGGTTAAAAAAGTATGGCGAAACAAAAGAAGAAGCCTTTAAAAATGTAAAGCAAATCGTTGTGGACGTTGTCGAAGCTTCAAGCAAAGAAGATCTTGCGATAATCGACAGTATTGATTTAGGTGATGCATACAAATGGAAAATAGCTTTTCTATACTCTGATCATAAAGTCATAAATATTTTAAGTACCCCAAACATTCGCTGGGTAGGCGAATACAAAGGTTTTGAGGCGGCAAATACAGCTCCAATTTCAGAAATTCATAATTATGTACTTTCTGAAAAACCTTCAGACGTAGATTTTTATGATTACTCTAAAGAACTATGGAGTGCATTTAATAAAATGGAAGCGCAAGAAATAGAAACCGTAACAGAAGACAAAGAACTTTCCTCTATGAGCTTAAATCAAATCTTATACGGACCTCCGGGAACCGGAAAAACCTACCATACAGTAAATAAAGCTCTGCAAATTGTAGACCCGGAATTTTATGAGGCAAACAAAGTTGACCGAAAAGCCTTGACCAAACGGTTTAGAGAATTATTAATTACAGATTGGGAAAATCATAAAAGCGGTCAGATTGCCTCTACCACCTTTCATCAAAGTTTCAGTTACGAAGATTTTATAGAAGGGATTAAGCCCATATTGTTAGATAGAAACAGTGATAATGAGGAGATTGATACAGAAACAGATAGCAGTATTGGATATGAAATTCAAAATGGAATTTTTAAAAATATTTCAGAGTTAGCACGTCAGCAGTCTGGAGGTAAAGTAGGGCTGGCAAAAGGACTACTGAAATGGGATAGAGAGCAATTTAATAAAGCTGAATTTTATAAACTATCTTTAGGTAATGTAAATATCATAGAAGATGATGAAATCTATAAATACTGTATAGAAAATAATAGAATAGGGATTGGCTTTTTATGGGATGAAGATCTTACAAATGTTGAAGAAGCTAAGATAAATCAGATACACATCGACAATTCAGATTACGATAAGCACGATTGCACATCAATGGCCATTTTTAGACACCACTTGAAAGGGGGTTATTATGTAGTAATTGCAAGTGGTAATCATAAATTTAGGGCTATTGGAAAGGTCGTTGGAGATTATTTTTATGATAAAGATTCTCCAATCAGGTATCCTCATTTTAGAAAAGTTGAGTGGATAGCTAAAGATTTAGACCTGTCGGTCGATTTAGTCTACAATAAAAAATTTAGTCAAAAGACAATTTATCATTTACGTAAAAAGGATATAAAACCTGAATTTTTTATTCGATCTAAAGCAACACCCATACAGACATCAGAAAAAAAACCGTACGTATTGATAGTTGATGAGATAAATAGGGGTAATATAGCTCAAATATTTGGAGAGCTGATTACATTAATAGAAGAAGATAAAAGGGAAGGAATGGATGAAGAAACATCTGTTTCACTTCCTTATTCAAAACAACCATTCAGCGTACCTTCAAACCTGCATATAATAGGCACCATGAATACGGCAGACAGAAGCATCGAAGCGCTGGATACCGCCTTACGCCGTAGATTTACTTTTGAAGAAATGCCTCCAAAACCCAAAGCTATTGAAGATGAAGGAGCTTTGAAGGGAGATAAAAGCGAAATCCAGGTTGGTGAAAGCTACTTTCTTCTTTCAAAGATTCTCGAAACTATCAATAAGCGAATTGAGAAACTACTCGATAAGGATCACTTGATAGGTCATTCTTATTTTATGGATGTAAGTGAAGTTTCAGACCTTAAACGTGTGTTTTATAGAAATATCATTCCGTTGCTGGAAGAGTACTTTTATGGTGATAAAGGAAAAATTCAGCTTGTTTTAGGACGAGGTTTTATTAAACAGACTGAGTATTCCGTAGAAACTGAATTGTTTGCTAAATCAGATTATGATGACTCTGTTTTTGAAGACCGAGAAGTTTGGGAGCTTACCACTGGTTGGAGATATAATGATAAAGCTTTTGAAGAGGCATTAAATATATTATTTAATAAAGAAACCTAAGCAAGTATGTCAAAGAGTAAGGTCATATCCGTTTTTGAGCATGAAAAGCTTACGCTTAGGTCCAATCCAAAAGTCTCAGAAAAAGAATTGGAGCAATTGGAGAAGTATCATGGTGCCAATGGAACACCATATTTTTCTTTAATTCATAATGGAGTAAAGTTTAATCAGTACACAGGTGTTATTCAGGTTGGAAATACGACAATTGAAGTGTTACCAAAGATTGATAGAACGAAGAAGGATAAAAATATATGGAGAGATGTACTTATACAAATGCTCCGAATTACATCAGGGATTGAAGCATCTTCTACCTCGAAATCAGATCTTAGACTTCAACACAATTCAATCTTTGATCTGTATATTGAATTCTTTATTAAAGAATGTGAGAAACTTACACATCAGGGATTGTCAAAAAAGTATAGGAAGGTAAAAGAGAATCAAACAGCGTTAAAAGGCCGTTTACATATACCTAATCAGATTCGCGATAACATTATACACAAAGAGAGATTTCATGTAGAGTACAGTAAATATGATTTTAATCATCTGATCAACCAAATTTTAAAAAAGACACTAGTTGTATTATCACAAATTCCAATTCGTTCAGACTTGAGAAGCAGAGTAAAGAGTCAGTTACTTTATTTTGAACAGATTGGAGATTGTGTGGTTCATAAAAAAATGTTTAATCAGATTTACTTGAATCGTAAAACAGAACGCTATACAGAGGCCTTAGAAATCTCAAGATTGATACTACTAAACTACCATCCTGACATATCAAAAGGTAGAAACCACATACTAGCATTAATGTTTGATATGAATCAGCTTTGGGAACGTTTTGTTACAAAGATGTTAAAACGTCATTTATCTGAAAATTATACAGTGAAAGCGCAAAGCAATAAAGTATTTTGGATGTCTGAAAATAGTCGAAAAAGGTTAAAACCAGATATTTTGTTAATTCCGAAAACCGAAACAAGAAGAAAGATTGTAATCGATACAAAATGGAAAACCCCTGCCAGAAACATTCCATCTGACAATGACCTTAGACAAATTTTTGCATACAACCGGTTATTTGAAAGTAAATATGGAGTGCTTCTTTATCCCGGTCCGGATAAGTATGTGATGGGAAAATATCAAACAGAACAGGGAGAACAATGTACGCTAAAGTATATGTCTATTTTAGACAGCAATGGAAGGCTTAAGAAACAAGAAGATTTATCGTTTTCTATGATGGACTTATAATTTGCAACCTCACCCCCAACTCCTCAATAACCAACCCGGCATTTACTAAACTGATGGCCGTTTTTTGGGCTTTTTTGCTGGTTTTGTCGCCGTTGATTCCATAAATAGGATCGTCGATGATGGGATAGCCCCAATGTTCTAAATGCAAACGAATCTGGTGAGTGCGACCGGTTTTGGGTTCGCACTTTATGATCGCAGAATCTTCTTTTCGTTCTACAACGGTGAAGGTGGTTTCGGCGGGTTTGGCGTTGGTCAGATCGGGATTGCTTTCAAACACAAATCCCGTTTTACGCTTGATGGGTGTGTTAATGATCACGAATTCTTCCTCAGGAACGCCCGATACTTCTGCGAAATAGGTTTTTTGTACTCTGCCTTCTGCAAACTCGGTCATGGCGCGCTGGGCAAACGCTTTGGTCTTGGCGAAGAGTACGATTCCCGAAGTCACGGCATCTAAGCGATGCACAATTTTCAGATCGGCATAACCCATATCTTCCAACATAGCGGTGAGTGTGTTCTTGAAATAACGTCCACCCGGATGCATCGGCAACGGCGCGGGTTTATACACGGCGATCCATTCGTCGGTTTCCTGCAGGATCTCAATTTCATCCGGTACACTGGGCTCGATCACCTTCGGGTTGTGATGGAATACAGAATCGGATTTCTTGAGCAGGACATCCGGCGCTGCGGATTCCTCATTCAGCCCCACTCTTCCATTATGGATCCGTTTTTCCCATTCGGTCTCAGCGCGAAAGGGAAATCGAGTGACCATCATCTCCAATAATGACTTTCCAACAAATTCGTCCTGAACTTTAAAACGATGAGTGATCGGGTAGGTCGATATCAGTCGTACTTTACGACTGTTCAGCTGCTTGTTGGGAAGCATGTCGGTGTTTGAAGTCATCGCCGAAATAGTTGTACCATTTGCGGAAAGGTTTAAAGGCATTTTCAGGGTCAAAAGGTCGGCGGTATTCGCTTTGTTTACATTCTTCGCTACAACAACCTTCCATGATATGCGCGCCTTCTTCTGAGCAGACAAACAGCTTGTTGCATTCCATATTGGCGCAATTCACGTAGGTATCGGCCGGTTTACCGGTGATCTCGCATTTGGCGATCGGTGCCAAATCTTTGGGATTCACAGGAACCACCAATCGGTCATCAAACACAAAGCATTTACCTTGAAAGTGCTTGCCTTCTTCTTCTTTGGCGTAGCGGAGAATTCCACCGTGCAACTGGTTTACATCGTCCCAGCCCTGTTCTTTCATCAGTACAGAGAATTTCTCACAACGGATACCACCGGTGCAGTACATCAGCACTTTTTTGTCTTTGGGGATCTCAGCTTCTTCCAGCCATTTCGGAAAATCGAAGAAGTTTTCAACGTCTGGTTTCAGCGCTCCTTTAAAGTGACCGATCTTGGATTCGTAGTTATTGCGGACATCGATCATCACGTGATCTTCCTCTTCCATTACTCTGCGCCATTCAGCCGGAGATAAATGGTTGCCTCCGTCTTTGGGATCAACTCCATCCACATGCAGAGAAACAATTTCTTCTCTGGTCTTACAGATCAACTTGGAAAACGGGATATAGTCTGATTCATCCGTCTTAAACTCGGTGTTTTCAAATCCCGGGATGGCTCTCAGGTCTGCTTTATACTGCGCCATTTGCTCCGGCGTACCGGCAGCGGTTCCGTTTATTCCTTCAGAGGAAATATAAATTCGTCCTTTGATGCCTAGGTCTTTGCAGTATTGTTTGTGCTGTTTGGCAAACTGCTCGGGATGCTCAATCGTATTAAAGTAGTAGTAGAGAATAACTTCGTACATATTTCTTAGTGCAATTCTCGTTTAAAATATTATCTTTTCAGTGGAGTTTATCCTACGGGGCAAAGTTACGAATTTTATATTTAAATAATGTTGAGGCGACTATGGTGTTAAGAGCAAAATTTTTGTGTGGTTTGATGGTTACTGTTTTGCTGGCGGGCTCAGCATATGGACAAACAAACCGGCACCAGATCCCGGATATTATTCAGGAATTTAAAAAGGGGAACTCGACTGCAGATGATGCGCTTCAACAAATACGGGATCATTTTTCAAACGGAGAAATTCATAAATGCTCCGCTATCGAACATATTTTTGTTCATAAGTATAAAGATGAGATCTCTTCTTCGCTTTTAGAACCAAATGATCGGTTCAGAGAAAAATCGGCTCAGGCAACTTATACAAGTCCGTCGGGTAAATTTGTACTTACCTATCAAACAGCGGGAGATGATGCTGTCCCTGCAACAGATAGCAATACCAATAATGTACCCGATTATATTGAAGAAGCCGGTATAGCAGCAGATTCTACTTACAACTATTTGGTGCAAACGTTGGGTTTTGGTGATCCTATCCCGGATGGCAATACTTACGATATTGCTTTTGAAGACCTTCAGTCTGTGTATGGTTTTGCAGAAACTATTGGTGGTGATGGCCCGGGTACTCAAATAGTTATCGAAAATGATTTTGTAGGATTTCCTGAGAACGATGATCCGGATGGTGATCAATTAGGAGCTTTAAGAGTAACGATAGCTCATGAGTTTAAACATGCTATTCAGTTTGCTCAAAATAATTTTAACGGAGATTCGGATCTTTGGGCAGAAATGGATGCCACGTTGATGGAAGAAGTGGTCTATGATCTGACTAACGATTATTACAATTATTTAGGAGGTGCCGGAGATGTGTTCGGAAGTCCCGGAACTACCGTAGCACCAGGTTCTTACGAAGACATTACATGGGCACTTTATTTTCATGAAAAGATAGGAGCAGATTTTTGGCCGGGCGCATGGAGCAGAATTGAGAACAGTATTCCGGATCTGCCGTTATTAGACGCCGTTGAGCAGGAATTGTCATCCCGCCAGCTTGATTACACAGAGTCTCTTTTAGAGTTATACTCATGGCATTTTGCTTCGGGAGCTTATAATAATGTTAACTTTGGCTTTGGAGAGAGTTTGTTTTACCCCACTCCGAATGCGCAAAGAACGGATACTCAAATTGGCGATGTTATGTCATCGGATATAAGCTTAGGAAGGCTTGCCAGCTATTTCGTAAATGTGAAACCTCCATCTAATCAAACCGGCGACGTTGCCATTATATTAGATACCGATTCTCCTGATATAGCTCTTGCAGTGGTGGCAATTTTTGACAATGGCTCTGTTTCATTCGAATATGCAGTACCGGAGGGAGAGTTCATGGTGGTGAAGAAAGAATGGGCTTGGTCTGATATTGATCGGGTAGGAGTAATCGTGCTTAACGAAAACAGAACGGCATCTCAGACATTCAAGATCAGAATATCATCTACTATTCAGACTTCTGTTTTTGATGATGATACCAGACCTGATGTAACAGAACTAAAACAGAATTACCCTAACCCTTTTAATCCGAGCACAACTATTCCTGTTAGTATTTCGGAGTTTCAAAAAGTAAAAGTAGATGTTTATGACATGACCGGAAGACTGGTGAGATCTGTGTTTAACGGAACGTTGCCAACAGGAAATCATGCATTGTCTGTAAATCTGGAAGACCTGGCTTCAGGAGTCTACATGTACCGACTTCAAACCAATGATATGGTTCAGATCAAAAGAATGACACTGGTTAAATAGAAATAAATACCAAGCTTCAAATTACAAATAACAATCTGGCTAACTAGATCACAATAGTATAAACCCCCAGACGTCATCCTGAACTTGTTTCAGGATCTTAGTGGGGGCAATTTTCTATAGTTATGGTCATTCCTGCGAAGGCAGGAATCCGGATCGTTATCAAAGGCATTTTCCTCTAAACCGATCCGGATCTCGGGCATACGCTGCGAGATGACGATTTTGAAATTAACTCAATATCCAATGAGGAATAAGGAACATCCAAATTCCAGCTAAGAATGTCACGTGAGCGACAATGGACATTGAATGTTCAATATTGGATGTTGAATTACCGCTTACCCACCGGGCGTGAACGCCCTACTAGCATAAATTTTGATCTGTGATTTTAAACCAGCAGGTCCTTCAGGGCCGGCGGTTTGTGGTTTACCAACCTGTAATCGCTGCAGATTAAAATCCCGGACCCTTTCGCGAGCGACAGCGAAGTGATCTCCCGAATAGGATTGGTATATAACTACAGGAGATTGCTTCGTCGTATGCACTCCTCGCAAAAGGTTAGTTAATTATATTTGAGGACCCCATCTGTCTTCCCCTTGGATAAGGGGAAGGACTTTTTAAATAGATCAGAATAATATAAAAACCCCGACGTCATCCTGAGGATACCTCCGAAGGATCTGCACGATTAAAGAGCTAGCTCAAGATTTAATTCATGCCCCCAAACCCGCAGGGCTGAAGCCCTTGCTAGCTTATGAACGAGGTTTTATTCTATTCTCTATAATTAACGTCATTCCTGCGGAGGCAGGAATCTGGATCGTTCTCACAGGCATGCTCCTCTAAACCAATCCGTATCTCCACTGCGGAATGCCCTTCTTTTGTACCGACAAAAGTACCAAAAACTCCCGGCGTAGTTCATTCCGTGCCTGTCATCTGCGAAGCGAGGGACAAACCTAAATGCTTCGTTCCTCAGCAAGTTTTGCCCGGCTCACTTCTGCCAATGATGACAAGCTATTACTTCATGAACTACATGCCGAAGCAAACGGATAGAACGTATTAAACCAATAATATAAAAAACCCAACTTCCAGCCATGAACGTCACATGAGTAACAATGGAAATTGGATGTTGAGTGTTAAGTGTGGAAGGCAACTCAAAACTTAACACTCAAAACTCATCACTACCTAGAAGGCAAAATCTTCCCTTCCACAACACCGAAGCCAATTCGATAATCATCGTTCTCTGCATACCCCGTCATAATGATATTATCGCCGTCCTGAATGAATTTTCTTTCGGAGCCGTCATTTAATTGTATAGGCTTGCTTCCTTTCCAGGTAAGTTCCAGCATACTTCCGTAAGAATCTTCAGTATTTCCGCTGATGGTTCCTGAAGCATACATATCGCCGGGACGCACATTACAACCGGTAACCGTTTGATGAGCTAATTGCTGAGCCATACTCCAGTACATATGCTTGTAATTTGATGTCGCCAGTTTATGCGGTTCGTTTAGATTTTCAGTATCCAGATACACTTCCAGATTGATATCAAAAGTAGAACGGTTTTTCTGATTTAAGTAAGGAAGCACCTCCGGATCCTGTTCCGGCATATCCAACCTGAATGGAGATAATGCATCCAGCGTCACGATCCATGGAGAAATACTGGTTGCCCAGTTTTTGGCAAGAAAAGGTCCTAGCGGCTGATATTCCCACTTCTGAATATCACGGGCACTCCAGTCGTTAACCAGAACCATTCCGAAAATATGATCTTCAGCGTTGTCTACGGAAATAGTATCACCAAGCTCGTTTCCGGGACCGGTAAAAAAGCCGACTTCCAGTTCAAAATCCAGAAGCTTACTGTCGCCAAATACAGGCTGATCGGAATCGTTGGGAATGGTTTGACCTTTTGGACGATGCAGATCCGTTCCGCTTAACACTATGGAACTAGCACGGCCGTGATAACCAACGGGCAAATGTTTCCAGTTTGGCATCAGAGCATTGTCCGGGTCGCGAAACATAGATCCTACATTGAATGCGTGTTGCTCAGACGAGTAAAAGTCGGTGTAGTCTCCAATCTCGACAGGCATAATCATTTCCACATCTTCCATGGGAACAAAAACCCGTGATCTGAGCAGGTCATCATCTCTCAAAGTTGGATTCTCTTTATCGAGGAGACTAGTCAATGTTTGGCGCGCTTCCTGCCAGGCCGGCTTTCCAAGTCCCATAAAGAAATTGAGAGTAGAATCCTGAAAAGCGAATTGGTCTTTTAAATATTTGCCATCAAATAAACCCGCTTCATCCAGAACAAAAAGGTCGATCACATAATCACCAATAGCAGAGCACAGATGAATCTCTCCATCTTCTGTTTCGAAAGCGCTGAACGGAAGGTTTTGAATTGGAAAATGAGATTCTTTATCAACGGGAATAAATGAAGTAAGCATAAAGTCTTTTGAGATTTAAAAGGTCATCGTAAGGTAAAAAAACCTCGGCTTAGTTAAGAACTGAAATCAACGGCGTTATAGAATCGGGAACCGGAAAGGTAAAAATTAGTAAATAAAATGTTCGGTGTACTTAAACGTGCTTTTTGTAGCCCATCAATAAAGTGCACTAAACAACTTAATATTAATGAACAAAGAGGATATGAAATCCAATAATATACTAACACTGTTAGTGATAGGAATTCTTTCTATATCACTTTCAAATTTTACTCAAGCTCAGGCTGTGATAGGCCCTGATCTTCAAAACACACTAAATACAGCCGCGGAGTCTGTAGAGGTAATTATCACCTTTTGGGGCAATGAAGCTCCCGATGCCGGCGAGTTATCGATACTAAATGACGCCGGTATTTCAATAGGTTATTCTTTTCAAAGTTTACCTATGGCAGGCGCTATTGTTACTCCTGCACAAATTACTGACCTGGCATCCAGGCAGGAAATAAGATCGATCTATTTAAATAAAGAGCTTTCTTATTTCAACAAAGATTCAAGAGCGATCACAGGTGTAGATAAAGTTCAATCTAACGCTGAGTTTACATCTCAAAACGGCGGCTTCCCGATTTCCGGAAAAGGAATTGGAGTTGTTGTGAATGACAGCGGGGTCGATGGAACTCATCCCGATCTGGAATATGGAACCGCACTGGTTCAAAATGTGCTGGGATCAACAAACTTACATGCATACAGCGATCTAGCTCCTGTAACTTATGTTGAAGGCGTGCCTAATACAGATACCAACTCAGGTCATGGTACACACGTAGCCGGAACAGTTGGTGGTCGCGGTGTAGCTTCAAATGGTAAACATCAGGGAGTAGCGCCCGGTGCCGATCTGATTGGTTATGGATCAGGTGGTGCTCTTTTTGTACTTGATGGAATTGGCGGCTTTGATTACGCCATAACACATCAGTTTGAATATGGAATTCGCGTGATAACTAATTCCTGGGGTTCTTCAGGTAACTTTGATCCGAACCACCCAATTAATCTGGCTAGTAAATTGGCTTATGATCGTAATATCGTAACGCTTTTTGCTGCCGGAAATGAAGGACCTGGTGAAGATACTCACAATCCATACGCTAAAGCACCATGGGTAATTTCTGTAGGAGCCGGAACTAAAAGCGGTGAGCTTGCCGATTTTTCATCAAGAGGAACAAAAGGAAGAAGCGGAACTTTTGAACTGGATGGCGAAACGTTCACTTTTGTAGATGAACCAAGTCTTGTTGCTCCCGGAGTAGATATAATCTCAACGAGAACAGTAGCTCCAATTCCTTTATTAGGCGCAGAAGCTGATGCAGAATTAATAGAGCCGTCAAATCTGGCTTTTTATACTACTTCAAGTGGTACATCAATGGCGACACCGCATGTAGCAGGAATTGTTGCATTACTTCTGGAAGTAGATCCGACTTTAAACCCGGATGAAGTTAAAAGTATTCTTCAAAGCACAGCTACCAACATGCAAAGCAGAGAAAGCTGGGAAGTTGGTTCCGGATATGTGAATGCATTTGCAGCCGTTCAAAAAACGTATGACAGAGATGCTGAATTCGGAAGCAGCATTAACGCTAACAGAGAATTTAATGGTGAAGCTCAGTTTGATGTTCAGACGAATCCGTTTACAGTTAATTATGATCCAAGTGGAGTTACAAACGAAACACACAGTTTCAACTTAACAGGAAATGAAAGCGTGCTTTCTGTTCGTGCAAGCTTAGAAGGTGTTGCCGGCCAAACCGGAAACCCTGTTAATCTTATCGTTATTGACCCGAATGGCGTTGAATACAGCTCAGGAATTCCTGTTCTATTCACGCTTACTTATCTCAGAGAAGTTCAGGTTACAAACCCAATTGCAGGTGAATGGGCTGTGGAGATCCGCGGCCTGAGAGGCGACGAAGCTAACCCAACAAATGGTATCGGCATAGCTGAAACAGTTTCCGGTACTATTAAAACACAAACGGCAAGTGGCTATACAGGTTTAAATGATATAAACGGTCATCCTGCTGAAACCGCTATTAAACTGGCGATCTCAGAACGTCTAGTTGATAGCTTTAACGATAAAAGATATAAGCCGAACAGAAATCTGAAGCGTATTGAGCTTGCAGAATATCTGGTTATGGGACAAGAGATCCGACAGTCGCTGCCACTGAATGGAAATACATTCAGCGATGTAGACGGAGCCTTCGAAACGCTGATAGCTCAATCAGTAGTAGCTCAGGGAGCACCATTAAAAGATACCGCTCAATTTGATGACGGTGTTATGCTTGCCGGTTCTGCTTCGAGCTTTAATCCCAATGGGAATGTAAACCGAGCAGAACTTGCCTATTCTCTGGTTCAGAGTTTAGGACTTCAATGGGCTGCCGAAGAAATTGGCGAAGAAGATGTAACTGTTGTTTATAACGGAGAGAGAATTGCTGTTGAAGACTCAGATGAGATCCCGACAACATTCAAGCCGTATGTGCAAATTGCAATTGATCTGAACATTCTGAATGTGACGTACAGTCTTGAGCAAGGGCCATATGATCTGGAACCTGTAGTTAAAGCCGAGTTCAATCCCGGCGAGAACGTAAGCAGAGCTGATTTTGCTGTTGCAGCAACAAGAAGCTCCACTGCAAGTTTCGAAAGCACAGAAACACAGTCTAAAGCACTGCCACAAGATGAGGAAATGCTTACAGAGCAGGTTACTGAATTCAAATTGGATCAAAACTATCCGAATCCATTTAACCCGAGCACTACCATTTCTTACTCTGTGGCTGAGAATGCAGATGTAACTTTAAACGTGTTTAACATGTTAGGAAAGAAGGTAGCTACGCTGGTAAACTCCACCCAAAGCGAAGGTTCTTATACCGTAACATGGGATGCATCCAATGTAGCGAGTGGAATCTATATTTACCGCTTGCAGGCAGGGAACAAAGTGTTCACAAGAAAAATGAACCTGATTAAATAAGCCAAGTTTGATCAGAGATTCGAAGCCGGGTGTTTAATTACATCCGGCTTTTTTTATGCAATTAAATTTAACTCCTGAAGATCTTCTACGGGCTCGTCGAAACTGCAACTCCCGAACGAGGTGACAGAAAGATCGCGTAACATGTGCAGCTCTTCAAAAGAAACAGATTGTCCTCTCCATGAAAACTCAGATTCTTCAAAAGAGAAGTTTGAAGCATTTTCGTCATTCAGAATTTCCAGCAATTCGTCTTCAGAAAGCTTTTTGGAATAACTTAACAAAGAAGCCCCGAACACATTCAGAAAACCATGCATCTTAGTTTGTACAGAATCATTGTAGTGACGAACAGGATGGTGAAGTCCGGCCGTGAATTTTAGAGGGACAGCGTTTTCTCTGGAAAAAGAAATGGCTTCAGCCAAATAATCCGTTGGCGGAAATTGAAAAGCTTCTACTCCACCGCAACGGATCTTAAAACCGGAAAAACAGTAATTTTCCTTTTCATTCGATTCAAGCCATTCATTGTGTGTATGAATGCCCTGAACAAGTCCTTTGGCGTATTTCATATCGAAATCAAATCCCGGAACTTCAAAAAAGATCTGATAAGGTAATGTTTCAGATTTTGCCATGGATTGAACAGCGTACTCAATAGCTGCTTGAAGATCGGATGAGCTTTCTTCCTTCAGACAAACCAGCGGCACCTTAATTTCTAAAGTGGATATGTGGACTCTTTTATCTGTGGATGCAAGAGCGCGCTTAATGACTTCTACAGTGTTGTCGATTACTTTTTTGAAGCTGTAAAGATCATCAGAGGCAGCACCAACCAGCGTTATTTTAAAGGGAGAAGGAGAATCAGGCTCCGCATCAATGAGTGTAATAAGTTTAAGCAGTAGTCCGGTTCCGACAACAAATTTTGAAAGCATCCATGCTTCTTTCTGCTCAATATGAGAAAGATATTTCCTGAACGCCTCTTCCAAAGGTAGCTCAGAAGGCGGATATAAGCCCGCATAATCAATAATATCGGATAAGAAGGGACGTAAACTAGTCTTCAATTGAGTTTAGCATTTAATTCTGATTACCCGACTAACTTAACAGAATTCCAGCAAAATTGTGAGTATCATTATGCTATTATTCCTGATATAGCATTATTTACAGGGATTATTTGACAAAATCAGACTTTTGTTGCTAATTGGAGTTAACTAACTATGGGATATGAATAAATCAGAAACGATAAAAGCACTTAGTGAACGACTTGAGTTAACTCAAACTCAAACAGAAGAGTTATATAACTCGCTAGTGAGTACTTTTACAGAGCACCTGTCAAACAATAACGGCTTCAGCATTCCCGATTTCGGTAGCTTCAGCTCTGAGATCAGAGAAGAATACAAGTCCTATAATCCGCACTATAAGCAAATGATGCTTCTCCCAAAAAAGAAAGTAGTTCGGTTTTCTCAAAGCTCGGCTTTGAAAGATGAATTCAATGAGGCGGAGCTATGAGTAAAAAAATTACATTTTCGGAATTGATAAAAGCGTTTGCTGAATCAAATGGTATTACTCAGCAGAAAGCAGAGGAGATGATCCGTGGTGTTTTTGATCTGGTAATTGATGATCTGGAAGAAAGTGGAAAAGCATCTATAACCAACTTTGGTAGTTTCGAATTAAAAGACGTTGCTGAAAGAACGGGTATAAATCCGCAGACAAAAGAAGAGATCGTAATCCCGGCGCATAAGAAAGTATCATTCAAGCCTTTTAAAGCACTTGAACAAACAGTAAACGCACCTTTTACAGGATTGGAACCAACCTTGCTTGGTGAAAAGTCCGGAACTGAAACAGAAGAAACAACGGCAAAGCCAGAGAAAGAGCAGGAATCTGAAGTATTTGAAGATCCGTTCGAAGAAGTTATAAAGCCTGCTGAAGAACAGGCCGATGAAGCGGAAACGCCGGATTCAGTTGAGGAAGAAGCTGAAGAGGAACAAGAAGAAAGTGAAGCAGAAGCTGCTCCTGTTTTTAAAGCACCCGAAAAGGAAAATGGAAATGATATAAGTTGGGTCTTTATAGTTCTGGTACTGTTGATAGCCGGGACGGGAATTTGGTTTTTCTTTCTGAGAGATTCAGATCCGGGGAGTATTGACAATGTAGTTGCAGGAAATCAGACTCCGGCTCAACAACAAGCTGAGCAGGTTGAAAAAGTGCCACCTGCTGAAACGCCGGTAAAAGAAGAAAAAACCCCTGAAGCTTCAGCGGCATCATCAGAAACAAAGAATAATGTCAGTGCAGAACCGGCTGTGCAAAAAGAAAAACCAGCCCCAAAAGAAATGACCGCTTATATCATCGAAAAAGATGAATGGATGTGGGATATTTCAAGAGAAGTGTACGGCGCACCGTATTTATGGCCACTGATTTTTGAAGCAAATAAAACCGTAAATGACGATCCTAATTTAGTGGAGCCGGCTAATACCCTGATGATTCCTTCTTTGGAAGGAAGTTCGGCTAATCTGACAAAAGCAGATTATGCAAAGCTGGCCAAAGCAACGAAGTTAGTTTCTGAAGCATATGCTAAATCAGGAAATTCGGAACGTGCGAAGGAATATTCAAGATTCGCTGCTAAGTATGAAAGGCATAGTAAAAACTAAGCGGTTATAAAATCTAAAGTGAGTGCGTCGGCGATCTTTAATCCGGAGGAACTGAGCCGGATAGAATCAGAGGCGAAATGAATTTTGCCCTCTTTTTCTTTTCGTGTTAAGTATGCGAGCTGTCTTTCAGATAAGCTGTATTCATACTTTTTCTCCAAGTTTTCCAAAGAGACTCCTTTTACGGTTCTGAGTCCGAGCATGATCCGTTCTTCGGCAAGACTCTGAAGAGATAACTCTTCTTTTTCGGATTCGCTGAAATCTGTTTTTTGAAGATATTTTTTCAGATCCGGTTCATTTTCCCATCGGTAAGCAAAAGCATTTGATTCATCCCATTGGAAAGAATGTGCTCCGGGACCTAAACCAAGATAGTTTTTGTGCTCCCAGTAATTTGCATTATGAACGGCTTCCGATCCTTTTTTAGCAAAGTTGCTTACTTCATAGCGATGAATGCCTTTCTTTTTCAGTTTCTCTTCCACCAGCTCAAAATGCTTTTCCACGGTTTCATCTTCTGCGGGGATAAGTCTGCCCAGTTCAATCTGTTTTCCCAATCGGGTTTTAGGCTCAATGGTTAAGGAATAGGCAGAAACATGAGGCGGATCAAACTGCAAAAGGATGTCCAGGTCTTTTTCCAACATTTCTAAAGTCTGCCCGGGATTTCCGTAGATCAGATCAGCAGTAAACACATTTATTTCGGAAGCCTTAAGTAACTCAAGGCATTTTAAAGCTTCCGCCGAATTATGAGTTCGGTTCATGAATTTTAGCAGATCTTCATCAAAGGTTTGAACTCCCATACTCACCCGGTTCACGCCAATGCTTTTGAGTGCAGACAAATACTCTTTGGTAACATCGTCCGGATTCAGTTCAACGGTAACTTCTTTCAGATCTAAGCGGAATGAATCATCTAAAGCTTCGAAGATTTTACTGAACTGATCTGCGCTTAGTAAGGACGGCGTTCCGCCTCCAAAATAGATGGTGTCAATAATTTCGCTTGAATAGATCGTGTCCTTTTTTGAACGGATCTCTTCAACAAGCTTTTCAGCAAATGCATTTTTATTGCCGGGCTTGGTAACAAAATAGAAATCGCAATAGGAACAAGCTTGCTTGCAAAACGGGATATGGATGTAGATTCCGGACATCAATGGTCAATGATACAATTATCAATTAAAAATGGTTCAATTGATAATTGTGCCATTCTTAATTGTTCAGCCTTTAGGCTGATAAAAGGGATTCTCGTCGTATTTATCTTTCTGCTGATACGCTCGAAGATATTTCACATAGTTGGAAGCATATTTCGGAATGGACTTTATTTCTTCTTCCGTAAGTTTGCGAACCGCTTTTGCGGGCGAGCCCATGTACATATATCCGCTTTCCAGAGTTTTGCCCGGAGGAACCAAGGTGCCCGCAGCAACGATCACGTCCGGCTCAATAACAACTTCATCCAAAATGGTAGCATTGATTCCGATCAATACGCGATCTTTGATAGTACATCCGTGTACAACCGCACCATGACCAATAGTTACTTCGTTACCAATAATGGTTGGGCCTGTCTGATTCATAACATGAATACAAACGTTATCCTGTACATTACTTTGGTCTCCGATCTGTATAAAATTCACATCTCCCCTGATGGTTACGTTAAACCAAACACTGGATTCTTTTCCCAGGGTTACATCACCAATAATATCTGCGCTGGGAGCAACAAATGCGGTTTCATCAAATTGTGGGGTGCGTTTTAAAAATTCGTAGATCATGAGTTTTGTTCATTATAAATGAGTAAGAAATAATTACTGCCGGCACGGTTCAAAGATAAAGCAAAAAACACACAGAAGGTTTATCAAATAAGAAATGGTTTTAAAAAATTGAATTGGAAATTGATTCATAAAATGAAAGCGCTTACATTCTTGACAATCCGATACGTTGCAATGGCAAAAAATCTCTTAATAAACAGAATAAAGCACATCTTTGAATTAAAGAGTCTGCTCAGAATTACAGTAAAGTGTAGTCTCTCCCCCTCAATTTTGTTGGCGATCTTATTCTTTTCAACAGGTGTTATTAACGCACAGGTCAGTTCATCTCCTGCATTTCCTTCCAGATCTAACAGCATTACCATTGTCTTTGATGCCACCAAAGGAAACCAGGCTTTGCTCGGGCATTCCGGAGATGTTTACATACATACTGGATTGATCACAGATCAAAGTAATCCTGATAATCCACCGGATCCTGTGGGAAATCCCGGAGACTGGAAATTCATCAAAACAGCTTTTGGTCAGAATACTTCTGCAACCAAAATGACACGCCTTGAGACGAATCTTTATTCGATAACGATCTCGGATGTGGACGCTTACTACGGATCTGCATCAGCGAACGAGATCTTAAAACTAGCAATGATCTTCCGAAGTGGGGACAGTGGTAAAATTGCTAAAACCGAAAACGGCGAGGACTTTTTTATAGAACTGTTTTCTGACGGGATCTATGTTCGATTCAACGAACCGAGCGAAGAGTCTTCTTTTTTAGAAAACGGGGAAACGCTGGATATTCAGATTTTGGGCGCGGCTCTGGGCTCAGCTCTTCAATCTCTGGAGTTATTTGAGGACGGCGTCAAGCTTGCTGATACAGCCAGCGATACCTTGGACTACGTGCTAACAGCAAATTCATCCGGCAGGAAAACTCTTAAGGCTGTTGCCACCAACACGGAAGGAGAAAAAGACAGCGCTTCAGTTTATTATCTGGTTCCTGATGCTATCAATGAAAGCGCCAGACCAAACGGAGTAACACAGGGAATTAAATATTATGAGTCGGATCCGACCAAAGTAACACTGTCGTTACTGGCTCCTTTCAAAGATCATGTTTATGTGATCGGTGAGTTTAACGACTGGGAGGTTTTACCGGATTTTCAGATGAACCGGGAAACGGTAAGCTCGAACGAAGTTTATTGGTGGATCGATATAACCGGATTGAACCCGGGTCAGCAATATGCCTTTCAGTATTTGGTGGATAATGAGATCAGAATTGCAGATCCGTATGCCGAAGAAGTTCTTCATCCTGATGATAGTTTTATATCGGAGTCAACATATCCGAATCTGAAATCCTATCCGTACGGAAAAACGACGGAATATGTCTCCATCATTGAAACGGATAAAGAAGAATTCAACTGGACGGATCAGGACTGGGAACGCCCGGCAAAGAAAAACTTAGTTATCTATGAATTGCTGGTTCGGGATTTTTCCGCAAAGCATAACTACCAAACGGTTATAGATTCTCTGGACTATTTACAGAGATTGGGAATAAATGCCATCGAACTGATGCCCGTAAACGAGTTTGAAGGAAATAACAGCTGGGGTTATAATCCGTCGTTTTATTTTGCAGCAGATCGATATTACGGACCTGCCGAAGACCTGAAAAGGCTCATCAATGAAAGTCACAACAGAGGAATAGCCGTAATTGTTGATGCGGTTTACAATCATTCCTTCGGTCAGTCGCCAATGGTTCGCTTGTATAATGAAGGAGATTACGGCAAGCCCACTTCAGAAAATATTTGGTTCAATATCGATGCCCGACACCCATTTAATGTGGGCTACGATTTTGATCACACAAGTCAGTTTACACAGCAATTTATTGATAGTGTTAACCGGTTTTGGGTAAAGGAATTTCATGTGGATGGATTCAGATACGATCTGAGTAAAGGATTCACGCAAAACTTCACATCTGATGTGGGAGCCTGGAATCAATACGATCAGGGCAGAGTAGATCTGTTGAACAGAATGAAAAGCCGCATTCACGAAGTATATCCGGAGACGTACCTGATTCTTGAGCATCTGGGAAATAATGATGAAGAAACCGTGCTTGCGAACAGCGGATTCATGCTTTGGGGCATTATGCACGAACAGTATAAAGATGCAGCTCTGGGCTATAATGGTGACCTGACCAATGTCTCTTATCAAAACAGAGGCTGGAATGATCCGCATCTGGTTGGATATATGGAAAGTCATGATGAAGAACGGATCATGCATGAAATTGAGAATTTCGGGAATGCTTTTTCGGGTTATGACACCAAAGAAAAAACAACGGCTTTAAACAGAATTAAGATCGCAAATGCATTTTTGCTCACGGTTCCGGGGCCTAAAATGTTCTGGCAATTCGGAGAATACGGCTACGATATCAGCATCAATCAGAATGGAAGAACAGGTGAAAAACCAATCCTTTGGAGTTATTTAAATGATGCAGATCGTTATCGTTTGTATCAAACGGTATCAGAACTGTCGAAACTGAAAACAACGCACCCATCTTTCGCTACAACCGATTATTCGCTGGATATGGGCGGAAAACAAAAAAGAATTCTGCTTCGCTCAGCAACCGACGTTCAGATACTTGGAAATTTTGATGTCGTCAGCGCAGATGTATTTCCGTACGGACATAATTCCGGATCCGGAAAATGGTGGTATGAATATTTCAGCGGAGATTCTTTGTTGATCAATGAGTCTTCAGTTCCGGCTATTAATATGGCACCGGGAGAATTCAGGATCTACTCTACTGCAAAGCTTGGAAATCCACCTCCGGGAATTTTGAATGAAAAAGCTGGACAAATCAGTCTGGATTCAGAATTAGTTGAGTTCGAGGAATTTTCGGGTGGCGACGTAAATCCATCTTTTCAGAAAACACTTACTCTTACAAACACAGGAAGTGCCGAACTTACGATCACAGACATTTCTAATTTCAGTTCTGAATTTTCGGTTAGTCCGTTAAGTGCCTCAGTTGGCGTGGGCGGAACTCTTGATCTGAATATCACTTTTGAGCCGTCCGGTTTAGGTAATTTTGAAGATACATTTACGATCGAAACCATCGGAATCGGATCAGTAAGTTTTCAGGTGAAAGGAAGTTATACCGATGCCTTGCCCGGAAAACCTGTGATCACAAATCCAGAGAACGAACAACAGAACGTCCCGCTGAATATAGTTTTTGAATGGCAGCCGGTGAGTAACGCTGATACTTATGAAATTGAAATACGAAATGCAGATACGGACGAGATCAACGAAACGGAATCCGGACTTGCGGACAATCGTTTTGTGGGCTCAAATCTAGATCTGGAAACAGAATACAAATGGAGAGTCAGAGCAGAAAACAGTTTTGGTACAGGCGATTGGACTTCATTCTCAACTTTTACAACGCTGCCGGAAGTTCCCGACGCAATTCTCCCCGGTTTACCTGAAGACAGCGCCACAGATGTTTCTACCAGTCCGGTGTTAACCTGGAATGAAAATTCCGCCGCCACTACCTACGAAATTCATTTGGCCACCAATCCGGAATTCACGGAAAATCTGAAAGTAAAAGATGAAGTTGAAAGTTTATCAGTACAATTTGTTGGACTATCAGCCAATACAGAATATTACTGGAGAGTTCGTGGAAGCAATGTTTCCGGAGATGGGATTTGGTCAGCAACACGAAGCTTTACAACCAGCTCTGTAGGAACTCCTGATCTGGTTACACCGATCAATAATTCTTCTGATGTGGCTTTAGATACAGAACTTAAATGGAATACAGCCGCCAATGCTGAGAACTATACAATTCAGATATCGAAAGAATCCGATTTTAAAATAAGAGCGGAACAAACAGCAGTTACTGACACTATTTACGCACCGGATTTTCTGGAGAGAAATACAACCTACTACTGGCGTGTAAGATCCAAAAGCTCGGAATTTGAAAGTGCTTGGTCAGCTACGGGTATTTTCTCCACTCCTTTTGATGCACCAACTAAACCCTCATTAATTTCTCCGGTCAATAATGAAGAAGATATAGCGGATGTTGTTTTGTTTGACTGGAGCGAAACTGAACGCACTTTCTGGTATCAAATTCAGATATCTGAAAACAACGGGTTTTCCTCACCGACGATTGATTCCACGAATATTACTGAAAACGAACTGGAACTCAACGATAAACTGAACAGAAACACTGCTTATTTTTGGAGAGTCAGAGCTATCAATTCAAGTGACTCCAGTGCGTGGTCTGATACTCTTAGTTTTTCCACACTACCTGAAATTCCGAATGCTCCTATCCAAGTTAGCCCTGCAGATAGCGTGACTGATCTAAGCACAGATCTGACATTTAAATGGAGAGATGCAGAGATTTCATCCGATTACAGATTTCAGCTTTCTGTAACCAAGAATTTTTATGAGAAAACAGATACGCTGATCAAATCTGATACTTCTTTTACGGTATCGGATCTGAAGTTCAACCAGACGTATTACTGGCGAGTACAAACGATCAACAAAGGTGGTGTTTCAAAATGGTCGAAAGTACGATTGTTTAAAACGCAGGTCGACCTCCCGGGAATTCCCGAATTAATAGCTCCTCAGGCTCACATTTCTGTTGATCCCTTTGTAAACAGATTTGTATGGAGCAAAGCGGATCGAGCTTCTACTTATCGTTTTCAATTGAGCAATACTTCCGGTTTTGAAAGTGTTTTAAAAGACTCTTCCGGCTTTGTTATTCAAACGCTTGAAAATGTGCCTCTTCCGGAAAACACAACCTTGTTCTGGCGAGTGCAGGCAAATAATAAGGCGGGTGCCGGTGCATGGAGTGCTGTTCAGGAAATAAAAACTTCTATCGCCACAAGCATAGAATCCGAAGCGTTGCCAAAGAATTATGCGATGGATCAAAACTATCCGAACCCGTTCAATCCATCCACAACCATTAAGTATGCATTGCCAAAAGCGGAAAGAGTATCTATCACCGTATTTAATATGATCGGGCAAAAAGTGGCGGTTCTGGTTGATAAAAGACAGGAAGCAGGATTCCACTCAATTACTTTTAACGCATCAAATCTGGCAAGCGGAATGTATATCTACAGAATTAAGGCGGGAAGCTTTAGTCAGATCAAAAAACTAACTCTCATCAAATAACAAGATCATGAAAAGAATTACCGGCTTATTTTTTCTTGTATGTCTGATGGGATCAGTATCACTGAACGCCCAGATCTTCCAACCCGAAGGGGTTAATATTCCCGGCGCCTGGAATGGATTTGCGAACTCGAATGATTCAACAGCAATGGGCAACTTCAGGATGAATTACCGATCATTTGCGGGCGGACAATATATCACTACGTTGGAAGTAAAGTCCGCAGATGGAGACGCTACAGCCGGTGTGTTTAATATGCTTTTTACCAGCGGGCCCGATGGCAATAACTTCGCCAATAAATGGGCAGATGCCACGCTCACAATTGACGGCTTCTCAGATCTCAGTTACAACACGGGTGCGGATAACTCCATTACATTAATTAATGACAACTACTACACTTTAATTTTTGATGACAACGGATACGATAATTCCTCAGCGGCTGTTTTAAAAACATCAGCTGTCCCGGTAAGTATAGTTTCTGTAACGGGCACTCCAACCGGGAATGTGGCTGCAAATGATCCGGTGACAATTTCGGTAGAATTGGACAAGGCAAAATCAGCTGAAGAAAAAGTCTATATCCGATATTCCACAGATAACTTTGCATCCAGCAGTGCGGTTGAAATCACTAACTTCACAGGTCCAAACGGTTCCGTGGATATTCCGGGTCAGCCAAAAAATACAGTAGTAGAATTCTATGTGCTTACAACTACACTGGATGAAGCGAACTGGAACTCAAAGATCGATCTCGCAACTCTGGCTTTTGATGTAAACGGAGGCTCTAATTACAGATATTTTTACGAAGCTAATATTTTGCCGGCAAACGGAGCAACCGCTGTTGCCAAAACTCCCGATTTCAGTTGGTTTTCTACGGATGGAGCTGCCGGTTATGACTTTCAGCTTTCTGAAACCAACGACTTCTCTACCACGGTTGAAGACCAGTCCGGATTAACCGATACGACCTTTTCAGTTACAGATCCGCTGGATATAAATACCAAATACTATTGGAGATTTAAAACTTCAACGGCAACCGAATGGTCTAATGTGTATTCATTCACAACCGAAACAGAGATCACTTTTGCTAATCTTCAGTTTCCATCTGAAGTGGTTATTGACAGCGGAGAAACATTTCAAGTCTATGGACAGCTGACCGTTCCCGGAGTTACAAGTTTGTCCGGAGAAAACGCGGATATATCAGCTTGGGTTGCGGTAAATGAAAATAATACCGATCCATCCACTTGGGATGAAGTGAGTTGGAAGTCGGCTGCTTTTTTTGAGGATAAAACGTCGACCGACGAATACAGCACTTCACTTGGTTCAGAATTAGAAATTAAAAAGTACTATTTCGCATTCAGGTACAGATATAAAGATCAGGATTTTGTGTATGGCGGAGTGAATGGCTTTTGGAATGCAGGCACAAGTCCTTCGGGAGAATTGGATGTGCTGGAAATTCCCCAACTTGTTTCTCCTTTAAACAACGCTACCGAAATTTCATTGGAAGCATTGTTGGATTGGTCAGCTTCGGATTCCAGAATTCAGGGATATCATATTCAGTTAGCAAATGAAGCCACATTCAGCTCGCCAATTATTGACGATTCGGGATTGTCATCCGCTGCCACAGAGTACACGGTAGCTTCCGGAGTTCTTGAAAATGAAACCAAATATTTCTGGAAAGTCCGTGCTGAATATGACACCACTTCAAGCGGTTGGTCAGAAACGCTGGCATTTACAACTTTGGCAGGCATTCCGGATAAGGTCACGGCACTTCTTCCTGAGGATAATTCTGAAAACGTTTCTTTAGCTCCGGTCTTTTCATGGAATCAGGAAAGCCGCTCCGATTCTTATTCAATTCAGATCTCAACGGATAACAATTTCACTGTTGTTCAAACCAACACTTCTGTTGCGGATACTCAGTTTGTATATAGTGATCAGGATTCGCTTTCTGCAGGAACTCGTTATTACTGGAGAGTTCGCGGAGTGAATTCAAGTGGCTCCGGCGCTTGGTCAGATACGCTTACTTTTAAAACAGAACTAAAAGTGCCGATGTTGATCTCTCCGGCGGATGAAGCTGAAGATGTTGTTACAGATACCGAATTGGTTTGGAGATCGATCGATGGAGCAGTGAATTACGATCTTCAGCTTTCTAAACTATCTTCGTTCAGTACAACGGTTTCTGATACATCCGCACTATCTGATACTACTTTTCAGGCAGCACTTCTGGAAAATTCTACTTCGTACTACTGGAGAGTACGAGCAAATTATTCTGAAGACGTTGGGGATTGGTCGACAGCTCAATTGTTTACTACAAAAGCTCCGGCTCCTTTAGCGCCTGAATTGCTGTCACCCGAAAACGGAAAAGAGAATCTGGATCTATCTCCAACATTACAATGGGCAAGTGTAGCTGATGCGGATTCGTATGATCTGCAATTATCAACAGAATCGGATTTCACTTCAGGAATAGTAACAGACAGTTCAGGAATTATCACAACAACTTTACAAACAGACACGCTTGCCAGAAATACCGATTACTTCTGGAGAATACGGGCGCTGAATAACACTACCGGCAACAGCGACTGGTCAGAAACCCGATCATTTTCAACCATTCCCGAAATTCCCGGCGCATTCACTTTACTGTCTCCTATTGATAAGCAGGAAAACACAAGTCTCCCGGTAACATTTGTATGGTCTTCCGCTTCCGGAGCTGCTGATTACAGAGTTCAATTTTCAACAGACGATAACTTTACTTTTGTTTCTGATACCGCCACAACCGATACTGCTCTAACGGTTAATTCGCTGTCAGCGACAACAACGTACTTTTGGAGGGTGAAGGCATCGAACGCGGGAGGAAGCACTGAATGGTCTTCACCATTTGAGTTTAAAACGGGAATTTCCGGTTCTGAAGGGCCGGTTCTCATCAGCCCGCTGAATAATGCTGTAAACCTGAGATCGCCCATAGAATTTGCGTGGGACAGCGTAGCTTTGGCGGAATCTTATACCATTCAGCTGTCCGAAACGGACGCATTCGAGTCATTAATTACAGACAGCTCAGGAATTACGGATACTTCTGTGTTAGTCACCTCGGTGCAAAAAAGTAAACGATACTTCTGGCGTGTTCAGGCAATGTCGTCATCAGGAGCAAGCAGCTGGTCGCAGGTGTATTCTTTTGAAACAGAAAAAGAAATTCCGGCTTCACCACAATTGTTGCTTCCGGAAGATCAATCTGCAACAGACCCGCAGGAAATTGAATTTGTATGGACAGATGTTGCTGATGCAGAGAGCTACGATATCAGAATTTCGAAAACGGAAAATTTCAAAGTTTCCATCGACAGCACGGTAACCAATGATACTTCATTAACTTTACAGGCTTTTAGTTTTGATACCGATTATTACTGGCAGATCAGATCGGCGAATGCGTCGGGTAAAAGTGCATGGAGCGCGGTATTTAATTTTAAAACCAATGTTCCATTACCGGGGATTCCTGAACTATTGAGTCCGCTGGAAAATGATGCCGTGAACGACCCTGTTGTTTTTGGATGGAACAAAGCCGACTACGCCGATTCCTATCAACTTCAAATTTCAGAAACGCAGAGTTTCGAAAGTACGGTGATCGATACTTCGGATATTTCCGGAACTACGGTTGAGATAGAAGACCTTGCTGAAAACACGGAATATTTTTGGAGAGTACGATCTGAAAATTCAGCAGGGAACAGTGAGTGGTCGGAAGTTGCCGGTTTTATGACTCAGATCTTTACTTCTTTGGAAGAGGGAAGCGTGCCATCAGAATTCAAGCTACATCAAAATTATCCGAATCCTTTTAATCCGGGCACAACGATCCGGTACGATCTTAAAACGGCGGGACAGGTAAGCATTCGTGTTTATGACATTACCGGAAAAGAAGTAATGACTTTGCTGAACGGTAAAAGATCAGCAGGCAGCCATATCGTAAACTTCAATGCATCAGGTTTGGCAAGCGGAGTGTATATTTTGAGGATGACCACGCCCGGTTTTGTTCAGATCCGAAAAATGACGCTCATAAAGTAAGAAATAGCGGCTGTTTCTAGCGGATTTACTTGAAAAGCTATTGTTTTTTTAGTTTTCGTTTATTAAAATGAAAGCGCTTTCATTTTTCTTGGCGTTTTAGGGATTCCAAGGGGTAACAATAATTTTAAAGGATATAAAAATGAAAAAAAGAATACAGCTTTTGCTTGGAGCAACTCTGATAGTTTTCATGGGATTAGGGCAGGCTTTTGGGCAGGTTTCCTTAGCAACAGATAATGCTTCGAATTATGGCGGAACGTGGGCTAATGGAGATAATGAAGGAACGGGCTTTGGAACATGGTCTTTATCAAGTTCAGGAAGTGGAGGTAATTACATTGGAGATACTGGACTGCCTGGAACAGACACTTCTTTTGGAATCTATGCAGGCGGTGGAACGGGTTCAGACCCAATAAATGAGCTTGTTGCGACAAGAAACTTTAGCTCTCAAATAGATATCAATCATACTATCAGTTTTGATTTTGGTCATACTGGAATTGATACAGGCGGAGAAATAGGATTCACACTTTATTCTGGTGGTTCATACAGGATGAACTTTAAATTTGTCGGGGGAGAAACCGTTTATAAGTTAAACGACGGGGGGGGCCGATTTTAGTTCAGGTATTTCATATGCAGGAGGAAGTACTATTTCTGTATCTATTACTCGATTAAGTGGGAATAATTATGCTTTAGAAATTTCAGATGGAACGACAACATATTCTGCCTCAAGTAATACAGCGACATCTGGTTCTTTTGCGATTGATAGAATTGATTTTTATTCCAAAGAACAAGGATCTGGACAGAATGTAGGTTTCAACAACCTTTCGATTAAAGGAGGTACACTCAAAATTACCGGCTCCGCTGGCTTTCGTCTAATGTCTTCTCCTGTTACCACTTCGTATTCTGATATACTTGATGAGATTTGGACTCAAGGTGCTAGCTCAGGTGCAGATGCAACTAATGGAGATCCCAACGTTTTTGGTTGGAAATGGAATGTTTTATCACCGGAGTGGGAAACACTTACAAATTTATCCGCAAATATTAGTACCGGAGTTGGCTTTTTGGTTTATGTTTTTGCTGATGATGATTACGACGGTTCAGCAGACGCTTTTCCTAAAACATTAAGCGTTAGCGGAACAGAACATTCAGGAAATGTTGAACCCAATATTAACACGGATAATGATGTATATCAGTTATTCGGGAATCCTTATGCTTCAACTATAGATTTCGATGACATTACTAAGACAAATCTTACAAATGTAGCTTATGTTTGGGATCCAAATGCCGGTGGTTCAGGTGAATGGGAAACATGGAATGGTACTACGGGTGATCTTACAGATGGACTAATAGCTCCATTTCAGGGCTTTTTTATTCAAACCGCATCTTCCGGCACTCCTGATATCACAATTACAGAAGCTTCCAAATCGTCAAATGGCAGCTTCTTAGGCAAAGCAGTTGAAGAGCCTCAAAAAATAAGATTTGAAGTGGAAGGAAACGGGTTGTCAAATTCTGCTTTCCTTCAGTTTGGAATAAACGGATCACCAACCGAAAAGGTGATCGGCGATGCTGAAGAATTAACGTCTCTTAGTTCATCATTTGCACAATTGTCTTTTGCAAAAGCAGATGGATTGTTTGATATAGCTAATATTGGAAACCCTACTGAAGAAGTAACTATTCCATTAGATTTTACAAGTTCAACGGGAGGGGTTTTCACCCTTAGCGCTACAGATTTTGATGTTTCATCTAATTATGATCTCTCTTTCCACGATTATAAAACCGGAGAGTCATTATTAATCGATGAATCATTCAGATATTCATTTGAGACCCAGAGATTAAAACCTCAGGAAGTTCCTGTATTAACATCATTGACGGCATGGGCTATAAAGGCAAAATCTTCAGAAAGCAACAGATTCGGAATCACACTTACACCAAGTACGTCCGTAAGTATTGATGATGAAATCGATGCACCAACAGAATTTACGCTAGGTCAGAATTATCCGAATCCGTTTAACCCAACTACGAATATCAATTATTCTGTGGGCGAAGCCGGTCCTGTGAACATTACCGTATACAACACAATGGGACAGAAAGTAGCTGAGCTGTTAAATACAACGAAGAGCGCAGGAAGCTATCAGATAACCTGGAACGCAACAGGCGTAGCAAGTGGAATTTATTACTACCGCTTAACGGCTCCTGGCCAAGTTCTAACCAGACAAATGACATTAATTAAATAACAGCTATTAGCTATGAGTGCTTAGCCGTTAGCTTTTAGTGCCCGACGGGAAACTAAAAGCTAATAGCTAACAGCTGATAGCCCGAAATTATACTACTATGAAAAATTTTCTTCTAATACTACTTACACTCACAATCGCTTTAATACTAACCTCACTTGCTATGGCGCAACCGGGCTTACCGAGCGATCCTGCTCAAGCTCCGATTGACGGCGGGCTAGGCTTACTTGCAGCTGCAGGCGGAGCGTATGCTTACAAAAAGCTTAAAGGCCGTAACAGCGAAAGCGAAGACGTATAAACAAGATCATGCTCATTCACGAGCGTAGCGAAGTGATCTCCGAATCACTGCCCACTTTTTAGCAGGGCAGATATTCACTGATTTACAACTGGTTCCGATGCTCTGCGTCGGAACCTTTTTTTTGTTTTGGAACTGTCGAATACAATAAACCGCAGAACCTGAAGGATCTACTGGTTTAAAATCACGGAACTAAATGTAAGCTAGAAGGGCGTTCACGCCCGGCGTGCAGGCAATAAACCAACATCCAATACTGAACATTCAATTTCCATTGTTACTCATGTGACATCCATAACTGAAAGTTGGATGTTCCTTGTTCAACGTTGGATATTGGGATAATTAATTTCAAGAGAGTCCTCACTGGTGAACTTGATTGGGAACGTTCTAAATGATTTAGATTTACTCAGGTACACCAGCGAGGGATTTATCCCGCCGCGGTTGAAGGCAGGTAAATTGTAAGTCGCAGAACCTGAAGGATCTGCTGGTTTAAAATCACGTACAAAAGTTTAAGCTAGTAGGGCGTTCACGCCCGGCGGACGGGGCAGTAATTCAACATCCAATATTGAACATTCAATTTCCATTGTCGCTCATGTGACGTTCGTAACTGGATGTTGGGTGTTCCTTGTTCAACGTTGGATATTGAGTTAATTGATTTCAAGAGAGTCCTCACTGGTGAACTTGATGTTGAATGTTCTAAATGATTTAGATTTACTCAGGTACACCAGCCAGGGATTTATCCCGGAGCGATTGAAGGCAGGTAAATCGAAAGTCGCAGAACCTGAAGGATCTTCTTGTTTAAAATCACGCAACGAAATGTATGCTAGGAGGGCGTTTACGCCCGGCGGAGGGGTCAGTAAACAGAGCCGGGAACCCTGATCAAACTACCAGTCCTCACAAAGATCCTGAAACGAGTTCAGGATGACCTTCACATAGTCATTCCTGCGAAGGCAGGAATCTGGATCGTTATTAAGGCTGTATCCTTTTAAATAAATCCAGATCTCGGGCATACGCCGCGAGATGACTGTATTCTTTAATGTAATTTCAGGACCAGGATGACTTTGGAATTTAATTCCGAAATAAGAATCTGGGAAATTACCCGTCAGGCAGCGTCTTCTACATCGTCCATTTTAACGCCAACGAGTCTGCTTACACCGGTTTCAGGCATAGTAACTCCGTACATCATTTCGGCTTTACTCATAGTCTTTTTGTTATGAGTAATAATGATGAACTGGGTGTCATTGCTAAAGCTTTTGATCATTTGAGCAAAGCGTTCGATATTGGCGTCATCGAGGGGAGCATCAACCTCATCAAGTACACAGAAAGGTGACGGTTTAACCAGGTAAATCGCAAACAGCAAAGCAATAGCAGTTAGGGTCTTTTCTCCACCGGAAAGCTGAGATATTCCCGAAGGGCGTTTACCACGGGGTTGAGCCAGAATTTCAATTTTGGCTTCCAGCGGATCTTCCACATCTTTTTCAATAATCAGGTCACAGTTGTCATCTTCAAAGAAAAGGGTTTTAAAAACTTCCTGAAAGTTGGTCCGGATTTTTTCAAAAGTAGTATTAAAGCGCTCTGTGGCAGTATCGTTAATTTCAGCGATGGTTTCCAGAAGCTGTTTTTCAGCTTTGTTGAGGTCGTCTATTTGTTCTTCATAGAAATCCAGACGCTCTTTTTCTTCCTTGTACTCGTCTATGGCAAGAGCGTTAACTTCACCGATGTTATTCAGTTTTTGACGAAGCCACCCTATCCGTTTTTTTACTTCATCGGTCGACATATCCTCCGGCATCTCACCTTCAACCTGCTTCATCAGAATGCCATACGTTTCCCAAATATGATCCGTCAAAGCCTGGCTTTGCATTTCCATCTTTTCCTTGGCCATAGCAAGGTGATGGACCAGTTCCATGTTCACCTCTTTTCGCCGACGAACTTCTTTCAGTTCTTTTTCAAATTCATTGATCTTACCGCGCTGGATACTGGCAGCTTCTTCTGCTTTTTTAAGAGCTTCATCCGCTTCAACTTTCAATTCCTGGTTGTCAGAAAGCTCCTGTTCCAGTGATGTAATTTGTTGGCTATAGCTTTGAATCCGGGCTTTACTCTCTTCCGTCAGTTTGGTTCTGTTCTCAATTCTGGACTGAACACTGTTTATTCCGGTTTCAGCTCTGCGAACATCCCGCTCATGATTTTCGACCTTATTTTTCAGGTCCTGATGTTGAAGCTGAGCATCATTATATCTGGTCTGTGCAATGCTTCTGTCCTCTTCAAGCGACTCCAGAAGATCTTTCTTCTGATTCTGCTTTTCGTCCAGTTCCAACATTTTGCTTTGCAGCTCTTTCTGTTTTGGCTGGATAGAATCCAGTTCTTCTTGTGCAGAACCTTCGTTTGTTTTCAGATGATCTTTTCTGTTAACAAGCTCACCAATATTCTTTTGGTACACTTGAACTTTCGAACTCAGACTATGCTGCTGTTGCTCAAGCCGACGAACTTCCTGTTCCTTTTCTTTCAGATTCTGACTCAGGTTTGCGACGTCCAGCTTTTCATATTTTTCAACGATCTGCTTTAAGTAATCTTCCAGCTTGGTGATCTCTTTTGAAGTCTGGGCTTTTTCCTTTTCCAGCTTTTCGATCTTATCCTTTAACCCAACTCTTATCCCTGCATTTTTACTCTTACTACCGCTTTGAAAGAATCCTGATCTTGTGACCACTTCTCCGTCGTAGGTAACGCCAATGGAAGAAGAATTTTTAATACCGGAATAAGCATCCTCCACAGAGTCTGCGATCAACACATTTCCAAGTAATAACTGCTTAAGCGCGGAATATTCTCTTTTTGATTTCACCTGATCGAACAAGCTTCCGTCCTGAACTTCGTAAGTAGCAGCCAGCTGATCCAGAGGAATAAACGTGGCACGCCCTTTTTTGTTCTCTTTCAGAATCTTGGCAGCTCGCTGTGCCTCATCAAGAGTTTTGATCACAACATAATTCAGAGCATCGCCCAGAGCTGCTTCCAGAGCAACGGCGTGCTTTTCGTCTGTATCAAAAATTTCAGAAACAGTGGTCAGGTCCTTGAATTCAAACCGGTGTTTATCGATCAGGTATTTTACACTGCTTGGGAAAGCTTCATTCGAATTTGCGAGCTCGTTCATCAAATTGATCTCGGATTCCAGAGAAGCATTTTTGCTTTGCAGAGTCCTTAGTTCATCTTTGATCTCGTTTTGTTTTTCCGCAAAACTTTCTCTTTTCTCCCGGGCGCCTTCCAATTCTACTTCAAGCTGGTCACGTTCTTCCGTAAGGGTATCCAGCTTGCCCTCTATCAGTTTCTGTTCGCCATTCAGATTGTCAACTTCATCATTAAGATCCACGATCTCATCATCGATCCGCTCCAGGTCCCCTTCAGTGTTTTCCAGTCGGGACTCGATCTTAATTCGTTTTGTCTGAAGTTGATTTAATTCGTTGTTGGCTTCACTCAGTTGAACTTCAATTTCGTACAACTCGTGTCGTTCACGGTTATATTGTTGCTGAATTTGCGAATACTGTTTCTTTGAATCTTCCAGCGTATTAGAAGATTTTTCCAGGTCGTCATCAAAAGATTCCAGCTTACTTCTGCTGTTTGAAAGCAAATCCATCAACTCTTTTAAGTCGATTTCACCCTGCTCAATATCTTTAGAATATTCTTTGATCACCTTTTCTTCGTTCTGAATTTTTTCTTTGGTGATCCTGAGAGAGGTATCCGCTTCCCTGATGGCATTATGCAACTGGCTTACACGACGTTGAGCGTCTGCTTGCTGCCTTTCTTTTTCCTGAAGATTAGAACGAGCTTTTTCATCAGAAGACTCAAGGTCTTCAGCGGCTGTAGTAATTTCCTTCTTTTCTTTTTCAGCGTTATTGATACGCTCCTGAAGAGGTTCCAGCTCTTCTTTTATTTTATTGAACTCGTGAAGCGTAAATCCTTTATCAAGAGATTCGAGTTCAACTTTGTACTTCTTGGCTTTTTCTGCTTTTTCAGCTTGAATTTCCAGAGAACGGGCTTTTTTCCGAAGCTCGATCAGAAGGTCATCTACCCGTTGAAGATCTTTTCTGGTTTCATCAAGTTTTCTGAGCGTTCGCTTTCGCTGATCTTTATAGCGCGTAACCCCGGCAGCCTCTTCAAACAATCGACGGCGGTCGTTGTTCTTATCATTCAGAATTTCTTCTACCATTTTAAGCTCGATCACGGAATAAGCATCTGAGCCCATTCCGGTATCCATGAAGAGCTCCATGATATCTTTTAAGCGACAGGAAGTGTTGTTGATCAAGTATTCGCTGTCACCCGAGCGATAGAGGCGTCGAGTAATAGTTACTTCGCTGTATTCAATGGGAAGAATACCTTTGTCATTAACAAAGGTCAGTGAGACTTCAGCCATTCCCAGAGCTTTCTTTTTAGCCGTCCCGTTAAAAATGACGTTGCTCATCGCGGAAGAACGGAGCAGCGAAGGGCGTTGCTCACCAAGCACCCATCTTAAAGCATCAACGATATTGGATTTACCGCAACCATTTGGTCCTACAATGGATGTTATTCCGCTATCGAAGCCCACTTTTGTTTTGTGAGCAAAGCTTTTAAATCCCTGTAAGTTTAGTTCGGATATATACAATTTCTAAAATTTCAAATGGCAAATTTCAAAATTCAAACAAAATCTAAATTCAATGATTGGGATTTGTTTGTTATTTGTCTTTTGAGAATTGATGCTTTGTAGTTGATTAGACGGTCATGATTTCACTTTCTTTTTGAGAAAGGTAATCGTCTACTTTTTTGATGTTACTGTCTGTAATTTTTTGGACCTCGTCCTCGGCTTCAAACTTAGAATCTTCCGGTAGGGAATCTGCTTCAACAGCTTTTTTAACTTCATCGTTAGCTTCTCTTCGGGAATTTCTGATACTGATCCTTGCTTGCTCAGCTTTATCGCGTGCAACTTTCACTAACTCCGTTCTTCTTTCTTCGGTAAGAATTGGTAAAGGTATTCTGATAAAGTCACCGTCATTCATAGGATTAAGTCCTAAACCGGCAGCCATTATAGCTTTTTCAATATCCTGAAGTGAGGATTTATCATAAGGAGAAACCATAAGCATTCTGGGCTCAGGTACAGTGATATTTGCTAATTGTTGGAGCGGAGTTTGTGAGCCGTAATACTCAACTTTAACGCCCTCAACCAAGGCAGGATTAGCTTTCCCTGCGCGGATATGAGAGAACTCTTTTTTCAAAAATGAAAATGCTTCGTCCATTTTTAAATCTGCTTCATCAATAATGTCTTGTAATTCCTCTGGGATCATATCAAAATGTCTGGTTGAATATTATTACGCCTGTTTAGCTCTGCGAAGTTACTAAAACTCATGGTTATTTATTAACAAAAAAAAGCCCCTCCGAAATCAACCAGAAAGGGCTTGGGGTACAAAGGGGTAAATTTTATAAATAAATAATAGTAGTTGTTACCATGCCGGTATAGCGACCGGAAAGTTCCTTGTTTTCAGGTAGCGATCCGCTTATTGAAACGAGGCTTGTTCCAGAGCTGGTATCAGAAGTAATAAGGCTGTCTGTTTCTATTTGAAATGTTTCACCGAGTGAATTTGTCAGCGTCGAATTTTCCTCAACAGAGATTAGCACATCAGAATGTGGAGCAGAAGAAACAATTACTTCACTATCCTCTATGCCTGATGAGTCATTAGTTAAATAGAGATCAGAAATTTTTTCCGCCTTAACGCCGCTGATAACCTTAACCGAAACAGTCATTATAGCAGTCTCCTGAGCGCGTAAGTTAACGGACAAAAACAGCAATAAGGATAATAAAAGAGAGATTTTTTTCATTCGACAGTGATCGTTGAATCACTTATCGACAAATATTAAGAAATTTTAATATTAATTTTCTCTAATATTAAAAATACACTCAAATATTCTTAAAGCCCGATTAACTTTTTAAACCAAAGCTTTTTTGCTTTTTTTCTTAATGTTATAAGTTTTTCCCGGGATATAGATGCACTATTGAAATCGATGTGAAGAGCTTCAATTGTTTTATCGGGGTCTTTTACTCCCAGTTTATTTAGAAAAGTAAAAAAACCGGCTCTGGTGTAATTCTTTCTGTTTTCATCAAGAAGATTGAGTAAGTATTCCCATTTTTCAGGGCTTAGAGAATATTCAATTCCAAGACCTTCTGCATCAGCAAGGTTCCCGCTGTTTAAGCAAAGTTCGAGTTGGTGCTCTAAGTTGGAAGGAAGGGGTTCGGGTCGTAATAACTTAGGACTGTTTGATTTTTTTTTACCATATGGGAAAAAGCTCTTCCACAACTCACCTGATTGTGGGTCGTGATAATAAACCTCGAAAGTTTTGTCATTTTTTCGAAGGGGAATCATCTGATTAATTCTTTTCACTTGTTGGTGGTAATCTAAAACATACATAGGGCTTCCTTTTTTTATTTATATCAAAAAGGAGCCAAAAAGTTCCCTGCACAGAGCTAAGGAATTGAAGATTTGAAAGAGGTATCGGGTAGAACTTGACTGTTCAGTAAGTCGGAACCCAAGTTCATCAAAAGGATTTTAGGTAATGAAGAAAAGAGAATTGCTTTAGTATTAAAGATAAGTCGGGGCGACAGGATTTGAACCTGCGACCCCTCGGCCCCCAGCCGAGTGCGCTACCGGACTACGCCACGCCCCGATTCAGACAAATAAGGCCCCAAAGATACATAACGATTTATGCAAAACTCAATCAAGATTATGACTTGGTTTGGCAAAGTTCGATCAAAACTCCATGATTATCTTTTGGGTGTACAAAAGCCACTAATTTATTATCAGCGCCATCTTTGGGTTGCTCGTTCAAGACGGTAAATCCTTCTTTTCTGAGGCGATCCAGTTCAGAGTGGATATTATCTACTTCAAAAGCAATGTGATGAATACCTTCCCCTTTTTTCTCAATGTATTTATTGATGACCGAGTCCGGCGCTGTGCCACCAAGCAATTCCACCTTTGATTGGCCGGTATTGAAAAAGGCTGTTTCTACTTTCTCACTATCAACAACTTCTCTTTTATCACAGCTGCGATTTAAAATTTTCTCATAGGTTTTAACAGCTGATTCTAAATCCTTAACAGCAATACCGATATGGTCTATATGCATAACTCAAATTTTTAATTTCATACAAAGTAGGTATTCACCATTTTAATTTCGAGTGAAATAAAACAGAAAAAATTACATAAAAAGTCTTTCTAAATAACAATACTATTTTCGTTGGGGGGCATAAAATTCTAAAACCTGAACACCCCCAAGGAGTTACGTTTATTTTTTGTAGCTTTTTACCTGAAGATTTGATTTACTGTTAGTTCATTTCATCTAAATCTCTTTGGGTTAATAAAGCTCAGTTTTAGAACGATAAAGTGATCAATTGATATTGTTTACAAATTATGTGGAAACCAATACACCTGGATTTTATTCTTGGTAGGTATGAACCTTTCGATAAGCGCGTAATCGTGGTTCTGATCGGTTGGATATTTTTGATTACCGGAACCATCTGGTTTTCCCTGAATAATTTACCCTCTGATTGGATCGATCCCGGTGGTAACAAAAATGAGCTTTTGAAAATTTTCATTCTTAATCCATCCATGATTATTGGTTTATTGCTGTTGTTCTGGTTCGGGTTCGAATGGTCTTTTATTGTTGTGTTTTTATCAATGTTCATTATTGGAGTATTTAGTAGTCTGGATCCTTTTTGGGCTATATTATTCGGCCTCTCATTCACATTTACACTTTCAATTTATGCGATCGTTTATCACTGCTTAAATTTTTCCTATCACTTAAGGTCTGTGAGCAGTGTTGTCTTATATGTAGGTACATCTTTTGTGGCATCTACCGCAAGTTCTCTTGGTACATTTATCTGGAGCCTTGAACATGATTTAAATGCATCAGAAACCATTTATATGTGGAATGGTTGGTGGTCAGGCTCTTTTCTTCAAACTATTTTTATAATAGCCCCGATTTTATACATCTGTTCGCCTGCTTTGGAAAAATGGAAAGAGAAAACTTTCGAATTTCCGGAAAAGAAAGAAGTTTCTGCAAAATGGATCTACAGTACAGTAATTTTGATAACGGTTGTGATATCAGTATTTATTTTTTCAGGAGATTATCTTGCAAAAAAGAGAATTGCTGAACAAATACACACAATGAAAACCCTTACCAGTGAAGCAATTCTAAGTTCGATTGAGTCATTTGGTATCATAACCTGGGTTTCCATCTGGATCGTATTTTGTGTAGGGATTGGAGCTGTTTTCGTTATAACTAGTTGGAATACTGAGTTAAAAAAGAAAGTGGAAGAGCGGACACAATCTCTCACTGTTGCTGAAGACCGTTTAAGAGAATCTCTTTCAGAAAAAGAAACCTTGCTGAATGAAATTCATCACAGAGTAAAGAATAACCTAGCAGTTGTAATTGCACTGCTTGATCTGCAGCGAATGAGGAATACTGACCCGAGTATCAGAAAAGTACTTGATGACGCTAAATGCAGAATTAAATCGATGGGTTTTGTACACGAAACACTATATCAAACTGAAGACTTTGCTAATGTTGAATTCTCAGAGTATTTGGATCGTCTTTGTCACTCCCTTGAAGCAACTTTAAAATCTCCTGATAAAGAGATAAATATTATTCATAACTGTGATAAAATAAGTTTTCCGATCGAAAAGGCGATCCCTTTAGGTCTGCTTATAAATGAAGTGATCGTAAATTCCTATAAGCATGCATTTAAAGAATTGAACGAAGGCACTGTTAGTTTAAGCCTGAGCAAATCGGGTAACGATTACCTGTTGGTAATAAAAGACAACGGAGTGGGTTTTTCCAATCTTGAAAATTCTAGCAAAAACTCCGAAAGTCTGGGTATGAAATTAATTAAAACCTTGTCGAGGCAACTTCGAGGCAAACTGGATTTACAATCAGAATATGGAGATACGAGCTTTAAGCTTCGGTTCTCTTTAAAGAAACAGCCTAAAGATAGTTAAAAGCTTTTCGAAAAAACCTCTGCTTGTAAACCATTCGCAAAATATGGATTTTTATGGTGGTGCTATGCAAGAAATCACTAGAAATTCTCAATACCATTTTAAATGAAACATCACTCACCCGCATCTGCTTCAAAAAATAAACATCCTTTTTGGCTGAAGTCCTCAGTTACTTTGATAGGTTTATCACTTCTTTTTGTGATTTTGAGCTACGGGAAATTCATTCTGATGCCCCTGGCTTTTGCAGCCTTTATTTCGATGCTTTTAAATCCTGTGGTAAGTAAACTCGAAAGCTGGAAGCTGGGAAGGGCTTTCAGCATTATCTTAACATTATTGCTTGTTGTGATCGTATTCAGTGGAATCGTGACGTTAATTTCAGCACAGTTTGTACAGTTCTCTGAACGGATTCCTGAAGTAACCGACAGACTCAAATCTGTTACTGCTGAAGGTGTTCAATTCTTAGAAGAAACAGTAGGTATTTCTGAAGAAGAGCGAACCGATTATTTAGAGCAAGGTCTCAGCAACCTGATCGATAAAAGCGGACAATATATAGGCTCCGTGGTTAGTGCAACTACCAGTGCTTTTACGTTGATGTCGCTGCTTCCCATATTCATTTTCTTTATGCTGTATTACAAAGAGATGTATCAAACCTTTTTCAGGAAGTTGTTTGAACGCAAAGAAGGCAATTCCATGATCGACGGTGTGTTGGGTAATGTGCAGGAGGTCACCCAAAACTATCTGGTTGGCATGCTTACAGTAATAGGAATTCTGGCAGTATTGAATACCACCGGTTTGTTGTTGATCGGGTTAGAACATGCCATTTTCTTTGGAGTGTTTGCTTCTTTGCTTGCAGTAATTCCTTATATCGGCATTATTATAGGAGCGTTGCCGCCGCTATTATTCGCTTTTTTGTTGGGAGATTCTTTATTGACACCACTGTTAGTGATTGCTGTTTTTGGAACGGTTCAGTTTTTGGAAGGCAATTTTATCACTCCAAGAATTGTGGGTTCTAAAGTGGCTATAAATCCTTTTATGGCAATGCTGGCACTTATTATTGGTGGAGAGCTATGGGGAATTTCCGGAATGATCCTTTTTGTGCCGCTGATTGGAATTCTTCGTGTGATCTTTGAGCAAATTGAAGAACTGAAACCGTACGGGTATTTGCTGGGGAACAGAATTGAATACTAACCCGCATGGCTTTGCTTATTATTAGATTTTAATTACAATACCTCATCTTATTTTTAATAAGAAAACTAACTTCGGGTTTATTATTATGAAGGCACCCTTTTATTCCAAGGCTGTTCCAGCCATTTCGTTCTGTATAATTATTATTTTGGGTTTCGTTATTCAAACAAATACTCAGGCACAGGATACCTGGCATTCTTCTACAAAAGATGAAGACAGACCGCTTTTCACTGAATACTTTGGTCCGGAAGAATTTGCAGAAAGAAGAGCAAAAGTTTACGATGAAATTGGAGAAAATTCTATTGCTGTCATTCAGGGAGCACCAAGTCCCATGGGTTATCATCACTTCAGACAGTACAATGAGTTTTATTATTTGTCGGGAATTGAGTCTCCTGATGCATATCTGATTTTGGATGGGAGCAACAGAACAGCCACGATATATTTGTACAATCGAAAAAGCGGGCGCGAATATGGAGAGGGGAAAATACTTTCATTTGAAGATGCAGAGTTAGTGAAAGAGTTATCCGGAATTGAATCTGTTGGGTCGTATTCTGCTTTAAAAGAGCATTTAAAATCTCACAACGAAAACAAGCAGATCGAAAATATATATACTCCTTTCAGTCCGTACGAAGGTTTGGGAATGACCAGAAGCATGGCAAGACGTGCTTTGAATGATGTTAAAGAAAACCCTTTAGATACAAGACCTGCAAGGTATGAGAATTTTATAAACGAACTAAAAAAGGCGTCACCTGATCTGGCTGTAAATGATCTAGATCCCGTTATTGATGAGCTGAGAAAGATCAAAAGCCCTAAGGAATTAGAACTGATAAGAAGATCTACAAGATTGCAGGCAGAAGTGATCATGGAATCAATGAGGTCAACAGAAGTTGGGATTAAGCCTTACGAACTTGAAGGGGTTGCAAACTATATATACTGGACTCAGAATATTCAGGGACCTGCATACTATGCTCTTATCCATTTTGGTCCGGACGCTTATATGAACCACTATCACGGAAGTGTCAGGGCGGCTAAAGATGGAGATATGATCTTAATGGATTACGGTGCCTATGACAGATATTATTCCAGTGATCTGGGACGGATGTGGCCTGCAAACGGGACTTTTAATCCGGTTCAGAGAGAATTGTACACTTTCTATTTGAGAATTTATGAGGCTATTTTGAAGAATATAAAGATCGGTTTAACGCCACAGGAAGTAATGAAAAAAGCTGTGGTTGAAATGGATAATATTCTTGAAACAACAACTTTCTCTAAGCCGCTTTTTAAAACACGTGCTACAGAATTTGTTAATTCATATAAAGAGAGATCTAGAAGCCCGAGAATGTCTCTTGGGCATGGCGTTGGTATGTCGGTTCATGATGTGGGAGATTACAGTGCTCCGTTAGAGGAGGGAATGGTTTTTGTAATAGAACCTCAATTCAGAGTGCCTGAAGAAAAGATATATATCAGGCTTGAAGATATGATAGTGGTTACAAAAAATGGCGTAGAGGTAATAAGCGACTACTTACCACGAGATATTGAAAGCATCGAAAAGATCATGCAAGAAGAAGGATTATTACAGAAGTTTCCTGTTTCAATCGACAATTAATAACTGCCACAGATAGCGAAATAAACTAATAGTGGTTTATTTCGCCTGGAAAAACTTCAGTACTTCTTCAGCGCTTTTTGTATTCAGGACACGTTCTTTTTCGTATTTACCTTTGCGGGCAATTCGGGTTCCATATTTCATCAGGTCGATGCCATCAATAGTGTGGGCATCGGGGTTAATAGAAGTCATCATTCCAACTTCTTTGGCTTTGTTTCCGAATTTCCAGTCAAGATCTAATCTTCGCGGATTAGCGTTGATCTCTATGGCAGTGTTATGCTCTGCTGCCAAGGCAACCAGTTCGTTCAGGTCGATCTTACTTTCTTCTCTTTTAAGAAGTAAACGTCCGGTTGGATGACCGATCATTCGTGTGTATGGATTTTTGATCGCATTTCTGAACCGCTCCATCATTTTCTTTTCGGGCATTTCTAAGGATTGATGAACGGAAGCGATTATAAAATCAAATCCTTCCAGAATATCATCTTCATAATCCAGACTTCCGTCAGCCAGAATATCAGATTCGATTCCTTTAAAGATCACAAAGTTTGTCCCTGACGATTGAAACCCTTCGTTCAATGCATCAATTTCATCCCATTGTTGCTTTACTTCATCCGGTTTTAATCCACCGGCGTAAGCTGCTGTTTGGGAGTGATCAGTAATTCCTAAATATTCATAACCTCTTTCTATACAAGCTTCTGCCATTTCTTTGATGGAAAACTTGCCATCACTCCAAGTACTGTGAGCATGAATCACTCCACGAATATCATCGTCAGTTACGAGGTCGATCTCTTTATGAGTTTCGAAGATCTCAAATTCACCACGATCTTCACGTAATTCCGGAGGCACAAAATTCAGATCTAATAATTTATAAATATCCGCTTCGGTTTTGAAATCCTGAGGAGCATCCCAATCGGTCTCTCCGTCTTCCTTGAGTTTATACAAACCGTATTCATTCAAACTCATTCCTTTATTTCTGGCACGGGACCGCAGCTCTACATTATGTTCTTTACTTCCAGTGAAGTACATCAAAGCAGCGGCAAAGTTTTCCGGTTTAACGATCCGAAGATCAACCTGGCGACCATCTGTTGTTCGAACAGAGCTTTTGGTATCTCCTTTTCCAAGTATTTCTGTTACTCTTCCGTGATTGATGAATACTTCGAATAATCCCGGGATATGCTTTTCATCCGCGGCAATCAGAATATCAATATCCCCGATGGTTTCTTTGGATCGACGCAGCGAGCCGGCCACTTCAATTTGTTGAACTCCTTCCAGATCCTTTAAGCTGGCAAAAATATCATCAGCAATTTTTTGAGCTTCGTCCAATCTGCATCGCTCATCATATTTTTCCATCCACTCTATGGACTTCTGAATTTTCTCGGCTGATTTTCCACCAAGTCCCGGAAGTTTTGCAAGTTCGCCGTTATTGATCAGTTCCTTCAACTCTTCAATTTCAGTAATACCAAAGGTCTCATGAATTTTGAGGATGTTCTTTGGGCCTAATCCAGAAATTTCTGTCCATTTCAAAAGTCCTGGTGGAATCTTTTCACGAAAAGCTTCCAGTACAGGCATTTTCCCCGTTTCAGTGTAAGTGTAAATATCTTCAGCAATGGACTTTCCGATACCTTTAATATCAGTCAGGTTCTTATTGTTGATGTACTCGTTGATATCATCGCTCATTCCATCTACAGTGAGAGCAGCTTTGTCAAAGGCGATGGCCTTAAAGCGATTCTCTCCTGCCAATTGCATGAGTTGGAAAACTTCTCTGAGTTTGGAGGCGATGTCTTGATTGCTGGGCATATCTTTCGATTTCTTTTGCCACGTAAGCACAAAGCCACAAAACTTATTTTATAGCTTTTGCGATATGGCGTTTTAGTGACTGACTATTGGTTCAGATCAATATCGTTGTTTTTTAATTCGGTCTCAATCCAATCTGTAAAATCTGAAACTCTGGTATAGAATTCGTAGACATTATACACACCTTCCGGTTTTCCCATTCCCCTGCCGTCTTGATGCGAACTTACACCTAGTATATATGCCTGATCGCCATCAAACCAGAGAGCCGGCCCGCCACTATCACCCGGTCCGCTGATTCCTTCTAACGGCAATGCATCTTCTGAATCAGGAGCATCAAACGTAAAACGAATAAAACCGTCATCTCGAACTCCATCTACTCTGTTTTGAGCAGCACGCATTTTCCGGTCTTTGTTGATCGAACCTTCAACCATTCCTTTGTCTCCGGTGCCTGCCCATCCTGTTCCTGCAAAAATGATCTCTTTGCCAACTTCGTCATTATTGTAATAGAGTTTTGCCAGCTCAACACCTGGAACTTCTTCTTCCAGAATAATGATGGCGATGTCGTTAGCAATGCTTCTGTTCATATTGAATTCAGGATGATTAATGATCTTTTTAATAGCGTATTTGGTTCCATCAACAGTCACATCGTCTCCAATTTGTGGAACAGAAGAAACATGAGCAGCGGTAATGATCACATTCGGAAGAATGAAAGTTCCACATCCCGCATTAAGCCTGATCGCAGAGCCGGCATAATTTTCAGCTAAAGCGATGTATTCGGATTCGTCTACATCATGTCGCATTATTATTTCAGGGCTAAATCCCGAAAAGAAGAAAAAGATAAGGGCTAATCGTAAAAGCATAATTACTGAGTGAATTAAGATTTCCGTAAAAGTTATTCAAAAGAGTTGTTCAAAGGAAAAGTAAACTGTAAAATCCATCTTAAATAAAATTTGACTGCAAAATTGGTTAGCTCGCTGCAAATTCTCACAAAATTTAAACTCACAGACATGAACCGAATTCTAAAATCCTTCATATTTCTATTAATTTTATCTACCTCTGCATTTGCACAGCTACGATCTCCGGCAGAATTTTTGGGGTACGAGCTTGGTGAGCAATGGACCCCGCATTATAAAGTTCATGCATATTTTCAGCATGTGGCTGAGAATTCTGATATGGTCGAAATCGAAAAATACGGCGAAACCTACGAAGGAAGAGAGCTTGTAATCGTAACCGTTTCTTCTGTTGAAAATCAGAATCGATCTGAGGAGATAAGAACAAATAATTTGAAACGAGTTGGCTTTTTGGATGGAGAACCATCAGCCGATAAAACACCAATAGTTTGGTTAAGCTACAACGTTCATGGGAATGAAACGTCGTCTAGTGAGGCGGCTTTAAATACGATCTATAAGTTGATAACGGAAAAGAGTAACTGGCTGAATGATGTAATGGTTGTGATGGACCCGATGATCAATCCGGATGGGAGGGATAGATATGTTTACTGGAATAAATCTGTTACAGGCAAAGAACCAAATGTAAATCCGGAATCACGTGAGCATAACGAACCGTGGCCGGGAGGGAGAACCAATCATTACTATTTTGACTTGAACAGAGATTGGGCTTGGCAAACACAGGTAGAAACACAGCACAGAATTCAAACTTATCTTTCCTGGATGCCTCATGTGCATGTAGATTTTCATGAGCAGGGTTTCAACAGTCCGTATTATTTTGCTCCTGCTGCCAGACCATATCATACCGCAATTACCGATTGGCAAAGTGAGTATCAAACGATGATCGGTAAAAATCATGCAAAATATTTTGATCAGGAAAACTGGCTGTATTTCACAAAGGAGTTTTTTGATCTGTTTTACCCTAGTTACGGTGATACCTGGCCAACATTTAACGGCGCTATTGGAATGACCTACGAACAAGCGGGCCATAGCAGAGGTGGGCTTGGAGTTAGAACAGCTGAAGGAGATACATTGCGACTTTGGGACAGGTTGACTCATCATTCAACCACAGGCCTTTCTACCGTGGAGATTACTGCTCAAAACAAGGAAAAAGTTGTAGATGAATTTTCGAATTATTTTCAGCAAACAAGAGAAAATGGTGCAGGGGAATACAAGACATTTATAGTTAAGAAATCCAGCAATCCTGATAAAGTAGCTAGCTTACTTCAATACTTGATCAAACAGAATATTGAGTTCGGAGAAGCAACAAGTAACTCCCGAATGGAGGGGTATGATTATTCAACAGGTGAAACAGGAAGAGTAAACATCGAAGAAGGTGATTACGTGATAAGTACTTTTCAGCCTCAGGGAACTTTGGTAAGAGTATTATTCGAGCCAAAACCTGAATTGGAAGATTCTCTGACATATGACATCACAGCTTGGGAAACTCATTATGCTTATGGACTGGAAGGTTTTGCTGTTAAAGGAAATGTTAACCAACAACCTGTTTCCAGCAGAACAACAGGAATGGTGTCGGCAAATGTGAATAAACCATACGCATATCTGGCCAAATGGAATTCTTTAAATGATCTGAAGTATTTGGCAGCACTTCTTAAAAAAGGGATAAACGCTCGCTACGCTGAACATCCTTTTACGATGAATGGAAATAAGTACGAAGCAGGAACGCTTGTTATTACAAGAAACGGCAATGAAAAATTGGGCGATGATTTTGATGAGATCGTAAAGAAAACAGCAGATGAACTTGGTCGTTTTATAACTCCTGTTGCCACCGGGTTTGTAAACTCAGGAAAAGACTTTGGATCATCTTCAGTAAAGTTTTTAACCGGCCCGAAAGTTGGTTTAATAGCGGGCGAGGGAACGAGTTCTAATATGGTAGGACATATCTGGCATTATTTTGATCAACAGATCGATTATCCGGTAAATCTTATCAATAGAGATGATCTTGGATATATAGACTGGCATGAATATGACGTTATGATCATGCCTTCAGGATCTTACGGAAGTACCTTTGATGAAGACGGACTCAATGATCTGAAAGAATGGATAAGAGGCGGAGGAACCTTGATTGCGGTTGAAGGAGCAAACGGGTTTTTAGCCGGTAAAGATGGATTCAGTCTTAAGAGAAAATCTTCAGACGATGATGATGACAAGAAAGACGAAGATCCGAATGATAAATTGAAAAAGTATGGTGAATCAGGTAGGGCATCCGCATCCCGTCTAAACGCAGGTTCCATTTTCGAATTAACTATGGATAATACACATCCTTTAGCTTTTGGATATGGCGAAACCTATATGTCGTTAAAACTTGGTTCTGCTGGTTATGAGTATCTAGAAAACGGCTGGAATGTAGGTGCTGCTAAAGCAGGTGCGGTAAGAAGTGGTTTTGTAGGCGCCGATGCAAAAGAAAATCTTGAAAACACACTTTCATTCGGAGTGCAGAACATGGGCAGTGGAAAAGTTGTCTATATGATAGATAATCCACTTTACAGAGGTTTTTGGCATAATGGGAAGCTGTTATTTGGTAACGCTGTGTTTTTTGTTGGCAATTAAAGTGGTTTGGGAGCTGGTGGTTATTCCTTAGCCAGCTCCGCTTCACTTGCTATAAACCCAAATGCAGACCAGTTTCCGGCATCATAAACATTTTGCCAGATTTCCATTGCTCTGTCTTTTCTGCCATTGATGTAATGCCAGTTTCCTATTCCGTATCCAACAGTTGCGTTACTTAAAGCATCAGTATTTGTATCTAACAGTGCATTCGGGTCAAACTCTCCTTTAAACACTAAAAGCAGTTTGTGATAACTGTCATTTTCAATGATGTTCATCTCTGAGCGCACAGGATCAATAATTTTACCGGCAAATTCATCTTGCCCATCTCTTCTCAGGCTCATGTAATACCAGTAAAGTGCAGCTGTCATCATATCATCATTGGTGCTTGAGTTGATGCATTCTGCGTATGCTTTTTGTGCATTTTCGAAATCATTGGTCAAGTAATACGCTAACCCAAGGTGGTACCAAATATTTGTATGTAAACTACTTTTAGGTTGGTTCATTTCATTCGGAAGACCGTCCTGCTCAAGAATGTCTTCTGTATCTTTGATTAGCTCGGCTGCTTTAGTCAAATCTTTGATGGCCAGATCGAAAACTCGTAGAGAGATATAGCGATGTCCCCGATGCCGATATAGTGCAGGGTTCTTAGAGTCTTGCTCAATTCTTTTTGATAACAGATCAACAGCTTTTCTGTATTCACCATTATACCCTAAATACCGAGCTTCCCAGATTACAGCTTCGGTTTCAGCGTCTCTGGATCTTTCCAATAGTATCAAAGAATCAATGCGTTCAGCCAGTTCCTGTGGCAGCATTGCGCTGTTAGTTTGTAAGGTGTCACCTAAAAGAGAAACAGTTTGCACACCTTCTGGAAGGGTTGTGAAATTTGGAGCAGGCGCTGAACAAGCCAGAATAAGCCCGGCAAAAATTACAACTGATAAGTATTTCATAAATCAGATTTGGTAGTTAGTTAATCCTTAAATGTAGGAAATACTAAAGAAGTACTAAAATCTGAAAAGCAATTAATACTTATAACTCTATTTCGTGATAGATAGGAGAGTCCTCAGCAAAATCATACAGTGTCAATCGGCGCAGATTGTAGTATCCTGACCAGTAATTTCTTAAAGCCTGGATATAGTTTCTTCGCGCACTGTCTTTCTCATTTTGAGCGATGAAAAGATTAGTGATGTCAATTTTTCCAATCAGATATCTGTTTTTTGAAACATCATAACGGCGCTCTGCGATGTTATCCGATATTTTAGCCAACTCGACCTGACCCTTAAGTAATTCAAATTCCCGAACTGTACTTCTAACACTCAACTCAAACTGTAACCTTTGATATTCAATACTGTTTGCAGTAGCCAGTTGTTGATTACGGGCAGCTTTAATCTGGGCCATATTTTTCCCCCAGTTAAAAATAGGGATTTGAAAACCAATATTAAATGATTTCAAATCACCGGGGTTGTCATATACTTCGGCAAATTCAATAGCGGTATCATTAAGACCATACTCAGCTCGTAAATTGGCAGTAAAACTTCCGTTTCTTTTAGCTTGATCATAAGCTTGATTTGCTTGTATCTCATCCAGTCTGAATTGTAGAGATTGGCTGTTATTCTCTAAAGCCAGAGCCAGAGCCTTGTCAAAGTTGAGATCAACATCTGGAGCTGTTTCCGGAGCTTCGATCTCGATCTCGATGGTATCATCAAGACCTAAAAGTGCTTTAAAATTTTCTTCGGCTCTTTGATAAGTTAGTTTTGCATTGGTAAGTGATGCTTCTGCATTTCTGTAAGCTAGCTCCGTTTGAAGCAGATCATTTTCTGCTAAACTACCGACCTCAAAACGTCCCTTTGAAATATTATATATAGAATCATTAACCGTAACATTGAATTCGGCAATTTCAACATTGATCTTTGATATCAGTACGTCAAAGAAGCTTTGAGTAACAGTAAAGGAGAGGTCTTCAAGATCTTCTACAAACTGTTTTTCTGCAATTTTAAATCGAAGGGGCTCTATTCTGTTTCTCCATTTCAGATTGTTATACTGGAACAGAGGTTGGTTATATACGATACTAAATGGAGTACTTGACCATTCATATCTGCTTTCTCCTTTAAAAATTCCCAGCCTGTTTAAGCTTGAAGTAACTGAAATAGAACCGCCGGTTGGTAGAATAGCCTGATTTATGGAAAGTCCTAAATTTGCATTAGAGTTATTGAAACTAACATTTTGAATACCCTCTGCTGTATTCACAGTCTGAGTTCCCAAGCGATAGTTTGGAATATTTCCACTCAAATCTAAACTTGGTAATAGATCCGCTCTAAAGGATTTATATCTCCATTTAGAAGCAATTAAACTAAAAGTTGCAGCTCTGGAAAGCGGACTATTGTCTTTTGCGATCTCAATGCTTTCTTCAAGAGTTAGAGTTCGGGAAGCCTGCCCAAAAAGTTGAGTTGTACCTAGTAGGATCAGAGCCAAAAAAGGCAGAAAAAATCTTTTATTCATGTCTTAATGCGTGTACTGGATCTTGTTGAGCGGCACGTTTTGCAGGGAAAAATCCAAAGACAACTCCGATTAAAAGTGCTACACCAAATGAGATGAAAATTGAAATAGGGGTAACTATGGTGGCTATATCAGCAGTGGCTTCAATAGCAAAGCTGAACAACATTCCGAGAATAATACCCAAAATACCACCGGTAATGCTTATGGTTAAAGCTTCAGTCAAAAATTGCAGTTCTATATCTTTCTTTTGTGCTCCAACGGCCATTCGAACTCCAATTTCACGGTAGCGTTCAACAACAGAAGCCAGCATGATATTCATAATGCCAATTCCGCCAACGATCAAAGAAATTGAAGCAATAGAAGAAAGAACAATATTAAAAATTCGTTTGGTTCTTTGCTCTTGCTGAAGCAGTTGTTCGGGAACAATGATCTCAAAATCCACAACATCATTATGCCTTCGTTTTAACATTCTGGACAACACTTCAGCTATTGGCACACTATACTTTGTATCACTTACCCTAACAATGAGTTTATCAAGCTGATTATAATTTCCGTCGCCCCCTTTGTTAGAACTGCTTGAAGAAACCATCATTCCGCCACCAAAGAAAACTGTAGAGCGACTTCCTCCTAAATCTTTCTTGGTTAACAGTGCACGGTTTTTGAAACGAAGAAGCACAGTGGTTGCAGGCGCAAAAATATCCAGATTATAATTTCTGATACCCAGACTTTCGATGTTTTCAGTAGTTAGCTCTCTCTTTTTTAAGACACCAATAACGGTTAACCAAAGGTGACCGACTTTAATTTTTTTACCAATAGGGTCTTGTCCGGCAAAAAACTTAGAACGAACATCATAACCAATAATACAAACCGGAGAGGAAGCTTCTATTTGAGCATCTGAAAAATTAGAACCGTCAATTATTTCAAAGTTATTGATATCAAAATAATCATCATTAACTCCAACCAACTTACCGGTTCTCATTCTGGCATTTCGAATAAAGTTGGTTTCGTAAACGATCTCCGGGCTTACAAACTCAATTTCAGGTAAAACTTCCTGAATACTTCTGAGGTCTTCAAGTGTTAACCCCGGCGAAAATCTTTTAGCATTTTCAGTAGCGTTTTCTTCATCAACCTGACCTTCTTCTTGTTCAATTACCGGTTGTATGATTACATTGTTCGTACCAAGCAATTGCATTTGAGAAAGCACTTCTTGCTGTGCTCCTGTACCTATTGCCAACATGGCGATCACAGATCCAACGCCAAAGATTATTCCTAATGAAGTAAGAAAAGCACGCAACTTGTTTCTGCGGATTGCCTCAATGGCTATATCAAAATTATAAAGGATTTTTTGAAGCACGTTGAGTCGCTTTTAATTGTTGGATGTAATTTCATCTTGCAGATAGGTTTTTCTAACTCCTGAAGTATCTTCAGGCATTGACAGATACAAGCGATCATCCATTGAAATACCTTTATGAATCACGGCTTCATTTTCGTTTATAAGCCCCAGCTCAACTTCTTGCATTCTAAAGCCAAGTCCGTCTTTGAGAAAAACAAAACTTAGCGAATCTTGTGCGTGAATAGTCTCTAAAGGGATTGAAATTGCATCTTCAAGTCTATCGACCTGAATTTCATTACTTGTTGTCATTGCAGGTCGGAGTAAACTATCTGTTCCTGCAATTTCTATGATCACTTCATACACTTTTGAATCTGAGTTCGGGCGCTGTTCTCCGATGTTGGCTACACTTGTAACGGTTCCGTCAAGAATCTTTCCCTGTACGGCATCAAGTCCAACAATTACTTTCTGGCCTTCTTTTACTTTTTGGATATCAATTTCATTTACATAGGTAAGAGATTCCATAACAGTAAAATCAGGAAGCTCAGCTACAATAGGATTCCATGCACTTACCTCTTCACCAACAGTAATTTTACTACCGTTCCAGTTTCTTTTATAGATAAGCATTCCTTTATCCGGAGCATATACTGTAAATTCACTCATTAGAGCACGGATCTTATTCAGCTCGTTTTGTTTTTTTGAAAGTTCAGCTTCGATCTCACTTATCTTGGCTACTGCCTGTTTAACTTTCGTTTGGTAATTTTTCTTTTCCTGAGCTAAAGTCCTTTTTGCTTTATCTAATTCTATCACCGCTTGACGTTGAACTGCTGGTGATTCAAACTTAGACTGGTCTACAGCTATTTGACGTTCTTCTAATGCATATTCAAGATTAATGAGATTGTCTCGAGCTTGTGAGAGCGTAAGTGTACTATCTAATTGAGCTTGGGTTACCTGAGATTGGGCCTGTTGAACTTCGAGTTGAGCGTCCTGCATCTTGGCCAGAATTGGAGAGCGATCTAATTCTGCTACAAAATCTCCCTCCTTTACGATTGAGCCTTCAGGTATCAGGCGTTGGATTTTCATATTGTTGATACGAAAATCTCTAACCCCTTGAGGGCCTTTAATTTCAGTAGAGTTTTTTGCTCTTAATTCTCCTGTACTTATAACTTCAACAACAAACTCTCCCTGACGTGGAGAAGTATAAAGCTCAGTAGTTTCATCTTTGTTGCCTCCAAAAACCACCCATAAAACAACTACGGAAAGCACGAGAGCAATTGGCAGAATAAATTTCTTTTGCATAATTATGTGTATTAGAATTTTCCTAATAATACGAATTTAGAGTTAGACGAACCTACTAATAGAATAGTTTTACAAGTAGGAATTTTTTACAGGAATTATCAATCAGTCTTCCTGAAACTCATCTTGTTGGTACAAGACTTCTCCATAGGAAATTTCTTCGCCTGCCAATACAAGAATGGTTGTGGGTAATCCTTTAAGTCGTTTTTGAATATCTCCATAATAACTCAGGAAGTTTTCGTCGGGTTCTGCCATTCCCATAAAAATCAGATCGGTTTCTTTTGAAGACTCGTGAAGAATCTCATCAAACGATCTTCCATTCGAAACTATAACCTGAGCTTTAGCTCCTGTCCGAAGCTTTTTACTGATTTCAGTAAGATTTTTTTGAGCATCAGCCGCTCCTTTTTCTGAGCTTACTACCATTTTAAGATATACATCAGCATCAAACCAACTTCTGCTACTCTGCAACAAGTAACCCAAGATCATCATCAAACCACCATTACCTTTTAACCCACCCCACCAAATATCGATTCTTTTTTTCTTACCAAACCCTTTGTGTTTATCATCGTGTACAATAAGCACGTTTCTTTGAAGTCGATGAAAAGTTGAGATCATTTGGCAATAGTCTTTTCGAATGGCCTCATTTTCGCTGTCACCAAGAATGATCGTGTTGGGAACCAATGCTCCAAGTCCGTATGCTTCAACTAAGTGTTCTCCACCTTTAAAGGGATCGTCAGCGGTCAGAACTTTTACTAATCCCTGGATTCCTCTTTTAGCAAGAAATTCACGAATATTATCCTCAATTGTATTCTGATGTTCTACAGAAAATTTATCATTCGTAATTACTGTTGATACTGTTAACAAGCCACGGTTGTGAGTTATAGAGGAAGCCAGATCTATCAAATGCCATCTTTTGGTTGGTGCTCCAGACAGAACTAAAGGATTTGGGCGCCATGTTTTTGAATCTTCTTCCACGCGAATTCTAAGTAAACCTGCTCGAGTTATGGCCATCCAAATACCTCGACGCACATCTCCCCAAGTAGATTGCAACTCTCTTCTCTCCAGCCAGAAATAAATAGCTAACACAAAAATAAAAGCTATGATCGTAGCAGTGGCATTGATCAGAAACATCACGGCAATACAACCAATTGCACCAACTATGGAAAAGACCCAATGAACTTTAAACTTTGGCCTAAAAGATGGGCTTCCAAGAATGCGCTCTATTCCTGCGGTAATATTTAAGACGCCATAAGTAGTAAGGAAAAACATAGTAAGAACGGGAGCAATAAGATCAAGATCACCAAAATAAACTGCTGCTAAAGCTAAACCTAAAGTTACAATGGTTCCCATTCTTGGGGCATCATCATCGCCGGAACCTTGTCCGAGGAAATTCATCCATTTTGGTAAAACGTGATCCCGGGCTAAAGCCTGAAGCACTCTGGGTGCACCTAATATACTTCCAAGGGCACTGGAAAGTGTAGCTCCCCAAACCCCGATCAAAATAGCATCGCCCCAATATGAGATCTGGCGCATGATCAAAGGATTTTCAATCAAAGTTAAAGCGTCTGCTCTATTTGCTAAAATTATGGGAAGTCCCATATAAATCAGATACCCGACCCCGACCGCAGCAAACGTTCCCATAGGAATTGATTTTCCGGGTTCTTTCAGATCACCGCTCATATTTACCCCTGCCATGATCCCGGTTACAGCAGGAAAAAACACTGCAAAGACCACCCAAAAGGGTTCTGAATTTGCATCGGAAGCCCCCCAAAGTTCAATTTCAGTTGCTTCTATTGGCTTCCCAAATAAGAGAGAAAGCAATGAAATACCAATTCCGAACATGATAAAGTATTGAGCCCGGATCGCTGTTTTTGCAGAAACCAAAGCTAGAACAGTAACTAAAATTGTAGTTGCAATACCTACTAATTTAAAATTCAGGCTCGGGAAAACCTGAACAACACTCTCCGCAAATCCAACAGTGTAAAGGGCTACAGATAATGCCTGAGCTATATAAAGTGGAATTCCAATTGCGCCACCGGATTCGATCCCTAAAGAACGACTGATCATATAGTAAGCACCTCCTCCTCTTACGCGCTGATCTGTTGCAATAGACGCAATAGAAAGGGCTGTTAAAAAAGTAATAGCGGTGGAAAGAGTTACTATTAAAAGCGTGCCTAAGAGACCAACATTACCAACTACCCAGCCAAACCGCAGGTACATGATAACACCTAGAATAGTAAGGATAGACGGAGTGAATACTCCACCAAATGTTCCAAGGCCTTCTTTAGAGCTTTCTATTACACTTTCGGCTTTTGGAACATTATTGATAAATGGGATTTTCATTTATCAACAGTGATTGAAGTGCGATTATTGAGCTGAGTAGTAAAGATCACGTTCTATTGGAGTGTATTATCCAGCATTCCGGATTCCAAGTCATATTCTGAAGCATATTTAGTCTCATCTATGATCTTTTTAGGATCGTTGTTTTCGTCGACAATAACCACGGTTGGCTTATGAGATTTTGCTTCTTCAGGAGTCATGTTTGCATAACTGATCACAATAATTCTATCGTTAACCTGTGTAAGACGAGCTGCAGCTCCGTTCATGCAGCAAATACGACTGCCTCGCTCTCCGGGAATAGTATATGTTTCCAGACGAGAGCCATTGGTAATATTAAGAACCTGGACTTTTTCGTACGGAAGAAGGTTGGCGGCGTCCAAAAGGTCCTGATCAATGGTAATGCTTCCCTCATACATAAGGTTAGCTTCTGTAACTACCATTTGATGTAATTTCGATTTAAACATGGTTATTTGCATTCTTATAACCTCAGATTTCCAATATTAAGTTGTCGATCAATCTAGTTTTCCCCAAATAAGCAGCGATCGCTAAAACGTACTTATTTCCGGCAGAAAGTTTATCAACGGGTTGTAAAGTGTCTAGTGAATACACAGAAAGATAATCATTCTCAAAGCCTTTTGCTTCTAGTTCGTCTTGTTGATGCGAAATCAATAAAGCCGGCTCCATAACTCCATTCTCTATTTGTTGAGCAACGTAAGTTAATGCCCGGTATAAGCTTGGTGCAAGAGCTCTTTCTTCCTGAGATAAATATGCATTTCTGCTACTTAAAGCTAAACCATCCTCTGCCCGGCCGATTGGAGCCATTAAGAGTTCAACAGAATGATTAAATTCCTTTACCATTTGTTCGATGATGCGAAACTGTTGATAGTCTTTTTGCCCAAATACAGCTATATCAGGATTTACAATATTGAAAAGCTTGTTCACCACCAGTGCTATTCCTTGAAAATAACCGGGGCGACTTCCACCATCTAAATGAACATTCAGTTCTTCAATATCAATACTGAAATATTTTTTTCCTGAACCGTACATGGTTTCCGTATCAGGCATAAAAACAACATCTACGTTTTCTTCTTTGCAAAGCTTCAAATCAGCTTCTATAGTTCGCGGGTAAGTTCCAAAATCTTCGTGAGGAGCAAACTGTTCAGGGTTCACATAAATAGAAACAACGATCGCATCAGCATATTTGTGTGCCATCCTGATCAGCGAAAGATGGCCGTCATGTAGTGCACCCATGGTAGGGACAAAAGCTACTTTGTTGCCTTTTGATTTCAGGTGGTTTACCTGTTCTCGAATTTCTTGTATGGATTTTGCTGTTTTCATTTGAACACAAAAAGAGACGCGATTAAGCGTCTCGTTTAATTAAAGGTCATTCAGAGCGATAGCGAAGAATCTACACAATTAATAAACGGTGAAGATTCTTCGTAAATACCCTCAGGTTAATTAAACCGCACGATCCATATCAAATCCCTGAAGAATTTGTTTGATTCGGTTCAGGAATGCACCCCCATGTGCACCGTCAATAATTCTGTGATCATAACTCATTGACAGATACATCATTTGTCTGATCGCAATTACATCGCCGTTTTCAGTTTCCAGAACAACCGGTTTTTTCTCAATAGCTCCAGTACCAATAATGGCAACCTGTGGCTGATTGATGATCGGAGTTCCCATGATATTACCCACACTTCCGTAGTTAGTTAAAGTGATGGTTCCTCCAACAAGATCGTCCGGACTTAATTTTTTGCTTCTGGCTTTGGTAGCAACTTCGTTTACAGCTTCAGCAAGTCCAACCAAATTCTTTTGTTGTGCTTTTTTCATTACAGGCACGATCAAACCGCCTTCGCCGCCTTCTCCAAGAGCAACAGCCAAACCAAAATTGATATCCTTTTTAACATGGATCTCATCACCATTAACAGAACTGTTAATTAATGGGAATTCCAACATCGCTTTAATGATCGCTTCAACAAAAAGAGGAGTGAACGTAAGTTTATGTCCTGTTTTCTTTTGGAAAGCATTCTTATTGGCGTTTCTCCATTTCACCATATTAGTAACATCTACTTCAGCAAAAGTGGTTACGTGAGCAGAAGTCTGAACTGATTTCACCATATGCTCCGCGATCATCTTACGCATACGGTCCATTTTGATGATCTCAACTTCACCTGACGGAGACTTGATATCCAATTGACCGGCAGAAATAGATCCGTCGTTGGACTTAGAAGTGCTGCTTGGTTTACTTAGCCCTGCAGAGCTTTGAGAAGTTTTCGGTGCTGATACCTTACCGTTCTTCTTATCTTCTACATATCCAAGAATATCCTTTTTGGAAACTCTTCCGCCCTGACCAGAGCCTTCAATGCTTTCAAGTTCTTCCTGGCTGATTCCTTCTTCTTTTGCAATAGAGCGAACTAGTGGGGAGAAAAATCTTCCGTCACTTCCCATTCTTTGTGGCTCTGATCCTCCGGAAGAATCACTTGATCCATTATTTTGCATCAATTGATCCGGAGTTTTAGCTGCAATTTCTTCTTTAGATAATTTCTTTTCTTCTTTATTAACTGATGAAGAGCCAGAATCGGATTTGGGAGCTGATGATCCTGAACTCGCTCCTTTACCGGTTGAAATGATAGCAATCGGTTGTCCTACTTCAATCGTGTCATTTTCTTCTGCTAAAATTTCTACAAGTATACCGGCAGCAGGTGAGGGAACTTCGCTATCCACTTTGTCTGTAGAAATTTCTAAAAGCGTCTCATCTTCCTCAACTTCATCACCAACCGATTTATTCCAGCCAATAACAGTTGCTTCAACAACGGATTCACCCATTTGAGGCATCATTACTTCGATGCGCTCTCCGCCATCATCTCCTCCACCGGAGTTAGATTCGTCGGCTACAGGGGCACTTTCATTTTCTTCCGCTAAAGGCTCAGATTCTTCTTCTTTAGTTTCTTCCTTTGCCTCTGGTTCAGGAGATGAATTTGTGTCTCCAACAGCATCGGCATCAGTCTCGATAATGGCAATAGGTTTACCAACTTCGATGGTGTCGCCTTCTTCAACTAAGATCTCAACGAGTGTTCCGGCTTCGGGCGACGGAACTTCACTATCTACCTTATCAGTAGCAATTTCGAGCAGTGTTTCGTCAATTTCTACAGTATCACCTACAGACTTGCTCCACTCAATTACTGTTCCTTCCATTACCGATTCGCCCATCTGGGGCATTACTACTTCTACCTTAGCCATAAAAATCTTTTAATTTGATGCCTTAACGGCGGTTTTAGCTGTTTTTGCAAAGGACTGTAAAGTTCTACATTATTCTAATTACTTCAAAATGGAGATAGTTCCTTTTATTGTTAAAAAAGCGCTTTTATGATTTTAAATTTTATACATGATAAGTTGAGTTTCTTTTTTAGTTTGTAGTAATGAAAAACAGACGCAGGACACAGAATTTTTTATTGGTATTGGTGAGCTTGGTCATAAGCCTGTTTGTAGCAGAATTAGCTGTGCGCATAATTCTTCCTCAAGATAAAATGGTAACCTGGTTAGAAATGCACCCTGATGGGTTTATGATGAATCAAAGTGGTGGAAAAGCTTTTCAGGAGCTTGGTGACATAAAAATTGATTACAGTTTTACAGAAAACAGGCTCAGAGGTAAATCCGGTAATAGTGATGCAAATAAGAAAGTTTTAGCGATAGGTGATTCTTTCACTTTTGGTTTATTACTTGAGGAAGAGAGTTCTTATATAAATCTGCTTAATGAGCATCTTAATAATGCCGGCTCAGATTCTGTTGTGATTTTGAATGGAGGTGTTGGAGGAGCAGGATTAGCAGACTGGCCCGCTTGGCTTGAATATAACGGAGCGAACCTTGATCCTGATGTGATCTTATATTTCATGAATATTCACGATTTGGAAAGAGCGCTTTCTAAAAATATTTATGTGCTTAAGGAAGATTCTTTGATAAAGAGTCAACGCTGGAAACCAAGCGAGGCGATGCAAAGTCTGGGCAAGCAAAATTGGTACAGATGGTTGCAAGGAAAATCGGAGTTGTTCAATATTGTAGTTAAGCTACTTTGGAGGAATGTTTATTTTGAAGATCTGACAAATGATTTTGATACAGAGTCTTCATCAGTTTTAATTCCCGAAATGGAAGACTTTTCATTGGAATCGGATTATTCCCTGAGTTTGGGTAAAGCTATTTTCGATAAAATGGATGAGTGGTGTGTTTCGAATAGCTGTGAATTACTTATTACAACAACCGGATTTTTCCCGAGTGCTGATACTGTAGTATCAGCCCACACATTGAGATTATATAATGCTCTTAAAGAAGGGTCGGTAGAGTTATCTGATAATGTGAGATTTTTCGATCCATCAAAATGTGTGAGTTCGGAAATAAACTCAGATTACAACTCTATAAAGATTCCAGGAGATTCTCATCCGAATAAACAAGGTGCTAAATTAATAGCTGATTGCACTTGGATCGAGCTCAAAAATTATATCACGGATTAACCTAAAGCTTGTTTCAAGTCTTCAATAAGATCGTCCGGGTGTTCCAATCCTACACTTAATCTTATTAAATTTTCCGGTGAATGAGATTGATCACCTTCACTGGAACGGCGATGTTCCCAAGTGCTCTCAATTCCGCCAAGGCTGGTAGCTCTGGTTATCAGTTTAGAAGAAGCAACTGCTTTAAGCGATTCTTCTTCTGTACCATCAAAAAGAAATGAGATCATTCCACCAAATCCACTCATTTGAGCCCGAGCGATTTCATAACCTTGGTGAGATTCTAATCCCGGATAATAAACCTCTTTTATTTTTGGATGATCGGAGAGGAATTCGGCGAGTTTTTGAGCATTTTCATTATGAGCTCGCATTCGGTACGGAAAACTTCTGATACTTCTGCAAAGCAACCAGCAGTCTCTCGCGGAAGGTACAGCGCCTTGACCTTGTTGAATAGTTCGAATTCGATCAAACATTTCGTCCTGCTTCGCTGAAATGATCGCGCCACCTAAAATATCACTGTGTCCGGCTAAATATTTTGTAGTGGAATGCATCACCAGATCGGCGCCAAACTCAATTGGATTCAGATTTAAAGGAGATGGCCAGGTATTATCAACACAAACTTTCGCATTGATGGTTTTTGCTAAAGCACACACTTTTTCAAGATCGGTAATGTGCATTAACGGATTGGAGGGAGTTTCTGCGTAGATCATTTTTGTGTTCGGGCGAATATTATTCTGAACCTGCTCCAGATCCCTCATATCGGTGAACGTAAACTCCAGATTCCATCGCTTACCAAAAGTATTCAGCGTTTTTCGAGTTCCGTGATACACATCTTCCGGAACGATGGTATGAGAGCCTTCTTCCATTGCCTGAAAAACGCTGCCGATAGCTGCCATTCCGGACGAGAATGCTGCACAAGCTTCTCCACCTTCTAATTCTGCGAGGACTTTTTCCAATTGCAGTCGGTTTGGATTACTGTGCCTGGTATAAAGATAATCTCCATCCTGATGTCCGGCTTCAGAATGTTCAAAATTAGTGGATACTTCTATAGGAGGAACTACAGATCTTGATCCTGAAGAATGTTCCAGAGATCCGTGAATGGCTATGGTTTCTATGTTTTTTGATTTTTTAATCATCGTTTATACAAGACAAAATCGAAATTATCTATTTTTCTAAAGTCTTCATCTGCTGTGAAAAAGGTATAGCCATATTCTAAAGATGTTGCTGCAATTATTGCGTCAAGTAACTTTATATTAAATTTTCGGCGTAATTCAATGGCTCTATTCTTAAGCTGATCTGTAAATCCAATAATTGTAACTGCATTCAAATATTCCTAAAGAAGTTTTTCTTCTTGAGCAGTAATTTTAGAATATGAAAGAAGTTCCATTTCTGAAAAAACTGATACATGTATGTGCTTCTTGTCTAAATAATCCGAAAGAGTTTGATCACCGTTTGCATGATAAATAATAATATTTGTATCAACGAGCAGTTTCAATGCGATCTTTTCTAGCTTCTTTTTGGTATTCTATTCCGTCAATATCCCAGTTTATTATCCCGCAATATTTTTTAGCATCAAATTCATTCTCTGGAGTATGCTTTTTTTTGATTAGCCTTTTCTTTGAAGATTTTACAGAATCTGATTTCTTTATTATTTGAACCATGGCTTATCGCTTAATTAACTGAAATAATATAATAAACTATCATTTAATTTCTCTTATTGCATTAATACGTTGAAGTGCCGGAGGGTGTGAATAATTCAAGAATACATAAAAAGGATGTGGAGTTAAATTAGAAAGATTGTCTTTCGATAACTTCTTCAGTGTGGCGATCATATCTTCAGGTTTGCCGGTTGTGGTAGCGGCAAATTCGTCGGCTTCGTATTCGTGTTTACGGGAGGATATCTGCATAAATACCGATAAGATCATATCAATTGGAGCGTATAACATTCCGAAGAAAATGAGTCCGGCGTACACAGACATTTCCTCCATATAAAAAGCATCAAATAATCCTTCTGCTTGCAAGAAAATCGAAAGTACAAACAGCATGGCTCCTGTTTGAATTACACTTGTGATCATTCCTTTGATGATATGCTTCTTTTTATAATGACCAATTTCGTGAGCAAGTACAGCAACTAATTCGTCATTGGTGTGATTTTCGATCAAGGTATCGTACAGAGCAATACGCTTATTTTTTCCGAACCCGGTAAAAAAAGCATTCGATTTACTTGAACGTTTTGAACCATCTATCACAAACAAACCTTGCAGCGGGAAGTCAACTTTATCGGTGTATTCTTCGATAGCTGTGCGCAACTCCCCCTCCTCAAGCGGAGTAAATTTGTTAAACAAAGGCATGATCCAGTTTGGGGCTACATATTGCATCACCAAGGAGAAAAGAGTGATGGCAATCCACGCATAAAGCCAGGCCAGATCACCTGTGTACATAAAGAAAGCAAGAATTCCGGCAAGCAATGGCATACCGATCAATAGCCCAAGCCCTAATCCCTTAGCGAGATCTAAAACAAAGGTTTTTGGTGTTGTTTTGTTGAACCCGAATCGTTCTTCGATCACAAAAGTGGAATAAATACTAAACGGAAGTGAGATCACTGATTTGCCAACCATCAATACAGCGATGTAAAGTAATCCCGTAACCAGTTCTCCAAAACCCCACGCTCGTACAATTTCATCAAGCCAATTAAATCCACCTGAAAACCAAAAGCCTAGAAGCACAACAAGATCAAATCCGCCGGTTATAAATCCGAACCGAGTTTGGGTTTTGGTGTATTCCTGCGACTTGGCATAAGTTTCTTCGTCATAAACACCATCAAATTCATCCGGTAATTCTTTGGATAATGATTTCAGATTCAGATAATTGGAAACCAGATCGAGTACAAAATCCACAGCAATGGTTGCAAGGATTATTATGGCGTAAATGTTCATGAATATTATAAGAAGTAATTTTTTTTATCGATTTTAAATTAGACAAACACTCAAACTAATTCCTACTAGTTTTAAAATGGAAAATTCAGATTCGAATTGCTTAGGGTTTAAAGGATCATATCAGGAAATAGAGACTCCCATTTTCTGTGATGAAGCAAAATCAGAATACGGTATTTCTGTAAGGCATTCTAAAATGCTTACAAATAACGAATTGAGGTTCAGAATGAATGCAGAAGACGGCTCTGCATATATAAGAACGGTTACCACCAAAGAGTCTCAAGGCTGGCAAAACGCGCATTACCACAAACACTTGAAAGAAACTTATTTGGTTGAAAAGGGTTGGATCGGCTATGTAGAAAAACTGAATGATAAAATCGTGTTTAAAAAATTTAAGTCAGGGGAATTGTTTACTACAATCCCGCTAGTTGCGCACAACATTTATATGCCTGCAAATGCCGTAATACATACAGTAAAGCATTCCGCAAATAAGGAATTGACAGAGACAGATTGGTTTGGTGATGGCGATGATTGCAAGCAAATTCACACAGCAATTAGTAAAAGGAGTTTTAAAGAAGTCGATTATGATGGGTTTCCCACTACGGAGAAACCCGAAAAACCGGTAAAGCAGGAGCTTTATAATGAGGCATACCGACATTTTGATACACTAATTTGGCAGGTTCCGGCTTGGTCTTCCGCATTATTTGCCGCAGTAATTGCAATAATAGGAGCGGTTTTTGGCATAGATTCTGAATCCGTTTTCTTTTCAGAGTTTATTTCTCAGAATGTTTTGGTATCGATCCTGCTGTTATTCTTTGGATTATTTACACTAGCACTTTCTTATGCTTTATACAGATTCAGATGGCATCAATCTAATGTAAAACCTTGGGGCGGACGCTTAATATCGCCACAGTTCTTTTTGCAATTACTTGTTTCAGTTGAGGCTGCAATTTTATTGGTAGGAGCATTGGTATTTTTATCAGTAGAGCTGACTTACCCCGTTTCGGTAATTATAGCTTTGATTGCGGGGATATCTACTTACTATGAAGCTAAACTTCTTACTAAGACAAAAGCTGATTCGCATACCGGTCTCTCAGAAAGTTCAAATCATGGATCTTCTTTTACTTCTGATGTGATCAAACAAAAGGGAAGTTGAACTTTGTAGAGAATGACTTTGAAATAGATTTTAAAACAAATTCATTTATGGTATAGCGATGTTCTATATTCATTAATGAGCTCAAAAAAATTCAAATCCTCCCCAAAGCGATACCATCCTAAAGGTTTAACCATTTTATATGAGGATCATGACATTCTTGTGATCGATAAATCCAGTGGGTTATTAACCATGGGAAATGAGAAAGAATCGGTAAATACCGCTCATTATTTGTTGAATGATTATGTGAAGAAGGGAAACAGTAAGTCGAAGAAGAGAGTTTACATCGTTCACCGGTTGGACAGAGACACTTCCGGAGTTTTGATATTTGCTAAATCAGAACAAACTAAAAGATTTCTGCAGGACAACTGGGCTGATTTTACCAAAACATATCATACTGTTGTTGTGGGAACGCTGTCAAAAAAGGAAGATGCTCTGAGTTCGTATTTGGTAGAAAACAGTATCCATAAAGTATATTCGACAAATAATCCTGATGAAGGAAAGCTGGCAAAGACGAAATATAAAGTTCTTAAGGAAAATTCTGATTTCAGTTTGCTGGAAATAGAGTTGCTTACCGGACGCAAAAACCAAATTCGGGTTCATCTCGCTGATAAAGGTTGCCCGATCGCCGGAGATTATGTGTACGGTCAAAAAACCAAAGGTGTGAGAAGGTTGCTACTACATGCTTCTAAACTTTCATGTATGCATCCGGAAACAAAGCAACAGATGAATTTTGAAGCACAGTTACCTAAAGAGTTTGAACGATTGATGAAATAGAATCAGTTTTTAGAGGCATTTAAGGATGTTTGAGACAGAAAATTAGTTTAATATTAAACTATTTAATATATTGTGTTGTTTTAAACAAGGAGGCAATATGAAACACAATAAAGGCTTACATCACATTTCAGTTTTAGCAGGAGATCCTGCAGAGAACTACGACTTTTATGTCAAAAAATTAGGAATGCGAATGGTTAAAAGGTCCGTCAATCAGGACGACCCATCTACCTATCATTTATTTTATGGGAATGAAGCGGCTAATCCCGGGTCGAGTATAACTTTCTTTCCGTGGCCGCGGGCGCATAAAGGAATTCCCGGAAGTGGTGAATCCGTAAATGTAGCTTTTCAAGTACCGGAAGGAACAGAAGACTTTTGGAAAGAAAGATTGAATGCTCAGAATATTGAACACTCAGATATCTTTGAGGTATTCGGAAATCCGGCAATTCGTTTTCAAGATCCGGATGGACTGGAACTGGATCTGATTTTCTCCGATCAACCCAAAGAAAAAAGGAGCGCTTTTGAGGCCACTGTTCCAACAGAGTCGTCGATTCAAGGATTTTGGTCAACACGTCTTAAGGTAGCTGATCCTGATGGAACGGCACATATACTAAAAGATGTGTTCAAATTTGAAGAGAAGGAATCAGAAGAAAAACTAACAAGATTTGCTACAAATGCTCAAATAGGAAGCAATGTAATTATTGAAGAATCGGATGATGAGCAAGGAAAAGGTGGAAGGGGAATCGTGCATCACGTTGCTTTTCGAGCTAAGGATGAAGAAGAATTGGCTGAGCTTAGAGAAAAGGTGGTGGAGAAAGGATTACATCCAAGTCCGATTATAGATCGTCACTGGTTTAAGTCGGTTTACTTCCGTGAGCCAAGTGGGGTTTTGTTCGAAATAGCCTCCGATGGTCCGGGTTATGCAGTCGATGAAGTTTTTGAAGAACTCGGTGAAACGTTGATTCTCCCTCCTTGGTTAGAGCCAAGAAGAAAAATAATCGAAGATAATCTGCCTGATCTGGGAATTTAAAAGCTAGTACAATGAAATTATTCAGAGTTGATAAAGAAAACCCGTTTAAAGGACCTCATCAGGATCAAAAAATTGCTTCAGGTGGAGTTGATCTTAGCGACGCAAAGAACGCCATGATCATGATTCATGGACGTGGTGCAAGCGCAGAAAGCATTATCGGGCTTGGCAATGAATTTGAGACGAATGATAAACTTACTTTTATGGCGCCTCAGGCAAGTGGGTTTACCTGGTATCCGTACTCATTCCTTGCCCCGACAGAGAAAAATCAGCCGGGATTAAATTCAGGTTTACAAGCTATTGCTGATTTAATAGTAGAAATAGAAAAGGAAGGTATTTCACAAGAAAACATCTTCCTTCTCGGATTTTCTCAGGGAGCTTGTCTTGCGACAGAATTTGTTGCCAGACATCCGGGAAAATACGCCGGAGTAATTGGATTAAGTGGCGGCTTGATCGGTGATAACATTGATCCGTCAGTTTATTCCGGAGATTTGGAGGGAACGCCGATATTTCTTGGTTGCAGTGATATAGATCCTCATATCCCAAAAGAAAGAGTAGATGAAACAGAGGTAGTGTTTGAAAAATTGGGAGGAAAAGTCACAAAAAAGATCTATCCGGGGATGGGGCATCTGGTAAATAAAGATGAGATTCTCGAAATACAAAGAGTTTTAAATTCTAAATTATGAATGTTGAATAAATTCAGTACAATTCAACATTCATAATTCTTCATTCTTAATTTCTTAAAATGGAAATTCTCTGGCTGGGTCTTGCCTATGTTTTAGGTATGGTTGTTAAACAACTAAAACTACCTCCTTTAATCGGATATTTGATAGCAGGTGTGATACTGTCAGCGTTTGGAGTTTCAGATGAAAATGGTCTGCTCCATACGATCGGGCACTATGGCGTTATTTTTCTTCTGTTCACAGTTGGATTACATCTCAGGATAAAGAATATTATTCGCCCGGAAGTGTTTGGTGCGGGAACTATTCATCTCGTGATCAGCGCTGGTATCTTTTTAGTAATCGCGATGGCTTTCGGTTTTTCAGCCATTGAAGGTTTGATCATAGGTATACTCCTCGGATTTTCAAGTACAGTATTGGCTGCAAAAACACTGGAAGCGCGTGGAGAACTGAATGCGTTTCATGCACGTGTTTCAATTGGTATATTGATTGTTCAGGATTTGGTAGCAATCACAGTTTTAGCTTTAACCGGAGGTGGAATTCCTTCTGTTTGGAGTTTCGGACTGCTTTTATTGCCACTTCTTAGACCACTTCTCTTTAAACTACTTACATCAAGCGGGCATGAAGATCTTCAGTTACTTTATGGACTATTGCTTGCCCTGGGTGGGGCCGCTCTGTTTGAGGTGCTGGGACTTTCCAGCGAATTGGGAGCACTTGTAGCCGGTGCGCTGCTTTCAGGAACTCACGAATCGGACGAACTTTCCGAAAAATTGTGGGGACTTAAAGAAGCTTTTCTTGTTGGATTCTTTTTAGAAGTAGGATTGGCAGGCTTGCCGAACATGAACGACCTTCTGTTTGCAGGGGCTTTATTTGCTGTTCTCCCGATCAAAGCAGTTTTGTTTTTCTTTCTTCTGGTATTGTTCAAACTCCGTTCAAGAAATTCATTTATGGTGACTTTAACATTAACCTCGTTCAGTGAATTTACGTTGATCGCAGGGATGGTGGCGGCATCATCCGGCTTTATTCCGGAATCCACGATCATAGTTTTCGCACTATTAATAGCGGTTTCTTACACAGTAAATGCTCCGTTATCTGCTAAATCGAATAGTTTATGGAAAAGGTTTGAGCACAAACTTATTCCGCTGGAAAGAAATGTCAAACACCCGGGACAGCAGGTAGTGAGTTTAGGCGGAGCTGAATATTTAGTAGTTGGAATGGGACAGGCCGGATCTTCAGCTTACGATTATTTAAAGGAAAGAGAATACAGAGTAACAGGAATGGATTCCGATCCCGCTCAGATAGAATATAATCTGGGGAAAAAACGTCGGGTAGTTTATGGCGATGCTCAGGATGCAGAGTTGTGGGAAAACATAGATCTATCCAGTGTCAAGGCAATTATGCTTGCAATGCCTTATGCTGATACAAAAATTCAGGCAACTAAAATGCTCCGTGAAAATAAATTTACCGAAGATATTTATGCGCTTACTATGAGGGATGAAGAGCATCAGGCGCTTAAAGAAGCCGGAGCAAATGCAGTATGTTTACCGCTGATACAAGCCGGAAGAAAACTTGCTGAAATAAGCATAAGTGATGAAGTTGACGGTTCAATGTCGCTGAATTTTGAAATGAATTCTTTTGAGTGATTACAGCTTAAATATCAGAAATGAAGAACACTCGAAAGGAAATCTTTCTTCACAGAATATCCTGATCGAATATGGAGATTATGAATGTCCATACAGTCGGTTGGGATACAGATATGTTCAAAAATTCTTGAAAGAAGAGGCAGACCTGAAATTCATATTCCGACACTTTCCGATCAAGAAAAAGCACCCCCATGCTGAAATGTGTGCTGAAGCAGCTTTATGTGCCGGTGATCAGGGAAAATTCTGGGAAATGCATGACCTTATGTTTGCAGATAATCAGAATCTGAGCAGAGAAAGATTGGAAGAGTTTGCTCAGGAACTCGATCTGGATAGAAGAAAGTTTCATGTAGATCTGGATTCACACAGCTTTTTGAGTTGGGTTCAGCAAGATTTCAGAAGCGGCGTTAAAAACCGCGTAAATGACACTCCGACTTTTTTTATGAATGAAACCAAGTATGAAGGTAAATTAGCTTTCAAAGAGTTATTAGCCTTTATCACGAATCATAAATTAAGCTGATATGTCTTGCGAACATGAAAATATGATCAAAATTACAGAGACCACTACTCATGAATGCGAAACTTGTGTTCAGCAAGAAGATGAATGGGTTCATTTGCGAATGTGCATGACTTGCGGTTATGTGGGTTGTTGCGATTCTTCAAAGAACAAGCATGCCAGAAAACACTATATGAGAAATGATCATCCGATAATCAGATCAGTTGAACCCGGCGAAGATTGGAGATATTGTTACATCGATAAGGAAATACTATGAGTACATTAAAAGAATTCGCAGTTCAAAAATTACACAGCTTCCCACAGTTCGAAAATGTGCCCGTAGATCAGCTTGACTGGCTGGTAGAGAATTCCCGAATCTGTACCTACATGACTGATGAAAGGATCATGGAGCCGGGTACAGAAATTGATAAGATGTTCATCATACTGGATGGTAGAATAAGAATTCAGCTTCCTAGAGGAAGTTCGTTTACAAGTATAGGTGATTTTGTGATCGGAGATATTTCCGGACGGCTTCCATTTTCCAGAATGCAATCTACTTTGGCTCATTTAGTTGTGATGGAAGACACTACCATTCTTGAAACTCATGAAGATCTCTTCGTGGAGATCACCAAAAGATATGAGCTGATCGAAGCATTTGTTCACAGTTTATCAGATAGAATTCGAAGCTTCACCTCTCAACAGCAGCAAAATGAAAAGCTGGTAGCACTTGGGAAACTTTCTGCGGGATTAGCTCATGAATTGAATAACCCGGCTTCTGCCATGGTTCGTGGAGCCACTGAGCTCAAAAAAAGATTGTCCCAAACGCCGGATAAACTCAAAGCCGTGATGAATATCAAGCTTACCAACGATCAAGTAGATGCCGTGAATGACCTGGTGTTTAAAAAAGCTGGAAGTGGATCTTCAAATCAGCAATCTTTAATGGAACGAACGGCGCTTGAAGATGAACTAACTGACTGGATGGAAGATCATGGAGTAGAAGAGGGCTTTGAATATTCCGAGACATTCGCTGAGTTTTGCTTTAATACTGAAGATCTTGAATTTGTTTCTGCTCATGTTGAAGACGAATATTTATCTGTGGTTTTGGGCTGGATCGAGGATGTTCTTACTACGGAGAAAATGGTAGAAGAGATCGAAGACTCTGCCCGACGAATTTCAGATCTGGTTTCGTCAGTTAAGACCTATTCTCATATGGACAGGGGAACAGACAAAGAAGTTGTGGAGCTTAAGAAAGTTCTAAAGAGCACAGTTACGATGCTCAATCACAAAGCAAAGCAGAAAAAAGTAGAGATAGAACTGAATATCCCTTCTGATCTATCTGAATTCTATGGATATGTAAGCGAACTAAACCAGGTATGGACGAACTTGCTGGACAACGCAATTGATGCGGTGCCCCAAGATGGAAAAATTGAAGTAAAAGCTGAAGAGAAGAATAAAAATCTGTATCTGTTTTTTAAAGATAACGGGAGCGGAATCCCGGAGGATGTGTTGCCAAAAATATTCGATCCTTTTTTTACCACTAAAGATGTTGGCGAAGGAACAGGATTAGGCTTAGATGTAGTTCATAAGATTATTGAAAAACACGGAGCTTCAATTGATGTAGAATCAAAACCGGGACAAACAACCTTTGAACTTTGTTTTCCATTGGATTGAATTATTAATTTAAAATTTTGGATTATGAATTACCTTTTGTCACTTCGAACGCATGTGAGAAGTCTAAAAATTGCAATCGTTACTTAATCATTAGATATCTCGCTCTGTTCGATATGGCAAAGTCTTTTGTTCATATTCCAAAATTCAGCATTTAAATTTTCTATGAAGAAACCCATAATTTTTACGATCGATGATGATGCTCAGGTGCTTAGAGCCATTACAAGAGATCTGCGCAGTAAATACAGAAAGGATTATAGGGTGATGAGCACTCAATCTCCGAAAGAAGCACTGGAGAGTTTACCCGAACTAAAAAAGCAAGGCGAAACGGTTGCGCTATTTCTATCCGACCAACGAATGCCCGATATGATTGGGGTAGATTTCCTTGAAAAAGCGAAAGGGTATTTTCCGGAAGCAAAGAGAGTTTTGTTAACGGCCTATTCAGATACAGATGCTGCAATTAGGGCAATTAATGAAGTTCAACTGGATTATTATTTACTGAAACCATGGGATCCACCTGAAGAAAAATTGTACCCGGTTTTGGATGATTTGCTCGACGAATGGCAAGCTAATTTCCGTCCGGATTTTACAGGGATTCGATTGGTTGGATATCAGTATTCACCGAAATCCCATACAGTTAAAGATTATCTTTCCGGAAACCTGATTCCCTATCGTTGGTTAGATATTGAGGAAAATGCAAAAGCCGCTGAATTATTAGAAGAGAATCAAATTGACCAAAAAGATCTACCTGCAATATTTTTCGAAGACGGTGAATTCCTTATTGATCCAAGCCCTATTCAAATTGCTAACAAACTTGGGAAAAATCCAACTGCTTCAGAAAATGTATATGATGTAGTGATTGTAGGTGCAGGTCCGGCAGGATTAGCGGCGGCGGTTTACGGTGGCTCAGAAGGTTTAAAAACATTGCTCATCGAAAAGAGAGCACCAGGAGGCCAGGCAGGAACGAGTTCTCGAATCGAGAATTATCTTGGTTTTCCAAAAGGATTAAGTGGTTCCGATTTGGCAAGACGTGCAATCACACAAGCCACCAGATTCGGCGTTGAATTTTTATCTCCACAAGAAGTGATCGATATCAAGCTGAATGATCAATATAAAACGGTTTGTCTGGCGGATAGAAGTGAGATCAATGCAAAAGCGGTAATTGTAACTACAGGCGTCAATTACAGAAAACTGGAAAGCAAAGGGATTTCAGATTTTACCGGAGCGGGAATTTACTACGGCGCTGCAATGACTGAAGCACACGCGTTTAAAGACAAACAAGTCTACATCGTTGGAGGAGGAAATTCAGCCGGTCAAGCAGCCATGTATCTGTCTACATTTGCAAAAAAAGTGTACATCACAATTCGGAAAGATTCGCTGATTTCAAGTATGTCATCCTATTTGATCGATCAGATCAACAGAACCGAAAACATCGAGCTTCTTGGAAACAGAGAAATTGTAGAGGCATCCGGAAATGGTCATCTGCAAAGATTGAAACTCCTGAATAACGTGGATAAATCAGAATCTGAAGTAGAAGCAGACGGTTTATTTATCTTTATTGGCGCAAAGCCTTACACCGACTGGATTCACGATAATGTGATCAAAAATGAAAGAGGTTTTATAGAGACCGGAAGAGATCTTCAACGATACGATGAATATTCCAAAGTCTGGAAACTGGAACGTCAGCCTTATTTACTGGAATCTTGTGCACCCGGAATTTTTGCCGCGGGGGATGTCCGTGCCGGAGCAATGAACAGAGTTGCATCCGCTGTTGGGGAAGGCTCCATGGCAATAAAATACGTGCATGAATATTTAGCGGATTCGAATTTGTGATTATGGTAAATATGAGATTGAATAAAAGTCTGATATTAAGCTTATTAATTGCATTTGCATTGACAAATCAGGTGTATTGTCAAGAAGAAGATCAGAAAGAACAAGCATTTAAAAAAGTACAAAGTCTTGTAGAGTTTAAAGATACGGTTTCAAAGATCGACTCATTAAAACAATCAGGTCATAAAATAGATGTAAACGTTGTAGCCATTTGGGAATCTATTTTGCCTGAGGATTCTACAAGTTCTATCGCACTATACTATCTTAACGAGGTTTTATTTAACAAGATTGAAAATCCTATTTATCTGATTAAGTTCGATAAAATAAAGAATGAGATTGTCTCCGTTGAAGGGGTAGGTCAAATAAGTATCGAATAATCTTGACCTTTTTGCGATTGCAACCTGTTCTCCATTAAGCATATAGTGTCAGAAAAATTCAAGAGAAAATATCGTAATGAAACCACTCGATTAAAGTCTTGGGATTATGGGTGGAACGGGTCTTATTTCGTAACGATTTGTGCGAAGAACAGAGAGCGATATTTTGGAGAGATAAAGAATGATGAAATGTTCTTGTATGAAATTGGAAAAATCGCAAACCAATGTTGGAAAGAGGTCCCGGATCATTTTCCATTTGTGAAATTAGGAGAATTTGTTGTGATGCCAAACCATGTGCATGGAATCATTAACATTCACAAAAAGAATAATGAATTGGATTCGAATCTAATTGTAGGGGCGCAAAATCTTGCGTCCCTACATGTATCAAAACAGAATTCATTAAACAAATTTGGTCCTCAATCTAAAAATTTGGGTTCAATAGTCAGAGGATTTAAAATCGGTGTCACAAAGAAGGCGAGAAAGATCAGAACTGATTTCCAATGGCAAGTAAGATACTAAGATCATATAATCCGCGATTAGGAGTCCTTTAATAATATCTCTGAATATATACGGAACAATCCATCTCAATGGAAAGAAGATAGATTCTATTAAACATCGATTATTTTAGTGAATTCAGTTGCTTCTCCAACTCTCTTCCACTCAAATTCCTACCAATTATTACACCGGAAGAATCAATCAAAAAAGTAGTCGGGGTAGAATAAACACCGTATTTGGTGGCAACCGGAGAATCTACTCCTTTCAGATCAGAAACTTGCGGCCATGTAATACCATCTTTCTCAACGGCCTTTTCCCAGTTCGTTTTACTTCGATCCAGAGAAACGGCAAGGATTTCAAACTCCTCATTTTTGTAATCAGGATAGATCTCTTTGAGGTGTTCATTTGCGGCTCGACACGTTGGACACCAGGATGCCCAAAAAGTGAGTAGAACTGTTTTTCCTTCAAAATCAGACAACGAAATTTGGGTTCCGTCTATTCCTGAAAGTGTAAAATCCGGCGCTTTGCTGCCGACAGTTATCTTCTCGTAATTAGCTACAAGCTTATCCTTGTTTCCATCAATCGTTTGATGTTCCAGCGTGCCATTGAATACAGAGTAAACGGTGAAAAACAGAGGTTGCTCTGGGTTTCTGAAATAGAAAGGAAATGTCACAGCGTAAATCAATATCAGACCTGCAGGAATCCACCACCATTTAAATTTCATAGTATTTTTGATGAAAGATAGAAAAGTTTACAATTCTGTAATATCACGAAAGAGTAAAATTTATAGATAGTTAGCGCACTATTCCACATTCAATCTGTGGATAACTTTACTTGCTTTTAGACTTTGTCGGGACTATAATATTACGACCCGCTTGTGTAATTCTTGTAATTTGGGACAAGAAGCATCCACCTGCCAACCGTAATTGGCTGTCACCACTCACAGGTCGCCTTAATATCATAAACGATAATTAACCCCGGAGGCGATATGCGTGTACTCGCAACTTCTCTCAAGAAGATTACGGCAATCTCTTTTGTTCTAACTCTTCTGATTTCATCTTTTGTACTTGCGCAGGATGTAAATTTCCGCGTAATGACCTATAACGGACTTAAACTTGACGGAACAGATACTGATCGTCAAAGTGCATTCCAAACCGTTCTTCAGGCGGCAAACCCCGATGTTCTTCTTATGCAGGAAATTGTGGATGCAGCCGGAGCAGATTTGATACTTACGGCTCTTAATGCCGGAGGAAATCAGTATTCACGTGCTACTTTTATAAATGGTACTGATACTGATAATATGCTGTTCTATCGAACCTCGATCGGAACGCTGACTTCTCAAAATGAAATTCCTACAGCATTGAGGGAGTTTTCAGAATATGTAATGCAGATCGGAGATAATGAGATCCGTTTTTACAGTGCACATTTAAAAGCAAGCTCAGGCTCAACCAATGAACAAAAACGATTGGATGAAGTAACGGTATTGAGAAATCATTTGAACAATTTGCCGGCAGGAACTGAATTTGTTGTGGTAGGCGATTTCAATATGTACGACAGTAATGAACCAGCTTATCAAAAGTTCATTGCGAATGAAGCAGATAATGATGGTAGAGCCGAAGATCCGCTTGCTTCTTCAGGAGGAGTAGGTGATTGGCATGTTAATCCGGCTTTTGCAAGTGTTCACACTCAAAGCCCGAGAACTACACAGTTTGGTGGCGGTGCTCACGGAGGATTAGATGATCGCTTTGATTTCATTCTTACTTCTTTTGGAATCAACGATAATTCGAAAGTAGACATGATCGCAGGAACATATACTGCTTTTGGTAATGATGGAAATCACTTCGACACTTCTTTACTGGATGGTCCTAATTCAGCTGTAAGCGCAACAGTAGCTCAGGCAATACACGACGCATCTGATCACCTTCCGGTTTACGCAGATTTTGTAAGTCTAAGCAACGGTGGTGGAAGCAACCTTCCTCCGGTTGCAGAAGCTAATGGTCCGTACAACGGAAATACAACTTCACCAATTTCGTTCAGTAGTGCTGGATCAAGCGATAGTGACGGAACAATAACTGCTTATGCATGGGATTTCGGAGATGGAAATACCAGTACGTCAGCTAATCCAAGTTATACCTATTCAATTGACGGCTCTTATACTGCAAGTCTTACGGTAACTGATAATAACGGAGCAACAAACACTGATTTTGCTAATGTAACGGTTTCTACAGGAAGCGGTTCAGGAGCAGGAGTTGTATTCAGTGAAGTATTTTATGATACGCCCGGAACAGACTCAGATGAGGAATGGGTGGAATTATATAACGGAACCGGATCAGCAGTTGATCTTTCAGGTTGGACGATTACAGATAACAACGGAACGGGAGCTTCCATTACTATTCCCGGAGGAACCACAATTCAGTCCGGAACGTATCTGACGATAGCAACAAACTCACTTGGCTTTAATGCTATTTACGGTTACGATGCCGATGTATACGGGTCACTTCCGGCGTTGAATAATACAGGAGATGCTTTGATCCTTGCGGATAACACTTCTTCAGTTATAGATGCTGTAGCTTGGGAAGGCGGAGCTTCGTCCGGACTTCCGGCAGGCTGGGGAAGTTCTTCTGATCCTTCAGCCCCTACAGGTAGCACAATTGTTAGGACGGTTTCAACAACAGATACGGATTCTTTTAGTGATTGGAGTACAGTCGGTTCAAACGGAAATCCGCAAACTCAACCTAGTAACATGCCACCAACCGCAATTGCAAATGGTCCTTATTCCGGTGATACAGGAGCTAATATTTCGTTCAGCAGTACCGGATCTAGTGACAGTGACGGAACAATTGTTTCTTATAACTGGAATTTTGGTGACGGAAACTCAAGTACAGTTGCAAACCCAACTCATTCATATGCTCAGGCAGGTTCATATACTGCACAGTTAACAGTTACTGATGATGGCGGAGCTACTGATGTTGCAACAGCCGGCGTAACGGTAACAGATATAGCAGGAACGGGTATACTTTTCAGTGAAATATTCTATGATACGCCGGGAACAGATTCGGATGAAGAATGGATCGAGATTTATAACTCCACCGGAAGTTCACTCAGCTTAGATAACTGGACTGTAACTGATAATAATGGAACGGGAAGCGTTTATACTTTTCCGGCAAACACAACTATTGAATCCGGGACATATCTGACTGTCGCAGCAAATAGTGTAGGGTTCAACAGTTTGTATTCTTATGATGCAGATCTTTATGGTTCTGTTCCTGCTTTAAACAATACAGGAGATGCTTTGCTCTTAAAGAATAGTACCGGTCAATTAATCGATGCGGTAGCCTGGGAAGGTGGTGCTTCTGCCGGATTGCCAAATGGCTGGGGAAGTGCTTCAGATCCATCGGCACCAACCGGAAGCACAATTCTCAGAACAAGTTCAGGAACAGATACAGATTCGTTTTCTGATTGGAGCATAGCAGGTTCAAACGGAAATCCGGAGACACAAACACCTCCGAATTCAGCGCCAATTGCCAGTGCAAACGGGGCCTATTCCGGAACTGTGGGAACAGCTGTTTCATTTAGCAGTGCCGGATCAAGCGACAGCGACGGAGCCATAGCCGGTTATTTGTGGGATTTCGGAGATGGAAACACAAGTACATCAGCAAACCCAAGTCATACGTACCAGACGGATGGAACATTTACTGTTTCTCTTACGGTTACGGATGATGATGGAGCCACAGGCGTCGATGCAACATCAGCAGATGTAGCTCCTGCTCCAACAGGCGGAGTTGTTATAAGCGAAGTGTTCTACGACACGCCAGGAACGGATTCTGATGAAGAATGGATAGAACTCTTCAACACCGGAGGCACTACGATCGACATTAGCGGTTGGACCATAACGGATAACAACGGAACAGGTTCCACATATACTTATCCCGGAAATGCGAGCCTTGCGCCCGGTACGTTCTATACAGTAGCGTCTGATCGAAAGGGGTTTAAAAAGCTGTATAGCAAAAACGCAGATAAATTTGCTTCAATTCCGGCGCTCAATAACGGTGGAGATGCATTGGTCCTTAAAGATGGATCGGGAACAATCATTGATGCAGTAGCCTGGGAAGGTGGAGCGTCATCAGGAATTCCAACAGGATGGGGAAGTACAAGCAACCCTAGTTCAGCGACAGGTTCATCCATTGTGCGTGCGGATATTTTTGTTGATACAGATTCATTTTCTGATTGGACAACAGCTTCCGGAAACGGAAACCCTAACACTCAAAGTGATGGCGCTGTTTCAAGTGAAGCGTTGCCAGAAGGAGAAGAACTCTTCACAGAAGAACTCCCGACAGAGGTTACGCTAGGAAATTATCCAAATCCATTCAACCCGAGTACAAACATTCATTTCACATTGACGGAATCAAACAATGTAAGACTTACGGTTTATAATATGATCGGGCAGGAAGTAGCGGTACTTGTAAATGGATTCAAAAATGCAGGAAAGCATGATGTAACTTTCGATGCCACTAATCTTTCTACCGGAGTTTATATCTATAGATTGGTTTCAGGTGGGCAGGTAAAAGTTCAGAAAATGTTACTTACAAAATAGGCTTATTACCCCTATTGTTGTTAGCAATCACGAAAGAGCCGGGGAACCGGCTCTTTTTATTTACCAATCTATTCCAATTCTGTCTTTGATATTGTTTTTCAAAGAATCCTCGAGCTCTTTCTTTTTCTTCTCTAATTCTTCCTTCTTTTCTTCAACTTTTTTGATCTCTTCGTTTACACGGTTTTCCAGTCTTTCATATTCTTTTCGGATCTCGGCTTCTTTTTCATTTTTAAAAGCCAGAAGTTGCTCTTTTCGATTACCGATCTCACTTCTTACTCTGGATTCTATTTTTTGACGTGCGCGATCAACTTCTTTGCTAACGGTGCTTTTAAGTGCATTCACAAAGAGATCGTCTACATTAGAACGTACTTTTACTTTTAATGGTCCGTCAAGATTATCAACTAAAGCAGTTACATTTATTTGATCGGTGCTGGAAACAGCGTCCCTAATCAGTTGCTGAATTCTGTCTTTGGATGGGTTCTGTCCGAAATCAAAAGCAATTCCTTTTGCTTTATAACCAATCTCACTATCAAATCTTTTGTCGATAATGCTTACGGTAGCCGATACTTCGCCTGTCCCTGTTTTTAAAGGGTAAGGAAGTAATTCAGATGGGGAAATTTTTGTCCCTTTTAACCCAAATCCATCATAAGTAAAGTTGATAGTTTCCCGGGGCTCATTACCTAAATAATTGAATTCTCCGGTAAGAGTCATCGAACGGTTTGAGTCGTCTTTTCCTCCAAGATCAAACCTGATAGGCTCTTTTGTTTTCTTTTGATCACTGCTGATATTTGTGATCTGTCCTGCGAGCTGAATAGCCGTTTTTGTTTCTCCGGAAAGGTCTATGTTCTGTATCCAGAGTTTTGGCCAATCATATTTGTCACTGAATTTATAGTCTTTTCCTTCATAGCGTTCAATTTTGTCTTTATCCTCACCTACCAAACGGCCTCCGTATTTTCGGGCTATTGCCACATATTCCAGATAACCTGAATAATCAGCAAGAAGGTTTTCACCGAAAAGGGACTGAGCAATATTCCCGGGATCAATAGTAGGTAGTTTGGCCATATTCATAGCACGTTGAAAATCAGCTTGAATCCAATTATCAATTCTGCCAACGCTGAACTTTGAATCTCCGAAATCTTCTTGAAAATCATTTTTTAAATTCTGTGCTCGAGTTTTGAGGGAGTCTACTTGTTTTACCAGTTTCTGAACATTCTTTATGGCTTCAATCGCTTTCTTAGGGTCTTTTATTTTCTTTACATCAATTGCGTTGATGGTTTTTTCGATATCAGCTATTTCTTTATTGATCTTTGTATTTGCAAAGGTGCTGTCCCACTTTTGATAATTTCTGGAAAGCCCGTTCCTCAGCGAATCAATTTTGTCAGGAGCTTGTAGATTTAACTTCGACATCAAGCTATCTACATTAATATTTGTTTTAATATTGGTGAACTCCATGTTGGCATTTCGAGAAATTTCTGAGGTCACATCCCCAATAACCTGAGCAACAAAACTTGGTTCAGCATTTTTTTCATCTTCCGGAATTTCAAAATAGCCGTCGGTTTCTCTTTCGGTATCCATTTTAAAATCTTTAAAGATAATATCCTCAACAATCACTCTTTCCCACCAGGTTGGCCAGAAAAGAAAATCCAATTCCATCTCCCCTGTTTCAAAGCTGTTACTCATGGTGTTTTCGGGATTTGCAACCTGAAGTCTGTCCCAACGAATTTTAAGGTCAATCAAATCGATATCGAAACCATCAATTTCAACCAATGCACCATTAGCAATACTCGCCTGATATTCAATTTCTGATTCAACAATAGGGTCAATACTGATCCAGCTTATCAAAAATCCTAATGCGGTAATAATTGCCAGAAAAATTAGTCCTTTAATTCTCATAATTATCCTCTTACCCTTGCAACAGTTTGATATACTGAATAAAGTTTTGTGCCTTTCAAAGCTTTTGCAAACTTAGTTTTCATCACTTTTTCATGGATATGTTTTCTGTACTGAACCACCCCAACTTTCGTTAGCGGAAACATCGGAACACATAAAACCAAGGCGCTGATAAAGCTTCCGATCACAACCGTATTATAAAACCTGGTAATTGCCCAAAGCTCATTGTTATACATTGAAGTCCAGGTATCCTGCAAACCATCATTTTCGAGTATCCAGATTCCGAAGCTGTGAAATAAAGGGTCAGCCAAATAAGCGATACCGCTGAAGATCAGAAATGCCAGTATCGCCATTCCAATATTCACTTTTAGAATAATGATCAGGATCAATATTATGAGGTTGTGAACCGATAAGACAGGAGTAAGCCCGATGATCATTCCCAGAATAAAACCACCTGCCAGTTGATTAGGTGAGGCTTCAGATGAAAGTGCTTTAAGAAGCTTTGCAACATATTTCAGTATTAGGAACATACTATACTAATGAATTTTAATGGTATTCGTTCCAATATAAACGAATTTGACTAGTTAGATAAATGAATTCGTGTTAAATTCATAGAAAATTATAACCGTTCGAATAAATGAGATATATATACTTAGCTACCATTTTGTTGCTTGCACTAACTTCGTGTAAAGAAAACAAAAGCAACAACAATGATATTCCTTTTCCATGCGAAGGAGGTTTGTCTGATAACCAATATGCTTGTGAAAACATTGATCTTTTTGCTGTTGTCACTCCACAAGAATTACAGGGTCTGGATAAAAATTCAACTCCTACAGTTAATTTGAATGATATTTGGGGCTGGACAGATTCACAAACCGGAAAAGAATACGCCTTAGTAGGGTTGACAAATGGAGTATCGTTCGTTGATGTTTCAGACCCTTCTGCTCCAGTAGTGATTGGTAAACTAAATGAAAGCAATATTTCAGCTAAGTATAAAACACTGACAGATCCAAATTATGAAGCTTGCAAAGTAGGTATTGGCGATACTGAAAAATCAAAATCTTTGACAGAAGGTTCTGTCTGGAGAGATCATAAAGTTTTTGACGATCATTTGTTTATCGGTAGCGACGCTCAGTCGCATGGGGTTCAGGTTTTTGATCTGACTAAACTAAGGTCATACAATGGTTCTTTTCTGGAATTCGACCATGATGCTCTTTATTCAGGCTTAGCGAATTCACACAATATTGTCATCAACGAAGAAACAGGTTTCGCTTATGCTGTTGGAGCGACGAATGCGGACACTTGTAATACTGCCGGTTTACATATTATTGATATTAATGATCCTGCCAATCCAACATTTGCGGGATGCTATGAAGATACAACCCCGCCTCGTCGACGATCAAATTCAGCCTATATTCATGATGCACAATGTGTGATCTATGATGGCCCTGATTCTGATTATACAGGTAAGGAAATTTGTTTCAATGCGGCAGAGAGGTCTTTGGTAATTGCTGATGTATCAGACAAAAATGATTTAAAAACAATCTCTTTTGCTACGCAGCCAAATATGTATTATGCACACCAGGGATGGTTAACTGAAGACCAGAACTACTTTTTAATGAATGATGAGCTCGATGAATACAATTTAGGACGAACAACTAAAACTTATATATTTGATGTAAGAGACTTAGATAACCCTGTTTTTGTAGATTATTATGAGCATAACACTCAATCTATAGATCATAACCTGTATGTGAAAGACGATTTTGTATACGCTTCAAATTATGTTTCTGGTCTACGCATTCTGAGCATGGATAACCTTGCAAGTGCAGAACTAACTCAAGTTGGATTTTTTGATTCAGAATCTAATTCATTTAACGAACCAAACCGTGAGTTTGAAGGAGTTTGGAGTAGTTATCCTTATTTCAGTAGCGGAACCGTTATTATGAGCGACATAAATCGCGGATTATTTATACTAAAAGCGAATTTAGATTAAACTAGTCTCAATTTTATTTTTGTAAATCCAAATAACCCTTGGTCTTACCAAAGCATGATGATCAAGGGTACATTTCTTTGAGTTAGGCGCTATTTTCCGTACCTTTTTTCCGTTTTTTACAATTAGAATACGTTCAAAATAAAACGAACTAATTATACTCCCACTTAAATATTTTTATGGATTTATTTGACAAACTAGAGGGCAGACCAAGTCCCTTAGGGCCATTTACATCAGAAGGCTACGGATATTATACTTTTCCAAAATTAGAAGGTCCTCTTGGGCCGGAAATGCAATTCAACGGTAAGGACATGATCGTTTGGAGCATTAATGATTATCTGGGAGTAGGCAGTAATTCCGAAATAAAGAAAATTGATGCGGAAGCAACTGCTAAATATTCTTTGAGTTCACCAATGGGAGCCCGTTTGATGACAGGCAACTCAACTGAACACGAATTACTTGAACAAGAACTGGCGGAGTTTTCTCATAAGCCGGCAGCACAATTATTAAATTTCGGTTATCAAGGAATCATGAGTGTGATACACGCTCTAACCGATCGTAATGATTTTTTGATCTACGATGAATTGAGTCATGCGTGTATCGTAGATGGAAAGCAGCTGTCGATGGCAGACAAATCAGTGTTCAAACACAATGATATTGAGAGTTTCAAAAAGCAACTTTACAGAGCAGCTTCCAGAAAAAAGGATAATTCATCTATTCTTGTTGTGACTGAAGGTGTTTTCGGGATGACCGGCGATCTTGGAATACTTAATGAGATCATTGAGTTAAAAAAAGAAGTTCCTTTTAGGTTGTTGGTTGATGATGCGCATGGTTTTGGAACCCTGGGAGCTGATGGTTCCGGAACAGGAACTCAATTAGGTTGCCAGGACGGAATTGATATTTACTTCGGAACATTTGCAAAAGCTGTTGCATTAATTGGAGCTTTTGTTTCTTCAGAGCCTCGTGTAATTGAGTTTCTGAAGGCAAATGTAAGAAGTCAGGTTTTTGCAAAGTCACTTCCAATGCCTATTGTTGTAACTGCCAGAGAGCGTTTAAAAATGATCCAAAAAAATCCTCAATGGAGAGAAAAACTTTGGGAAAACACGATCAAATTGAGAGAAGGACTTCAAAAGATCGGCTACACTGTATTGCCTTCAGAAAGCCCTGTAACGCCGGTGCTAACGCAAGGTAGTACTGACCTTTGCCAAGATATTATGCGTAAGCTAAGAGAAGAGCATGGAGTTTTTGTAAGCGGTGTTGCTTATCCTGTGGTGCCAAGAGGAACTGTGTTAATTCGTCTGATTCCAACTGCAGCACACAATGATGAGCATATAGAAAAAACATTAGAGGCTTTTGACTCTATCAAAGACTTCGTTTTTGCAGCAGCCGCAGAAATTGCCAGTTAAATTTAAAACGAGCCTCATCTGCTATGAGGTTCATTTTATTTATTCATTTCCGAATTCTTAACTGTAAAGAATTCGGTTTTTGAATTATCTTTAAGTTTTATTGACTAAAAATTATTCTAGTGTTACAACGTCCACAAACAATCTTTCTAGTTCTATCAGCCTTATCAAGCCTTGCGGTTTACTTTACGCCGGTATATGACAAAGCAATGCAAGATCCTCAGCTTTGGATCGGCTATGGATTAGCTATCGGGCTTGTTATCGCCATAATTCTCTCCGTTTTTTCCATTTTTAAATATTCTGATCGTAAAAACCAGATCAAATGGACTAAAGTGGCAATGCTGTTCCAACTTGCAGGAATTGGTTTCGCAGTTGGAGTATTGTTTTCTCTGGGAGGAATTGGGACGTATTTATGGGACGAAGCTCTGGGTTCAGGCCTGGCTTTGGTTGGGCTATTTTTTCAAGGTCTGGCGATTCGCTTTATCAAAAAAGATCTTGAATTAGTTCGTTCAATTGACCGCATTAGATGACTTCAGTAAGTTCAGAAGAGACTTATTCTCCCCTTAAAGTTTATGGGGCACTCTTCATCGGTTTAGCGGCGTTTAGTTTAGCCCCGATCTTAGTCCGATTTGCAGCAAGCTATTCAGGGGTATTGCTGGCTACAATCAGAACGGTTTTAGCAGTATTTATACTTGCTCCTATCTACATATCCTACAAGCTTAAAAAAGAAGTCAGGCCTGTAGAATCACGCAAAGAACATGTTTTAGTTGCCGTTGCAGGTTTAGCGTTAGGTTTGCATTTCATTGCATGGATCAATTCCATTTATTACACATCAGTTTCGTCAGCTTCTGTTTTAGTTTGTATTCACCCAATCATTTTGATAGTAGCCGAGCGAACCTTAATGAAAACCTCATTTCGCCCAATAGTTTGGACTGGAGTTATCATATCTTTTATAGGTACTCTGTTGCTAGGTTATTTTGATCTGGATGCTTCAAACACATTTCCACAAGCCGGTTTAGGGAATACGTTAGCAATTACAGCTGCTGTGATATTTGCATTGTACTTTTTGATAGGAAGAAAGATCAGACAGAAAAGAACCTGGATAGGTTATGTATTTCCTGTTTATGCTTACGCAGCAATTACATGCACAATTTTTTTGCTGGTAACTGAAGGAATGCCATCGCAAATTGATGGTCGGTTATTTTTGATTGGGCTGGCATTAGCAGTTGGTCCTCAAATATTTGGACACGGTTCATTGAATTATGCAGTTAAATATGTTTCAGCTACGTTGCTTTCAACACTGATACTTGCAGAGCCTATTTTAGCCTCTATTATGGCATACTTTTTATTTCAGGAACTTCCATTGCCGCTTTCAATTTTAGCAATGATGATCATTTTGGTAGGAATAGGTCTTACCTGGAAAAGAAGAAGCAAAACTGCTTAACAGTTAGGTGAATTCTATTAGTTTTCGAAAAGACGCAGAGTTTTTTTTAGTTCATCAACCCTAACTGGCTTTGATAAGGGGTGAACATTTTTAATGTTAGAAGCCATTTTAAGATGCTCATATGTAGTATCTCCGGATAATATCAGAAATGGCGTTTCATTATTTTCTTTACGAAGTGCTTCTACAACGTCTAAACCTTTCATTTTACCCAACAGGTTTTGGTCACTTACTACAAAATCAGGCTCTAATGCTTTAATTTTGTCTAAACCATCTTCTCCCGTTTCGGAAGTTTCGATAACATCATAACCGAGGGTTTGTAACATTTTTTTTTGGACCACAATTAGCAATTGATCGTCTTCTAAAAGAATTACTCTTTTCATGGGGAAGCCTTTTTTATATCCTGTACCTTTGAAACCTAATATATTATCGACTAATATTAAGAAATCTTAACATTAATTGTAAGTTTTTTCCGTCTCCTTTATGAATACGAGTTTTTCGGCTGTTTAGATGGAAACGGTTTTCTTTGTTATTTGAAATAAGCTTCTGCAATTGAAACAAACTGTTTGGGCTTGTCAAGAAATGCATAATGACCGGCATCTTCAATAATCACCAGAGCTGAGTTTTTTATTCCTTGATCAATTCTTTCGCCCTGATAAACCGGGGTCGCGTCGTCATTCCGGCCCCAAAGCAAAAGTATGTCATGTGGGATAAGAGGCAGGCATTTTTCCAGATATTCAGTAACGGATTTTACGAAGGTTTCCCTCATCACTCCGGAAAGCTGATTGTATTCACCCGAGCCCAGACTTTTCCATAAAGAAGTTTGCCGAAGCTTTAAAAGAGCAGGCTCTCTGTAAGATTCCGGAAGAATGCTGAACGGGAGTTTTAAAAGTTTTGCGAGGTATTTCCTGAAATAAAACTTCAGGGAGCGTTTTGGCTTCATGCCGGCGCCACCGGTAATTAGTACTTTTTGGATGAGCTGGCTTCCAAATTTTCTGGAGCAAAGCTTTAAAGTAATTCTTCCACCAAATGAATGGACAAGCAGATCGACAGGTTGTTCAAATTTGTTACTAATGAAGGATTCAATAGCATCGGCATAATCATCAATACTCCATGATGTATTCGGTTCAGGAGAGTCTCCGAATCCCGGAAGATCTAGAACATAGGAAGTTCTGATGTGCGCTAAAGATCTAGCGAGAGGCATCATCACACGTCGGCTACTCCCCCAGCCATGTAATACGACCAGAGGTTTTCCCTTGCCAATCACTTCGTAACTGATAGGCAGGTCTTTATAAATATATGTTTCTGCATTTGCCATAATAGGAGGTAAACATCTCACTTAACAGGATCGAATACAAGTTGACTTGCTGATAATTTGTTCCCTTATTTACTTCAAATTATAGTAGCATGAAAAAACTTAAAAGAGATATCTTTTTTTGGATCGAGAGACTCCAGATCACTCGTAAAGAACGAATTGTAATATCGTGTCTTATGGTTTTGGTGATTATGATGTTTACGATTTCGGCTTTAATAACAAAAAAATATAGCTCAAGTTCAGAAAATTACGCAGCTATCTTGAAAGAATTTGAAGAAAAGTCAGCCGCTATTGAGGAGAGAAAAAAATTAGCTGACAATGATTCCTTGATTGAAAATGAAGAAAAGGGAACAAATACTGTTATTTTAAAAATTAATATAAATACTGCTGATATTAATGAGCTCCAAAAATTGAAAGGAATAGGCTCAACTTATGCACAACGAATTGTTGATTACCGTCAAGAAAACGGCGAATTTAAAAGCATCGAAGAGCTCTTAAATATTAAAGGGATCGGAGAGAAACGATTAGAAGACATCAAAACGTTTATAACACTAAAGTGAATTACTAAGGACTGTATGCCGGATATTTTATGGGTAGATGACCAGATCGATCAACTTCGTTCACACATTATTTTTCTAGAGAAAAAAGGGTTTAATATCGAACCTGTTACAAACGGAGAGGATGCGATCGCAATGATAAAAGAGCAGATATTTGATATTGTGTTTCTTGATGAGCAAATGCCCGGAATGGATGGTATAGAAACGCTCGAGCAGCTAAAGAACATAAACCCTCAGCTTCCGGTTGTTATGATCACAAAAAGTGAAGAAGAGTCCATCATGGAAGATGCTATTGGAGGGAAGATCTCTGATTATCTTATTAAGCCTGTAAACCCAAATCAGATCCTTCTTACAACGAAAAGAATTTTAGAACGATCAAGATTACAAAATGAAAAATCTGCTCAAACCTACTTGAAGCAGTTTGGGGAGATCTCTTCACGAATTCATCCTAACACAGGGTGGCAGGAATGGATCGAGATTTTTAAAGAGCTCTCTAAATGGAAGATAGATCTTGAAGCCGGAGACGAAAATTTAGTTCATGTTTTAGAAGACCAAATTCATGAAGCGAATAAAGAATTCGGTAGGTTCATCGAAAACGAATACCAGTCATGGCTGACATCAAAAGATGGTTCCCCTGTATTATCTCCTTCAATTATTGAAAAGTATGTTCAGCCACATCTTGAAAAAGGAGAAAAAACAATGTTCTTCATCATTGATTGTATGAGATATGATCAGTGGTTGACTTTTGAAGCAGTACTTTCAAAATATTATAACATCGAGACGGATTTTTATTATTCGATCCTGCCTACAGCAACTCCATATTCAAGAAATGCAATTTTTGCAGGATTATTCCCTTCTGATATAGAACGATTGTATCCGGAATTATGGCAACAAGGTCAGGATGAGACGTCATTGAATCGCCATGAAGAAGAATTACTTAAGCGGCAATTAGATCGCTCGGGAATAAATTTAAAATTCAAATATGAAAAAGTTTTAAATGCTGAGGAGGGAAAGCGAATTGCAGATAAAATGCAGAATTATACGCAGTCAAAATTTGCAGCTTTTGTATATAATTTTGTTGACACCCTTGTTCATTCGCGATCAGATTCTGATGTGATCAAAGAATTGGCACCGGATGAAGCAGCTTTTCGATCGATCACAGAGGCTTGGTTTCTGCATTCCAATTTATTACAAATGTTTAAAACACTGTCAGAAGAAGATGTTACGGTAGTGGTAACAACAGATCATGGTTCAGTTCGTGCTTTAAGAGACACCAAAGTGTATGGAGACAGAGATACTGCAAAAAATCTGAGATATAAATATGGAAGAAACCTGAAAGCCGATGAGAGAAATGCGGTTTTCTTTATGGAAAATCCACTGGACTACAAACTTCCTGAGGTAACAGGTGTTAACAATTATATCATAGCTAAAGAAGATTACTTTTTTGTGTATCCAACTAATTACAATAAATATCAGAACCGTTATAAGGATACCTTTCAGCATGGTGGCGCCTCAATGGAGGAAATGATCTTACCGGTCGCAACGATGAAGCCAAAGTAGAATGAAGTTCAAAAGTAGCTCGGTAAAAGAGACCATCGAATTTGGTAGAAAGTTCGCTGAAGAACTGAAAGCCGGAGATGTTGTATGTTTGGAGGGTGATCTGGGAGCAGGAAAAACACACTTTGTAAAAGGCATCGCATCAGGATTTGGTATAGATCAGGAAAAAGTAAACTCGCCAACATTTACTCTTATAAATGAATACTATGCAGAAATACCCATCTTTCATTTTGATTGCTATCGCCTGAAAACAATTCAGGAAGCTTTAGAAATAGGCATCGAGGAATATTTATACGGAGAGGGCGTTTCCGTTATCGAGTGGCCTTCAAAGATAAAAGAATTAATCCCTGAAAACGCTATTCAAATAGAGATAAAACATACAGGAACCTCAGAAAGAAGCATTTTAATTTCAGATCGTAGCTAAAGTGCCGTAAATTTAATTATGTCATCTACTAAAAAGCGAAGGCTATCATATCGTTTAGATTTATTGCCGGTGATACTTCCCTATCACTTACGGGCAAAGAACGACCTGAAGAAAGGTGACCTTGTATATTACGGACCAAGTCCCGAATACTATGGAATCGGTGAAGTTGTCCAGCTCGAAGAAAAAGTGTGTGTAGTAGATTTTCGCGGAACCGGACTGATGGGAATTCATAAAGATGAACTTCGGTCCAGCTACCTTATCCCAATTCATAAACTCAATCTCTCAAGGGTTCTTAAAAGTCAATAAATGCAACCAATCATTGATGGGATCATAAGCGGAGTAATTCAAACTTCAGCACTTGAATGGACTGCCGTAATTTGTGGAGTAGCCAGTGTAATTTATTCCATGCGAGAGAATATCTTGGTTTACCCTACCGGGATTATAAGTGTTTTGATCTATGTGTATCTGGCATTTGAATACAAGTTATATGCCGATATGGGGGTAAATGGTTATTACTTCGTCATGAGCGTGTACGGCTGGTACTACTGGACAAATACCGATGGTAACAAAGATCAAGTTCCTGTTACTATCAACTCATTAAGAGAGAACTTTTATTCATTGGGAATTCTGGGAGGAAGTTTTGGGATATTGGTTTTTGTGCTCATCAACTTTACAGATAGTGATGTTCCTTTTTGGGATGCAACTACTACTGCTTTTGCTATACTTGGGATGTGGTTAATGGCGCGCAAGAAACTGGAAAACTGGATAGCCTGGATAATAACAGACCTGATCTCAATACCGCTATACTTTCATAAAGGATTGGTACTAACGAGTTTCCAATTCCTGATATTCACTGTTTTGGCAACAATGGGTTACTTTGCATGGAAAAAGTCATTGGAAGAAAATCGTTTTAACTCCGTAAAATAAAAAAAGGGAAGCCGTCTGACTTCCCTTCTTAGAATCTGTGCTGATCACAGTTATAAAAATCTATTGCTTTAAATAGAAAGCTGTTCTTTAGCTTTATCAAAGAATGATTGATCAACGACTATACGGCCGCTGTTTTCATCAATAATTACTTTATTCATTCTGCGAACTTCTACCTGAGTTTGCGGAGGAAGAGCCATGCCAAATGCAGCGCCTCTGTCCATAGCTACAACAGCGATACCATTGTTAAGCCCATTTCTCAAGCGGTTGTAGTTACGCAGGTAACGTGCGTCTACTTCTTTCTCTACTTTCTTTCTTTCCTTAAGAAGTTGAGCTTCTTCGTCTTCAGTAGATTTAGTAACAGACTCAAGACTGCTGCTCTTTTCTTCGAGTTCAGCTTTTGCAGCGTCAAGTTCAGCTTTAGCCTCTTTGATTTCAGGGCCGATCGCTTCTTGTCTTTTTTCGATTTCCTCAATACGAGAAGTAGCATTTTCTACTACCTGCTTCTGAGCTTCAATTTCTTTTGTTAAAGCGTCATACTCTCTGTTATTGCGAACAGCAAGCTGCTGATCTTCGTATTTTTTTGTTTTCTCCTCAGAGCTTGCTAATTCAAGCTTAAGGTTATCATATTCTACAATAAGATCTTTCTCTTCTTGCTCAAGTTTTGACAGACGAGCCTCTTTACGGGCAATATCTGTTTCAATATCAAGAATCTCTTCAGGAAGATCGCCTCTCAACTGTTTAAGCTCATCGATGCGGCTATCTATATATTGTAAATTTGCTAGTTGTTGAAGTGCTTCTTTCATGGATTGCTTTTCAGCTTTGTTGAATGGATTTCGGTTTGGATTCCGATACATAGGTTTGCATCGGATTGGTTACTACATTAGTAACAGTTACAGAAAGGTTGTCGAAAGCTTCGGATAATTCCTTTCTTAAAGCTTCCGCAACCGGGAATTCGCTCTCATAATGCCCTACATCTACTAATAGAAAATTCTCTTGCTCTGTAAAATAGTCGTGGTATTTAATATCGGCAGTAACAAAGGCATCGGCACCACTTTTAATGGCTTTTTCTTTCAGAAAAACTCCTGCTCCGCCACAAACTGCCACCGTCTTAATTCGGTTTACATCTCCTGAAAAACGAATGGCTTTTACGTCAAGGGCTTGAGATACTAAGTGCAGGAATTCATTTTTACCTAAACCGTCTTCAGGGTATTGACCAATTACTCCCATTCCAAAGTTATTTGAAGTGGAAACAAGATCCGTTATCTGAAGCGCGCCTTCTTTAAGTAAACCTTCTTTCTTAAGTCCTTTTCTGAGTGCGGGTAAGTGATGTTTATCAATGATTGCTTCAAAACATCTGAGATCGCTTTCTCTGCTCTCTACGCTATAATGATGCACATCTTCAGCTGAATAATAATTCAATAACTGAACCATGGAATCACTATTCTCCACAGAGCTTACAAGACTTATTTTTTTGCTGATGGAGTAATTCTTTGTAAGAAAACTCAGATCATCTAAACCCAGCATATTTGCTAAAACAAAAGAGACGCCATCTAATGCAGCGTCCAGATTTGTGTGAGCAACTAATAAACCAATGTCATTTTTTATCAGCTTATAAATGATCCGTCCTTGTTCATCGGTAGGATTGATCTTTCCGATCTTGCTGAATATAAGTGGGTGATGCGCTACAATAAGTTCACAATCATTTTGGATCGCTTCGGCTACAATTGCATCTGTTATATCTAAACAAGTAAGAACATTTGTAACTTCGGCATCCGGGTCTCCCACAAGAAGTCCGACATTATCGTAATCCATTTTAGTTCCGGGAGGAGCCCACTGATTTAAAAAGGTGGATATGTGTCGGATTTTTGTAGCCATTTATCTTTTACCTTTTGAAATGTTTAAGATAAATTGACCCGACGGGAACGCTATGAATTTGTAGAAAGTCAGTTTGTACAATAGAAGTTGATTTAGGCTTTCTTTGAGCTCCCAAAAATAAGGGTAATTATTGAATGATAAAAGCCTTTATTGATGTTATTAATGTAAAATTAATACTAAACCACTGATTTGAATGGAAAAATCACAAATTTGTGAAAATATTGAGAAAGTAAAAGGCAAAATAGAGAGCACTTGTAAGAAAATCGGGAGGGATAGCAGCGGGGTTATGCTGGTTGCAGTAAGCAAAACCAAACCGGTTTCTTATATACAGGAAGCATTGAAATGCGGACAAGTTGAGTTCGGAGAAAACAGAATGCAGGAACTGGAAGACAAGATTCCTGAGTTTGATGGAAAGAAGATCTCCTGGCATATGATCGGAAATCTTCAGACTAACAAAATTAAACTCATTGCCGATAAAGTGAACTGGGTTCATTCCATTGAAAAGTTGAAATATCTAAAAGAGTTTGAAAAGCGTTCTAATGGAAATAAAATTAACGCTCTTATTCAGGTAAACATCAGCGGTGAAAAACAAAAAGGAGGAGTTGAACCGGAAGATCTTGCTCAGATTTTGGAATCCGCTACAAATTTTGAAAATGTAACGGTGTGTGGATTAATGGGAATGGCTACTTTTACAGATGACCCTGAAGATGTGCGCCATGAATTCAAGTTGCTAAAAAACCTTTTTGATGAGCATCAGGAATTTAACTCAGGAAGTGTTAAACTCAGAGAGCTCTCTATGGGGATGAGCAACGATATGGAAGTTGCGATAGAAGAAGGAGCAACCATGGTTCGGGTAGGAAGCGAAATATTCGGTGCGCGAAACTATGATTAAACAATCCCGTAGTCGGCATTGTACTATTAATTAAAACACAGGGCATTATGTTATTTGGATTACCATGGTGGGCAATTATACCGCTAGTTGCAATAATTGGAGGTTTTATAACGAAATATCGGGAACAGGAGCTGAAGCATGAAGAGAAAAGGATGGCTAGTACGAAGGAGATACATGAGCTTCGGAAAATTATTCAAAATCTTAAAGCTAGAATAGAAAAATTAGAAGGATCAGTGTCTTCATCTGGTTCAGATACGAAAAAAAATGTACCTCTAGATGATATAGAGATAAAAGATGAGTACTATTCAGATGGAAATGACGACTCAACTAGAAACAGGGTACAAAACTAGGAGATAGGTTATGCCTGAAGAGATTTTTATTATAATTCTTACAGCAATAATTTCGGGTACTGGATTTGTTACATATATCGCAAAGAAAACCTTTGAGATAAACAAGATCAAAGCAATGAAAGATAAATCAAGTGGAGAGATCAATCCTCAGTTTTTTAAAGCGTTGGGGGATTTCAAAAAAAGCACAGAACGCAGAATTGCCAATCTTGAATCCATAGTTGCGGATCTTGAAGAAGAAAAGATAAGAATTCCCGAGGCTTCGAATGCGGGAGAGATTGAGATCGAAGAAAAGGAAGTTCGGTCTTCTGATGAAAAAGAAGATGATTCTAATCTGAGGAACATGTTAAACGAATAAGTGTTATTTTATTAACTGATAAGATTACTCTTAAAATATTCGTGCAATGAAACTTACCCCTCTTGAAATTAAACAACAGCAGTTCGAGAAAACCCTCCGAGGGTTTGATGTTGCTGATGTTCAATCTTTTCTGACGCTGGTTTCGAACGAGGTTGAGCATTTGCTTAACAAAAACAAAGAACTTGAACATCAGATCGATAAGTTAAATGATCGTGTTCGCCATTATGAGCGTGTAGAAGAAGCACTTCATGAAACGTTGCAAACCACCAAAGAATCCGTTGCTCAAAAACTGGATGGTGCAAAAGCAGAAGCTCAGAACAAGATCGATAAAGCTGAAATGCAGGCCGAGGGAATTCTAAAAGAAGCCAACCATCAAAGGCAGCAAATTCGCCAAAACATTCAGCGACTATTAGAAAAAAGAGAAGAGATTATCGCAGGAATGAATTCGTTCCTGGAAAATTCTCAGGAATCATTATCAAAATTTGGTAAAGATGAAATGGGTATTTTTAATTTACCCAAAGAAGATTTGTATACAGGACAAGATTCGGCAGAGGAAAGAAAACCTCGTTTTGAACTCGATGAAGAAGGGCCTGAATCTGAAGAGATGAAAAGTAAAAAAGAAGAGGAAATAGACCTCTCCTTGCCTCCCGGTACAGAACATCTTGATGATATCCTCGACGAAATAGACTAACAATATTTTAACTGATTATGGCATTAGACACCGTTGAACAATTCCGTTCAAAAAGAGATGAAGCACTAGATTTTATACAATCAAAAACAGATTTCCAACCGGAGTATCTGTTAATTCTTGGAACCGGTTTAGGTCAACTGGGTGATGAGATAGACGTTCAGGATTCTATCAGCTATTCAGATATTCCACACTTTCCGGTTTCTACGGTTGAAAGTCATGCAGGAAGATTGCTTTTTGGAATGTTGGGAGGAAAGAAAGTGGTAGCCATGCAAGGGCGCTTTCATTTCTATGAAGGATATACCATGCAGCAGATTGCATTTCCGGTAAGAGTAGCCAAAGCTCTCGGAGCTCACAGTCTTTTTGTAAGTAATGCCTGCGGCGGAATGAATCCCAATTTTGAAGCCGGTGATATTATGTTGATCACCGATCACATTAATTTTTTAGGCGACAATCCTTTGATCGGCCCGAATGATGATGAATTGGGGCCTCGGTTCCCGGACATGAGTGATCCTTACACTTCGCGATTGAGAGAAATTGCTCAGAATGTTGCTCTCGATAATTCTTTAAAAATGCATCAGGGAATCTATTTAGCTATTTCAGGACCAATGCTCGAAACCAGAGCTGAATACAGATATATGAGACAGCTGGGAGCCGACGTAGTTGGGATGAGTACAGTTCCGGAGGTAATAGCTGCTGTCCATATGGGGATGGATGTGCTAGGAATATCAGTAATTACTGATGAATGCTTCCCCGATTCACTGAAGCCTGTAGTGCTTGAAGAGATATTTGCAGCAGCTGCACAGGCTGAGCCTAAAATGACACAAGTATTAATTGGAGTATTAGAACGACTTTAGCCAATTTTTATCCACAAAAAGCGTTACTTTTCCACGTACCCTTGCGTGAATGGATAAAATTTCTTTTCTATGAACAACCCACACATTTGCGAGAAAATATATGAGCATGGATGGATTTAACGGCGAACTTTGGAATGAATTTCAATGGGAAGCCCATCTTAATGAAGTAGAGAAAAAAAGCGAGCAACTCAGAAAGTTTATTGAGTCTGATGTAAAAGGAAATGTGCCAAGATGGATCACTCTTCTGAAAGAAAGTCTTAGTGAAGATGATGCTTTTGAAGCATACGTAGAAGAAGAGCTGTTGATGGATGAGGCTTACTTTCCTGAAGATGAAGATGATTGGGAAGATGAAGATGAATTTGATGATGAAGACTTTTTGTTTGGGCTTGATGAGTTCGACGAATTTCCGGATGCTGAAGATGATGATGACTTTGATGCAGGAGAAGAGTGGAAAAGCTTAAGCGAAGACTTTGCTCTTTCAGATAATGGTTCATTAGACAATCTGGGATTATTCAGAGATGCACGATTCTACGCCGTTGATATTTTAAAATGGGCAGAATCAGTTCCTCCAAAAAATCAGGATAAGGTATTTCTGGAATTTGTAGGGGATAGCTTAAAAATTGCTGCAAAATTAGCAGGTGGATACTCTTTTGGTTTCGAACAAGAGTTTTTAGGAGCAAATATAGCATATACAAAAAAGGCGCTAAGGTTTGCAAACCAATCACTAGAAATGATGCGAAAACTCAAAACTAAGTCCTTTTTTACTAAGCAAAGTTACGCAGAATTTAACGGTCGCTTATTTGAATTAAGAAATGATATCGGTGTGTATGTACAAGACCTAAGAGACCGTTTCAATAACTCTGTTGATTGATTTAGAGTTCAGCCGATCCTTTTAACGAGATTTTGAATACGTTCATCGAATAAAATTTATCCCGGTTTCATAGTTTCTTTTCTTTGTTTTGCAATCAAAAACAAATCACACAATTATGAAATCGTTAGTAAGAAATACCATTTACCTGTCTTGTATTCTGATTTTTTTCTCAGGGTGTTTTCTTCAATCTTTACACCCTTTAATTACCAAAGAAAAAGCTGAACTATTAGAAGGTTTGGAAGGAAGGTGGGAAACGGAAGATTCCCGATGGACATTCTTCAGAGATTCGAAAAACATAAAGAACATATCTCTTAGCGGGTTAAATGTTTCAGGAGACGTGAAGTTCAGTTTCGATGAAGGGGACGCTCTTTCAAAAGATGATAAAGCCTATTTTGTAGTATATGAGGATCTGAATGAAGACATTCCTGATTCAGTTTTATTAGAAGCAAGAATTGGTAGAATTAACGATACCTATTACATGGACATTACCATTTCTGATATTTTTCGGGATGTTAATTTCGAGAATTTTCACCTATTTCCGGTTCATACATTTTCGAAGATCAAAATTGAAGGTGATGATCTGAACATTGAGCTTTTTAAATCTGACTGGATATCGGACCTGATCCAGGAAAATCGTGTTCGCATTAAACACGAAACAATTGGTGAAAATGTGTTGATCACAGCACCAACTGAGGAGCTAAACAAGTTTGTCAAAAAGTACGGAGATGATGAAAAAGCTTATGAAGATCCCATCAATTTGAAAAGATTACGCAATGAGCTTTAAAAGGAAAGTATTGAATCAAATTGTCCAGAATCTAGTATTCTGGACAATTTCTTTTGCGATTACATTGAACCTGTTTTCCAGAGGGGATGAGATCCGGAAGATCGATTGGATCTATACATTTCTGTTTCATATTCCTTTTGTCACTGTAGTTACTCTTAACATATATCAGGTGATTCCGAATATTCTTAAGAAGCATAACATTTGGTTATATCTATTCTTGATCGCTTTTGCCGGGTTTGGAGTTGTTCAGGGAGCGTATCAACTTTCTTACGGTCTTATCGCTGATTTCCTGTTTCCCGAATACTATTTTGTTGGTGTTTATAATCCGTTGGAACTGTTTGGAATCATGGCTATTTATGTAACCACATCAACTTTGATCGAACTTTCAAAATTCTGGTTCAATCGAAAAGAAAAAGAAGTTGAAATTGCACAGCTGGAAGAAGAAAAAACAAAAAGTGAGCTTAAAGCATTACAAGCTCAGATAAATCCTCACTTTCTTTTCAATAGCTTAAACACGATCTATGGTGAGGCGTTAAAAAAAACAGACAAAGCTCCCGAAATGATCTTAAAACTATCTGATATTCTGAGATATGTTGTTGAGAATATGAATAAAAGCGAGGTGCAATTAGATCAGGAAATAGAGTACATAGGGAAATTTATTGATCTTCAAAAAGAGCGACTGAGCAATCCGAACAGAGTCATCTTTGTAGTAAATGGAAATGTTGAAGACCTAAAAATTCAGCCACTTTTATTGATCACGTTTATTGAAAATGCTTTTAAATATGGTTCGGTTTCAGGATTAAACGAAAGAATAAAAATATCGTTGGCAGTAGAAGACAAAATTTTGGAAATGATTGTCGAAAATGCTCTTAATGAAATTGAAGTAATAGGAAAATCCGAATCATCCGGAACAGGATTGGCTAATACCCAGAAAAGACTGGAATTTTCATATCCGGGGAAACACAATCTGGATATAAAAAAGGATGACAGTACGTTTAAAGCCGCACTTAAAATTGATCTCTCATGATACGTTGTATAATTATCGAAGATGAACCCGTAGCGAGAGATGTTCTTAAAACCTACGTTCAGGATACTCCTTCATTAACACTGGTTCGTGAATTTGAAAACGCGGTTGACGGTCTGGCATTTTTGCAAAAGGAGTCGATCGATCTGATATTTCTGGATATTAACATGCCAAAACTTTCCGGGATCAGTTTTTTGAAAAGCCTGGATGATCCTCCCAAAGTTATTATTACAACAGCCTATTCTGAATATGCACTGGAAGGATATGAACTGGATGTAGTGGATTATTTACTGAAGCCATTTTCTTTTGAAAGGTTCCTGAAAGCTGTAAATAAAGTGACTTTAAAGAAATCCGAAATAAAAGAAGAATCTATCACCGTAAAAGCGGATGGAAAACTGTTCAGAATCAGTTTATCTGAGATTTTGTATGCTGAAGCATTGGGAGATTATATCACACTTTATACAGAGTCTCAAAAGCTTACTTTCAATAGCACACTAACTTCATTTATCGAAGAGGTTAATTCTACAAAATTTGTGAGGGTTCACCGTTCCTATGCAGTTTCTCTTACAAAAATAAATTATGTGGAAGGGAATATGATCTCGATCAAAGAGCATGAGATTCCGGTTGGAAAATCATACAAAGAGGAATTCAGAACAAGGTTTGAGAAATAGAGAAAAGCCACTTCAATTATTAAACTGAAGTGGCTTTAAGTACACCCGGAGGGGTTCGAACCCCCAACCCCCAGAGCCGAAATCTGGTACTCTATCCAGTTGAGCTACGGGTGCATATTTTGGACTCCAAATATAGGAAACATGTATCTCTTTTACACAGCTAATCACAAAAGAGAATACCTAGTTTGGGCGATTTACAGACTTTAGTGCTTCTGTTAGTTTTATAGAAACCTTAAACAAGTTTCTTAGTCATGAAGTTAAAGTATTCGGTCTTATTAGTTACTCTTATTGCAACAACAGCAAGTTTATTTGCTCAAAAAACTTATCGACAGATCTATTCAGATCCGTCTGAAGTTCAATCCGGCTATCTCGGGCTTCATTACTTTGGAGTGGATGCGGGTTTCAACAATTTATCAGGAGCTTCTATTCTTAGTGTAGGAGCAGAGACGTTGTATCCCATAACTGATAAGCTTAAAGCGGAAGGTCTGTTTCTGTATTCTTTGTTCTCTTTAGAGAAAACAAGTTTCCCTTTTCTGTTTAATGCAGGAGCTGAGTTTACACTTTCTTCAAAAACTAAAAGTACCACAGTTCCTGTTTTATTGGCGTTCAGCTATGAAAGAAATTATTTAGAAGGGAAAGACATAAATACATATACCACGGTAAAATTACCGGGAGACATTACTTCAGAGCTGAATGTAAGAGGAGGTCTGTATTTAAGAAACAGCGCTTTCGAGTACGAAGAGAATTTTACTTTTTACGAAGTGACAAACATCTTTCATAAAGGAATTTATGCAGGATTAGGTTATACCAGAAAGCTATTTATGCATATTCAGGACAGCGATGGATACACTTTTGCTTACGCAAGAAATTTTCGTCCTTTTGTGGATGTTCTGGTTTTACCAACATCAGTAGATGTAACTTCAGGTGGAAATACCCAAACAGTGGAAGAAACTCTGGGTTGGAGAGCAGGTATGACATGGCAGTTAAATCCTATGACCCAAAAACAAAACTTCGACCGCAAGATCGGTTTCTTTGGAAATCTGTTGTACAGGATAGAGTTTGGTCAACGTCCGTTGGAAGGTTTTTATGTAACTACCAGTTTGGCCTGGACGATCAAGAAGTTTAAATAAAAAGATGATTAATAATAGACGTAAAGATGTGAGAAAAGCTTCCAATTATTCTTGTCGGCACAAAAGTTCATGAACAATTAAATGTATTCATGATTTTTAAGAAAGACCTCCTCTGTCTCCTCCTGCAACAGGAGGAGGACGCGTTGATAAAAAATTAGAATTAATTCTGGAATTCCCCTCCTTATCCAAGGAGGGGCGAACTACTCAGAACCAAAGAATCTGTTTCTTAGCCGGGGAGGTCCGTTTCCAACGCATAGCATCGAGTCCAGACTTAACCCTGGGATAAATCCCCTTCTAGCTTATGCTCTTGCCTTAAACTCGTACATAAACAAGCAAGGACTTTAGTCCTGCGGCTAATCTTGCAACCAGAAAGGATTATTCCTGCTTCGCAGACGCATACGGATCATGTTCTCTTTTCCGTCTTAAATACTAAGGGCGAATTTTTCTGGAACTATCACTACTAAAGTGTCAGCGAATTGTCTAACCAAAGAAGAAGAAAAGACCTTGCCTAAACTATCAACATAGCATCGCCAAAAGAGTAGAAGCGATATTGTTCTTTAATGGCGTGTTCGTAAATCCGATGCATTTCATCAAAACCCATTAGCGCAGAAACCAACATTAGCAAAGTGCTTTTGGGAAGATGAAAGTTCGTGATAAGAGAATCAACGGCTTTGAATTGATATCCCGGAGTAATGAATATATCCGTTTCTCCGCTTTGAGGCTCAAACGTACGTTCGTTACTCGCTAAGGATTCAAGAACTCGTACGCTCGTAGTTCCTACTGCAGTGATGTGATCTGATTTTGTCAATTCTTCGGCAGTTTTAGCATCCAGTTGATACCACTCGCTGTGCATGATGTGTTCATCAAGTTTTTCTGTTTTTACCGGAGCAAAAGTACCTAGACCAACATGCAGAGTAACTTCAGATTTTTGTATCCCCTGAATGTCTAACTTAGCAAGTAACTCATCAGTAAAATGTAAACCGGCTGTAGGTGCAGCTTTGCTTCCAAGATCTTTTGCGTATACCGTTTGATATTCCGATGCCAGAGATTCATCCTGTTCTATATATGGAGGAAAAGGAGTGTATTTGAATGGCTCAAGTTCAGGAGCATCCAGATCGTGAGAAAGAATGAGTGTTCTCAAACCATCTTCTGCTACATGAGTAACTTCTGCGGTAATTTCATCAGCAAGTTCCACCGTTTTCCCGACACGGAATTTCTTGCCCGGACGTACTAAAGCCTCTATGGTATTATTGTTTCTGACTGAAGTGACGAACAGCTCTTTTTTACCGCCATCAAACATAAGTCGGCATTTCTCTACTTTGCTGTTATTGACAACAAGGGTGGTTTCTTTGGGAAGATATTTTCCAAGATTATAAAAGAAATCGTCTGTGATCTGTTTTGAAGCTCGGTCGTACACCAATAATCTGGCATGATCTCTTGGGTTTGCCGGAGATTGAGCTATAAGTTCTTCAGGAAGATGGTAATCGAAATCAGAGAGGGTGTACTTCATTGATCATTAAACTCCGTAAGCCTAACACTATACCACACTCCATCTCTGTCTGAGTAACTATAAGTGACAATACCAACATCAGCTTTTACGACATATGATCCTCTTGATCTATAATCCGTGTCCAAATTAAATGGATGTCTATTAATGACTAATATCGAGTCACTATAAATACTACTTGAACTATCATAAACTCTACTTTTAGGCATTAACCGTTTAAACTCTAAAGTTCTTCTGACTGCTGAATTGGTAAACCTGCTAGAATCAAAACCTATATAATCGCTAAAAGCAACAGAGATAGGTGTTTCCTCTCCATTTGATGAAAGGCTACCATTAACATCTTGAGTTATCGAGTATTCATTTTCTGAAAAAATGAACGTCGTATCGTTCTCAAGATTTTGATTAGGAAATTGACTGGCATATGTAATTTTTTTGAAATCAATAGTCTCTAAGACGGTGTATGTTGAATCGTTGTTCTGAACATCTAAATCAATAATCTCATAAATCGCAGTACCGGTGGTAATTACATCTATTGGAGCCGTAACCTGATCATAGAAATATGAATACGTCCATTGATTACCCAACTCAAGAGGCAACATATCAAAATAAGTTGGGCTCAGTTCAATCTCGATGTTGGTATCATCCTCAATAGTGACCGAATCATTATAAACAAGATGATCTTCAGAGATAATTTCTAAAGCATAATCTCCTGGAAATAATTCAAAAGAAAACTGACCATCTTCGTCAGTTTGTTCAAATATACTATCAATTCTTACTGATAGATCAGGAATAAATAGTGTATCAACATCTTCATATACATCATATACAGACCCTTTTAAAATAAATGGTTCTGGATCAGGAATTGGTTCATCTACTGTTACATTGGATGGGTTTTCTTGCTGGCAGGAGACAAATGCAATTGATATAAACAGAAGAAAGAATTTCATGAAAAAGATAATATCAACATTAATGGTTTTTGAACCTCGGAAAAAGAATACAAAGCTTTACTTGGAATGAGAGACTAAACTTATTGAAGTAGAAAATTTTGTATTTCCCAGTACAGACCTTGCGTAGTTTGTAAATCCTACATCCGGAGCGATTCTTGAGCTGTTCAAAAATTCACCATATTCAAACCTAATGATTTGATTTTCGCTATTCACTCTTGACATAGGATATGATTGAAGCACCGGCGTTTCGTAGTGTTCATCATTTATATAAGTAGCTGATACGGACTCAGTCAAATTATAAACGTATTTAATAGTTGAAAAAGAAACGCTACCATTATTTTTTAGAGTGATGGTGAAAGAGCTAGTGTTGTCAATATAAGAACTATCAATGGGGTTACCTTCAAAGCTCTGTCTTCTTTTCATCGCATTAAGGTGGTTTTTAACAGTAAAAACAGGTTCATTTGTTTCTTGATCTAAGTTTTGCTCAATAACCTCCCATGTCATAGTACCTGAAGTTCTTATTTTATCTGAGTTTGGGTAAGAGGTAAAGTCACTGTAATCAAAAACCCATTTCTCCCCAACAGTTGGATTGAAATAAGTTATTTCTTTAGGATCTAACTCAAGTAAAATCGCATCAGTATCTTTACTAACGGTTATCGTAGTGTCGAGAAAGCTATGATCGGGGCTATTCACAACAACCTGGTAAGTTCCTTCTTCAATATCTAAAGAATAGCCAGTCGTAATATTATGTTGAACTTGGACACCATTCACCTCTACCCAATCCGGCCTTATAATCAAACTATCTTGTTCAAATACATCATAAAAGACAAATGAAACAGTTTGAGGAACTGTTGTAGATGTAGTATCGCAAGAATTGAGCACAAGCCCGGCACTTAAAAAAACAAATAAATGTAAAGCACTCTTAATCATGATTAATCTGTATTAGATTAGTATTGATTAAAACTAAACCTTTTCCAGAATAGATAAAACAGCTTCTCTAATTCCTTTTACTCCAATTCCAACTTCATCATGCAACTCTTCCTGAGTTCCGTGTTCAACAATAACATCCGGGATTCCAAGAATTTTTACACTTGGGCGGTTTTCTTTTTCGATAATATATTCAGCAACTGCGCTACCGAAGCCACCCATTTTAGCACCGTCTTCTAAAGTGATGATGTGATCATATTTCTCACAAATCTCATCAATAAGTTCTTCATCCAAAGGTTTAGCAAAACGCATATCATAATGACCGATATCAATTCCTTCTTTAGCTAGATCATCAGCAACTGTAATTGCATATTTACCTATAGGACCAAAGCTCAGAACAGCTATATTTTCTCCTTCACGAAGTTCTATTCCTTTTCCGATTTCCAGAGTTTTAAATTCTTGACGAACTGTCATTCCGGTTGCTTTTCCACGTGGGTAACGAATTGCCCACGAAGCATCTTCAAAAGTGGAAGCAGTAAACATCATGTCTCTCAAATCCTGCTCATTCAAAGGCGAAGAAATAACCATATTAGGGACTGTTCGCATATAGGCGACATCATATAAACCATGATGTGTTGGTCCGTCTGCTCCGGCAAATCCTGCGCGATCAATACAAAATACAACGGGAAGTTTCTGAATCGCTACATCATGTACCAGCTGATCGTATCCTCTTTGCAGGAAGGAAGAATAAATAGCACAAAATGCTTTTTTGCCTTCAGTTGCCAGACCTGCAGCAAAAGTTACGGCATGTTGTTCGGCTATTCCCACATCAAAAGCTCTTTCGGGGAAAGTGTTCATCATTGGCCACAGACTGGAACCACTTGGCATAGCAGGAGTCATACTTACAATCCGTTCATCTTTGGCTGCTAATTCCACTAAAGCTTCGCCGAACACATCCTGATATTTAGGAGCTCCTTTTGTTTTCGGAGCCGGATTAAGAGCCTTTCCTGTAATTTTATCAAATGGACTGCTGGATGCGTGCCACTTCGTTTGCTCCCGTTCTGCAGGAGCAAATCCTTTTCCTTTCACGGTTACAACATGAAGTAACTTCGGGCCTTTTACCGTTTTCAGATCTTCCAAAGTCTTTCTGAGTCCGTCCACATCATGTCCATCCATCGGGCCATAATATTTAAAACCAAGTGCACGAAAAAGAGAGCCCGGAGTAATAGCGGCAGTTACAGCATTTTCCAGCCTGGAAGCAACTTTGCGCATTTTTTCACCGGCAGATTTGAAATGCCCGAGCATATCATAAATCTCATCCCTCATTTTATTGAAGGTTTTGCTCGTAGTGATATCCGTTAAATATTCTTTTAAAGCACCAACATTAGGATCGATGGACATGCAGTTGTCATTCAGAATAACAAGAATGTCGCTGTTCATTGCTCCTGCATTATTCATAGCTTCAAAAGCTAAACCTGCAGTCATAGAACCATCACCAATTACTGCTACAACTTTACGATCACCTTTATCTAAAGTGTTTGCTACGGCCATCCCAAGAGCAGCAGAAATTGAAGTACTTGAATGACCAACACCAAAAGTATCATATTCGCTTTCAGTACGTTTTGGAAAACCGGAAATACCACCGTACAAACGGTTTGTGTGAAACTGTTCTCGTCGTCCGGTTAAAATTTTATGTCCGTAAGCCTGATGGCCAACATCCCAAACCAAACGATCTTCCGGAGTTTTGTATACATAATGAATAGCGGTTGTAAGTTCTACAACACCAAGACTGGCTCCAAAGTGACCGCCATAAACGGAAACCATGTCGATAATATAATTCCGGAGTTCATCACAAACATCCTGAAGTTCTTTTGGATCAAGTTTTCGAAGATCTTCAGGAGTATTTATTTTAGATAAAAGCTCACCCGGTTGTGGTATGTTCTGTTCCATAATTTGTTAACTATTTACTTCATTCACCTGTTCAATACGAAGTTCAGCATCGTTTAGGATTTCTGTACAAAATTTGGAGAGTTTTACTCCTTCTTCATACAGAGTAACAGATTCCTCCAAAGTAATGGACTCATCCTCTAATTTGGAAACTATTTCTTCCAGCTTATTTAAAGCTTCTTCAAAGCTCGGTCGTTCCTTTTGGTCCATTAATTTTTTTGGTGTAGCTCTATAATGATTAGTTAGTTCCCTAAAATAAGGGATTATTATGTAAAACACATTTTATGGAAAATTGAATTTTGTGTTTCTAAACTAACAATTCTGGACTTATGGAGATATTATAAGGAGGCTTAGTTTAATACCACTTCACTCGCTGAATACTTTTTCCATCGCTTTCAAATATTAAGGCTTTATCCCGGCTGGTATAGTAGATGTCGGAATGAGTGGATTCTAGTCTTTCAACAGCTTCAGGATGAGGATGTCTGAATCGGTTTCTTTCGGCAACAGATACGACCGCTACTTCCGGAGTAACTTCTTGCAGGAAAAATAATTCGGAGCTGGTTTTGCTTCCATGATGTCCGACTTTCAGGAAGTCAGTATCTAAAAGATGACCGTAATTTTCTACCAGTCTTCGCTCCTGATCTTCCCCAGCGTCACCGGTGAACAAAAACTCGTTTTCGCCATGAATTATGTTCAAAACTAAAGAATGTTGATTGGGATCATTGTTGAATTTTCCTTTTTCGGGACCGAGCACTAAGATGAGCAAGCTCTCGTCAATATCAATTGTTGTTCCTGCATTGAGAGATACTACGGGGATATCTTTTGAATCGGCAAGGCTGATATAATCTCTGTACAAATTTGATTCGTATTCAAACCCGGAATTATAAATCGTGTCGATATCAATTTCATTTATGAGATCCTTGATGCCTCCAATGTGATCTGCATGAGGATGAGAGAGAAATACAGCATCTAATTTCTGAATATTATTTTCTTTAAAGAAAGGAAGTAAAATCTGTTTTCCGGAATTTGATCCCGGACTCCAAACTCCTGCATCAATCAGTATATTTTTTCCATTGGGAGTCTGTAAGAAAGTAGCGTCTCCCTGCCCCACATCAAGAACGATGACAGTCATTTTCGGAGACTCAAGTTTTCTTAAAGCTGAATCAAGAGGAACAAAGAACAGAAAGAACAGAGAAACGGCCATCAGCTTCCATTTTATATTGGGATTTCTCCATGACCCGATCATTAAGACAAAAGAGATCCAGAAAAGAAATATCAGAATACCTGGTTTTTGTACCTCAAACCATGACTGAGAAAGTTGAGAAGAAAAAGATACAAAATCGTTCAGCACTCCCAGAAAGATGAGTGAAGGATAATTGATGAAGAAACCGAGAGCAGGAATTACAGAGCTTATTATCAAAGCTAGGAGTGAAAGCGGAACAATAATTCCCAACAGAGGAACGAATAATGCATTTGCCAGGGGACTGATGATGGAGACTTCACCGAAGTAAAAAGCCTGAAGGGGATAGAGTCCAAGTTGGACCACAAGTGAAATGATAATGACCATGATCGGGGCGCCGTACCATTTTATGCGAACCCAGTAAGGAATTACGTTTTGTATTACAGGAAGCACTAGAAGAATTATTAGAACAGCACTGAAAGAAAGTTGAAAACCGATTTCAAAAAGTTGAGAAGGATCGAATAGCAGGATCACCAATGCTGCAATGCCCATTAAGTTCAGAGAATCACTGCTTTTGGAAAACAGTTTGCCATAAGTTAAAAGAACAGCCATCACTGAAGCACGTAGAACCGATACCGAAAAACCGGTGAGTCCTGCATAAAAAACCAGGATCAATATCAGAAGTGCCAAGCCAAATTTCGTTCCGTGTTTTTGTGTCCAGAAATAAGGAATGATCAACCAAAAAGGAGCAATGATCAAGCCAACATGCAAGCCTGATACAGCCATAATGTGTGATAACCCTGCTCTGGCGAAAGCTTGTTTAGTATTTCCCTCCAATTCATTTTTGTAACCTAAAAGTAATGCTTTTGCGATAGGCGCTGTTACAGAATCAAAATTCTGATCTACCAATTTGAGAGCTTTTTTTCGAATTGAGATCCAGCTGAATAAGGAAGCGTCAGGATTGATCTGTATTACAGAATCAGCTCTTATTTGAGTATAGATGTTTCTGGATTCTAGAAAAGCTTTGTAATTAAATTGAGTTGGGTTTCTGGGTTCGGAGACCGGAATTACAGTCCCGGATATTTCAATTTGATCGCCAAGTTCTACCGGTAGTTCGTTATCCCAAAGTATTCTGCTTTTGAACTTCATTTCAGAAGTAAAGCCGGAAATCATGGTGTTAGTTACAGCAAGGTCGAGTCTTTTACCTCCTGAACTGTTTTTGGATATAGAGAGAACATTGCCTGAAACCTGAATCTCAGTCCATTCTGATTCAGATATAAGCATCTCAACTACGGATTGATCTTTCTTTGAATCAATGGAGCTAACTGTAAACCCGGCAGTAAAAATGATCAGGCAATACAAAAGAGTTGAAATTCTTGTAAGCCCGATAGAAACTGTTTTCCTTGAAAGCACCTCAAAAATGAAATAGGTAGCTGCTAAACCAACTGAGAGAAATATGAGAACGAGCAGATCTGTCCGGAATAGTTGAGAGCAGAGAATTCCGATAATATAAAGCAACACAACCCGAAGTGCGGGGAACTGTTCGACAGGGAATTTATATGAAGATCTCTTTTTCACATACAGTAAGACAGATTAAACGGGAAACCTTACAATATTATTTAATAAATATTGAGTTTAGGTTCAACTGTATGGAAAATAAAATCAGATAGAGAAGCTGGTTCCGCAACCGCAATCTTCAACAGAATTGGGATTATCGAAGGTAAATCCGCGGGCATCTAATCCATCAGGGTAGTCGATCTCAATTCCTTCTAAGTACATCAGGTGTTTAGAGGCTACAATAACTTCAACTCCGTAGTTCTCAAAAGTTACATCATCTTCCGTTCGGTAATCCAGTCCTAGTTTATAGCTCAATCCCGAACATCCGCCACCTTCTACAGCAACTCTAAGGAAGAGATTGTCATCCAGTCCTTCTTTTTCAATAATTGTCTTAACCTGTTTAGAAGCTCTTTCTGTAAGAGTTACGGGCTCGCCGGTCAACTCCTGTTTTTCCTCTTTGTTGGGTGAAGTTTCTTCTTCATCCACATCGATGAGTGAGGAAATAATATCGTCTAGATTTTCGTCTTGATTGGTCATTGCTCTCCTTATTTAGAACAAGTCAAAATTACGAATTTTTATGCGAAAATGTATAATGAACTACGCCTTTTTGTTCATATGTATCCAGGACTCCGGCACTAGCCATATCTACAAGAATACGTTCGGCTCTGTAGCTTGTAATATTCGAAATGATGGAAAACCGTTCAATAGTGATATCTCCATATTCATTTAAAAACCGGAACAACTGCTGCTCTCTTTCACCGTATTCAAAAGTAACGCCTGTGGTTGAAGTCTTATTTTTTAGTATCTCAACTCTGTCGTCCGTAGCAATGATATTTTCATCATTTTGGCGAATATATACCGATCTTTTGGAATCTCCTTTTACTGCGATGGGTTTGTTTTCAGATTCAGGAACTTCTACAACCAACACATCTTTTTTTCCTGCATGCACCATTTCAATGTTAATGTTGAGACCCGGTACACAAACTTCTTCAGCAGCCTGTTTCAGCCAGAACTCTTCTTCGTAATAGCTTTCAATTCCAACAATATCACCGTTATCATCTACCCCGATCAGGATCCGACCTCCATTAGTGTTGGCGAAGGCAACCATTTCTTTGGCAATTTTTTCGGGTGAAGCAACTTTGTGTTTAAATTCGAGAAAAGAGCTTTCTCCTGTTGCAATCAGATTCTTAAGGTCTTTCAACCTCATCTCAGAAACAGTAACTGAATCTGAGTTCTGCAAATATAATTCGTACTCGTCTTTCATGATATTATTGCTGACAAAAGTCAGTGTGTTCTATTAGATAGAGACTTCGTCTTTCGGGTCTCTCGTCATCAACGAATTCAAAGCATCTTTAGGGTCTTCATTTTCAAATAAAACCCTGTAAACTGCACAAGTGATCGGCATATCAACATTATTACGTTTTGCCCAGTCACGAACGGATTTAGTTGTCTTGATCCCTTCCGCAACCATATTCATGCTGTCAATGATTTCATCCAGCTTTTTGCCAAGTCCAATTTGTGAGCCTACATATCTGTTCCGGCTATGTTTTGAAGTACAAGTTACAATAAGATCTCCCATCCCTGTTAGGCCGGAGAAAGTTTCCGCATAACCGCCCATCATTACGCCCATTCTTTTCATTTCATGAAGTCCGCGGGTGATCAATGCAGCTTTGGCGTTATCTCCAAGTTCTGCACTGTCTATAATACCTGCTGCGATTGCCATGATATTTTTTACGGATCCACCGATCTCAACACCGACAATGTCATTATTCAAATAAACCCTGAACATTGGCGTGAGAAAAGTTTCTTGGATAATTCTGGCTGTTCTTGTGGAATAAGAAGCAGCAACTACGGTAGTAGGTTTTAGATGAGAGACTTCTTCAGCATGACTTGGTCCATAAAGAACTCCAATATTATCTTCTAGAGTTACCCCCTCCATAACCTCAACCAGGATCTGAGACATAGTTTTAAAAGTGCCATTCTCGATTCCTTTAGAAACAGTAACCAGAATCTCATGTCCGTCTAAACAAGGTTTTATTTTTGCGGCAACCTCTCTAAGGGTGTGAGATGGGGTTGCAAACAAGATCATATCCTGATCACGAAGGCAGTGCTCTAAGTCATCGTACGCTTTGATGGAAACTGGCAATCGGATATCGGACAAATATGAAGGGTTTCTGTGATTGTTATTGATACTGTCAACCACTTCTTTTTCACGAGCCCATATTTGAACGTTATTTCCGGCAGTATCTAAAACAGTTGCAAGTGCTGTTCCAAAACTTCCGGCTCCAATAATGGTGACATTTCTCATACTTCGATCTCTTCTTTTGTTTGTTCGGGATCTTCTTCAGCTTCTTGTTCTTTTTTCTTTGATGAGGAACCTACTTTGCTTTCCGTGCCATCCATAAGTCGTTTGATGTTGGATTTATGCTTCACAATAATTCCGGTAGCTACAAAAGCACCAAAAATAACCATGCTTCCATCAACTAATTTGTCGAATCCATACACATACTTCATAACGATCAAGCTTACGGGATAGAAAAAAGAAGCAAGGATCGAGGCAAGTGAAACGTACCTGGTTAACAGGATGGTAGTCACAAAAATGATAGATGAAATTCCGATTGAAATAGGTTCTATTCCAAATAGCATTCCGCATGCCGTTGCAGCTCCCTTTCCTCCTTTAAACTTTGCAAAAAGAGGAAACATATGCCCGATTACTGCAAAAAGGCCACAACTTATCTTTAAAAAAGCATCAACTTCCCAGTTTGGAGGTGAAAGCGGTCCGGCAAACATATCCCAGGCTAAAGCACTTACCCAAAAGGAAGCAACAAAACCTTTCATAAAGTCCATAGTGAAAACGGTAACTCCTGAAGGCCACCCTAAAACCCGAAAAGTATTTGTGGTTCCGGCATTACCGCTGCCATGTTCACGAACATCAACTCCTTTAAAGAGCTTTCCCACCCAAATTGCGGATGGAATAGATCCTAATACGAAACTGATTCCTAAAACAGTAAGTGTTGCTAGCATGTATTTTTATTTTACCCCAAGATACTACCTGAAGTATAAGAAAAAAATTAAACGTGTCTTTCTGCGTGATAAGATGAACGAACTAAAGGTCCGCTTTCCACATGACCGATACCTAATTTTTCACCGATCTCTTTGTATTCTGCGAATTGATCAGGGTGTACCCAATCCATAACCGGATGATGCATTTTAGTAGGTTGCATATACTGTCCGATGGTTAGTACATCCACTTTATGGTCTACACAATCCTGCATTAACTCGATCACTTCTTCACGGGTTTCACCAAGACCAACCATAATTCCGGTTTTTGAGCGGATTCCTTCTTCTTTAACTTTGAGGAGTAGATCTAATGATCGTTGGTATTTTGCTTGAGGGCGAACTCGACGATACTTACTTGGAACAGTTTCCAGATTGTGACTTAATACATCCGGAGGAGTATCGATTACGATTTGAAGGGCATCCCAAACTCCACGGAAGTCGGGGATCAAAGACTCAATGGTTACTCCGGGAATTGCTTCACGAAGAGCGGTATGAGTAGCCGCAAAAATTGGAGCACCACCATCTTTTCTGTCGTCTCTGTTGATGGAAGTAAGAACTACGTGCTTCAATTTCATTTTAGCAGCAGCATCAGCAACCCGAGCCGGTTCATCCCAATCTAACTCAGCAGGCGGACGTCCGGTTTTAATAGCACAGAATGCACAAGAACGAGTACATACATCACCGAGAAGCATAAAGGTAGCTGTTCCGGCGCCCCAGCACTCTCCCATATTCGGGCAACGAGCTTCAGAACAAACCGTATTGAGCTTATTCTCATTAATAGTGTCCAGAACTTCTTTGAATTTCCCTCCTGATGGAAGTTTAACTCTAAGCCATTCCGGTCTGCGCTGTGTTGATTTCTTTTCTACTACTTGTAGTTCTTTGATCATATTTTTCTAAAATTTGTCTCTGTCATTTCGAGTGAAACGAGAAATCTAAAGATTAAGCTATAAGTTCAACTTTCAGATTTCTCCATACCATTCGGTATTGTCGAAATGACAAATCAAGAAGCGTAAAGTTACAAAAAATTCTTCTCTAGTTCTGTTTGTGTGCCGCTTGGTTTTATACTCACACCGAAAACATTTTCGAAGTGAGTAACGATCCTTTCTTTTACTTCTTTGAGGTCAATTTTTGAGCCTAAAAGTTTTTCTAAACTTGTTACTTCTTTGTCTTCAATACCACAGGGAACAATGTTATTAAAATATTGTAGGTTCGTATTCACATTCAGTGCAAAACCATGCATGGTTACCCAACGGGAACAACGGATTCCCATTGCGCAAATCTTTTGCTCACCGATCCAGACGCCTGTAAGTCCGTCTATTCTTTGAGCTTCAAAACCATAATCCGCACAAACTTTAATAACCACTTCTTCGAGAAAACGAAGGTATTTATGGATGTCAGTAAAATATCGGTCAAGATCCAAGATCGGATACCCAACAATTTGTCCGGGTCCGTGGTAAGTGATATCTCCGCCGCGATTGGTTTTTACATACTCAGCTTGTTGTTCCTGAAGCTCAAGAAGTGAGCGAAGCATATTTTCTTCGTCGCCACTTTTTCCAAGGGTGTACACATGCGGATGTTCTACAAAAAGAAGTACATCATTTTTTCTTTCGCCTTCAAACTCACCAAGCCTATCCAGTTTTTTCTCGTCAATGATTCGTTGCTGAATCTTGTGTTGTAAATCCCAAACCGGTTGGTAGGATTTTAAACCGAGATCGTATAGTTCAATGGTTTTTTTCATAGACAAAAATGGCTCCACAAGGGAGCCATTTACAATATTTATTTGTCATTTCGAACGAATGTGAGAAATCTAAAAGTCGTTTCAAAACCTGAAACTTAGATTTCTCCCTCCGGTCGAAATGACAGAGGCGCTGATAAATAATCAGCGCTTCAGTGATCTTATTTTTTAACCGGAGTTCCTAAATGAACACCTTCGTTATACGCTTCAGCTACAGCTTCCATTACCGCTTCAGATAATGTTGGATGCGGATGAACAGCGTTGATGATCTCATGTCCGGTAGTTTCCAGGTCACGTGCAACAACTGCTTCAGCAACCATTTCGGTAACGCCGAATCCGATCATGTGAAGACCTAACCATTCGCCGTATTTAGCATCAAATACAACTTTAACGAAGCCTTCTTCATGTCCAAGTGCGGTAGCTTTACCACTTGCTGATAATGGGAATTTCCCGACTTTAACATCATAGCCTTCTTCTTTGGCAGCGGCTTCAGTCAATCCAACAGAAGCAACCTGAGGCTCGCAATATGTACAGCCCGGAATGTTTCCATAATTGATTGGCTTAGGATTTTTACCTGCTAATTGTTCAGCTAGTACAACTGCTTCATGTGAAGCTTTGTGAGCCAACCATGGAGCACCGATGATATCACCAATTGCATAAATTCCGTCAACACCTGTTGAGTAATCTGATTTGTCTACAACAATAGCGCCTCTTTCAACTTTTACGCCAATATCTTCAAGGCCAAGTCCTTCAACGTTTCCGGTAACACCAACAGCGGAAAGAACAACATCAGCTTCGATCACTTCCTCGCCTTTCTTGGTTTTAACAGTCACTTTAACGCCGGAACCTTTTTTCTCAACTTTTTCTACTGTGCTTTCCAGCATCAGGTTCATGCCTTTTTTCTTGTAGATCTTACCAAGCTCTTTTCCAACGTCCTGATCTTCAACAGGAACCAAGGTTTTTTGAAGCTCAACGATCGTTACTTCTGTTCCTAAAGTATGGTAGAAGTAAGCAAACTCAACGCCGATTGCACCGGCACCGATGATCACCATTTTCTTTGGCTGCTTTTCCATGGTCATCGCCTTTTCAGAATCGATGATCATTTCGCCGTCGATTTCCAGATTAGGAAGTTGACGAGGACGAGCACCTGTAGCAATTATAAAATGCTTGGCTTTGATACTCTCAGTTTCTTTCCCTTTTTCGTCATTTACAGCAAGCTCCGATTTTGACTTGAAAACACCTGTTCCCATGAAAACATCGATCTTGTTCGCTTTCATCAAGAACTGAACACCTTTGCTCATTTTATTGGCAACACCACGGCTTCTTTTAACCATAGCGCCGAAATCAGCTTTCACATCTTTTACAGAAATTCCATAATCATCGGCATGCTGAATAGATTCCATAACTTCTGCAGAGCGAAGTAACGCTTTAGTTGGAATACATCCGATATTTAAACAAACACCACCAAGGTGTCTTTTTTCTACGATTGCGGTTTTAAAACCAAGTTGTGATGCACGGATTGCAGCTACATATCCGCCGGGTCCCGACCCGATTACACATACATCAAATTCTTTTGCCATGATTTCCTTTTAATAGTTTTTTCAAGATTCAGATGATTCTGCCACTAGAGCACAAAATCACGAAAGAAAACACATTTTTGTGCTTTCGTGTTTCCGTGGCGTATCACTAATTTCTGAATCCGGTTTAAGAGTAGAATTAGCAAATTCGCCAAGACTCAAAAGATAAGGGATTTTGTATTGAAGTTCGAGTTTGTAAGAATCATTGTTTTAAAACTGATACAACCTTTCACAAAATACTATTTCTACTTCGATTCAGTTTTATTATAATCAGGAAATCATTTTACAGATCAGGACGGTATAATAATATGATAGGATCAGATTTAAAGAAGGGAGTTTTTGCGCTCCTGTTAATTATTTTTGGATGGAATGCGGTTGCAAATGCAGCGAGCAACCCCGATGAGGAATACAAAGCAAAATTGATAGAGCACTTCGAGAAAAAAGGAGTAGACATCCGACCTTATTTTGAAGATTCCAGATTTAAATTGATCAACGGAATCACTAAAAAATTCACCCGTTCTGCTGAGGTCAAGATCGACAGTTTCGAAAAGTATCAGAAAGTGTTGGGTTATGACAATAAGAAAAACAAGATCGCTTCCTTTTACCAATTGCATAAAGAAGATCTGGCAAAGGCAGAAAAAGAATACGGTATTCCCAAAGAAGTGATCATTGGGATACTAGGAGTGGAATCTGAATTTGGTAAGTACGAAGGGAAGTACAATCCTTTTAACGCCTATGTATCTATGATCAAAGAAGGACATCGTGCTAAATTTGCTCTTGCTCAATTAGAAGAGTTAATTGAGTGGGTAAATAAAAGAGAAGTAGATATTTTGGCTCTTAAATCCAGTTATGCCGGAGCAATGTCTTATGCACAGTTTATTCCCTGGTCGCTAAACCGCTGGTTTGTTGGAGATGATCTTTACGACATGAGTAATAACATTTACTCAGTAGGTAAATACCTGGCTCATTTCAAGGAAATAACCGGTAGTGTTGAAGATGCAATTCTCAGATATAATAACAGCGGCTTATATCAGCAGGCCGTACTTGGTTTGGCTGAAGATGCGAAAGAAGTGACTAAAAATTCTTAATCCAATTCCTTCGTCATGAACCACCATTTCGGTTCGCCGTACTCAAATCCTTCTCTTTCGTAGAGATTCTGTGCGGGATTATCTTCGCGAACTTCGAGGGTAATTTTGGAACATCCCATTTTTTCTGCTTCGTCATGAACAGCATCCAGAAGTTTTGTTCCAACTCCCATTCCTCTTGCATCAGGGTGAACGGCTACGTCATGAATCTTGAACGTTTTGCTGGCTGTAAAGGTTGAATAACCAATAAAGCAGGTCACGATCCCAAGGACTTTTTCCTCATGATAGGCCATGTAAGTCATTGTAGTAGGGATTTTCTTCATTTCAGCGATCATATCAACTCTTACTTCTTCGCTGAGTGCTTCATCCTGACCCATGGGATCTTTGGCAAACAAATCTACGATATTTACAATATCAGCAGCATGTTTAGGGTTATCAAGATCGGCTTTAATAATTTTTACTTGCTCGGAAACCTTAGTTTCGGTAATCAATTTTAATATAGATGCATTAATTTTTTTTGCGAACCTTAAACTATGGACTTTATAGCAGCTTATAAAGGGGAAATGAAGATCTTTACAAATTGGTTACATGATTACAATTATGGAACAAAATACCTTTACAACGATTTAAGCCATTATGTACAATTTTAAAACACTTTTTGGGGCAGTACTTTTAATTTCTACGCTTTTTTTAGGGTGTAGTAGTAACAATGGAAATGATGGAAACGGGAGTAATTTTTCCAGCACACAAGATGTTGGGGATTCCGCTAACGACTTTTTATCAAATAGTACTTACAGCTCGCTAATAATAGAAGTTGATTACGTTGATGGCTTTCAACCTACACAAGGTGCATTAAATAATTTACGATCGTTTCTTCAAGATCGACTCAACAAAACTACCATATCTATTTCGCTAGATGATGAAATTCCATCACCCGGAAATTCTCCTTACTCCCCTCAAGAGGCTTATGATATCGAAAAAGAACATAGAAACACTTATACAGAAGGGAGCACTTTAGCGGCCTATTTTTTAATCCTGGACGGGCAATTTGAACAGGAAAATGTATTAGGATTTGCCTATTTCAATACATCCATGGCTTTGTTGGGTGGCACTATAGCGAATAATTCAGGAGGCTTTGGTCAACCAAGCAGGGAAACAGTAGAAACAACAGTGCTCCAACACGAGTTTGGGCATATTCTTGGCTTAGTAGGAAATGGAACCCCTACGGTACAAGATCATCAGGATGAAGCCAATGGAGCTCATTGTGATGTGGATACATGTTTAATGTACTTCGCGGTTCGTACGTCAGATTTTGCAAGCAATCTAATGGGCGGAAATGTTCCTGAACTCGATTCCCAATGCATTCAGGATCTACAGGCAAATGGTGGTAAATGATCATTAGAAATCCTCGCCTTTTACCTCGACATTTTCAAAATTACTTGAAAATTTATCCGAGCCAAAATCATTACTGTAACTAAAATCAATGGTTCCGGAAACTGTATTATTTTTCCGGTCAATTTTACTGAACATGTATTCATAGTTGCAAGGGATACCACCACTTGACAAATCCCCATTAAACGTACAACTTCCTGTACCTGAATACATTAATCCTTTGGTAAAAAATAAAGTATCGTTTCGAAAGCTGCTTTGGGAATTGTCATCAGAGCGAACTACAAAACGAACTCTCTCTTGAGGTCCGGATGGAGGAAATTGAAAGATCAGTTGCAAATTTTCTCTGGTATATAATGCGCTAGTATTGATGCTCTGGGTGCTTAAAGTCAAATCTAAATTAAAGCAATCTCCGTTCAGGTCTGAGTTGGTATCACAACTATCCTCGGATGAACACGCCATAAAAGGTATTGAAAGGCTTAGTAATACTATGATGTTGAGGAATACACTTGATTTCATACCAGTCACTTAATTGCGGTTTGACATAAATCTATAAAAGTGCAACCAATTCTAAAATCACTCGAATTAGGTATTTTTGGTAGTACTAAATGAAAATACGTTCAGGATCTAAAAGCGAATGGAGGAAAGTAGAGCAATAATCAATAACCAACATTCAACACTCAACACTCAGGTTCCAATATCCAAGTTAAGAGTGGAATATTCGCTGTTGGTTATTGGAAATTGAGTGTTGGTTATTGATCTAGCCTTGCTTGAACTTAAACAAATGTTGAGCGCCTACTTTTTCTTCAGCTTGATTTAATGCATACATGGACTCGAATAGCACGATCGGATTTTCTTCCATGTCCTTGGTTACGTGCGTTGAATAACTGGATTCCAGTTTTTTAATCACCTCAGGCTCATCATTTGGTAACCATCTTGCGCAATAGTAAGAAACAGGAGTTTTGACAAGTTCAACACTGTATTCTTCCAGCATTCGGTGCTCCACAACTTCAAATTGCAACACCCCAACAGTTCCTAATAATAGCTCGTTTCCAACTCCATTTGGCACTTCAAATACATGGACCACGCCCTCTTCTGAAAGTTGTTGCAAACCTTCGCGAAGCTGTTTTCTTTTGAACGGATCTTTAGTAGCTACTTTTTGGAAATGTTCCGGAGTGAATAATGGAATCACATCAAATCGAACGTCATTTTTTTCATAGATCGTTGTTCCAATTCTGAAATCGCCCGGATTGAAAATAGAAACAATATCTCCGGGATAGGCTTCTTCCATAAGCTGGCGTTCATCGCCCATTAAAGTATGAGGAGTTGCCATTTTAATTTTCTTACCGGTATGAGAGATAACAACATTTTGCCCACGCTGAAATTTTCCTGATGCAACCCGAATAAAAGCAGCACAATCGCGGTGACCCGGATTCATATTTGCCTGCATCTTAAAAATAAATCCTGAAAATGCATCATCAATAGAGCGCTCTCCACCCTCAGCTTGTTCATACATTTGAGGAGAAGGAGCAAGTTGATGGAAATAGTTAAGAAACACATCCAACCCGAAATTATTCAACGCTGAACCAAAGAAAACCGGAGTAACTTTTCCGGTGCTGTAAAGTTCTTTATCCATATTCGGATACATGTCTTCGATAAGCATCACTTCTTCACGAAAAGCGTCTTTTTCTACATCAGAGAGGTTGCTTTGTGCGAGCGCATCTTCTACCGACATTGATTCTGTGATAGCTTTTTTAGTACCATGTTCAGCTTTTTCATATACATGAACTTGTCCAGCGATCACATCATAGATTCCCTGAAATTTTTGTCCGTAGCCCATTGGCCAGCTCGCAGGAACGGCTTCAATTCCTAGTTTGGATTCCACATTACTTAAAACTTCCAGCGGATCCATACCGGGACGGTCACACTTGTTCACAAATGTGATGACAGGCACTTCACGAAGCTTACATACTTCAAACAGCTTTTCAGTTTGTTCCTCAACTCCTTTTGCAACGTCAATTACCATCAATCCACAATCAGCTGCAACGAGGGTACGCAGTGTATCTTCAGAAAAATCCTTGTGACCTGGAGTATCCAACAGGTTGTACTTGATGCCGTCTTTTTCGAAACGCATAACGGAAGAAGTCACCGAGATTCCACGCTCTTTTTCTATGGCCATCCAATCTGATGCAGCGTGATGCGATGCTTTACGGGCACGAACTGAACCCGCTTCATGAATAGCTCCACCATAAAGTAGCAGCTTTTCTGTGAGTGTTGTTTTACCCGCATCCGGGTGAGAAATAATTGCGAATGTACGTCTTCTCTTTGCTTCTTTAAGAATAGGAGAATCGGCAGTTGCCGTTGATGACATGAAATGTTCTTTTGCTTTAATTTCTTAAAAATAAGGTTTAATAGACTTTTTTACCTATTCTATTGTTGATTATTTAAGTTATAATAAATACAATGGATTATGGTACGGTCACTAACCACATTGATTTTAGTTTTTTGTTTCTCCACTATTGTGAGTGCACAAGTAGTAGATGACAGTTCAATTGAAGATGCTCAGAATGGCGGATATACATTTGTTGAGGGAATGTTTGTAGCGTATTTGTCTGATACTGTTTCTCCGGGATTTATCCGTGATCAGTTTAGAAAGCTGGAAATCTCTGTTCTGGATGAGTACATCAAACCAATGGTGATCTCAATTGTAAATTCACCATCTGATGAGAGTGTGGAAAAGCTGAGTAATCATAAAAATGTAACTGCATTTTATTTCGGGTCATCAAAGAACGAGGCTTTGAAGCTTGAGAGATTATTAGAAGGGACGTCGCTTTCAGAAGAACAAAAAGAGCAGATTTTAAATGAAACCGCCCCGGTTGAAACTTATTTTGTTGAATTTGATTATTCCATCAATAAAAAAGAGTTGAAGAAATTGATGGGAGAATTCAGAGATGTGGCTTATAAAATTATCTCAGATCAACCCAGAACAGTGACCTTGAAAGCAGAGCCCGGAAACGAGCCATTATTGATGGATAAAGTAGAGCAGCTTGCCTTTGTAGAAAGCACAGCAATGATAGGGACGATCAGGAACTAGTGAGCTTTTATTCAAGGCTTCAACAAAACCTTTAAACATTTATCTTTTTCTTCATCAAAGAAGCGATAGGCCTCAACCCCATTTTTAAGGTCGAATGTGTGGGTTATCACATCTGTAAGTTGAAGGTCTCCATTTTGAAATAGTGGGATAAGTTTTTCAGCATAAAAACGGGAAGAGCAACGTCCTGCTTTCAAAATAATGTTCTTGTCGTACATATCGGGTGGAGAAAAAGGAAGCTGATCGAATGCTTGAACACCTACAGAAGCCAAAATGCCACCGGGACGAAGAACATCAAAAGTAGATTTCATAGAAGCTTTACTTCCCACGGCCTCAATGACTGAGTCTGCCCCAATTCCATTTGTTCGTTCCAGGATTTTTTCTACAGCATTTTCTTTCAGATAGTTGACAGGAATCGCACCATTCTGTTCAGCGAATTCTAATCGGAAATCAATACCATCAATGGCGTATATATTTTCACAACCAAAATAAACAGCTGCTTTTATAGCCATTATTCCTACCGGACCACAACCAATCACCACGCAGGTGTCTTTTGGTTTTAACTCTGCCAATTCCGCTCCGAAATATCCCGTTGAGGCAATATCGGCAAGCAAATTTCCCTGTTCCCATGTGAGATCGTCCGGAAGAGAAATCAGAGTAGCGTCTGCCATTGGAACTCTTACATATTCGGCATGCACACCATGAAGTCCGGAGCCGTTTTCTCGCCAACCGTACAACTGACTTTTTAAACATCGGGCAGTTAATCCTGTTTCACAAAAATAACACTCACCACAATTCACAGTAAAAGGAGATAAGACCCGATCGCCGATTTTAAAATTTGAAACATCATCTCCAACATCTATAACCGTTCCGGTAAATTCATGCCCCATTATAGTTCCGGTATCAATCCCCGTTTCTCTTCCATGATACACATGCATATCAGAGCCGCAAATTGCCGCTCGTTCTACTTTTACTATTGTATCAGTTGGGAACTCAAGTACCGGATCAGAAACTTCTGAGAGTGAAACAGATCGTATGCCTTGAAAAGTTATCGCTTTCATTATTTTCGATCTTCTATTCTGTATACAAATTTTAATCCACTCCAGTTTTCAACGACGGCACATACCTTCACATCTACCAAGCCGATATTTAGTCCCAAAGTTCGGACTTCATTTTCTGGAAAAGTGGCTTCATAATTTTTGGATGCTTTTTTAATCCAGGAAACCCAGATCGATCCATCTTTATCGAGTTTTTCTTTAAGAGGAGGAAACAAATTGTGAAGCTCTTCTTCTGTTTTACAAAATACATGAATAAAGTCGATCAGATCAGGGTGGGTTTGATTTACTATCTGAACCTTTTCCGGGAAATTGCCCAGTATATTCGTGTAATGACCGGGTTCATTCACAAAGAGAATTTTGTAACCGGGCTTAACGCCTAGCTTTTTTAATAAGGGAGTGCCTGAATATCCTGCCATAATTCAAGTTGTTTATCTGAATATAACATAGAAATGGGAATAGACTAAGTGCTTGATCATAAACATGAAATGATGAGCTTGGGTAGCCTGTTATAATGTATAGAACAGAAAGAGAACAATAACACAAATTGAGATTTTATGTCAGGTAACGAAACTCCCGTCGACAATACAGCACTTACTGAAAAGGAACTTGATCACTTTAAAAACAAACTCGTTGAGGAACAAAAAGAAGCCGAAGACAAGATCAATGAACTTGAGCAATCTTTGGAAGAGATTGAAGCAAATAAAGGTGACAGAGCTTCTTCATCTGCACATCATCAAGGGAATTTAGGATCATTGGAAGAGCAAAGAGAAACGAAGTACACTCTGATTGAAAAGCAGAAGAGAAAACTCGAAAAAATTAATATAGCGTTAGACCGTATTGCTACAGGTAATTATGGTACTTGTGTAGTAACCGGAGATCAGATTCAAAGAGAAAGGCTGGAAATCATGCCATATGCTGTTCACAGTATAGATGCTATGGAAGGAAATATAGAACCGGATGAAAAAGAACGGTTAAGTGTAAATGAAGCAACAGATTAAGGGTTCCGTCAACTTTTAGTTAAAAAACTTGAAAGCTGACCAATTAAACTACTTACAGGTTGCTCAAAATCGAAGGCTATCTCTTTATGAAGATCAACATTAAAGGTGCCGGCTCCGGATTGTATAGTAGTATTTTTTGAATCTCCACTTGCCAAAAGATCTAAAGAAGAAGATAGCAAAGCGGTATTCTCTCCACTATTATTTAAAACACAGTTTAGTCTTGTGGATCCAAAAGGTGTAGATGTTAAGGAAATCGCTAATTTTATAGAGCCCTCAAGATCAAAGATGCTGTAATAGTTGGGCAGAAGTAATTCTTTCGGGGCACCTTCGAACTTAAAATACTTTGGCAATGAATTTCTTTCAGAGCCATATAAGAACTCGCAACTTTCCAGCACCCATTTTCTAGCTGCTGGATGTGTTTTGTTTCCGGCAAACCCTCTTTTATTCCAGTACTCAAAGTCTCTTTTCACAGTTGATCGAGCATTGAATTTTTCCGGAATGTGAGACAGGCTACTAACAGAATCTGATTGAGTATCAAACCAAAGATCCTCCAGGCCATTTGTAATAAGCAGAAAAGGAGCCTCTACTTTTTGATTGTATCGTGCGATCTGAACAGAGGCTTTTTCATTAAGTGCTATTTCAGGAGCTTTACATTCAACTAAAAGAAATGGCTTGAAATCTTTATCGAAACAAATAATGTCTGTTCGGGAGGCAGATTTGTCTCTGGGTAAATTAACGGGTGATTCGAATGAAATTCTGGAAGCAGAAAACCCGGTCTCCAGTATCAAGTAGTCCACAATTTGAAGCCTAACTCTTTCTTCCGGTCGATCAACGAATGATTTTTTCAGAATCGAGTTCCAAAGAAGTTTGGTTCCATCCCTGAATACATATTGTGGAAAATGATCTTGTGCTACGCTCTGCAAATCGGATGTTTTGAATGAGAAAGAAAATAAGAGTTAGAAATCTTATGCCAAATAAATCTATGAACTTCTTAGACAAAACATATCAGCTGAAACTGAAATAAACATAAATCACCAGTATCTTCAGGGATGGTTGATCAAGATAAAATTCAGTTCGAGAAATTTAACCCGGTTTGGTGGGCACCTGAAGTTCATACTCAAACGGTGATAGCCTCTTTTTCAGAAACAAAAGATCCTGAATCAGAGAGAATTGAGATTCCTACACCTGATGATGATTTTCTGGAACTGGAAGTAGTGGATCTTAAAAATGGAAAGCCGGTTGTAGCACTTTTTCATGGGCTTGAAGGGTCTTCCCAAAGGCATTATATCCAGAACTTGATGAGTGATTTGAGACAAGCCGGATATTCTTCCGTAGCTTTGAATTTCAGAAGTTGTGGAACTAAGATGAATCTACAAAAAAGAATGTACCACTCCGGTGAAACAAAAGATTATAAAACACTTTTCAGTTGGATGAAGGAATATTTTTCAGGTTCTGAGATCTATGCGGTAGGTTTTTCATTAGGAGGAAATGCATTAGTTAAATCGCTTGGTGAATTAGAAGAGACACACCCTGTTAGTAAAGCGGTTGCAGTTTCCCCTCCATACGATCTAAAAAGAGGCTCCTTAAGAATGAATAAAGGGTTCAATAAAGTATACCAGAAAAGGTTTTTAGATACACTTTCAGAAAAGTCAGATCTGAAAAAAGAGCAGTTTCCTGATTTTCCGAAATTCACTGGAAGTTCTGTTTACGATTTTGATGATCAGGTAACAGCTCCGGTTCATGGATTTAAAGGTGCAGAAGATTATTATGAAAAATGCTCGTCAAAGCACTTTTATAAGCGGGTTCAAAAACCGTTATTGGTTATTCATTCCAAAGCAGATTCTTTATGCCCGCTTGAGTTTGCACCTTTTGAAGATCTTGAATCGAATAGGTATATCAGAACCCTGTTTACCGAATCCGGTGGGCACGTTGGTTTTATAAGCCAAAAAAGAGGATGGTTAAACCGAACGATCATCAAATGGTTAAATAGCTAAAACGATTTGTATCTTGGCAATGTTAAAGCAGTTCATATAAATAAAATTCATACATGGTAATTATTATAGGAGCCGGCCCAATTGGGTTGGCAACAGGAATTCAGCTTAAAAGAAAAAATATTCCTTTTAAAATTATTGAAAAGGGTTGTCTGGTTAATTCTTTGTTTAACTATCCAACAAATATGACGTTCTTTTCTACATCTGACAGGCTTGAAATCGGGGACGTTCCTTTCATTTCTCATGGACCCAAACCAACTCGCAGTGAGGCTCTTGAATATTACCGCAGAGTCGCGGAAAGCTTTGAATTGCCTATTCATCTGTATGAAGCTGTGGAAGCTTTAGAAGGCGAAGATGGAGATTTTACAGTTAAAACAGACAAAGATGTGTACAAAGCAGATAAAGTAGTTGTCGCCACGGGATTTTATGGGAGTGCAAACATGATGGGGGTGCCGGGCGAAGAATTAGCCAAAGTAAAACATTACTATGATGAACCGCATCCTTATGCATGGCAAAAAGTGCTGGTTGTTGGTGGTGGAAATTCTGCAGTGGATGCTGCGCTGGAATGCTACCGTGCGGGAGCAGAAGTTTCTGTTGCTGTTAAGTATGATACGATAAAGCCGTCGGTGAAATATTGGGTAAAACCGGATATCGAAAACCGAATTAAGAACGAAGAAATTACAGGCTATTTTAATACCGAGATAAAAGAGATCCGGGAAAAAGAAGTTGTGCTGAAAACTCCTGAAGGCGAGAAAACTATTGAGAACGATTTTGTTCTGGCGATGACGGGATATCACCCAAATTATCCTTTGATGGAAAAATTCCAGATCGAACTTACAGATGATGAAAAATGCATGCCTGTTTACAAGGAAGATAGTTTAGAGACCAAACGAAAGGGAGTGTATGTAGCAGGGGTAGTTTGCGGAGGGTTAGATACAAGCAGGCTTTTTATTGAAAACTCGAGAGTGCATGCAAATCAAATTGCCAACCATATTGAGGAGAGATTGGGAAAATAAAAAAAGGGCAAGCGATCTATATCACGCCGCTACGACCAGATTACCGCTGCTGCATTCCTGCCCTGACGGAGTTCAAAGGGAGCTGGCTGTATAGGACTTGCCCTAAAAGGGTGACAAAGATACAGGTTTTAATGGAGAAGAGTAAGTAGAATTTAGATTTTTAGTAATCAGTATTTAGTACTTGGGGAATTTTGCTCTAAGTACTAAATACTGACCTCTAAAAACTACTTACTCTTCATTACAAAAACACCGTCCCAGGTACCTCCGGGAGGATTTTTCTTTAATTCTTTAGCTCTGTCAAGGAGTATGAGTGAGGGGTTATTTTCATGAACTTCTAATTCGAGGGATTTATTGAACAGTTTAATTGCTTCATCCCAATTTTGAGACAAGTATTTTTCCATTCCCTGTTCATATAAGCCAATACAATCGAAGAGTTTTTGTGAAGCTTCTGAGCGGAGATCTGCAACCTCAAACATTTTTACCGGCTGTGTTCTTCCCTTCACAACGATCTTATCCAAATAACGGAATACACAATCGTTGCCAAATTTTTCAGCCTCAATTTTTGTGGATTCAGTGATCATGTTGTAAACACCGAATGCCTTTGCACCGCTCTCACAACGTGCCGCGAGATTTACATTGTCTCCCATCATGGTATAATTGAATCGATTTTCGGAGCCCATATTTCCGGTGATCATTTCTCCGGTATTCATGCCAATTCGGTTTTTCATATTAGCGACAATATCAGGCCAACCATCTCTTTGCCATTTTTCACGAAGAATATTCAGTTCTTTTTGCATTAACTGAGAGGCAACACAAGCTCGGAGTGCATGATCTTCAAAAGGAAGAGGTGCGCCAAAAAAAGCCACAATTGCATCACCAATATATTTATCAAGTGTCCCGCCCTTATCTGTAAGAATATTAGTCATTGACGTTAAATATTCATTGATCAAAGTAACCAATTGCGTCGGGCTCATCTGCTCCGAAAAAGTAGAAAATGATTCTATATCACTAAAAAAAGCGGTCATATAAACCTGGTCTCCACCTAATTCAGGATCGGTTCCTGACTCCACCATTTGTTCAACCAGCGTAGGCGACACATAGGAAGAAAACATACCTTGAATACGTCTTTTCTCTTTCTGCTCAACAAAATACTGATACGCTATTGTACCAACTTGTGCCACGAAAAGAGTTAGTAAAATTGCCGTGAGATTCAAAAAAAGATTGGCATTCAAAAAGGTCTGAATTACTATAAAAGTGTATCCACCCATAAATGAAAACATTGAAATTCCACCCCAAACAGGACCAAAGAATCGGTTGATCAACACCAAAAGAAGGGAAAATAAAGCCATAAGAAGAAGCACAGTAGTAGCGCTTTGCCTGCTTAAATAATTTCCATCTAAAATAGTTTGAATGGCATGAGCATGAATTTCATATCCCGGGCGTAATAGTTCCTCTTTATCACCTAAAGAATTGATTTCCGTTTTCATTAGGGGAGTTTTGTAGAAGTCTTTAAGGGCGGGCATGGTTGCACCTATAATCGCGATCTTATTCTCAAAAACACCTTCGTACAACCACCCTTCCTCAAAATCAGGATCATCAAAAGCATTGATGTCAAACCCTGCATCTCTTTCCATATTAGTTGTGTAGTCTGCATCATCAATTACTTCGGCAAAATCATACATCGGGAAATGGCCTTCTTCACCATAATAGTTTATGATAAAAGAGTTGATAGCATCTTTTCGGATTTGGTGTTTCCCTAGCTGAAAATTTAGTGAAGTATTGTCATCTACATTGCTAACAGAATCTCTGTTAATTCCATCATAAATTATCAAAGCCTCGATCCCTAACTTATAATAGTCTTTGTTGTTAAAAGTAGTACCAAAAGAATATGTTCTGATAGCTCCATCGGTATTAGGATTAACATCTACTAAGCCAACCGGATTTGGATTGTTAGACTGAAGGATTTGCTGAGGAAAAAGTGTAGTTTGTGTTTTCCCGTCTTCATAATCTTCTTCTCTGAAATCTCCAGCAAGAACAACATTCCCATATTTTTTAAGTGCATTTGCAAAAAGAGTGTCATTCCTTAAATCATATTGATCAGGTTGATCAAATATCACATCAAATACAATAACGTCTATTCCGGCCTTATTAAGATTTTCAATCAATTTTGCATACACATTAGTAGGCCAGGGATATTTTTGAGGTATCTCAGAATCTGCTTCATCACTTATCGGAATAAGAACGATGGGAGAATCTTCAACAGATAAAGGACCTCTTATTTCGAATAGTAGATCACGAAAATCAAGTTCAACAGAGCGGAAGGTTGGGATATTTGAAAGAAAACTGGATACAAGAAATGCTAAGCCTGCAATTAAGAGGTAGACGCCAATAGGCTTGCGTTTCTTTTTCTTAGATGACATCAATTAGAAGTTAAATAAGTAGCGGAGAGAAACAATACTATCATTTGAATTGCCGGCGCCGGAAACATTAGTAAAGTTAGAGTCAAAAATGAATGAGTGATATTTGTTAACATCATATTGTGCACCCATTTGAATTACAAATGTATTGAAATCAGATTCAACGATATTTGTATCTAAAATGAAATAATCATTTTCTGGGTTGTTGTCACCTTCAACTGTAGGGTCAACGATCAGAGATCTGGTTTTTGAAGTGTTACTCGTTATTGCCAATCGACCATTTAGGTTGAGTTTGCCACCAGCTAAGAAATAGCTGAATCCTGAATAAAGCCCAAAGATATCAAAATTGGCTTGTCCACTTCCGGTTTCCGTGTTATTGAATGTAAGTCCGAGCTGAGTCCTTAGTCTTACTTCATTAAACCTACTGGTAATATTAAAGGAAACAGCAGAGCTTTTTACGTCCCCGAAAGTAAATACTTCGTCTTTGGTATTTAAGTTGTTAAAACTTAATGAGGCATCATGGATCATGTTAAACAATTCGAATTGTTGAGTTAATGATCCACTTAAATTTAAAGTTGTGCTTTCTTTTGGTACGGGGGTAACCAGAGTGTCTATATTCCCGGATTCATCAACATCTATTACAAAATTTTGAACTGCAGCATTTTCGAATCCAGGTGTTACATAAGGGTTAAATCTGGTTACACCGTTTTCTCTGTTTCTGAACCTGAATCCCATGCTCACACGAGGTAACTTTCTTGAAACCGGATACCAGCTTAAATTGGTTCTGTAGGTATTCGATTCAGTAGTAGCGTCTTTATTATTGGTAACATTGTCTTCCAGTGTCTCATATCCTAATGTTACGTAAAGGCGGTTTTTGAATAGCCTGAATCTGTCAGAAGCCGTGAATCCGGAAATATCCCGGCGAACGGTTGAATTCGCAAGAGAACTAAAGTTAGGGCCGACCCAACGATATTGAAGTTTAAAATTATTTGATGGATAGTTTATTGAAAACTCAGAATTCGATCCCAGTATACTGGTTGGGAAAAAGGGCTCCGCTTCAGAGCTATCGGTATTAAAATCTTTAACTCGGATAGGAAGGATGTTCATGTTTTCATTAATAATGATCAATCGAGAAAGGCTTTCAAGAAGATCTGCATCCTCCTGTGTTATATCGAAACCTAGATCATCTGCCCCTTGAACTGTGAGCGATCCTCCATAAATATCATTATTTAAAGCACTGGCAACAGTTTCACTTTCAAGGCGGATCCTGTTTTTAGCAAAACCCATTTTCAAAGTAGTACCGGCTACAAAGTTTCCTTGAGGGCGTACACTTCCATTCTGCACTTGAAGTAATTCCGGATTACCCTGAAGTTTTTGGATATCACCCTGATCCAGATCTGTATATAAAGAAGGAGGTGCTTGCAGTAATGTGTTGAAATTACGGATGTTGAAAATTGAAGAAGTATCATCTTCCACTTTCATAGCATGAACACCTATTTGAAAATGTCTTTCATTACCTAAAGCAACGCGGGCGGCTGTAATTTTTCTGGTAAATGTTCCCTTACCTAGATCTTCAAATTTTAGTGTATATGTAGTGTCTACAACGTTTCCTGCACCGTCAGTTTTTTCTTCTCTGTCAACTCCAGTATATAGGTTGGTTACTTTGCGGTTTACTTCTCCGTAAACAAATTGAACGTTGAAATTATCCTTGAAAAGATTTGCTTGTGTATTGATTCCATAAATTCTTCTACCAGAGATGGTGAAACGACTAATATTTGGATATACATGACCGGCATCAAATCTTAACCACTTGCCCAGTTGTAAAGTTGCCCCATACCTGTTTTGGGGTTGCAATCGGTCTGATTCTTGAGAAGTAAAAAAGCCATTTAGTGAATATCTGAAAATACCATAGGTTCCTGTAATGTTAGATCTGGCGGTGTAAGCATCATTAGAATTCCCGGCAATTTTTTGACTTCTTGCCCCCAATTCAATTCTTCCCAAAGGCCTGTTTGAGTTATTCCCGACAAAGTCTGCGGATCTTGCTTTTGATGGGTCTACTACATCAAAATCCCATGATGTAACAAGAAACACATCTGATTCAGTATGATATTCAAGCTTTATAGTGTGTCTTCCATTTTTAAGATCTTTGGGGACATATGAAATAAAGTAATCGCTGGTATCAGCAAGTTCAGTAACATCTCTGTTATCAATAAAAAGCCTGAATTCGCCGGAATCAAGAGTGTTTATATCATAATAAAGAGCAATGGCTATAACTACATCATTTGGAGCTAGAGCATTTCCTGCAACCGGGGATAATATGTTATACTCAATGTTTTCATTTCGTTTAACTGCTTCAGCTGATCGCTCATCATTTGAATTTACAATGTCGACTCGGATAGGATTTTCAGTCGGAGAATTTTCAGGATAAAAGACTTGTGACCCTGAAGTGAGATTAAGCTGAAAGTAATACTCAACACTGGAAGCTGTAGGATCAGTTAGTTCAAAATTTGCTGTGAATACTCCATTTCGGAATTCAACTTCCTTTTGTTGAAATCCAATCCCTTGATCAAAGTTATAAAACAGAATTGCTTCTTGAACATCATTTTGATTTATACTCGGCACAATAAACTCCAATGTGTTTATTTCATCCCGGACAAGAGCGGTCGGGGACTGGTGCTGAACAGTAAATTGAGCGCGCAGATCAGTATGTATAAAAATGAAGCACAAACATAGTAATGCAATTCTAAGTACCCAGCTTAGCATAAATCTCCTTTAAAGGCCACGAAAATTTTAGTAATTAATTACCTTTCTCGTAGTAATCAATGGTTATTTCTCGAATTTGGCCGTTAGCATCTTTGAATCTGAACTTGATCTGTTTTTTGATTAAATCTTCATCGAGTTCATCATAGCCATCGTCCAAATCAATAATATCATTATCGGAGAGTGTACCCGATTCGATCTCATTGGCATCCTCGTTTACCTGAGCATACATTTTTTCGAATAAAGATACTGTTTCCCCGGATTGTAAAGCCGTAACGTCAACCTGACCTTCTTTTACCCAAACATAGCCGTCAGAATTGCTTCCGAATTGAGTTCCTTTCACTGAAGCCAATGATCTTGAAGTGGAGACTTCAAAATCGTTGTTACCTTGCGGCTCAACATTTAAAAAGATCTCGCCAAGACTAAGGTCAATTCTTGTATTAGAACGTTTCGAAGTTCGCTCGCTTTCACCCCTGACAATTAACAATGACTGAGGTTTAACTTTAGCAATACTTTTATCCATAAAGACCACAAGAGCATAACCTTCAGCATCCGTTCTTAAAGTGTCGCCATCAAAAAGCTGTTCGCCTTTATCTGTATCTAAGTCTAACCTTTTGGAACGGTCAGCACTTTTATTTTCTACATCAACATTAGGTTTGAATCTTTTTACGATCGCTAATGGTCTGTCATTTTTTTCAAACTCGACTTTCAATGCTCCTGCGAAAACAACTAAGCACATTACTATTATGGAGTATGGAAAAACTTTCTTAAAACTCATTTCAATTGCCCCCACTTAAAACTATTTCACCGGTTTCTATTTTTCTAAGCAATTCAGCTAAAATTATAGAAGCCTGATTCCCGGAATAAGTAACTCCATCTATTTGAAAGCTTTGAAAAGTATAACCGGAGCTTAATAGGTTTTCAAACCTTCCATTTCCTACAAGGTTTACAATAGCTTTTTTCGTTTCTTCTGTTATTGTGATAGGTGCATCAGTAGTTTCAGGTTCTGATAACTTAAAACTCCAGATTTCAGAAGTTCTTTCTTCAAAGTTAACTCCGGATTGTATAGAAGTACTTAATTGCCAATAGTAAGTTTGCCCTGGTTCAAGCGGTTGAGCTCCGGAAGATGGATACTGAAAAGATTCTCCTACTACTTCTACATCCAAATTCTCATATTGGAGCAAAGAACCCCCGTCAGCAGGAGGAGCAGAACTTCGGGCACTCTGCAACAGCGATTCAGGGCTGTCTGTGTCAGATCCTTTCACAACTAATAAACGATATTCAATTCCTTGTTCGCCTTCCCAGCTGAATTGTGGATATGGGTTAGTTATTTCAACGTTGGCATCTGTAACATCGCCGGGAGTCCTAAGAAAGAAATCCACGGACTCAGATACAGGAACACCCCCTCCTATTTCCGCCGTAACGGATGCTAAATCAACTCTTCCGTTTTCATTAGTATTTTGGAAAATGATGGCTTCAATCGAATAAATATCTGCTGGTAAAGTAGTAGAACCATCCAAACTTTCAATAAATTGGTCACCTTCAGTGGTTAAACCACCATCGAACTTTACTCTTTCCGTTATTCCCGGCACACCATCTTCTGATAATGTATTATTATTAACATAAACAGATTGCATTGGTTGAAGTGAAAAAGGAAACTCTGGTTGGGAAATTACATTTACAATTTCTCCGACCTTTCCTGCGAACACCCTTATCTCCAGAAAGAGATCAGAAACAACTTCATTTTTTTCGTTTTGGATAAAGCCGGATACTAAAACAGGGCCGCGACCTTCACTATCAAGTCCTAAGTTGGTTAAACCAATAAATTGTGAATTGGATAGAACATCACTCACTTCTATTTCAAGACTTATTATTTGGTTTTGAGCAATTATCTTTTTGTTGGGAACAAAAGCAAATACTGCTAGTAAAACTAATAAAGCAGGTATTTTTTTTACTTTTAGACTATACATAAATACATCCCTTGTTATTATTCAAAGAGCATAATACTAAAACTGAACTACCTTTCCATTTTTTTTTAAAAAATGTGGGCTTTTTAATAATTGAAAAAATAGGAATATATATACCTAAAGAGCCTTTAAGTGTTAAAAAGTGGAGCTACAGGGATTCGAACCCTGGACCTTCGCGCTGCCAGCGCGACGCTCTAGCCAACTGAGCTATAGCCCCATTTTGAGGTCAAAAATAAATAATTTATAAACAACTTTATACTTCGTTTTAAAGAACTCTAAATTTTCTTACTTTATATAGATACAAAAAGATTTTATTTTTTTTTGAAAAGAGCTTCAAGCTTGCTGATAATTTTTTGGAAGCCAATATTTTAAACAAGAACAAAATAACTACAACGAAATCAATAACGATGAAAAACTCAAGACTAACCTTAACTCTTTTCTCCACATTGCTGGTTTTTGCTGTATTTACCGCTTGCTCGGGTACAGAAGAAATTTTAGCTCCTTCAGAGCGTACTATGGAGTATTTAAGATCTTTAGATGAAGAAACCTTACGCACACTAGATACTGATGCCGACAGTTTAAAAGATTACTCTGAAATGTATGTGCACGATACAGATCCTTTAGATGCTGATACTGACGATGATGGACTTACCGATGGTCAGGAAGTGAACGAATACAATACAAACCCACTAGTAGCTGACACAGACGGTGACGGAATAAGTGACGGTGACGAAGTTAATTCTTATAACACAGATCCTAACAATGCTGACACAGATGGTGACGGACTAAGTGATGGTGACGAAATTAACAGATACAACACAGATCCAAATGACGCCAATGGCGATGCGGACGGAGATGGCGTGTCTGATGTAGATGAAATCAACACTCATGGTACAGATCCAAACAATCCTGATTCAGATGGAGACGGTTTCTCTGACGGCCAGGAGCTTGAAATGGGAACAAATCCAATGGACGGTTCTGATCCGGTTTTCATTGATATGAACGCTTTTAATACTATTAATTTTGGATTTGATCGTTCAAACATTAGCGATGCAGCTGCAGCAAACCTTGCTGAAAATGTTGAGCTACTTAGAAATGCTCCTGCATTCAGAGTTCGTGTTGATGCTTACACCGATCATGTTGGTGGAGATCAGTATAACTTAAGACTTAGTTTACGTCGTGCTAAATCAGTAGTAGATTTCTATACAAATAATGGAATTTCTGCTGACAGAATTGAATCAAGAGGACTTGGTAAAGCACCGGTTGCTTGTATGGACGAAACAGAAGAAAGAGGATGTGAAGCGAACAGACGCGCAGAATCACACCCAATTAGTACTCTAAAGTATTCTCCAAAGAAATAAAAATTGAATTAATTCAATTTGAAAGGCGAGTCATTTGGCTCGCCTTTTTTTATGTCACTATATTTTTAGATCAGAAAAATCTTGCTACGCTAACTCCGGGGAAAACACCGGGCTCATCAATTCTGAAGGCCAGATCGAAGCGAAAGAGGTTGAATATGTTACTTACAGAACCACCAACTTCAAGGTGGAGATCGTTGGTTCCGACTAGTCCATAACGGGTGATATTGGAAGAGGTATTCCAGGTTTTACCAACACCTGCAAACGCAATTATAGAAAGGCCAGTTTTCGGAGCGTTTCTCCATCCGAGCATTTCTAAAGGCACACTGCGGAAATTATGTTCTGCATTAACCGCAAAGTAGCTGGCTCCCTGATAGGGAATATATCTCTTGGATTTGAAAGCTCCGAAAGGAGTGATGTATCCAAAAGAAGCATCTAAAGCGCCATTTTTTTGTACAGGCAAGTCACCTAAATATGTCCCGGCATTTACCCGAATATCCAGCGCATTGGGAAAGAAACGTTTTTTATAGAAAGTATTGAATCGCTTAAAAAGATTGATCTTAAATCTGGTATAATCCCAATCACTGCCAATGGCTTTGGCGGATTGCTCCACGGTTAAACTGGCTCCATTGAGCTCAACCACTCCAAAATTATTGGTTAAGTCCCCGCGTGTAATTTGGAACCTAACAGCACTTAAAGTACCATCTTCAATTTGGGGATTTATTCTCTGTAGGTTATCCCAGCCTAATATATCATAACTGGTTTTATAATTGATAGAACTGTGTTCCTCGTAGTTATAGTATAATCTGTAAGTAAATCTGTGGCGAGGAGGTCTGTATCCTGTTCCGATTTCTAACCCCTCATTTCTGTAGTAATTGAAGTAATCATCAAAGCCAAAAAGAGGCATAGCACTGGCGAATGTTATCCCGTAAAGGTCAGACTCGTAGCTACTGAATGTATCAGCATGATATTTTGCGGAAACCACAAACCGTCGTGTATTTGCCAGTGGCCACCAACTTAAAGCGGTTCCGTAAGTGTAATCCTCATAACCAAAGCTATATCCAAAATTTACTGTTGAACGAAGTCTTCGGTTATAATATCTGCGTTCGTGTTCCAGTCCAACATTAAATACGTCTACTCTGTTGAAGCGACCTACGGGTGAAAGGTTGGATAATAGTTTAGAAGTAAAGCCGTTTTTGCGACTTGTTCTGTTGCCTGAGCTCCCCCCTTCGCCTGAACTTGTTCCAACTGAAACGGTTGTTTCACCGTCATTTGTTTCTTCATCCCAATCTATAAAACGGGTTAAAAACCCTTTTGGACGAAAGGACTTCTCAAGTGTAGCTGTGCTGTCCAAAGTTTTGTAAGCGGCTTCTTCTTTGGCGGATAAGGGAACGGGTTCTACTGTGTTGGTAAAAACGGAGTCAGGTTTGTTAATTGTAGTTGAGTCTATGCTAAAAAGGCTATTGTCTTCATATAGCGAATCCGGCAGAGTTACATTAACCTGATAGTTATTCATTTTAGAAACCTGATGGAAACCAATTGGAGGGAATCTCAAACCAACAATCCCAACTTCAACTAAGCCATCGATCCGGACATCAACCGGTAGCCAGAAGTCTCCTCCAAAATTGCTGAACTGTTGTTCGTAGTATAAGTTGAAATCCTGAACGGGAGGAGGAAAAACGATAACGTTATTCGGTTTCAGTTTTACGGATAAAAGCGCAAAATCTTCGTCCAGCACAAAGATCGTACCTTCAAAAAGAGGCTGAAGTTTACGTTTAGGTTCGACAGAGATCTCAAAAACAATTTTATTATCAATACTGGTAAAGTCGACAAGTTTAAATGTATAATATTTTAAAGCTCTTTCATCCGTAATACCTACAACATCAAAACCTGCAATATCCAGCTCATCATCATAAAAATTAGGTAAATAACTTACGCCCGCAAAGTTATCCGCACCTTCCATATTTGCAGTTTGTCTTCGGGATTTAAGGACCTCTCGCGGGCCTCTTCTTCTATCCCAGAAAACTTCAGAAACACTTTCAGTTACAGAAACGATTGTTGTATCATTTAAAAGCTGCTGTCTGGAATAGGCTTCCGCTCTGTAGGTATTAAGTTTTGCTCTCCAGATCTTTTTTCTGGCAATCACTTCTTTCATGATGGCAATAGCCGGATCTTCTGTAGTTACTACAAGTTGTTCCATTTCAGCAACAGATTCTTTCAATAGAAAATCCAGCGGTTCGGAGTGATTTCTGTCAATAGTCTTTTTTTGAGTTTCAAAACCAATATAGCGAACTACGATAGTAGCAGGGAAAGAACGGACGATCAGGCTGAATTCCCCGTCTTCGTTGGCAATTGTTCCGGTATAGGTTCCTTCAATGATAACATGTGCAGCAGGAAGGCGCTCACCGGTTTTCGCATCCGTTACTATACCATCAACCCGGATTTGTGCGAATGCAGATGTTGAAGTAAGAAAAATGAAAGAAAGTAGTAATAGTTTTTTGAGCATAGCCTTTTTTTGTTCCGGCATCTTTACTGAATTTGATATGGATTGTTTCAATGGATACGAAACAATCCATACAAAATTATACAGTTAAGGCTCTTAAAACTAAAAAACTATTTAAGCTTGTTCTTTCCTTTTAAAACAGCTCCGAGAACACCTGAAAGAATTGCAGCACCAATAATAGACCAAATGATGGGAAACTCTCTACCGGCTATTTCTATTGACCAAAAGCGGGGAAGATCCAGTTCTACAGCGATCCACTTACCAAGTATAGCACCGATAAATCCAACACCGGCCGAGATAAGACAACCACCACTCCCAATTTTAAAACCGCCTAAACTTTGACCGATTCCACCGCAAATTGCAGCGATTAGTAAATAGATAAGAAAATCAAAAAGTCCCATAATGTTATTGTATTGCTTTGTTTTGTTCTAGAACGATAGCTTTTTCCAAAGGTTTCATAATAACCTTATCATCTAATTCAAAGATATCCCGGTTGTCGGTATGCACAATATAGCGGTCGCCTCTGAAAAGTACGTAATAAGTTATATCGTGACCTCTGAACTCTCTTCCGATAATAGTTCCACAATCGTCCTCAATTTCAGCTTTAGAAATCCCAAGATGTTCCGGGCGAATGGAGCACAGGATCAGTCCTTCTGCATTTTTATTGATTAGAACTTCTCCGAACTGTGTATCCACTTCTTTACCACCGTTGGCATAAGCGCGGAATAAATTTGTTCTGCCTAAAAATTGAGCTACAAATTGCGTCTTTGGCTGATAATAAACTTCTTCCGGGGTTCCGATCTGCTCGATCTTTCCGTTGTTCATAACAGCTATTCGGTCGGCAAATGACAGTGCTTCTTCCTGATCGTGAGTTACCAGGATGGCACTCATTCCGGATTTTTTTACTACAGCTCTCACTTCCTTTCTGGTTGAATCCCTGAGCATAGCATCCAATCCTGAAAAAGGCTCGTCCATTAATACCAACTTTGGTTTGGGAGCAATAGCTCTTGCCAAAGCTACTCTTTGTTGCTGTCCACCTGAAAGCTCATCAGGAGTTCTGTCTCTGTATTTCTCCATTCCCGTTCTGCACAAAACTTCTTCGGCGTATACTTCCCGCTTGTTTTTTGGGATGTCTTTTAAGCCGAAGGCTACATTTTGAATGGCCGTCATGTGCGGAAATAACGCATAATCTTGAAATACGAATCCCACTCCTCTTTCTTGAGGTAAGACGTGAATTTTATCCTGCTCAACAATTTTATTTTGGATCGTAATTGATCCCGAATCAGCATACTCAAAACCTGCAATTAGACGTAGAGTGGTAGTTTTTCCACACCCGCTCGGGCCTAACAATGCAAAGATCTCATCTGACTTTACATCAAACGAGACATCATTTACAACGGGGTTGTTCTTTGTAAACGATTTTGAAATATTTTTGATTTCTACTATTGAGGTATTCATAATGATTCAAACAAAAAGTCTTTTAAGTAGATTCATTCTGAATAAGATACAGCTTTATATAATTGAATGGCTTGTTTTTTCTTTCATTATTTGGGAAACAAGCCGTTAAAACGTAAGTTAAATAAAGAAAAAAATTACCCGTTAATAAAACTATCTACATCATGAAAAATATTGGAGTTAAACTATTATTTGTAGTGCTTGGTTTTACCATAATTACCGCCTGTGGTGAAACGGAAGAAGAAAGAAGAGCAAAGGAAAGAGCTCGTATGGACTCGCTTAGAAAGGCTCAACAAGAACAGATCGCGGAAGAAATGGCTCGTCTGGAAGAAGAAAATAACACAGAATCTACTGAGTCCAGTGAATCAACTTCAGGACAGATGAAAGAAGAAACCGCGGGTTACACTTTCATGGAAAATGGAGAATATGCCGTTCAGGTTGGGGCTTTCCGGTCTGAAGACAAAGCCAAAAGCTATATTGCAAAATGGTCTGATCGAAATTACCCGAGTGCTTACACCGTAAAGGTCGGTGAAGAAGAACACGGTGATGTATGGTTCAGAGTCAGAGTCGGATTCTTTGGTTCTAAAGAAGAAGCTGCAAACTTAGGCGCAGAACTTGCTAAAGAGATCAACTCAGGGTACTGGGTTTCCAAGGTAAGATGATCAATTTTAAATGTCTGGAATTTTAGTTGTATATCTGCCGGGCATTTACTTAATTAAAGGTACGCTCAAGTAGCGTCTCTCTTGATGAATAGTCAGCCCCTCACATCCGAAACATGTGCGGGGCTATTTTTTTATGCTATAGGTCAAAGTTTAAAACTGAATAATCAATCCGGTTTTAGCCAAATTAAATCCAAAGCTTTCTGTGCTTAAGCTGGCATCAATTAAGTGGTAATTCAAAATGATCGCAGAATTTGATTTAGTTTTCACACCTAGCTCAAAATATATTCCTGCTTTTGCAAAAGCGGCAGAAACATTTCGGTCTCTTGTTTGATATTCATCTCGACCAGTTTCTGGATTGAATCTGGTTTCGCCGGTGCCTTCCTTAGCTTGGTAAAGAATATACCCTCCACCTGTAGAGCCACCTAAATGTAACCTCACTTTACTTGAGGTCTTTGTGCCAAAAAAACGTTTCCGGAGAGATCCTGATATTTTCCAATAGGAAATATGGTCGAGCTCATTTGACCTAAGCTCTTTATCGCTTTCTTGGAACTCGTAACCGTGAGAAACTGATACACCAACGGAAAATGACCCTTTATAAACACCGCCTTCTGCTCCAAAGGCTAAAAAACTGTTAGTTTCTCTAATAGGGAAATCTGTATTTGGTTGTGGAAAATAAAAACCTACATCATATAGACCAAAAACTTTAGCATAATACCCGTCAAAATTACTCTGAGAATTTTGTGCTTCAGATTTCTGGGGTATACAAATCAATAGTAAAGTAAGAATTGAAATTTTTTTCATGAGGATTACTCCCATGCTGTGTAAGCATATAACGCATTAAAAGTTTGTATAAAAACTTTGTCATCATCTACTGCGAGTAACTGGAAGGGCGATCCATCAGGAGAACGTTCTTCTGTGTGAACAATCTCGCCTGTATTACCTTTCAAAATATAAAGCCTGCCACTATGAGCATGGTACGCATAGCCATTTAAATAGCCGATGTTATCCTGCCCATGTCCTCCGCCGAATTCTAGTCCTGTATTCCAGAGTTCTTTACCCGTAAATTTATCCAAAGCGTAAAGTCTGACACCCCCGTTAACTAAGACCATAGAATCGGTGAGAGTATAACTTTGCCCTATTATATCCAGAGTTTTCCATATCACTTCTCCATTAGTGGCATTTAATGCAACAAACTCTCCTGAACCATCTGTTACTCCGGCATAAATGATTTCATCTTCCAACAAAATGGGTTCGAAAATGAATCCGCCATTTTCGGTTCGGTATTCCCATAATACTTCTTCCGTCTCTTTATCAATACTGAGGATGCGCCCACAGAATTGAGTAGCACAATTATCTTGCCTTAATCTTTGGCTGAAAATGATTTGGTTGTCCAATATACGAATTGATCGAGCATCTGTTTCTATACCATAATCCAACATTGAGATTCTTTTTTCAAAGGCACCATCTAAATCGAAAATCAATATCTCGTAATTTTCCCCAATTAAATATAGATTTTCATTATCGAAAGCATCATTGGCATGTTGAAAAAATTTATAAGGTTGAGAAGATGTTTGCCATATGATTTCTCCATTTTGTATCGCTATTGATTGTAGCAAATCGTTTCTGTCATCCTTTATAAAAAGCTCAGCTCCTCTTATTAACAGTTCACTAACTTTAATGTGAGCATCTCCAGCAAGATTGACTGACCACTTTTTCTTTCCACTATTTATTTCAAGAGAAGTTACTTGGCCATCTGGACCGATGATGATTGATCCGTTTACAGCTACGGGCGCATTACTTAATAATGATAATGCTTCAGCGGGGTTTTCGTACTCAAAACTCCAAATATTTTCGAATTCGCTATGCTCCGCACTTTTTTTGCACGAACTAAATAAGAATAGAATTACAAATAAAATTTTATACATAATATTATTTATTAATATAAAAGACACTGAATTAACAGCGTCTTTTATATAATTAGCGTTAGTTTCTAAGAAGTTGATTTTCTATCCATTGCTTAGTCTGTTGCATTGGAAGTGCTAAATCACCTTTCTTATTGGCTCCTTGAGTATAGAGGCGTTTTACACGACGGATTTCTAAATGATTATATCCACCATCACCGCTGTCATCGTAGTAAAAATTGTTACTACTTTCGCTATACACATTATCATTTTTGTTCCATGTGGAATGATTTGGGGTGGTTACACCGTCATTTTTTAACGGAATCTTAGCCACATAATTGTAAGGCACGTTTCTAAACGGCTCACAATTATCATCGCCTCCATCAATAATCAAACGATCAATCATTGCAACATCAGCATACTTATAAAACACAGGTGTTGGGTGGCCATTGTCTTCACAGACAGTTGGATCATACTCTCTTCGGTATCCCGTTCTTTGTTCATATTTTTTAGCGTTTATCAAAGTGCCCCAAGTGCCATCAATGCCATCCATTGCACGTTCAGTACGTCCCCAGTTTCTGGAACGACGTTTGTGTCGTTCTTTCTTATCTTTACAGAAAAAAGGACATGTATAATGAGTTATTTGATGTTTTGTCCACCATGTATCTTTCTGTGTCTTGGCAAAATGCTTAGCATCTTTGAATGATTGATTAAACTCAGCTTCGTCATCAAAACTGAGCCCTAATAATCTTATCGGTTCAATGTCAACGACGGAAAGCTCACTGGTAACACGTGCAGGCACTGGATATTTTTCAGCTCCAAATACGTTTCTATAAAACTCAGGATTAGGTAAAGCGTTAATCTGATCAATGATTAAGCCTTGATCACCATCTCCTAAATCGGGCTTTAGAAGCTCTTTCAGGCCATAATCAAACGCAGCATCAAGAGGGTCAGGCAAATCTTGTCCGGTAATAGATGAAAGCTTATTTCCGATTAAACTTTGTGCTGAAATGAATGCAACGTCCATATAATCAACACCAACTTGTTTAAAGTCCTCTAATGGAACATAGACATTTCCACGACAGTATGCAGGATCAAAAAAGCAATAAATATCAAATCCACTGCCAAAAAGAGTACCCATAAAGCTACCAAAAAAACCATTCCCACGAAAGACATAACGTATTGCTGCAGATGAGGCAATGTCCTCTGTGAGCCCTGCTTGCATTTCGGTTTTAAAGTAATTCAGAGTAGGTGCAATATTGGTAAATCCGGACCTCGATTCTACTGAAACCGCAGATAACCCGACACCTTGATGAGGAGTACCAAAAGTGATGGCTGCGACATTTACATCTATCAAACCAAGTGTGAATTTATCCACAATTTCGTCAAGACCAAATGTCTCAGGTACTGAAGCAAATGTTCTTGCAAGATATCCTCCAAGAACAGAATGCCCCATAAATACAACATTCACTGTGGCTATATTTTTTCCACTTGCAATATCTTGAAGTTGGGATTTTAGGTCATTAGCCATTTTTGACTTTACCGTGTTATTGTTGCGAAGAGCGCTCATCCCTGCTTGTTTCATTTTGAAGGATTGATCATCCAAAATAATAATGTCATCAAAAATAGTTCCTTTCCATTCATCAGGAATTGCAGTTTGACGCCATCCTTGAGCACCTACAGTGGAAATAAGTACTCCAACACTATAAGTAATCGGTTGAGATTTTTCTAAGTTGGTAGGTGTTTTTGGTTCGCTATCACTTGCAGCCCATACCGGCTGAATGCTCATACATAATGCGCATACAATTACGCTTAAATATTTTATTGTTTTCATAATTCTATTCCCCAAAATTTGTTGCTATTGAAATGTTTTCCCTGTTTATGACGTGCTTTTGCACGGCTTGCCATTCTCCTTGATGAGGACCAAACACATAGGTCTCACTGTTTTGGAGTACAGAGATATTTCCGACCAGCTTATAGTTCATGTAGGATACAGATTCATATCTTCCGTCTTTAAACTGAGTAACAGACATTAAGATATCACCGGTTTCTAAATCCATCTTTTGCCGAATTCGACCAATATCAGGTCGTTCGTCAGCGCCAGGCTGTAATTCGAAATATACAGTAGAACCATCAAGCTGTTGAAACGAGATGCCGCTCTGTTTTAACGCATTCAGGTTTTTTGAAATTTTAGCTGAAGCACTAGTATCTTGTTTATTTTCAAACAAAGATCGCCAGTATTCATAGGCTTCCTCCGTTATAGCAAGTTCGCTCGGGTCTATATTCTCACTTAGCTGTGTTCCATCTGAATATTGATAAGTAATAAGTCCGTTACTAATTTGAGTACTTATTACTTGTTTGTCATCACTTCGATTTGGCATTTCATCCTTAACCTCACTGTAGAGATCGTCAGGGATGCCTTGCGAGCTTGTTCCTTCCAAATAATCAATTTGAAAGTGCATGTTCTTATCCTGATCGATGGCTACATATTCCTTAGTGTAGTCATAATCGATCAACATTTCGGTATCTTCCGAGGATGATTTAGCTTTAAAACCAGCTACTACATCTCCGGGCCAAAAAGGGGTAAAAACCATACTTTTTTGATCATAAGAAATTTGAAAGCTGATGTTTGGATTCAGTAGATCATCCGTGTTTTGTGAAAGATCTAAATCTGAGTTTACGCTGGAAGATTTAGAGCAATTGCTAATCACAAGTACCCCGCAGAGGAGCAGGCTTGCAACTAAGAGGCTCACTCTTCCTCTTTTTATTGTGTTACACTTGAATAAGATATTCATAGCATTTGTATATATTTATATGATCGTCGCCTTTGCGACGGTTTAAAAACAGGTAGGTCGGTTCTAGCTTTCCGGGCTTCCCGACTTACCTTTTACTTCTCCGATTCAGGAGACCGTTTAAACACTATTTCACAAAGGTTACTTTGCGAATTCGTGTTATCGCACCCCGACCATCGGGTCGGTTTACATCCATTTTAAGGATGTACATTCCACTTGCCGTTCCGGCAAAATCTAATTGTATCGTTTGGTTTCCCGCAGCATAATACCGCTCAGGAACACTCAGCACTTTTCTTCCCAAAATATCGTAGACCGTAACTCCGACTTGCCCATCTTCCAGTAGTAAAAAGGGGATGGTTGTTGCAGGGTTAAACGGGTTGGGGTAATTATTTCCAATCCTGAAATCTGCACTTTCGGGCACGCTCCATTGTTGCCGGCTTTCATATTGAACGCCTGATGTTCCCTGCAAAGAAGAAACAATGGTATAAGCCCCACCCACTTGAATAGGAAATCGGTAGCGAACTTCTCCAAAACTTGTTTGACTATAGTCAGGTGTTCCTTCAATGGCTACGCCAGAGGGGGTAAGTGCAACCGAACGGGAGTAGATAGAATCAATTTCTTCAGGAGTGTTGAACGCCAACATAAGCTCAGAATCTGTAAGCTGAATGTCAGGGGTAATTGATTCTTTTTCGATTTCATTGGTTATGGTGGTTGCCCGGATCATGGGGTTCCAACCGGAAAGATAAGCGCTACCTACCGAAACCTGTTCAAATCCGATCCAGCTGTCATCGCTATTTCCTTTAAGGGCGTGATTTCTCCCTGAATAATCCATCCCAACTGCAAGATAGTTTTCATCATCAGGGTCATTTTTGATTACAATGGCGATGCTGTCAGTTAAGGAAGAAAGCTGTTCGTAAAAAGGAGCTAGAGGAATGCGTTCAAATTTCAGGTTACCAAACGGGCGGGTAAATTCATGCGTGAAAGCAGGAGTGAGGGGCTCATCTGGAGCGTTATCTTTTACAGAGTATATCTGAACGGTTATATCTCGGGTGCTTTGTGCAGGCACTCCTGAACCGGACAATTCACTGCTGAAAATGGTTTTGATAGTTAGTTCGGATAGCCAGAACTCAGAATCCGCTGAAAACAATACCGCTATTTCAGCCTGGTGATCGCCAAGCTGCAAAAAAGAAGCATTGCCGGTAAAAGCATCAGGAATTCCATCATCATACGCTAATTCTGCTACCTGCCCTGATTTTTGTCCGGTAAACAATACCGATTGAATTTCAGAAGTAGTATCAGGCTCGGAAAATTGGGGTTCAGTATTGGAAAAAAGCATCCACAACGACCCGTGCGCTTCATCTTCGGCAAAGAAATGAGAACCACCAGCTTGGAGTGAACCTGACCGCCCGGAAGGATATTCCGCCCAAGCCGAGGCTGTTATATGCCGATTAGATAATAGCTCCAATTCTCTACTAAGGCTGCTGTATAAAAATGAGTGTGATAAAGGAGGGGAGGAAATATTGCTTGTTGACGGGAGTATAGAGTTAACTCTTGCTGTAGTTGGTCGAATGTTTTGGAGTGAAGGATGGGAAAATCCGAAACTTCCTTCATCAGCTCCAAGCAGTGTAAGTCCCCAATCCCTAAATAATTCTTCAAAAGTTCGGTTTGAGTGTTCTTTGACGAAATCAGAAACGGATTGGTATCCGATATCCGTACGATTCTGCACCAAATGTTTAATCTTGTCCGAGCCAATTTGTTCAAATAGGTAGGTAAAGAATAATGAGCCTCGCGCGTAATCGGGAATTGGGTCTGTGTAATCCCAGCTGAATAATGCACGGTTAGGTTGCTGGTAATAAGAAGCAGGACTTCTAGGAGAAAACCCGTTCAGCACTTCGGCATATTCAGAAAGCCCCTCATTGATAAAGGTATACTGACGCTCCGGTGTTTCATAATTGGCATGGATGATATGCTGAAACTCATGAGCAATAGTAGAAGCGGCTCTTTTGATGTTGGTCTCACCACGATAAAACAGCGTTGGATACAAATCGATATACAAAAGATCGCGCTGATTGGAGAATTCGTGTTCGATCAAATCCACAGGATCAAAGAAACCGGCCACAAAGCCACCCGTTTCTGAGAAATTATCTTCGATATCCAGAAGCAAAATATCTAAAATGCCGTCCCCATCAATATCGGGAATCGAACCAAAGTACTCGGTGTTCAGACTCATAATTCCTTTTGATGGATCTACAGAACCAGAATGAGATGCAGATTCCAAACGGTAAGAAAGGGAGTCAGCAATCTCAGTAATGTTGAGTGAGTCCGAATAAAAAGCTTTGTCATCTTCTCCAACCCACAGAGCAACCTTATCGGAAATATAGATGCATTCCGCACTTACGGTGTTCCATGTATTTAGGGTGAGAATATTTCTGACATAGAATGAGGTGGTATCACCGGTAGAAAAAGGGGTTCGTAATTTACGCTTTAGTTTGCGTTTTTGGTGCTCAATTTTACGCTTTATGTTCTTGTAATCATCAGTTTTTCTAAGAAGAAGGGAAATATCATTTTGATGAGTAGGTTTGGGTGTATCCGAAATTGCATGACCCGATACACCTTGTAAACTTTGCGCAAGAATTTCAGGCTGGTTTATAAAAATAACCGATATCAAAATTATCCCGGATATGCACCTTGCAATTGCCAATTCGTTACGACTTTATTTGCGCTCAAAACCCCAAAAAACAGAATTTTAAATCGTAAAAAGTAAATTATACTCTCATGAGAGAGTCGTTACTTTTTTGTTACATTAGAATTGAATTTATTTTAGATCTTAAATTTTAATCTGGTTCCGTAACCTTTTTTTCCGGCTTCCGTAATCGTGTACCTTATTTATTTTTCATATTCTCAAGTTTACACTATTATTGGAATGCATTTAACTCTCAATAACTTTTAAAACCCCACAAGAATGAAAAACTTTGGTATTTCTATACGGGAAGTTGATAACATTCGTGTACTTGATATAAGTGGCGAACTTGACGCCCATACTGCATCTCAGCTCGAAAACTCTCTCAAATCTCTCATCGACCAAAACGAAATTTGTATCATCGTAAACTGTAAAGGCCTGGATTACATCGCCAGTGCAGGCTTAGGTGTTTTTATGGCATACATTGAAGATGTAAGAGGAATGGGTGGCGACATTAAGCTCACAAATATGAATGAGCGAGTATACAATGTATTTGATCTTCTAGGATTCCCGACTCTGTATGATATTCATGATGACGAAAGCGAAGCGTTAACCGGATTCAACAACTAGTATATTTTGGCAACCTCTAACAACATACACTCTTTATCAGTTGAGGCTTCAACCTCTCAATTGGCAAAAGTACGTGATTTTGTTGCTGAACACGCCGAAAGACTAGGTTTGTCCGAAAAAGAAATAGGAAATATTCGTCTGGCTGTTGACGAAGCTTACACCAATATTATAAAGCACGCTTATAAAAACATTCCTGCAAAGCCCGTAGAAATAGAGCTGGGTTCAGATAATTCTCAACTATGGATCTCTATTAAAGATGAAGGTGAAAGTTTTGATGTGGAAGCATATAACGAACCCGATATAAGAGAAAGAATTAAAAATAAACAACGTGGCGGTATGGGAGTTTATCTGATCCGCAAGTTGATGGATAATGTTCAGTACAATCGTTCCGGACATATGAATGAAATCCGAATGATAAAACACTTATGATGCCGTGAGTTCTTCCGCAAATCTTGATGAACGGCACAGTCGGTTTGAACTTCGAACGCTTTTAGAAACAAGCCGATTATTAATTGAATCTCAGGACCCTGACTTTGTTTTAAACAATCTGCTGCTGATAACAATGGGAAAGTTATTAGTAACCAAAGGGATGATCCTGATCTTTAAACCCGGTGAAAATGTGTACTACGCCTCCAGGTCAAAAGGACGTGGCTGGCTGAAAGAAGACGATGAAACACCTATAGATTTTACAGATGAAGATCTGGAAACTTCTGTTTTACATGGCGAAAAATACGCTTCTGTTTTTGAACAGATCGGAATAGAAAAAGAAAGCATCCTTTTTAATCTCAAAACAACCAATCATCATATTGGGTTTTTATGTCTTGGACCAAAAGGGAACAAACAAGAGCTTACAGAACGAGAGATCGAGTTTATTGAGAGTCTTACCATTATCTCTTCTGTTGCTATCGCTAATTCGCGAATGTTTAAAGAAATGCGTCATATCAATCGGCGCCTGGACAGAAAGGTTCATGACTTGAATACGTTGCTGGAACTCAGCAAGGATTTTAATCTGATGGTGGATCGCGACGAAATTGCGCGGGTTTTCAAATTTGCGATGCTTGGACAAATGTTGATTCGGACGTTTTTCTTCGCTCTGGATGTGGATGATGAGAAGTCTATTGTTTCAATCAGCGGGATAAAAGAAGAACCATCCAAAGAAGATCTGGATAAGCTTTTTGAGCTGGATGACGTCACTCATATTTCCGAGAATTCTGATTGCGAATTTCTGAACGAAAATAATATCCGATTAGTGATCGGACTGAAATTTCAGAACGAAAAGATCGGTGTGGTTGGCGTTGGACTCCGAGGTAATAAACAGGAATACGGCCCCGAAGAAGTTAACTTCCTGCAATCGTTGGGAAATCTGGCACTGCTTACCATTCAAAAATCTCTGTTGCTTGACGAGCGTCTTCAAAAGCAACGAATGGAAGAAGAATTAAATCTGGCAAAGAATATTCAGATCGGATTATTGCCTGATCCGTTACCTGAAATTGATCGTTTTGATCTTGCTGCCATAAATATTTCTTCACGTCAGGTTGGTGGAGACTATTTCGATTTTATAGAAACCCCCGAGAAAAATCATTTAGTGGCCATAGCTGATGTAACAGGTAAAGGAGTTCCTGCTTCGTTATTAATGGCGAATCTGCAATCTATGTTACATGCCCTGGCTCCTATCGATGTAACCATGAGCGAAGCCACAGGAAGCATCAATGATATTATTTACAACAACACTCCGCCGGATAAATTCATCACGTTTTTCTGGGGGATCATTTCTGATAACGGAACAAAGTTCAAATATGTGAATGCCGGACACGACCCACCAATTTTATTCCGAAAGGGATCGGATGTGCCGGTTTTGCTGGAAGAAGGCGGCGTAATTCTTGGCGCAATGCCAACCATGATGCCTTACGAAAGTGCAGAAATTGACTTGAGACCCGGCGACCTGATCGTGTTCTTTACTGACGGGGTAACGGAAGCGATGAATCCTGAGCAAACCGAAGAATACGAAACAGAAAGATTGAAAGAATGTATCAGAAAGAACAGAGACAAAACGGCACAGGAAATTCAGGATGCAATTATTAAAGACATCAACGCATTTTCAAACAACATTCAGTACGATGATATTACTACGATTGTGCTGAAGGTGGATGAGTAGAAGTTTCTAAGCGTGATTAAGTTAAGTTATTCTAAATAACGCTTGAACTAGATGAGGTAAAAACAGTAACCTCAATTAATCGTCTTAAACCCCAAAACTCCCGGATAAGAGTCGTTTCTGCTTTGGGATAGGGCGAGAATGGCTTCGTAGGTATTTGATCGGTTGGTGATTTCATTTACGTAACGAACTGTTTCAATTCCGCGACAAAACCCGTAGCGGGCATGTTGGTAATACTTACGCTGCATAAGTCTGAGTAAGGCCTTAGAAACACTTTCCCAGTCGTTGGGGTCATCATTGTGATCAATTGCCAAACGACGTGCATCGGCAACATGACCGGGACCGGCGTTGTACGTAGCCAGCGCAAACTGCCATTGAGAAGTTGAATCCATATAAGAATAATGATCCATTTGTTCTTTCAGAATTCTGGCTCCTTCACGGATATTTATTTCAGGATCGTATAAAGACTCCAGTGGAATTTCAGAAAATCGTGGCAGAACCTGCATAATTCCAACAGCGCCGGCCCAGCTTTCAGAATTAGGATCAAATTTAGATTCCTGTGCAGCAATAGACGTTAACATCACCCAATCCAGATCAAATTCTGAAGCCACGGTTTGCAGTAAACTGTCGTAAGGAGAAATTCCTCCAAATCGCTGAACTTCAATATCCGGTGTGAAATAATCTGCTACAGGAGTACTGCCTTCAAAGTATTTTTTCCGGAGTACATTCAAAAAAGCGGATCTTTTAGGAACGCCTTCATTATTAAATCTAAAATGTTTGTATAAGTATTTATTGAATTTCGTTATCAGGTCAGGCGCATTTTTTCTTACCGCCCAGGCAATGGTATCATTTTCAGCGATCATAGGACCTTTAACAAGACCATCCATATATTTATTACTGGCCTGAAAAAAATTGTCATCAGCAACGGTGGCGCTATACGTACCGTTTGCAACCTGAAATAGCAGCGCTTCGGTGTCCATGTCATCGCTTACAACATTGATCGTAAGGTCAAACCCTTCGTCCTGAAGCTCTTTTAGTTTTACATAGTATGAACTGTTACGTCGAACGGTAACCGGAATGGAACTCATGTCAGTAATGCTTTCAGGTTCCTGTCCCAATTCCTCTGACAAGACAATGATCTGATCTACTAAATTATAAGGACGTGTAAAATCTACCACTTCTTTTCGTTCTTCTGTGATGGTATAACTGGCGGCGATCAGGTCTCCTTCTCCGGAATTTAAAAGATCATAAGGATTTTCATTTTCACCAATTATGATCACTTCCAAAGCCAGTTCATGTTCCTTAGCAAAGTTTTTAATCAACTCATATTCAAAGCCGGCCTGTATACCACGATGCAGGAAATAGGTGCTGGAGCTGTAGCTTGTAATTACCCGAAGGATACCTGTGTTTTTAATTTCTGCATAATCCCTTTCAACAGGTTCGGTGATGGTAGCCAAGGTGGACACCTCTTGTTTCGGTATCTCAGGAGTTTCAGTACAATTCATGCTCATCAAAGTGACTATGAGCATAACTAGAATCCATTTAGATCCGGAGCTCTCTCCAATACATAAAATATTTTTTGACATCATACTTTTCTACTCCTTGAAGGTGGTAGCGTTTTGTATCACTCTGATAAAAATACTACATAAAAAGCATTAATTTGTGGAAATTAGTTCAATCTAACACTCGTAAAAATAGATAAGTATTTATTTAATAAATTGTTAGGAGAATTAATAGGAGAGAGTTGAGTCACACTTTGTGCTGTAAAACGGTTCTTCCAACCTGCTTTCCGGCGAGTATTTTTTCAATTTCATCGTCCAGTTCATCCAGAGAAACTACAGTATAAGCTTCTTCAGGAAAATCACCGGCTGTCTTATTAAGCATTTCCCAGATTTTTAAGCGAAAGGGCATCTTAGTAATTCCGGAATCTATACCCAGAAGACTTACTCCGCGAAGGATGAAGGGATAAATATTGGTATTGAGTTCATGACCTAAAATATTTCCACAGCAGGCAATGGCGCCATCCTGCTCCATTTGTGGAATCAGGGCTTCCAGCATTTTTCCACCCACGGTATCAATAGCGGCAGAGTAAATTCCCGAATTAAGCAGTGCTTTTTTCTCAGGATAAAGGTCATCTCTGTGGATCACTTCTTCAGCTCCCAATAATTCCAAAAGAGGTTTTTGATCCATTTTTCCGGTCACCGCGATCACGGAGTATCCAAGTTTTGCGAGAAGATATACAGCCATGCTTCCAACACCTCCGGTAGCTCCTGTTACAACAACCGATCCTGATTCCGGCTTAATCAATTCCCGTTTTAATCGGGTAACTCCGTAAGCCGCTGTATACCCGGCTGTTCCAATGATCATGGATTGAAGTAGCGATAGATTTTCAGGAAGAGAAACAATCCAATCCGCCGGCACTTTGATGTATTCACCAAATCCACCTGAAGTATTCATCCCAAGATCGTAACCGGTGACGATCACTTTATCTCCTGCTTTGAACGATCCAGTTTTATCTTCTACTACCTCACCTGCCGCATCAATTCCCGGAATAAATGGATACGATTTGGTTACTCCTTTATTTCCGGATGCAGACAATCCATCTTTATAATTCAGTGATGAATAATGCACTTTTATCAAAACTTCGTTATCCGGCAAAACGGAAAAAGGAACTTGCCTTACTTCTGATGAAAAAGATCCATTACTATTCTCTTTTACCTGATATGCTTTGAATGTGTTGTTCATAGTTAAATAACTGATTGGTATAAATTAAAGAAAGTTCATCTCCCGGCGAATGCCCGAGATCCGGATTGTAATTCAAGTTAACTAACTTCATTAAAATTTAGATTCCTGCCTGCTCAGGAATGACTTTAAGTATTTAGAAACCACTTTACTATTTAAGCACCTTCTTCACCAGTTCCAATTTAAGATCATCATAGGGTGCATAACGGATTGGAACATCGGGCCAGAATGGTTTTTTCATAACACTTTTCTTATGTGAGAAGGAATCAAAACTGGATTTTCCGTGGTATGACCCAAACCCACTGGCACCCACTCCGCCAAAACTCAAATGATGATTTCCAAGTTGAGCAATAGTGTCGTTTATAGCTCCACCACCAAATGAAACAGCATTCAAAATACGATCTTCAAGCTTCTGATCGGAAGTAAATACATAGAGTGCGAGAGGTCGGGGACGAGCATTGATTATGGATATACAATCCTCAACTGAAGTATAATCCAAAACAGGAAGGATTGGTCCGAAGATCTCGTCCTGCATAATTTTGTCTTCAAGAGAGATATTGTTGAGTATGGTCGGAGCGATGTATCTTTTTTCTTTATCGGATTCTCCTCCGATTACAGTTTCACCGTCACTCAAAAGAGAAGCTAGTCGATCAAAATGTGCATCATTGATAATTCTTGGATAATCAGGACTCTCTTTCGGGTCATCACCATACAGCTGATTTATGGCAGTTTTAAGATGTGTCAAAAATTCCTTTTTTACTGATTTTTCCACCAAAAGATAATCAGGAGCAACACAAGTTTGTCCGGCATTTACAAATTTACCCCAGGCGATCCTTTTTGCAGAAATTTCCAAATTAGCAGTTTCATCAACTATACAAGGACTTTTCCCACCTAATTCTAAAGTAAGTGGTGTTAGCCGTTCGGCAGCATCCCGCATAATTATTTTGCCAACGCGTGTACTTCCCGTAAAAAAGATATAATCGAAATCCATTTTTACCAGCGTTGAAGACTCTTCCACACCACCGAGAATCACTTTCAAAAACTCAGGATCAAATGATTCAGATATCAATCGCTCTATTACTGATGAAGTATGAGGGGTAAGCTCAGATGGTTTTAAGATTGCGGTATTTCCGGCGGCAATTGCCCCAACCAAAGGCTGCATCGAAAGCAAAATGGGATAATTCCAGGGAGCAATGATCAGAGCTGATCCGTAAGGCTCGGTAATTATGAAATTCTTGGAAGGAAAGTTCACAAGAGGCGTTGATACCGATCTCTGTTTGGTCCAGGATTCAATGTTTTTCAATGCAAAATTGATATCGGTAATTACTAAACCGATTTCAGTCACGTAGGTTTCAAAAGCGGATTTCTGAAAATCTTTATGAACTTCCTCGATCAGCAATTGTTCATTTTCAATCAGGATTTCTTTCAACTTCTTAAGCTGTTCAATTCTATAAGAAATATCTTTCGTGGCTCCTGTTCGGAAGAATTCTTTTTGTTTATCCAGATGTATTTGCAGGTCAATCATCCTTTGCTCCTTTTCTTCCTTTGAATGTATTCATTGAGCTGTAAACTTTGAGGATCTTACCGGCTACAAAGTCATAAATTCTTGCAGGTAAAATCCCTCTCACAAATGGGCTGAGTTTGATCATTAAAGGTTCTCTGAGGATGATCTTTTCCTTTTCAACGGAATTAATAATTTTTGCTGAGATCTTTTCAGGATCAAGCAACGGGATTAACAGCGGAGCTTTCACTCCGTCAAACATTCCTGTGTTGATATAGCTTGGCATTACTGTCAGAACTTTTATGTTTTCATGATTCTGTTCCAGCTCTATTCTGAGAGAATCTGACCAGCCAACTGCAGCCCACTTGCTGGCAGCATAAACCGTCATTCCGGGATTGGGGGTCAGTCCTGCAGCGGAAGCTATATTGATAATTCGCCCAAATCCCTTTTTGATCATGGCGGGTAAGAAAGCTCTGGCAACGTACATCAATCCCAAAGAATTAACGGCTATAGTATTTTCGATGTCTTCATAGGAGTGATCTGCGAAAGATTTACCTACTATAATTCCTGCATTATTGAAAAGTATATCAATAGTGCCTTGTTCTTTTATAACCTCTTTGGAGACTTCAGATACTTGCTCTTTATTTCTTACATCAACAAGGTTTGTAGAAACTGAATATCCTTTTGAAGCCAACTCGTCTGCTGAGGAAGAAAGAGAAACAGAGTTTATATCCCACATCACCAGATGTTTTGCACCTCTTTCCAGAGCTATTCGCCCCATGATAAAGCCGATACCACTGGCTGCTCCTGTAATTAAAACTGTTTTGCCGCTAAATGATGTCATGAAATAAAAGTTTTAACGAAATTAGGCTATAAAGTATCTAATCAAATTCAAAAAAGTGCCGAAAAGTATTTATACTCGTTAGATAAAAGAATAACCAACGATCTCTAACAATGAAAAAGCTTTTTGTATTAATTTTACTTGCAGCAACCGGAATATCCTGTACAAACTCAAAAGTGGATAATGCCGCTCAATTAATAACTAAAGACGGTATGATGAATCATATCGAAACGCTTTCATCTGATGAATTTTTGGGAAGAAGTACCGGTACAGAAGGAGAAGAGAAGACGGTAAACTATTTGGTAGAGCAATTCAAAGCCATGGGAGCAACTTCAGGTGTTGATGACGGAAGTTATGTTCAGCGCTTCCCATTATTAGGACAAAAAACGATGAGCCATTCCATGGAAGTTCGAAGACCTTTGAGAAGAAGTACTATTAATACCTTTACTTATTTTGAAGATTTTGTGGCGTGGCCTTCAAATCAAAGTGAAAAAGTTGACATTAAAGATGCTGAACTGGTGTATGTTGGGTATGGAATTCAGGCGCCCGAAGAAAATTGGGATGACTTCAAAGGCGTGGATGTAAAAGGCAAGATCATCATTATTAAGAATAATGACCCTGAATATGACGAAGATCTTTTTGGGGGGAAGACGAGATTGTATTATGGTCGGTATACTTATAAGTACGAGAAAGCTAAAGAAATGGGTGCTCTGGGAGCGATCATAATTCATACTACACCAACAGCAGGTTATGGCTGGGGAGTAGTTTCAAATGGATGGAGCAGAGAACGCTTTTATGTTAAGAGCGATGAAAATGCAGATAAAGGAAATACAGAAATGAATGGCTGGGTAACTTATGAAGCCGGCAAAACTCTGTTCAACCAAGCGGGACTTGACATAGATGAGATGCTTGAAGCGGCGGATTCTCCGGATTTTGAACCTGTTGAATTAAAAAATACAGGACTTTCAGTAAGCATAGAAGCTGAATACAGAGATATCAATTCCAGAAATGTAATTGCGAAAGTTGAAGGAAATGATCCGGAGCTAAAGGACGAATATTTGGTTTTAACCGCACATTATGATCATTTAGGAATAACAAAACCTATTGATGGTGACTCGGTCAATAATGGTGCAGAAGATAATGCTGCTGGAGTTAGTGCAGTATTGGAATCAATGAAAGCATATAAAACCATTCAACCGGAATTAAAAAGAAGTGTACTAGCCGTAGTTGTTGGAGCTGAGGAAGTTGGATTGCTGGGTTCGCAGTATTGGGCAGAGAATCCAACCGTACATCCCGGAAAAGTAACCGGAAACATTAATCTGGATGGGATGAATGTATACGGAGAGACTAATGACCTGGTAATCATCGGTTACGGAAGAAATACCTTAGCAGATAAAGTTGTGGAAGTGGCAGAGGAACAAGGCAGAACTGTAAAGCCGGATGCCAATCCTGAACAAGGAATTTTCTATCGATCAGATCATTTCAACATGGCAAAAGTTGGGATACCTGCGATTTTTCCGAACCCGGGAAATGAATTTGTAAACAAACCTGAAGGATTTGCCGAAACAGTAGACAGTGTTTCAGCTGCTAATTATCATTCTGTGAACGACGAAATAAACGAGTATTGGGATATAGCTGGAGCTGTAAAAGACACCCGTTTATTTTTTGAGGTTGGTTTCAGAGCTTTGAATGATGATAAGCTACAAGCTTGGAAACAAGGCGATGAATTTGAAGCTACAAGGCTTAAAATGTTGGAGGAACTCAAGTAGCTTTAAATGAAATTGAATGAATCACATAGAAAAGAGATACCCAAATCCAGTTGGGTCTGGGATATTCAGTCTAAAGAATTGAGTTTAGGGCTTACTTTTTTAAAACTGTTCGGGGAAGATGGGGATCTGGTTCCTGAAAATTTTAAGGGAGAGGTTCTTAAAGCTTTTTGTAATGTAGAAATAAGCGAGAGTGTTCCGTTTTATAGGAAAACCCATCATGCTATCAATGGGTCAGAGTATTTTGTGGAATGGGTTGGGGAGGCTATTGAAAGGAATGGCGAAGGTGGTATCAGCAAGATGGCGGGTTATGCTGAGTTAGCTTCCTCTCCTGATGATTTTACACTTTCTTTGAATGAAGAAGCACTCTTTTTTACCCGATTGATGGATAATATTCGCGAAAGCGTTTATTTCAAAGATTTGGAAAGTCGGTTTATAAAAATTAATAAAGCCTGTGCAGAAAAATTTGGGTTGGATGATCCATCAGATATAATTGGTAAAACTGATTTTGATTTTTTTGAAGATGAACATGCAAGACCTGCATTTAATGATGAGCAGGAGATCATTAAAACTGAAAAGCCGATTTTTAATAAAATTGAAATGGAAGTTTATGCAGATGATGCATCTCAAGTAACATGGGCATCAACAAGTAAAATGCCTTTGTACGATGAGAATGGTGTTCTAATAGGTACTTACGGTATTACAAGAGATATAACTGAAGAGCAGATCGCCAAAAAGAAACTGAAAGAAAGCGATGAAATGTTTCAGCGACTTTCGAAACACGTTCCCGGTTTCTTCTATCAATATAAATTTAACGAAGACGGAACTTCTTGCTTTCCGTTTGCCAGTAAAGGAATTAAAGATATTTACGAACTGGATCCTGCTGATGTAAAAGAAAATGTTGAGGGTATACGATCCAGAATACATCCTGAAGACAAAAAAAAGTTCACAGATTCTTTGAAGAAGGCTGTTGAATCAAAAAGTGAATGGAATTGTGATTACAGAGTTCAACTTCCTCAAAAAGGAACAAGATGGCTGAGGGGAAATGCAACTCTGGAGATTGAAAAGGACAACAGTATTCTCGGTTATGGATATATCAAAGATATCACAAAGGAGAAAGAGGCCGAAGAAAAGTTAAAAGACAGAGATAAGTTATTTACAAAACTATCTGAACAGGCTCCCGGATTTTTGTACTTACATAGAGTTGATGCAAAAGAGAAAGTTAGTTTCCCATTTGTAAGTGAAGGAATTCGAGAAGTACTCGAGCTTGAGCCGGAAGACCTGAGATCAAGCATAAAGCCATTGCTGAGATTAGTTCAAAAAGAAGATATTGCCAGAGTAATGAAATCCATAACCTGGTCTGTGAAAACCCAACAGGAATGGAGTTGTGAGTTCAGGGTTGTATTACCAAGAAAAGGGCTGCGATGGGTAAGGGGTCGTGCAAATCCTGAATTACAGCCAGATGGTTCTGTTTTATCATCTGGATTCTTATCTAATATTACTATAGAGAAATCCATATCTGAACTGAATGACAGATTGAGAAAACAGTTTGAGTCTGTTTTGGATAACGTCCCGAATCTGATTTTTGTTAAGGACCTTGATGGAAAATACCTGATGGCTAATAAAGCTACACGAGAATTTTTTGGGCTAACAGAAGAAGAGATTATTGGTAAAAAAGATAAAGACCTTGGGGTTCCGGAGCAGTTAGCTAAAGGGTATCACGCTGCAGATGTAAAGGTCGTTAAAACCGGAGAAACACTTTTTATTCCCGAAATAAAATCTACGGATGCTTCCGGAAACGAAGTGTATCATCAAACTATAAAGGTTCCTTTTCAGCAAGAGGGATCAGATGAACCGGCTGTATTAGCAGTTGTAACGGATATTTCTCAGCGAAAACAGAAAGAGATGCAGCTTAATGAAACGCTGGATATTGTAGGCGAGCAAAACAAAAGGTTATTGAATTTTGCTCATATCGTTTCTCATAATCTTAGAAATCATGCAGGAAATATTTCTATGCTTTTGTCCCTGTTTGATATTGAGGAATCGGAAGAAGAAAAAGAAGAATTGATGGGTTACCTGAAGACTGCTTCAGAAAGACTGAACGTGTCTATAGAAGATCTAAATGAAATTATTGATCAACAGTATAAAACAGAAAAAGATCTGAAAGAATTGAAACCTGCTGAAATGATCAAAAAGGTAAAAGAGATTCTGATATCGGATATTCTGTCTTATAACATACAGTTTGAAGAAAACATCGATGATGATTTAACCATAGAGTATAATCCTGCGTATCTTGAAAGCATTACTTTGAATCTGATTTCAAATGCAATTAAGTACAGAGATCCTGATAAAAAGGCTAAAGTGAGTATAGACCTTTACGAAAAAAATGGACATCCATTCCTGGAAGTTTCGGATAATGGATTGGGTATAGATCTGGAAAAACACGGGGACAAATTATTTGGGATGTATAAAACATTTCATGGAAATGAAAACTCGAAAGGAATTGGGTTATTTATAACAAAGAATCAGATTGAGTCATTGGGAGGCTCAATCGATGTGGAAAGCACACCCGGAAAGGGAACAACATTTAAAATTAGATTAACATGAGCAAGACAAAAAGCGTTTGTATAATTGACGACGATAAAGTGTATACATTCGGGGTTAAAAAGATCATTAAAAGTCACCTACCCGAAAATGATGTAACAACTTTTGAAAATGGAAAAAAAGCATTAGATGGCATACAGGAAATGATGGAATCAGGTGCGGGTCTACCAGATCTTATTTTGCTGGATATTGATATGCCTGAAATGAACGGGTGGGATTTTTTAAAAGAATTTGATGTGATCAGATCGAAGGCTGAAAAAGAAGTCGAGATCTTTGTAATCAGCTCCAGAGTGGACACCAATACTGAAGATCTCTATAAAATTGAATGGGATGAAAAAGTTTCAGACTTTATTAAGAAGCCTGTTCAAGTAGCTGCTTTAAAAAAGATTTTATCCTAACTAAAAATTGGAAAACCAGAATAATGAAAAAGTATAAAGCCGGGTTAATTATAGCTTCAGTGTGTGTTTTTCTGTCATGTAATAACAATACAGAAACCTCAAATAATGCAGGATATGTAACTTTACTTGGTAACGATACATTAGCTGTTGAAAAATTCGAAAAAACAGATAATTCAGTTTCAGCAAAAGTTGTACTCCGAAGCCCAAGAACATCTCTTAAGTCGTACGAACTAAGTCTAACAGATAATGGCGGAATTGAAGAAATGACCATTACAGGTTTTGATCTGGAAAGTGGTTTTGATTCTGAAGGTGTGTTGGAAAGGTCATACAAAAGAAACGGAGATTCGCTTGAAGTGTCTGTTCTAACTAACGACGGTTCCTACAGGATCATAAAATCAGGTTATGAAGAAGGAATACTTCCTTTTATAGATATGGTTCATTGGCCTTTTGAGATAGCTTTCAATAATGCAATGGAAACGACTGCTGACAGTATTGATCAAAGATTGCTTACAGGAAGCAGGGCTTCTACTTTTATAGTTGCAAAAATAGATTCTGACTCGATGACTATTCGACACCCTTCACGCGGAGTAATGGGTGTAAATGTAGATAAGAATGGTAACATTATAGAACTGGATGCTTCTCAAACGACCAGAAAGCTCACCGTAAAACGAAAAAATGATATCGAAATAAACAGTATTGCAAAGAGGTTTGCAGCATCTGATAAACAGGGCAATCCTTTCGGGTCATTGTCCGGCGCTATTGAAGAAGAATTCACAATTGGAAACACCGTTGTTAATGTTTCTTATGGGTCTCCACAAAGAAGAGGAAGAGATTTATTTGGAGGTATTGTTCCGTTCGGTGAAAGATGGAGAACCGGAGCCAACAGAGCAACCCATTTTAAAACATCATCTGATCTGAAAATCGGATCGCTAGACATTCCTGCGGGCGAATACACTCTGTTTACCATTCCTGAAAAAGAAGGCGGAGTTCTTATCATCAACAAACAAACAGGACAAAATGGGCAAACCTACGATCAGGAACGAGATCTAGGCAGGGTTCCAATGACCGTTTCCAAAAAAGAAGACAGCACCGAAGGCTTTACTATCCTTGTGGAAGAAGAAGGAAGTGGTGGCGTGTTAAAATTAGTGTGGGGAAATACAGTATACTCAGTAAAATTTGATATCATCAATTAGGAAATATTCCGATTCACATAATATTATTAAGTGACTTTAGATCTTTTTGAACCCATATCAATCACTCAAAAGGAAAGAGTGAATTCTGCAATGGTGGAATTACCCCCTCATGAGCCGGGAGTATATACCATGTATGGAAAAAAGGATGAAGTGCTTTATGTGGGTAAGGCAAAGGATCTGTTCAAGAGAATTACGTCTTATCGATATTCGAGATCTAAGAAAGTACAAAGTATGATCGCCCAGATTGATCGAATTGGGTTTGAAATCTGTAAAACTGAAATGGATGCAATTCTCTTAGAAAATTTACTTATTCGCTCACTACGCCCCCCTTTTAATCAAGCCAACAAAAAGCCGGAAACGTATTATTACATATCAACAAAACGGCGAGGAAATAAAAGAGAATTCAGACTTTCCATGAGAGTTTTAGATGCGTACACAAAAGTGTATGGCTGTTTTAAAGGCCATGCCAGAGTAAGAAAAGGATTGGGAGCTCTTTTAAGGTTGTTGTACTTACAGCAACAAATGATTGACAGTGCACACTATCTGCCTTCTCAATTACTGGGCAGGTTAGCTCCAATGCGGTTTAATTGTGAAATAGATAAAGCTTCAAAAAAGTTAGTACACGATTTTTTTCTGGGGAAATCGAAAGTATTGATCGATGATTTTGAAGAATTAATTTCAAAGAGAACTTTTAAAGATAAATTCACTAAAAAATATTTCACTAATGAGCTTGAGCAACTGAGTATTTTTTATGCTTTAGGTCCGGAGAGAAACAGACTTATGAAAGAACAGCTGAAATTGGATTCTCATCTTATAAAGCAGGAAGAGCTTGATGATTTTCAAGTCTATACCAACTAGAACAGAGACTGTTCCCGAATTGACAGCACAAAAAAAGTGCTCAGATTTAATCCTGAGCACTTAAAATCCAGTTCAAAAAGTAACTTATTGTACGGTTCCTGTCACTTCAGTTTTTCCTGAAATTTCAGTAACTATTTCCATCTCTTGTGGAGAGGTCATGTTTAATACTCCTGAAATAAGTTGTTCCATGCCTCCTTCTAAAATAAGTCCGGTTTTTCTGTCAATTTTTATCGTTCCGGATTGTACGCCTGATAAGTCGGGGGTCATAGTAGCACCGTTTGTAACAAGCTCTCCTCCTTCAGTAAAAATATCTGAAGAAACATTCAAAGTCACTGTTTCATCATCATAAGCCGCAACTTCGTATGTAGTTTGGATGTTCATTGTAAAAGGGGCAGAAACAGATTGATCCTCTGTCCACAGATCACCTTTATTTAACTCTTTATCCGGAAAAATGATCAGCGTTCTTTTAAGCTGATCCTTCATGCTCTGTATGTTATATTGAGAAGACATTTGAGATTTAAAAAGGGATAACTGAGCTTCCTCGGTAATACCCATGTTTGCAGCCATGGAATCTAGCATTGCTTCAAACCCTGTAATGTTTGAAACCTCTCCTGTTTTACTCAAGGTGAATTGAAGTTCTCTATCCAAAACTGAAGCGACTGCTTTAGCGGCGCCGGTTGGTTCGGTAGTAGCAGTTTCAGAGTCATAACTCAATCCTGTCATCGGTTGATTTATCATAATGCTTTTATACACCATTTTAACACTGTATTTACCGTCTTCAAAGTCAGTAAAAGTAAGTTCAATTCCGTACCCTTGATCACTTTCAACATCTTGTGATTGCCCCATATAGGCTTGAGAGATATCCTGTTCAAGAACCACTTTTGTTGAGTAGGTAGTGCCCGAACTGAGGTTGTAATTAAGTGTAACCTGTGCGCTTGCCAAGCCGGCAACCAAAGTCAGCATCATAGTTAGTGATAGAAGTTTTTTCATGACAAAAGTGATTTTATTAAAGGAGTAATTACTATTACAAGGGTACGAAAAAGTTAAATCAAATACTTAGCTTTGGGTTTTGAGGGCATACTCCTTAAATCCCTTACAAAAACTGTTTCCTGAATTGGTATAAGGCTTTGATTCAGTTTGCTTTGTCAGATCATCTGGCTTGCAAACCTGTTCAAAGGTTGAAAAGTTTAGTGAAACATTCTGCCTACAGCCGGACTGAAACATTTTCAAACTCAATTTATAGTCTTTTGAAAGCTTTGCGAAAGACCGTTCTTTTTCGAGATGCTCTTCAGATTTTGGATCTCCAAAATCCAAATAAGTAAGCCTGAGTTCCAGTTCATCTAGTTGTTTCTTTTTTGCATCGAGATTTGCAGCACTTTGTTTGCAAGCAAGCGCCTCCTGAGGAGAGAGAGGTTTTGGGGATGCACTTTTTTCAGCCATGGCGTTGTTAACTTGTTCCATTACATTTTTATGCTGTCGGGCATTTGCGTCATCCATATACCGGATGATCTCAAGGATCATAAAATCCTGATCTAAAGTCAGAAACCGAATCCAGTAGTAGTTTTTCCCTTTTATAGCAATCCAATGGCTGTTATCAGCTTGAGGAGCAGATTCAAATAATTCATAATCGTTTTCGAACCGTTGTACAATTTCATCTTTTATGGAAATAGCATCATTTTTGTCTGCTATTTTCAATCCTAAACCACCTGATCTTTCCTTATAATATTGACTTTGAAGGTCTCTCTCGACTATATCACGGATGGAAATTCTGAACCCATTCGGAAAACGATGGTTTGTTTCAGAAGGGATGATCTCGTACTCATAATTTTTTTCGGAGGTATCCAATGTTTTCTCAACACGGAGGTTGGAGCTGATATCAATATCATCAGCAAGATCTTTATCTGTCATCAAATCAAAAAATAAGCTGGTTAGATCCTCAAGTTCCCGGCTGGTATATAATGGCTGATCTTTCAATAAAGAATCCGGCGAGACTTCTGTTTTATCAGTTGGGGGATTGTAAACCTGAGACTGCATAAACGGAAGAGAGTTTTCTACAAAGCTCAATCTTATAAGCGCAGCAAATACGAAAAGTAAGGAATAGCGTAAAATCAGGTATGCATGTTTTCGCTTGATCATAAACCCTACTATCAGCGTGATGGTACTGATAACAAATACAGATACAATTCCCCAGAACAAAAATGATTGGTTTAATATGGGGTTTCCCCATGAGGTATTTGCAACAGGTACGATCAGAAAGAAACCGAGGAGAATAAAAACGATACCGGTTAGAAATTGAACTGTATCAAAAGTAGATTTTTTGGGTTCAATTTGGGTTTCTTCCCAAACGCCGTTAATTTTTTCTACGGTAGTTCCGCAAAGGCTGCAACGTGCAATATTCTGAGTAGAGGGTGCTTGTCTGATTCTACCACATCCGGGACAGATATAATTCTCTTTTTCCATAGTAAACTTTTGATGTTTGTAACTGAAAACAGCTCAAAAGTTCCGAAAATGAACAGAGAAACTACTTTAATTCCAGAATAATAGTTGATTTAGCATCAACCGAAAAGTCATCTGAAAGATCAATAGTTCTGTTGTTCATCACATTTTGTCCGGATTTAAATTTGTCCAGAATTTCAGCGAATCTTACCCGCTCCAGCGTTCTGTTTTCCTCACTGTTATTCATAACAACCATAACAGTTTGATCTTTATGAACTCTGAAATAGACATACACATTATCCTGAGGTATAAAGTGTACAAGTTTACCTTCGTGGATAGCAGGAGAAGAGTTTCTCCAGTGAATTAATTTCTTAGTGTATTCATGAATTTCATTTTCTTTTTGTGTTCTGCCTTCTTTTGTAAATACAGAACGAGAGTCGTTTGGAAAACCACCCGGCATAGTTTGTCTCCAAACTTCATCATCTCCACCTCGGTTTTCATGCCCCATCATGAGTTCGGTCCCGTAATAGATCTGCGGAGTTCCGCGTGTAGTCATAAGCCAGGCAAGTGCCATTTTAAATTCGGCTTCTCTTTTTCCGATGTGCTCAAAAAATCGACTCATATCATGATTATCAAGAAAGGTCACATTCATCATCGGATCTGAATACAAAAAATCTTGAGAGAGCACATAATACAATTGGCTAAGACCTTCTGTCCAGCCAAAGTCTTCATTGAATGCTTTACGTACAGCAAAGGCGAATTGGAAATCAGTTAAACTTGGTAATTCAGAATCGTATCCATCATCAACTCCGTCTTTATCTTCCTGCCAATAAGCTTCACCTGCAACTGTATTTACCCAAGCCTCTCCTACGATATTAAATGTGGGATAAGCTTCCAGAACTTCCTTTGACCATCGAGCCATATAATGTTTATCCGGATAAACATAGGTGTCCATTCTGATGCCATCAACGCCGGTATACTCGATCCACCAAAGTGTATTTTGGATCAAGTAATCTGTTAACAGTTCATTATCCTGATTCAGATCAGGCATTTCAGGAACAAACCAGCCATCAACTAATTTCCGTGAATCAAATTCAGATGCGTATGGATCGGAAGCGACGGAACCTCTGAAATTTGTTTGGCCTAGCTTTTCAAAATCATGAACCCAATCTTTGGTTGGCAGGTCTTTCATCCACCAGTGCTGATCTCCAATATGATTGTGAATCATATCCATGATGACTTTCATCCCGTTCTCATGAACAGTTTCTATCATGGCTTTATATTCTTCATTGCTTCCAAATCTCCGGTCCACTTTATACAGATCAGTAGCGGCATATCCGTGATAAGCACCATACTTGGTTGTCATGTCATTTTCGAAAAGCGGAGTAAACCAAACTGCTGAAACTCCCAGATCTTTGATATAATCAAGATTATCAACCACGCCCTGTATATCTCCTCCTTGCCGGCGTTGAGGATTGGAGCGATCCGCAGATTCCAGCATTCCCTCAATGGTATCATTGTCAGGATTTCCATTTGCAAAACGATCGGGCATCATTAAATAGATCACATCTCTTGAATCAAATCCCTGATATCGTCCTTCTGCAGGTTCTCTTTCCAAAAGTTCATAAGGAACTGTAATGGATCCATCTCCATTTTTAAGAATAATTTCTAATTTTCCGGCTTCAGCTTTTTCGGAAATATCTAAATAGATGAACAGATAGTTTGGAGAGTCAACAGCTATCTGACGTTTGATCTCAACTCCGGCATAGTTAACGGTTGCTCTGTATGAGCCGAGATTTTCACCATACAACTGAATTTGCAGCTCAGTAACCGGCATATTTGCCCACCAGAAAGGAGGATCGATCACTTTTACTTCCTGAGCTTTTAAATTAGGAATAAGGAATAGAAGAATTAGGAAAAAGGTGTATAGTTTGTTCATGCTAAAAAGAGAATTTTAAACCTGCGCCGGACGAAGTTATTGTAAATGTAAGTTGATTCTGGATCGTGCTATTCAGAGTTGCTAAACCTTTGTTGTATTTATTAACGCCTTTTCTCGCGTTTTTCACGGCTGAATTATAGATAGGGATCGAAATTACTGCTATACCTGCTCCTACATAAAATAAATTCCAATTAGGTTCTCCGCCACCAATAGCCGTCCCCACCGGCCACCCGATAAAAAAGCCTCCAATAGCACCAACTATGGTTGATGTGGTTGCCTGGTTTTTGCTCATACGAAGATAAGTAGCAGCTTGCTCGTTTTGATCAACAAGACTTAAAGTTTCGTCGAAGTTCAAATTGTTTCCATTATGCTCGAACTTAATACCGGAAAAGAAACTGGTTTTTACGGTAAGCGATTCATTTGCTTGTCCAAAAATAAGTCCGGAGGAAAAAAGAACAAGAAAAGAGGCGAGGTAAGTTTTTTTGATCATGTGGTGTTCGTCTAAAATATTTTGAATGTGGTTTATAATAATAAACCCAAAAGAGAGATTCTTATGAAAGTACTTACATTTTTATTATAACCTATAAATGGCGTCAAACTCCACTAATTTCTTCTCCACAATTTTTACAGGTCATATTATTAGATTTTAAAACCTCACTAAGTTTCCAAGTGGTAATTCTTTTCCGGAAGTACTCTTAAGCCCAAGTGTATTGCTTTCAAAATTATCAGGGAAGCCGGTAATTGTTGAAAGTAATCTTTTAAGTTCAGGAAGCGGTAGTTGAGGTGAATAGGTATTCATTATGAAGAACCTGTTTTTTTCATCGAGCAGTTTAATTACGTTTTCAAGTAATCCGGGAAGATCTCGATTCAACTTCCATCGGCCTCCTTTGGGTCCAAGTCCAAAAATCGGTGGATCCATAATGATTCCGTGATACTTGTTTCCACGACGGATCTCTTTTTCTACAAACGTTGGGGCATCTTCAACGATCCATCGAATAGAGTCTATATTGTTCAATTCTGCATTTTCTCTTGCCCAGTTTACAACGCTTTTAACGGAATCAATGTGGGTTACTTCCGCCCCCGAAAAGTCCGCAGCTAAGCTTGCTCCACCTGTATAGGCAAAGAGATTTAGGAATTTTGGAGTTATTCCGTTTGCAGTCAGCTCTTTACATTTCTTGTTTATGAATTCCCAGTTTTCTGCTTGTTCCGGAAAGATGCCGGGGTGTTTAAAAGAACCTTGGCTGAGTTTAAATATGATCTCAGAATCCCCAAACGGATAAGAAATATTCCAATCGTTGAGATTTTTATCCCAACTACCTTTCTGATTTTTATTCTCGGAAAAAACCGCATCTGCTTTATTCCATTCAGAATCAGATAATGATTTTTTCCATGTGGCAGATGGTTCAGGGCGGTCAAGTATTACAGTGCCAAATCGTTCCAATTTTCGACCATTACCATGATCTATCAGCTCGTAATCTTTCCAGTTTAAAGGATAATTCATGAATGAAGATACGCTGGTTGGTGCGGAGTTCTAAGGATAATATAGTGCAAATGGATAGTTATTCTGCAAAACCAATTCTGCCTAAGACAAGAGCTTCTACAAGCTTTTTCAGCATGAAATCACTGTTGGCTTTCTGATCCAATAATGCAAATTGTTCTTCATTGAGGGTGCCATCATCGAATAATGATTGATAATGGTCGGCTAATTCAGTTCTCCTTTTAAAGGCTTCTCTTTCACTTCCTTCTCCTCTACTTGCAGCCTCCGATAACTTTTGTACTTCCATCTGTCTACGAATGTATTTAACATAATAAGTTAAGTGATTTTTAAAAGCGTCATCATCCATGCCCTCTATAAAATTCCCCGGAGCGTTTATCTTTGCATTAAAATCTTCGAGCAAAATTTCATCTTGAAGCTTTAGCGTTTCCTCGTTATTCATTTCTCTAATACTAAGAACACGGGACCAAGTTAGGTTTAAACCGGATTGATTTAATAGTTTCTTACAATGGTTAATATGAGCTTCATATAGTTTTATCTGTAATCTCTCATGCTTATAAAGAACATCATTGAGTTTAGTTTCAAGATCCCCCAATTCATCTTCTGGCGTTACTCGTGCTTGTTCGTACATTTTATTATACAGTTGGGACAGAGAATCTGATTTCAAAAACATAGGGGCTATTTCAGGTACATCCATAACTTCATATTCAAGACACATAGCTTCCGATTTGAAATAATCTTTCATTTCTTCTTTGGATACCTCTTGAGCCCATATGGAAAAAGGCAGGATTGATAGGAAGATAAGTAAGGTCGTTTTTGCTGGTATTTTTTTCATAATTAAATATTGAAATAGTATTTCTTAAACTAAAAAAGATTTGACCCCAAGTGATTCTAAATAATGTTTTCGGGGTTAGCTATGTTGTTGAATTTGTTTTCTTTTTTAATTTAATACTCTAATAAATATAAATTTTCCCATTAAAAAACCACCCAAACAGGTATTTATAGGGATTTCAAAAATAATTACAATATTATATACATGAATAAAATCATTATAATAAATTGTTTTTAAGAATAGTTCTTGGGTGTTTAATTACAGCAAGATTTGAAAATTAAAATAGATCAATGAAAAAATTACTTAGCGTATTAGGATTGGCTGTAACATTATCCTGTAAGTTCCCTAAGAGCTTGTGCAGCTCCAGCATTTAATTCCCAGTCATAGTCTGAGATATCATTTATTTGTGTTCCGATAATATCTCTGATCTTTGGAAAAGTTTTTCCGAGGCCTCTGTACATATCCAGAATAAAAGGGTCCTTTGAGTTTAACCCAAAAGCCGTTGACCAAACCAAAAAATCTTCGCAATCCTCATATTCTTCAACAGCATAAATGATCAGCTGAAGCATAAGCGCCTGATTTCCTTTTTCAACATCTTCATATTCATCATCTAACGGAATAATGGCAGAAAAATCCTGACTACTAAACTCAATTTCCCGGAAATAGATACTATCCAATTTAGGATTCGTTGGCAAAGCAGTCAGTTTGATCTTTTTGTCTTCTATAATCGAATATAACGCTGCGATCTGTGGATATCTTTGTCTGGCTTCATCTAGTTTCATTCACTTGAATTCAGGAAAATATCCGCAATTCGGAAATGAAGATTGTCGAAGCTAGCGCCTGAACGATTAATGGTATAAGCAATGATCATCCGATGTTCTTTATTCATTAAAAACATAGTGCTTCCTCCAACGGAACCTCCTGAATGCCCAACCCAATAATTTCCTGCATGTTGCAAGGTGCTATATCCTATTCCATAATTAGTAGACTTACCATCTGATGTCATTTGAGGAGTGATTAAGAGTTTTTGAGTCTTTTCATTCAGAAATTCATAATCAAAATGTGCTTCTCCAAATTTGATCAGGTCTTCTGTTGTCCCTATAAATCCACCACCTGCCCATTTATAACTATTATCTACATAAGGAGCTTCAACATTTGTTCCGTTTCTCCAGATATAAAATTTAGTGCGATGCTCAATATCTTCATCAGCCCAGTCGGGCACCGTATTATTCATGTCTAATGGCAAAAAGACTTCCGATTTCATGTATTCCAGAAAAGGTTTTTGAGCTGCATTTTCAACAACAGCACTAATTAAATTCCATCCGTAGCTTGAATATTGATACTTGGTTCCCGGTTTAAAAAGTAATGGGTCGTCTTTAAAAAAGACTAGACCTTCCATAACCGTCTCGTACTTTTTGGTGCTCATAAATTCATCCCCGCGGTAATGCCTTATTCCTGCAATATGCCCTGAAACCTGCTTGATCGTAATTGGGTATTGTTTTCGCGGAAATTCCGGTACCCATTTTTGAATTTCGTCATCAGGTTTGAGTACATCATCCTGAATTAATAAACCCAATCCGGCAGCAGTAAGAGTTTTAGATACGCTTCCGATTCTGAATAAAGTTCTGGATGGATCTACCGGAATATTATTTTCAATGTCGGCAAATCCATATCCTTTCGACCATATCATTGAATCATCTTTATACACTGAGATGCTCATTCCGGGTAATTTGTGCTCAGAAAAGAATTCAGATACAAGCGAATCAGCTTTTTGAATATGTGCAGAATGATCCTGAGTAAAAGCAGAAGCACTTATGAACAAAAAACCGATCAGCAGAAGATACTTTTTCATATTGATACCTTACATTTAGTTATACCCGTAATGTAATATTTTCCTTATGATTATTCGAAGTCTTTTGGCTTGTTTGTTTATTTCGTCTATTACTTTGCTAGCTGGTTGCGGAGGAACTAAGTGTTTAATTGAAGACTGTAAATCTACAGATATGTCTTCACAAGTTATTGAGATCGAACTAGGTGAGAAGAAAGAGATCCTAAATTATAAAAGAGGAATGGTATGGGGTGGTTATGCTCCCGGGCTCTTCTCTGAAGACACCAATATTGTGTCAATTGAATATGATGAGACAAGAAAAGGACACAAAGCATTTATTGTCGCAAAGAGCTCAGGAACGACCAAAGTGCATTTCGTGAATCGACTTGGAGCAGGAGCAGTTGGACAGGATAGTACTGAAAGAGCTTATTGGCTAGATAACCAAGAGGGCTCAAAGTTTTATTTTACAGTAACTGTAGAATAAATGAACCCTGAATGATGGACTTTAAGAACTAATTGTCCCAAAAAGAATCTTCAGAATTGAGATCTATTGGCTCATATCTCCAGATACTATCCACTAAAAAGTCTCGAATCACAAATTCATTAGCATCTACATGGTCAACACGAGCGATATATTGGAATCTGTATTTTTTAGAAGTGTCTGATTTTAACGCAGTCATGATTACAGGGTTTAATCCATAAAACAGATTGCCAAAAGACTCCGCTTCAGAATAATGATTGTATGGGTTAAGCGGATCATCAACAACTAAAGAGTCCGGTAGGATCCTGTCTATCTCTCTGAATGTTTGCTCGATAGCATCAGTAGACATATTTGCTTCACCGGGCATCAAGTAATAATCGCTCTCGTCAAGTGAGCAATATCCAAAAATAACTGCTCCAATCAGAATTACGAAGGCACCTAAACAACCACTTCCGCAGCCTTCTTTTTTAGAAGTTTGGTTAATATCTGAGGTATCGTTTTCCATAGACCAATCTAAATAAAATACTTAAATAAAAACCACCGCTTTCGGTAGTGATTTGTGTAAAAGTCAAAATTACATTATGCTCAATCATAGAATAATCCATATACGTCTAAAATAAATCCCATGAAAAAATTAATAATTATTGGCTTATTAACATTTGGTTTATCAACGTTTAGCAAAGCTCAGATAACAGCTGTAAATATAGGATATCAGGAGAGCGATGTTTTCAGTAGTGTAACTGTTGGCGGATTGTTTGATCATGCTGATGTAACACTTTTTCTTGGTTCACCTGATCTGGGTGACGATTCCAATTTTATAGTGGGAGGAAGATTTGGATACATGTTCCACCTGTACAACGATTTCAGTACAGCTTTTTACGTTGGTCCCCATGTAGGAGCATATTTTTTAGAAAGAACAAATTTTGATAATTCCGGTTTTGACGAATCAGAGTGGGAAAGTAGTTTAAATTACGGGCTGACTGCAGGTGTTTATTTCACCCCTATTAATCTAGCTGTAAGTTACGGAGTAGATGATCTTTTTGAGACAGAATATGTAGAGTTTAAGGTTGGGTTTAATTTCATGGAGATCATGGGAATGTGAACTTTATGATTAATTCATATAATCGATCACCAAATTAGCCATTGCTCTTACTCCAAGTTTTAGCCCGCTTTCATCAATGTAAAAATCAGGTGTGTGATGACCTGAGGCTTCGCGATCAGGAGCTTTTCCTCCAACAAAGAAATATAAACCCGGAATTTCATTTTGGAAGAAAGAGAAGTCTTCAGCACCGGTAATGGCATTGATCAGTTTTACATTTTCCTTTCCGGCAGTTTCTTCCAAACTTGGCAGCATTCGTGCAGTGAGTTCGGGATCGTTATAAGTGATCGGGTAGCCTTTGTTGATAGTCAACTCAGCAACTGCGCCATTACTTTCGGCGGTATTTTGAACGACTGTCTCCAATCTTTTAAAGATCAGTTGCCTCATTTCTTCATCTAAAGCTCTGATGGTCCCCTGCATAGTCACTTCTTCAGGGATAATGTTATTTCTTACTCCTCCATTAATTACACCAACCGTAACTACAGCTGCTTGTCGGGTTAACGGCATGCTTCTGCTCACAATAGTTTGAATATTGTTGATGATCTGTGCTGAAGTAACGATGGGATCAATTCCAGCCCAAGGAGCAGAGCCGTGAGCTTGCTTTCCGGTTACTTTTATATCGAAACTGTTAACACTTGCCATAATTCCTTTTGGTCGGTATTCAATTTCACCAACCGGTGTGTCATCAGAAATGTGCAGTCCGAAAATAGCGTCTACATCAGGATTTTTTAGAACGCCTTCTTTAACCATTAACTCAGCACCACCTTCTTCTCCTTTTGGAGCGCCTTCTTCAGCCGGTTGGAAAATAAACTTTACTGTGCCTTTCAGATCGTCTTTCATTTCGGTTAAGATCTGAGCAACTCCCATGAGGATGGCAATGTGGGTGTCGTGTCCACAAGCGTGCATTACTCCAACTTCATTTCCCTGATACTCTCCCATTACCGTTGATTTAAAAGGAACATCTGTACGTTCGATCACAGGAAGCGCATCAATATCGGCTCGGAGGGCAACAACAGGACCTGGTTTTCCTCCTTTTAATATGCCGACCACTCCTGTATGGGCAATTTCGGTTTGAACTTCCAATCCAAGGCTCTCCAAATGTTCCGCAATTTTCTTAGCGGTATTGAATTCCCGGTTGGATAATTCCGGATTTTCATGAAAATATCTGCGCCATTCGATCACTTGTTCTTCAAGTTCATCGGCACGTTGATCTATCATCTCCTTCAGATTAGATGATTGTGCGGTAAGAGATAAGGTGATCAGAGAAAGAGTAAGAAGCGAAAGAAGTTGTTTCATGGTTTTCAGAGAGATTATATTAGATAAAAATGTAGATGAAAAGAGGATGGCAATCAATGTATTCTTATTAGTGAATTTTTATCACGTAATGAGCACTAAAAACTCTGCCAGCTTCTAGAGCTAAAATTCCTTCTTTATCAACAAGCTGTTGATTATGGTCAATGCTATCAGCTATGCCTAACCAAGGTTCAATACATACAAAATCGGCACCGGGTTTTGCCCAGATTCCTAAATACGGAAAGTCAGAAAAATCCATGGTTAGAAATTTTTCGTTTTCTTTGTGAACCAAAGAAACAGAATCAGATTTAAGATTCTTGAAAATAAGAGCATCCCGATCAAACAAATGCTTATGGAGAGGAAGTCGTTTGGCGCTGTTTAGAATCAGTTCGGTTTCATCACTAACCAGTCCTTTTTGCATATCCAACAAGTGAGTTTCTGCATATTCGGGTTGCTCAAATTCTAAATGATAATCATCATAATCAGCTCCTTCATGAGCCGGACAACGGAAAGCCGGATGTGCGCCCAGAGAGAATAATAATTCAGAATCGCCCACATTAATAACCTGGTGTGTAACCGTTATTCTGTTTTCAGAAACGGAAAACCGGATCCTGAATTGAAAATCGAAAGGGTACATTTCTTTTGTGGAGTCATCGCTGTTAAGAACAAAAGTGATGGAATTGTTGAGCTGTTCCTCAGCAATCATATTTGAGTTTCCACGCACGATTCCGTGCTTCGATATTTTGTATGATTTTCCTTCAAAAGTATAAAAACCATCTTTTAACCCACCAATAATCGGAAACAATACCGGAGCGTGACTTCCCCAAACTTTAGGATCTGCTTGCCAGATATACTCTTTGCCCGTTTCTTTTGAAATAATAGAACAAAGTTCTGCTCCTGTTTTCTGGATGGAAACTTTAAGAGATGAAGATTCGATAGTGTAAGTCATGACGAATAATAAAAAACCCCAACAGTCATACCAACTGTCGTGGCTAATTTATCTTCCTCTTTTTTTACGACGCCTTTTTTTCCAGGGAGCATCTACCTGCCAGTCGCCCGCCATGATGCAACCAAATGGCATGATCTCATCCACAACTTTTCCAAGTCCAAATGTTTTCATTTGTCGTTGAACGGATTCTGCATTTTTATAAGCGCTAGGAAGTTCAGATATATCAATATGTCCGGAAAAGAATCGTACATCTAATCCTTTTGTTTCTTCCAGAAATATTTCCTGCATTCCTTTCCCAACTTTGCTTTTAATATGCTGAGTTCGGCTGACATTTCTGCCTGCGCCATGTGGAGCAAATCCAAGGTTGTTATCAGAAGTTTCCCCTTTCACTATCAGTACAGGTTCACTCATGTTTAACGGAACGAGTCTTAAACCTTCATGAGAATCAGGAACGAATTTATCTGAAAGTGGAGTAGCTCCTTTTGCGTGATAAAAGAGGTCTTCATCTTTGAATACAAAGTTATGTTCATTCCAAAAACGGAGTGTTGGTTCCGTATTCAGGGATTCTGTAGTAGCCTGATGCAAAACAGTATGGTTCAACTTGGTCCACTCTCTCACAATCTGAAGAGCTTCCCAATATGATTTTCCTTCTTCTTCCGAATATGGAATCCATGCGTTACCCTTTAAAGTGTCTGGAGAAAGTTCCTTTCTGAAATTTTCAGCAACCTTCATTCCTTTTCTGTAAAGGTTAGCACCAAAACCTCGGCTTCCATGATGAGTAACCATGATCGTTTCTCCGGTTGCTTTCGACACACCGATATACAAAAAGTGATTTCCATCGCCCTGTGTTCCAAGGTGGGTTTTAGCCAATTGAAGAGATCTTTTATTATTCAGGAAATAGTTTTCCATGATTTGCTCTTCCAATTCAACCGGAAAATCAAATAGATCGTCTCTTCCACCACCACCGAAATGAGTAATGCTATGAGCGGCATCTAAAACTGATCTTGGATCAACTTTTCCGAAAGAAGTCATCATTACAGAACAACAAACATCAGCTGAATGCATAGCAGGGTGAATTGCATTTTTTGTAACGGCAACTCCGCCCACAGGAATTTGTCCGATTCCTCCCGTAGGGCAGGCATCCGGCATAACAGCTCCATCAACGATCGTGGGAGTTTTCATCAGCTCGTCCATGGTTTCAAAAACTCGTTCCACATTCGATTCTTCAAGCTCAGATTCTGCTTCGATATTTTTTTTGTAGGAAACCGGCTTTTCAAAAGGTTCTATTGGAGGTGGTGGACAAACCGAGTCTAAATACTCAACAAGTGCATCTCCTTCCAGTTTGTTTTCATTGGCATGAGGAATGGCATCTTTAAGCCATTTTCCGGGCCTGTATCCTAATTCGATAATTGTTTTTCCTGTAATCATAATATTTTAATGTAATGAAGGGAGAGCCGTATTGCTCTCCCTTTTGTTGCTGTTTTAATGATGGATATCCAATCACTAATTCCATAATAAAACAAGACTGCGCAATCTTTTTGCGTAGTTGAAAATATTTTCTACTTTCTTTAAAAAAATTGGAATGCCTGCAAATAGAAATGCTTTAATTCGCTATAAAACCATCGACAAATGTTTGAGAAATAGGCAACGACTCTGGACACTTGACAATCTTATCCATGAATGTTCAGAAGCGCTTTATGAATATGAAGGCATTGATAAAGGAGTAAGTAGGCGAACTATACAAAGTGATATTCAGATCATGAGGTCGGATAAACTTGGCTACAACGCTCCTATAGAAGTGAAGGATAGAAAATACTACACCTATACAGATGCAGAGTATTCTATCACCAATATCCCACTAACTGATCAGGATATGGGAACTTTGAACGATGTTGTCGAAGTCTTGAAGCAATTCAAGGGTTTTTCACATTTTGATGACATGGACGATATGATCAAACGTCTTGAAGATAAAGTCTATACTACCAAAACAAACTCCCGTTCAATCATAGACTTTGAAAAGAACGAAGGTTTAAAGGGCTTACACTTTTTGGATGACTTGTATCAGGCGGTACATAAAGAGCAGGTGCTTTTAATTACTTACCAATCTTTCAGAGCTAGGCAGCCCGGTGAATTTGAGTTTCATCCGCAGTTTTTGAAAGAATACAATAACCGTTGGTTTGTAATCGGCATTAAGAAAGAAGGATCTCATCCAATTAATCTTGCTTTAGATCGGATTATAGAAATTAAAAAGGCAGAAAAATCAGAATATATTCAAACAGACCTGAATGCAAAAGAGTATTACAAAAATGTAGTTGGGGTCACGGTCAGCCCAAATATGAAACCGAGAACAGTAAGACTTTTTGTTGGATACAATCATGCTCCTTACGTTTTAACTAAACCAATACATCCCTCACAGCAGTTGGTAGACAAAGTAAAAGGCGGGATAATTATTACACTGGAAGTTCAGCTTAACTTCGAATTGGAAAGTAAAATTCTGGGATTTGGAGACTCTGTTAAAGTATTAACACCACAGGCTTTGGTAACCAGAATAGATAAGAAGCTGAGAGTGGCTGTTGCGCATTATGATAATCCGGACTTTCCAGAAAAGAGGTGATAAAACAAATCCTGAACTTTATTAATACTTGAAATTGAAACCAAAAACCGAGAAAAGAGCTATACTAAAGAGAGGATTTCCTGTGCTTCAAATATGTGTTTACCCTGTTTAGAATTCACTCCCTCTATCATCGCTTTTGCAACGGTTTCAGCTTTTATAGGGTGATATTTTTTAAGCCCCGGCATTTTGCAAACCACTTTTGCAACTGCTATTCCGATGCGTTCTCCCAATCGGAATTCATCCCGTTTTCCATCCAGAAAAGAAGGTCTTAGAATTAATGTGTTATCAAAAGACAGTTCTTGGACTGCTTCATCCAATTCTCCTTTAATGCGAGGGTAAAAGGATCCGGAATCAGGGTTAGCTCCCAAAGAAGAAACCAAAGCATAGCTGGAGACTCCATTTTCAGAAGCGATTTTCGCGAAATTATATTGATAGATGTAATCAATCTTATACTGAGCGTTTTTACTCCCGGCTTTTTTGAGGGTTGTTCCCAATGCTGAAAATAAATGGTCACCGGTAACAAGTGGCTTCCATGATTCTTGATCATCAAAATCAATGATATGTTCAGTCAATTTTGAGTGAGAAATCCCTGTACTACGACGGTGTAATACTTTTACGGACACATATCTCTCATCCGATAATAAAAGCTGAAGGATATGTGCCCCAACGAGTCCCGTAGCACCAATTAGAATAGCTTTTTTGCCCATTATTTTACTTTTTGTAATGGATTTATAATTTCAATTAGTAACAAATTAATAACAAATGGCTCTTATTATTGTAAGCCCAAGGCTATAATAATTGATTATCTTTAATGATTGACCATAAATGACGATAATTACAACGGAGAGACATTTTTATATTAAGTTTTCTTTATAAAAATTAGATATTGTATATAAAACATCTAATAAGAACCAGGCTTCGTATAATGTTATCCACAATCTAATATAGTTATGAACGATTATTCTGATGTACTATACTTAACAGCTGCAATGGTTATTTACTCTTTTTTAACCATTAATACTTCAAGAAGTTTTTTAAGCACTTCAGAAACAGTGATCCGTTCTGATGTTGAATACAGAACTATAATAAGAGCACAGGATGTAATTGAACAGGTTAAGCTGGTTCAAAGAGCAGATGAAAACATGCTCAATCCCAACCATATTGACTATATGTTTGCCGGTTATCCAGTCACAGATCGTGAGACTTATGGTTACAATGATGAGTATACCGATACTTTCATAATTGATGCCAGTTCAGAATATATTGATGAAGGTGATCCTCTTGTAAGAAGATACAAGATAACGGTAAATGTTATTAATGAAGAAGTAGATCCGAGCACGGAGGTAGACTTAATTTTTATTAAGTCTTTTGAGCGATGAATTTAGGATTAGCTACTACATATATCATCGGGGGCTTAATGTTGCTATCAATTTTAGCGTACAATTACTCTTTGTTTAATTCTACAGTTGAAACAACTTCAAGTGTTATTACACAAAGTAAGCTTGATAACATCGTATCTATACTTCAAAACGACTTGAACAGGATTGGATATGATCGTGGGAATTCAGATGCCTTTGTAATGGCAGAAGACAGCGCGTTTATTTTTAGAGGAAATATTTTTGACAACGATGGTTCAGATGATTTTGATTTAGTTGAATGGGCTGTTACTTCAGAATTAGATACAACTACTACAAACCCTAATGATATAGTTCTAATACGCACGTGGAATCAAACACCAAGTATCCCGGCAAATGAAATCGAATTCCGGTATTCAGTTCGTGACTTTGAAGTCAACTATTATGATATAGATGGTAATGTGTCCGCACAACTGGATGACATAGTACAGGTGGAAGTTGAAGTATTGGTAGAATCAAATGAACCTTACCTGACTAAAAAAGATGGAACGGAATTGTATTACAGATCCTATTGGAAGCGTAGAATTGTAGCAAATAATTTAATTTATTAGGAGGAACTATGGGACGATCAATGCTTTTACTGGTAAGTGGTTTGGTAGTACTATCAGGAATAATACAGTTTTCAAATAGTCAGCGTGCAAGCTTGCTCCCCGAACGGTCTGCAGAAGTTATAAGTGAAGTTCAGGCAAGAAATTCTACAAACAGTCTTATTCAAACAGCGATTGAAAAAATAAGAAGTGATAACACATGGGAAGGCACACTTTACGGAGGGGATTTGCTTCCCGGCAGCGCTACTTTAAAAACTTATGATATTGAAAATATCGAAGAGCTTGATGCAGTTGATTCTCTGTACTCAGTAGGAGAAGGTGGCTGGGATACATTCAAAGTTCTTTTATTTAGCGAAGCTACCTATGGCGACAGTAAAGTAATTACAGAAGTATTAATGAGACGGGATTCGTTTTCTAAATATTCCTACTTCTCAGATAAAGAAAAAACCAGCTCGGGTAGTAATATATATTTTTATTCATCAGATGAAATTAGTGGACCAATACATACAAACGGAACGTTCAAGATGTCAGGTTCTCCTACATTCTATGGGCATGTATCCAGTCCGAATTTATGGAGAGGAAGAGATGGAACTGTAGAGGGAGATGCTACCCCGGATTTTCAAGGAACCACAGATTTTAATGCACAAACCAGAGAGTTACCATCCGGAGCAAAAGTAGCCGCTTTAAAAAGTGCCGCTACAAGCGATGGGCTCACTTTCAATAGATTATCATATATGATTATGAAACCTGATGGAAGTATTGATGTGAGTGAATATGATAGCCGCTCATGGAATTGGACGGCCTTTGTCAATTATCCCAAAGAAACACATAATGGAATACTTTCATCTAGCGAAAAAATTTATTTGGAAGGCACTGTTTCAGGACAAATAACCATACATTCGGAAGATGAAGTAGAGATCTATGATGATATAAAATATAATGTAGACCCGAGAGTAGATGATACATCCACAGATTTGTTAGGAGTAGTGAGTGAAGGAGATATCATAATAGATCAAAATGCTCATTCAAGAACCGGATCAAAGGATATAAAACTTCATGGTTCATACATGGCTCTGGGAAGTTCTTTTAAAGTTGAAAATCATGTTGCAGGATCTCACAGAGGTAACATTGACTTGCTTGGAGGAATTATTCAGGAAACAAGAGGCCCGGTTGGTACTTTTGGTGCATACGGAGTGACCGGTTTCACAAAGAAATATGAATATGATGAAAGATTAGGAAACTCAATCCCTCCTCATTTTCCTAGAGAAAGTGTTTTTACTGTAGTTTCCTGGAAGGAGAGGGTGGTTTCCAATACTAGTGGATATTGAAATGAAAATGAACAAAGACTTTAAAAAAACAAATACTAATAAAATAAAAGTACTATGAAAAAAGTAATACTTATGATGGCGTTCACTATAAGTTTAACAGCTTTTAGCCAGGCGCAAACATCTGTAACATTCAATGTAGATATGAAATACGCTCTGGATAACGGATTGTTTAATACAGTTACTAATAAAATTTATCTTAAAGGCGATATCTCCCCTCTTGGAGAAAATAAGGCTCAGTATTTAGAATTAACAGATACCGCGCCTATAGATAGTGTGTATTCAGTAGCAGTAATATTTCCTGCAATCTATACCAACGATTTGCTTAAATATAATTTTGTAATCGAACGTGTTCTTTCAACTGAGCATGAAGAAAGAACCAGAGAACTAACATTAAGCGGACAACCTGAAGTTCTGCCGGAAATTAAGTTCAATTCTTTTGACTGGTAAGTATACTTCTTGACATTTTTTAAGAAAAGCACTTCTAATTATTTGGGAGTGCTTTTTTTATATGAGTAAGAAATGGGTTGCAACTTTATTCCAGTGATTTTAAAACCCTTTTGATGATTCCGTCCATTGCTGAGTTTTTGACCCATCTAGCAACAATAACCAAATTATTTTCCTGATCTACGTACACCATATTTACTCCCGACCCCAGATGAAAGAACGCGGACTCCGGTACGCTGGGTAAACGTTTTTTATCGCTATTTGAAACTCAATTCATAACCCATAATCGGATTGAGTTTCTGTAGGAGTTTGAGCCATTTTGTTCAATTGTTGAGCATATTGAACAGCAAAATCTATGAGTGCAGATTTTAATCCTGGTTCACCAAGAGTTTCTTTCCAGACGACCCATTTTCCGGAAAAGTTATGTTGAGCGGACGCTATATTTACAAATAATACAATTATAAGAAGAGAGCTAGATCCAATTATTTGAAGTCGAACTACTAGTCCAGATCTATTTCCATCCCCTCAAAAGCTGCATTAAATCCTAAGCTTTCTACTTCTTTTCGTTCAGGGGAATCCAGTATCAAAGGGTTGGTGTGATTGAAATGGATGAAATGAACTTTTGCTTTCTCCGAAGCGGGAAGATTTTTAAATAACTGAATACTTTCTTCCAGAAATGGATGTGGAATTTCACTCATATCTCTACCTGGTAACTCATCAGAATCATAAAAAGTAGCATCCAGAAAAGCATAATCCACTTTCGAAATTTCTTCAACAATGGACCTGTCCCAAATATCCCATTTATTGATATCAGGAATAAAAAGTACGGATTTGTTTTCTGTTTCAATCCTGTAACCAACGGTTTCGGAGTATTCATCCCGATGTGGGACAAGAAACGGAGTCACCTTTATGTTTTCAGAAAGCTGAACGAGAGAACCAGCAGACATCTGCTGAAGTGCTATATTCCCAAAATCTACCAATTGTTTCCACGGCCCATTCGTTTGTAAGTAGCTTTTCATTCGGGGCATTGTATAGACAGGAATTCTTGAAGCTCCCATTACTTCATGCCCTAAATGCATTAGTCCGGTATAATGGCCAATATGAGCATGAGTAAGAAATATTCCGGAAGGATTCGCAGTTGTTCCGGCAGATTTCTGAACAGCATGTAACTGATCTTTAAAGTCCGGAGTGGCTTCAAATAACCAGTACTTGCCTGATGTATGGTCAATTAGTCCGAGCGAAGTAGCATGACGTCTTTCTTCTTTTCCTTCCCAGTAAAGTTGGCAATTCTCTTTTTCACAACCAGCTTGAGGAAAACCGGCGTCCTGAGCAATCCCCAGTACCACTAATTCAATTCCAGAAGAATGATTAGCAACCGGTTTGTTGTTTGGAGAGTTGTTACCGCATGAAATCAGAAATAAAAAGAAAAGAGGAATCAGGTTTTTCATTCTGAAAGGAATGGAAATCAAAGCAATAAAAAAAGCCCCATAGTTTATATATATGGGGCTTTGGTAGAAAGAATAACTTTATCCTTGTTGGGTTCCATAAAATCTTTCTTTTACGATATGGTCGCCTTCCCATTTCTGAGTTGCTACCTGTTCGATCAGCATTCTGTTACCGTCTTTAAAGGTGACGTCCATAACGCATTCAACAGCTGTAGTTGCATTTTCTTCGTTCGAGGTTATAGACTTGATCTCGAGGCCATGGAAATCTTCCACGCTTGAAAAGAATTCTATTTCACGTTCCCTGTTTTGTTCTTTTCCGGAAACAACTTCACCATCTTCAAGTACCATGTCGCAATCTGTATGGTAATATTGATCAAAAGCATCCATCGCTTTCCCTTGCCCAAGTTGAGTGTAAATATCGTTTATCTTCTCTAAATAGCTCATTGCTTAAATATATTAGTTTAATATTAAATAGTTCTGTATTGATGTAACTAGAGAAAAGGGAGCTTCGTTCAATTTTTCAAAGATTTTTATGCAGTGAAGAATAGAATTGTGAATCAGTTGAATTTTTTTCTTTGTAAAGCTTTTTTCCAAAGGATATTAGAGCCACTACAATTACTGCTAAAATAATTTCAAAGAAAAGATATCCAATATGCTCTCCTCGTTGATAAGCAGTTATGCTTGGGTCAAATAAATTTATAAATCGAATGATGCTTTCAGGAATTTGAAAACTCAATGGAAGAGCAAGCAATACTCCGGTTACTATCAATACTATCCCGGAAACCTTTCTCAACTTCTTTCCAGCATCCGTTCTAAAGAAAGTAAAGCATTCTTAGTTACTTCTTCCGATACTTTGATCTGATTAACAACTTCACCTTGTTCCAACTTTTCCAGGCTCCAAAGTAGATGAGGAAGGTCAATTCTGTTCATGGTTAAACAAGGGCACATAAACGGGTTTAAGGAAACAATGGTTTTATCCGGGTGTTCATCTTTAAGACGGTTTACCAAATTCATTTCGGTTCCAATAGCCCATTTTGAGCCGGGATTAGCGGCTTTCAAAGTTTCGATGATAAAATTGGTTGAGCCTGCAAGATCGGATGCCTGTACAACATCGTATGTACATTCGGGATGAACCAGGATCTTCATTTCCGGTTCTTGCTTTCGAAGATTTTCAACATGACGGATATTGAACTTTTCATGAACAGAGCAATGGCCTTTCCATAAGATGACTTTCACATCTTCAAAGTTGCCTTCGTACTCAAATGAATTTGTCAGAGGGGCATAAACAGCCATTTCTTCAAGCTTTACTCCAAGTTTAACGGCTGTATTTCTACCTAGGTGTTGGTCAGGTAAAAACAAAATTCGATCTTTTTGGGTGAAAGCCCATTCCAGCATTTTATCCGCATTTCCGGAAGTAACACAAGCGCCACCGTTCTTTCCCACAAAACCTTTTATAGCCGCAGTGGAGTTCACATAAGTCAATGGAAGAATAGTATCACCCCAGATCTCCTGCATCTTTTTCCATCCTCGCTCAGTCTGATCAATGTCAGCCATATCGGCCATAGAACAACCCGCTCTCAGATCCGGAAGAATTACTTTTTGATCAGGGCGTGTAAGCATATCAGCAGTTTCTGCCATAAAATGAACACCGCAAAATGCAATGTATTCGGCTTTGTCCATTGAGGCACAGATCTGAGCTAATTTCAGAGAGTCTCCGCGTGCATCAGCAAATTGAATTACTTCATCTTTTTGGTAATGATGTCCCGGGATAAATAATCGCTCGCCGAACTTATTTTTTATCTCTTTAACACGGCTCTCCATTTCCTCAACAGAAAGTTCTGAGTAGCGTTTTGGAAGAGATACTTCCGATTCAACTTCTAAAATGTCTAGTACATCCATATTGTAAATATTGCCACTAAATCACTAAAGCACAAAACAATTGTCTCTTTCCGTGTATTAGTGTTTCTGTGGTTAAATCAATTATTCAAATTAAAACTTATATCCAACGCTTTTACCGAATGCGTGAGCCAGCCTAATGAAATTACATCAGCTCCGCAGCCTTTAAAACTGCTAATCGAATTGGGCGTAATTCCACCTGAAACTTCTATTAAAATTTCATCAGGAATAAGCTTAACCAACTCTTTAACCTCTTCCGGAGTTCTATTATCAAGCATAATTACGTCTGCCTTAGCTTCGACTGCTTCTAACACTTGCTCTTTAGATTCCGTTTCTACTTCGATCTTTACCATATGACCAATGTTAGAACGAACCAACTCAACAGCTTTTGTAATACTTCCCGCTGCTTTTATGTGATTGTCTTTGATCATAACTCCGTCATCCAATCTGAAGCGGTGATTTTTACCGTCCCCACAGGTTACTGCATATTTTTGAAGCGCTCGAAGTCCGGGTAAGGTCTTTCTGGTATCAACAATTTCGATAGTAGGATCATCCAATAATCGTATAACTTCAGCAGTAGATGTAGCAATTCCTGATAAATGCTGCATCAAATTAAGAATTACTCTCTCAGCTGAAAGTAAAACCTGAGTAGGTCCTTCCACTTCAGCAATTCTCTCTTTTACGCCAACAGAATCCCCATCTTTTTTCAGAAGATATATGCTTACATTCTCTCCCAAAAAATTATAAGCTAATTGTAAAACATTAAGTCCTGATAAAACGCCTTCCGCTTTTGAAACAAATGTGCCTTTAGAGTAATGATCAGTATCAAAAATGGATTTGGAAGTAAGATCTCCCATACCAATATCTTCGCGAAGAGCGCTTTCAATAATTTCTTTAAGATGAATAGAGATCATGGCTGTAAAGCCCTAAATTTTTGGGTATTTTAATAAGACAACAAAGATACAGCATTTCTTGAAAAAGAACGATTTATGATTTATCTGGATCACGCAGCAACAACCCCGATTCACGATACTGCTCTTGAGGTATTAGTGAATGTTTCTAAACACTACTACGGTAACCCAAGTAGCCTTCACGACATTGGTGCGGAAGCTAAACAATTACTGGATGCCGGTAGACGAACGATCGCTAATATTATTCAGGCAGAAGCTGAAGAGATCATATTTACCAGCGGAGGATCAGAGTCAAATCAACTTGCGATTAAGTCGCTACTTAGTGCATCAGATGCTTCCCGAAATCATATTATAACTTCTGAAGTTGAGCATTCTTCGGTCAGAAATCTATTAGATGAATTAGAACGATCAGGCTACAAAGTTTCAAAAGTAGGAGTAGATTCTTCCGGGATGATTTCTATTGATGAATTGAGCAAGCTGATAACCGATGAGACTGCACTGATATCTATTCAACACGCGAATTCTGAAACGGGCGTAATTCAGGACCTGGTAGCTATTGGAAAACTTGCAAAGCAACATGATGTCTATTTTCATTCTGATTGTGTTCAAACTTTCTGCAAATTAGGGATAGAGGCTTCGTGGTTAGATGCGCTCTCTGTTTCTTCTCATAAAGTGTATGGGCCGAAAGGTGTGGGAGCTTTTTATTTAAAAAAAACCATCGACTCAAAACCTGAAATACCCGGAACATCTCAGGAAAAGGGGTTGAAAGCCGGTACTCAAAATGTTGCGGGAGTAGCTGCCTTTGCCACCGCTGCTAAGCTGAATTATACAGAAAGAACGGATGAGCATATCAGATTAACGATGCTGAGGTCTAAATTCGTAGAGAAGTTAAAGGTTTCAGGAATTGAGTTTACTGATGAAGGTTCTCCGAAAAACAAGCTGCCGAATATTCTTGGGATAAGGTTTAAAGGAATGGAGGGACAATTTTTAATGCTGGAATGTTCGCAGGCAGGTTTGGCTATTTCAACTGGGAGTGCTTGTCAGGTTGGTTCGGATAAGCCAAACAGAACAATGAAAGCTATGGGGAGATCAGATGAAGATGCCAGAGAATTTGTAAGATTCTCATTTGGAAAGCAAAATACCGAAGATCAAATTGACGTGATAATTGAGAAAATTGATACTATCTTAAAACGTCATTTTGCTAAAGCGAAATTTTAATTAAGATGTTTCGTTAAAAAGCTGAAAATCCGAAAAAAATCATCAACATGAAGAAAGTATTATTTTTTACCCTGATGCTGGGTTTAGCAACCATAAACTTTGCGAATGCTCAGGACAGAGAGATGCCGGAGTTGCCTGTACTCAAAATCACAAAATTCAGCGACTATCAATGTCCTGCTTGTAAATATTATGGGCAGATGCTGGACCAGGCAAAAGAAGACTTTGGCGAACGAATAGAAGTTATCTATAAGAATTATCCACTGAGAATGCATCAGCATGCTAACCTGGCTGCAAGAGCGGCAGAAGCGGCCCGAGAACAAGGTAAGTTTATTGAAATGCATGAAATGCTGTTCACAGGTCAGGAACAATGGAGCAGAGGCAAAGCAGAAGCTATTTTTATTGGCTATGCTCAGGATCTGGATCTTGATATGGATAAATTTAAACAAGACCTGAATTCAGCAAGATTGAACAGACGAGTTCTTGCAGATAAGAGAGAGGGCACAGCATTGGGAGTTAATTCAACTCCAACATTTTTTATTGACGGAAAAAAAGTTGAGCGTTTACCTCAAAATTATGCCGGTTTTAAAGCAATGATCGAATCTCGGTTTAAATACTGATTTATAAACAAATTCTCGAAAGCCTGGTACAAAACTATCGGGCTTTTTTTATGTTCGAACTTTTGAACAAAACGGTATGTTAAAAACTGATGTTTGGTAGATAGCTTCTTATATTTGATTCATGGCCAGAAAAAAATTCCAAATTCCTGATATGTATAAATCGCCGGTTATCCGAAAGGTTAAAGAGGCGACAAAAATAACTGATCCGATGAAGAAAGATCTGGAGCCAACTGTACTGGATTTTGGTCCTGTTCAGTTTTTGATTCCAAGGTTTTTCGGGTTTTGTTACGGAGTAGAAAACGCCATAGATATCGCATATCGGGCGGTAGAAGAAAATCCCGATAAAAGTATTTACCTGTTAAGCGAAATGATCCATAACCCAACAGTGAACGAAGATCTGCTGAAAAAAGGGGTAAAGTTTTTATTTGATACAGACGGAACGGAAAGAATTCCCATAGCTTCTCTTAGGTCAGAAGACATTGTAATAGTACCGGCTTTTGGTACCACGGTTGAAATTCAGAAAGAACTTCAACAGGTTGGGATCGATCCATACGAATTCAATACTACTTGTCCGTTTGTTGAGAAAGTCTGGAAGCGAGGAATACAATTAGGGAAAAAGGAATACAGCTTAGTGGTTCACGGTAAGCACGAACACGAAGAAACTAGGGCTACATTTTCGCACAGCGCTGAACATTCTGAAGTAGTTGTGGTTTTGAGTCCTGATGAAGCTGAGATCTTAGCTGAGATCATGACAAAAGACCGACCGTTGTCAGATTTTGAAAAGTATTTTGGACATAAATCTACTCCAAACTTTGATCCATATACAGATCTGAAACGTTTTGGGGTGATCAATCAAACCACTATGCTTGCTACAGAAACTCAGGAAGTAATGGATATTCTGAAAGAAGCCGCTATCAAGCTTTATGGTGAGTCTGATATTCTGAATCACTTTGCAGATACTTCTGATACTCTATGCTATGCAACCAATGAAAACCAATCGGCAACTTTAGCATTAGCAGAAACGAATGCAGATATTGCTTTAGTTGTGGGTGGATATAATTCTTCGAACACCATGCACTTGGTTGAGATTCTGGAGCATTCCTTTCCGACCTTTCATGTTCGCGATGCAGGAGAAATCAAATCAGAAAATGAAATAGCTCATTTCGATCAGTGGAAAAAGGAAATACTTGAAACTAAGAACTGGCTTTCGAAAGACAAATCACCTCTGAAAGTCGCACTGACCTCGGGCGCTTCCTGCCCTGATGTTCTGGTTGATGAAGTAATGCTCAGAGTACTGGAATTTTTTGATGGTGTAAAAGAAGTGAATGAAGTAATAGAGCCTTTTGATAAAAAGCTGTCAGCTGAAAGCTAGTAGCTTTTTACTGATCCACCACACTAAAATAAGCCACCGCCTTGGGTTGGAAGCTCCTCAGTTTTAATGCATACTTAGTAGCAATTAATTCTATATCCGGAGTTACAAAACCGGTTTCGTCTTCCAGAATTTTTCTATAAGGGACATACACCACATACGGAGTTTCATTCTGTATTTCAGAGAATTGTTCCAGAGGGACATCATATTTGATGACTATGGAAGAAGGATTGTAGGTGATGTTTTGTCCTCGGGGAAGATCCCGGGTTCTAATATATACGCTTACTTCGTCTTCTGTGAATTCAGAAACATTAGCCGTTAAAGACAATTCGTTTAATGAAATACTCAATAAAGGGTTGTCATTTGAGATGGAAACCACTTCAGCTATATCATCTTTGATTCCGGAAATCTGTAAAGTATCATCAATTACCCATTCTGTAATTTCATTCATCTGTGAAACGGCTCCGGTAACCGAAATACTGTCCGGAGAAATAACAGGATTACTTATCAGCCCAAAGCGGGATTCAAAATCAAAGTCCCAGTTAAGCCTGATAGGTACTTTTTTAGTGATCTTATTCTCCAGATTTACTGTAACAAGAATGGGCTCAACTTTAGACACTTCAACTTCCTGATAGGAGTTCATTTGCTGGCGAACCTGATTAAATAAATTTACTTCAGATTCATCAACATCTACAGGAATTGAAGGCGGGTTGTTGTATAAATTTATGAGAGGAAGAGCTGTTCCGGTTAAGCTCACTTCCACAAACTCCGGTAGGTTATCAGTGAGTGCTAAATCATTTGGGATGTCTCCAACTTCCAAAGGCATGTTTATCGTTATGTTGAAAATACCATTCAGATTCACTGCAAACCACAAACTTATCGCAATTACATATGCGAATACAAAAACTAAGGCACTTTCCTTAGTTACCAGTTTGCCATCGTCATCATCCTCGCCCGGTTTTGTTCCCTTTTTAACATAGGAGAGAATACGATCTTTGATATTTTGAATAGGGTTGTCAGACATAACTGAATATAGATTTGAATGGCGCCTTATTCAACTAGCTGCGAACAATGATATCGCCAACAACCTGAGATTTAACTTTGGCATTTAATCTCTTGGCAATACTAAATCTATTGGCATGAATTTCATGTCTCCAAACCTGATTAGATACTTTAATAACCAATTTTCCTGACTCAAAATGAATATCAGTTACCTGAGACGCAATTCTTTTGCCAACCACTTCTTCCCAAACAGAAAGCACCATACCTTGTCTGAGCTTCTTTTTGTGAGGAAACTTATCCAGATACTTCTGGAGCGAATCGCTTATTGGTTTTGGAGTATCGAATCTCATACTTCTTCTTTGATTACACCATCATTAACAGAAAAGAATTTATTTCTATTCCCATCAAAATCGACATATTCTTCGAAAGGTACCGGATTTGCAGAGGTTATAAAAGTTTGCCCTTCGTGATTTTGGAGTGCTTCTAAAAGAATTTCTGTTTTTTTGGGGTCCAAATCTCCAAAAACGTCATCTAACATCAAAATAGGCAAGTCATCCAGTTCGTCAGAATAATAGTGAAGCTGGGCGAGTTTTAATGACAAAGCGAATAACCTGTGTTGACCCTGAGAGCCAAATCTGCGAAGTTCAAAATCATCCAGATAGAATACAACCTCATCACGATGAGGGCCGGTTAGTGTTTGTTCCCGTTCAATTTCTTTGTCGATGGTTTCTTCAAGAACTTGCTCATATTGAATTTGAATTTCTTGTGGATTTACAGAGGGCTCACAGAAAGTCTGGTATTCAAGTCCGGTAGTCAGGTCCATTCCTGAGATCATGGCATAATCTCTCTCCAGATATGCTTTGAAATTTTCAAGCACCTTAAATCGAGCAGCTATTATTCTTGAACCGGTTTCTACAAGCTGAAGATTCCAAGGTTCTAAGTAGGTTTTCAGTAAAGAAACAGGGCCTTGAAAATCCTTTAAAAGAGTATTTCGCTGCCTGCGGACTTTTCGATAATCGATCAGATCTCTAAGGTACGAGATCGAAATTTGGCTGATAAAAGAATCAAGAAATGAGCGTCTCTCCACAGGACCTTCAAGCGTAAGTTTTTTGTCATCGGGAGCAAGAACAACTACGGGAACCATTCCTATCAGGTCAGACAGGCGATCCAGTGGCGAATCATTTACAAAGATCTTTTTTCCATCGCCGCGGGAATAGGAGCAACTTACATCAAACTCAGAACGGATCTGTCCTTCAAAATGTCCTTTTATCATGAAGTATTTCTCTTCATTATTAATCACATATTGATCAGTAGTAGAAACAAAACTACGCGACATGCACAGGAAATGAATGGCATCAATAAGGCTTGTTTTGCCGGCGCCATTTGGTCCGGTAATCACATTTAGATGTGGCGCCCAACCTACTGAAGTTTTAACGTGATTTCTGAAATGAAGTAATTCTAGCGAAGTAATTCTCATACTTCAATAGTACAAATAATCACACCAAAAAATGAAGCTGTAGTCTTATATCCTATTTGATCAAAAGCATTTTTCTTGTGAGTACAGAAGACTCAGTTCTGAGGCGGTAAAAATAAAGTCCGGAACTCAGGTCTGATGCATCAAAAGTTACCCAGTGCTTTCCGCTTGACATACGCCCGTTTGAAAGTACTGATACTTTTCTTCCAAGTTGATCATAAACCGTTAAAGTAACCGCTTGCGGGCTGTCCAGCTGGTAGCTGATAGTTGTGCTTGGGTTAAAGGGATTCGGGTAGTTCTGGTCTAAAATAATCGTATTTGGGACATCCGAAATGTGGTCTTCATTAGAGGTCATATTTTCAGGTTCAAAACTGCCAACCGGCATAGGGTTGTCTGCATTAGCATTAGATGAAGCACCATTGTATGCGTTGTCTCCTGAAAAAGTCCAGTTGCCTTCAACAAAAGTGTTACCATCCGGACCTGTAAAACTATTTCGATAAGCCCATCCATTTGAGTAAGACCAGGATGTCGCATCACCGTCAATTTCTCCAAAAATATCTACTACAAATTCGTTTCCGGAAAATGCTTTAGTTGAGTCAAAGAATAATTCAATGGCATCATCACCATTTATTGCAACAGCCATATCGTCGGTCAAGTCAGGATTAAAGCCAAACCAAGTATTAAAGTTGGTTTCTTCTGTGGCTACATATACAAACTCTCCTTTTGAAACAGAGCCTGAAAGAGTGATCTCAACCCCATCACTTCCCCCGCCGTTATTTGCAGAGCCAATTCCATAAAAGCCAAGATCTTCAATATTTTCGATTGCAAATAGTTCAACACCTTTTGGAGTCCCTCCGGTTAAAGTTCCATCAAAAACACCGGTGAGTATCAGGCTGGAAGATGATCCGGAACCAATTACGGTGTCAACAGGTGAATCTCCAAAATCCAACGCTGTAACTTTGGTCGCTCTTCTTCCTGTTTGGGAAGATTGATCTTCCGTCCAATCAATAGTGGCTTCAGCTATGCTTTCATAATCTGTGAATACAAAAGTTTCGCCATCAGGATCTTCGGTAACCAGTCCTGAATCAAAGTTGAAGTTAGCAGTTTTTTGTTGACCGTTATCGTCGTAGTTAACCGTAAAGACTTCACTCTGTATGTTTACAATCTCGCCGCTTAAAGGATTTGCTATCGTTGGGTTAGGATTACCGTTTCCGCCAAAATAAGCTCTTCTTACCAATGTGGTATCATGAACAAATGGATTGCGGTTACCTTGAGCGGATTCGGCTCCAAGACTTCTGTCAACTTCTGCCTGATCCACAGGGTCAAGATCGTGCCATGCAAGAAGAACATCTTTCATTCCGTTAAAAAAAGATGCATCATCAGCTACATTATTTCTATCCTGGTAAATAGTCCAGAAATAGAAGATTGCCCGTGCGGTATTTCCTTTGTGATCTTCTCTTACCTCAAAAAGGGAACCACTTAATAATTCGCTGAATTCGTCAATATTGGAAGTAGGAGTAGAAGTTAACTCTGATGAATTTCGAAACCATTTAGTGGTTTGATCGTCGGGGCTCTCTCCAAATGGTAAATTGCCCCTGTCTCCATTCACGTCAATTTTTGTGGGGAATAAATGATGAATGTCACTTTTCATGGGCTCACCACGTCCAAACTTACTCTGAGGCCAGGTGTGCTCGGTGTTAATTCCTTTATCATAGGATTCGCTTCGAGCCGTATTCGTATTTTGAGCCACTGTAACCGTAAACCCGGAATATATCCCCGTTAGCGTACCATCTGTATTATCGATGTTGTTAGAACCATACATCTGATCTCGTGCACCATTGTAGCCTAAAGAATTAGTTACAGAATAATTAGCTTGTAAGCTGTTTATGAGCGTCTCTCCGGTTTCAGATGGAAAGATACTGTCGTTTTGAGCGAAAACGGAGCTTGTAAAAAGCAACAAAAAGAAAGAGAGTAAATAACGCATAGGTATATTAAATCTGAAAAAATTAAGTGATTCTAGATAATGAGATTAAAACCCAAAGGTATCATGTCCCATATAAATAGCGCTGTCACCTAGCTCTTCTTCGATTCTGAGAAGTTGGTTGTATTTCGCAATACGATCCGTTCGGCTCATGGAACCTGTTTTGATCTGTCCGGCATTTGTTGCAACGGCTAAATCAGCTATGGTTACATCTTCGGTTTCACCCGAACGATGAGAAATTACAGCAGAGTAGCTGTTCTTATGTGCCATTTCAATAGCATCTAATGTTTCGGTGAGTGTACCTATCTGATTTACTTTGATAAGAATCGAATTCGCTATTCCATTTTCGATACCGTGAGCTAATCGTTCTGTATTTGTAACGAAGAGGTCATCCCCAACCAACTGAACTTTATCGCCAATTGATTCGGTAAGTTTTTTCCATGCATCCCAATCGTTTTCTGCCATTCCGTCTTCAATAGAAATGATAGGATACTTGTCCGCCCAGTTGGTCCAGAATTCAACCATTGCGTCGGTATCTTTAGTGGAACCATCACTCCATTTAAACTCATACAAGCCCGTTTCAGAATTAAAGAATTCTGACGAAGCAGGATCCAGCGCAATTAAAACATCATCCTGAGGAGTATATCCGGCTTTTTCGATAGCCATCAAAATCACTTCGATTGCCTCTTCGTTGGATTTCAGATTTGGAGCAAATCCACCTTCATCTCCAACAGCTGTGCTGTAGTTCTTATCGCTAAGTACTTTCTTTAGATTGTGAAAGATCTCAGCTCCGATCTGTAGAGCGTGACTAAATGATTCAGCTCCGGCGGGCATAACCATAAATTCCTGTAAGTCCACGCTATTGTCTGCATGTGAGCCACCATTTATGATGTTCATCATTGGCACAGGCATAACTTTTGCGTTTACTCCGCCAACATATCTCCATAGTGGCATTCCCAAGTCGCTGGCAGCAGCTTTAGCGCAAGCAAGGGAAACTCCAAGAATGGCATTAGCGCCAAGCTTGTTTTTATTTTCAGTTCCGTCAATTTCAAGAAGGTAACGGTCAAGTGCTATTTGATCATAAATCGGGAGTCCACGAAATTCATCGGCAATCAAGCCATTAACATTTTCAACAGCTTGCTGAACTCCTTTGCCTAGAAAGTAGTCTTTGTTTCCGTCTCTTAGTTCTACAGCTTCATGTTCTCCTGTAGATGCTCCAGACGGGACTGCAGCTCTGCCCATAGCTCCGCTTGAAAGAATAACATCTACTTCTACGGTTGGGTTACCGCGAGAGTCTATGATTTGACGTGCAACTAAGTCTTCAATAAAACTCATTTATGATCTCCAATTGTATTAATTTTTTAGTCCCTAAAGGTACCACGATTTAACATGTTCTTAAAACGCTTTTGCTAAGGTTTTAATAACTTAACTTTTTTATAACAACAGATATATTTTGACCGAAGAAAAACAACACCCCTGGGTAATTCTTTTTGATATTGACGGCACATTATTAACGGTAGATCGGAAATTTAACCGTCCTTTAATACGAGGTATTTTAGACGATTTGAGAATTGATTATCCGGATATGGAAAAGGAGGGTTTCTCAGGTAGAACAGATCATGATATTTTGACCTCTTTCCTTTTAAATCATGATTTCGATGAAGAGTTATATCAAAAGCTAAAATCAGAATATTTATTGAGAACAGATTTAGAAATGAATTCGGGACATGTGATCCGTCACTCTCATATCGATGAAGCAATTTCTTACTTTGACAAAATGGGAGCATATGTTGGGTTGTTAACAGGAAATTACCCAAGTGCTGCACAAGCAAAGTTGAAAGTTGCCGGAATTGAATATGACTTTAAATTTGGGGCCTTTGGTGAGTTTGATAAAGATAGAAATCAGCTGCCGTTAATAGCGCTTAAGGAAGTTGAAAAGAATCTTAATATCGATCCAGACCCATCAAGGTTTGTAATAATCGGAGATACTCCCCGCGATGTAGAATGTGCGAATTATGCGAATATGAAATGCGTAGCGGTTACAACAGGCAGATTCAGTAAAGAGGAGTTGGAGCCATTCAACCCAAATGTGATAATATCAGATTTATCAAATCCGGAAGAATGGTTTAAGAAGCTAACGCAGGCTTAATCCCACATCCAACCAAAAACAAAGCTTATTTGAGCTGAGCCATAATAACTCTTCGGTTCATAGCTTGTGGTTGTTTGGAGTTGACCGCCTTGGTAACGCGGAAAATTATTCTGATCCGTCAATGGTTTTGATGGTTCTAAAATCTGCAATCCATTCGCAAAGTAGTAGAAGTTATAGCCAAAGGTCATGCTTTGTAATCGGGAGAAATTACTATTGAAGTCTATACCGATTTCAGCACTTCCTGTAGCTCCCAAATGCCAGTCACCGTCTTTCCATCCGGTAAAGATGTCGTTTGTTCGTTCAAAGCTTTGGTACAGTTGGGGGTCGTTTTCTCTGAACCCATTATTATTCTGATCATTGAAATACGGATATGAAAAAGCCATCACCGGTCCTCCGCTCACACTGCCAAAAAATCTAAAATTATCTGAAACTTCCTGAGCAAAAAATCTTTTTTTGAGGCCTATGGATAAAGGAAAAGAAATTACACGTTGATATTTGTCAGGAACAGTTTTCGTTCCAAAGAAATAATCTATAAAAGTCTGCTCTCTGGGATCTTTAATACCGTTAATTCTAAAAGTTACATGAGCTTCAGTATATCTGGTGATCACTTTTCGATATTGACCCCCAACCCCAAAACCAAAGTCATTAGCGCCAAATATAAATCCGAAGCCCGATTTGTATCCTTCATCATATAAATTCTTTGGTACTTCTTTTTTTCGTACTTCCGGCTCTCCAAACTGCGCGAACAAATTTGTTGTGCAAATTAACGTAATCGCTGCTAAGCTCAATAAAAATAGTTTTTTCATATCAGTAAATTGTTGCTTGAAAAGAAAGGTAACATAAATTCAACGAAAAATAACTGATTTTCTTATTGCCTTAAGTTAATAACATGTTATTTTCAGCCAAAATTTAATACGAAATAAATACTGAGTATGAATTCACATACCACGTTTCTGGTTTTTGGTCCGGCTGCTACCTTGCGCAGAATGTCTGATAAGATGTTTAAAGAATATGCACCAAAATTTATTTATGAGCACAGCAAAGAAGGAGATAAAGACAAACTTTATGTTGCTGTGTATGAGGAGTATGAAAAGCAGATAAATTCCAGTGTAACTTTAACTTGTATTTTTGAAAATACTCCGGATCATAACAAGATCGTTCTCAAAAAAACCGGTGGAAGAATGGGTTTTAGAGGAAGTTCTCTTTCTGAAGAAAGAAATGTAGAGTCTAATGTAATCGACTTTATTCTGGATTTTGGAAAACGTTTCGGCCTAACGGTTCAGGAAGAGCAAATCTCTGATGTTCCCTCGGACGATAGAGAAGAAGACTAATGCCTAACACTCGTAATGAGTGGACTGTACTTTCCATGCTTGAGTGGGCTACTTCTTATTTTGATGAGAAGGGTGTAAAATCGTCTCGTTTAAGCATTGAATGGTTGCTTGCTTATGTTTTAGACATAAAGCGGCTAGATCTTTACTTAAAATATGATCGTCCCCTTACGTCAGATGAATTGGCCGAATTACGACCTCTTGTGAAAAGAAGGGCCGGTCACGAGCCGCTACAGTATATCACAGGAGAGGCAGAGTTCTATAATTCCATTCTAAAAGTAAATTCGGAAGTACTTATACCCAGACAAGAAACTGAACAACTCGTACAACTTATTTGTGAAGAAAATAAGAGCGCAGAAAATATTTCAGTTTTGGATATTGGAACAGGATCAGGCTGTATACCCATTTCATTAAAAAAAGAATTTAAATCCTGGGATGTTTTTGGAATAGATATTTCAGAAGGAGCGCTCTCTTTGGCTAAAGAGAATGCTTCAAGAAATGAAGTTGATGTGCGTTTTGTAAAACATGATCTGTTTGATCCGAATCTACCCTTAGCAGAAAGTAAATTCGATATAATTATTTCAAACCCGCCATACATTCTTCAAGAAGAAAAAAATGGCTTGGATAAGGAAGTGAAAAACTTCGAGCCCCACCTCGCTTTATTCTGTAAAAGCACACTAGAAATGTTTAGCTCGATCGAGAATTTTTGCGCAAAAAACCTTAAAAAAAATGGGGTTATTTATCTCGAAGTTCACGAAGACTATTCGGAAGAAGTATTAGATATTTTCATCGCTCAAAACTGGAATGCAAGAACAGTTCAGGATCTGGATAAAAAGGATCGTTTTGTTGTTGCCCGGAGACCCTGAAAAATTAATGAAAGCGCTTTTTTCTGAGTTGCTTTTAAAATGTGGAAAACTTGTGGAAAAATAATTTTATTTAAATTCCTCTCGGTAAAAGAAGGGGTAGTTCTTTGTTACGGTAATGTTATGCCATGTCAAGTTAAAAGTTAAGGATCTAGGATATTTTTTTTAAGTTATTGGAGCGCAGCAGTTTAATGTCTTTTTGTGATTGTGGATAACTTTTAAAAAATAGCATCTATTGCGTTTGACTTGAGGTAAATAATTCTTCATTTTCAATTCAAGATTTAAACAAATCAGCAAAATTTAGCTGTGGATAACTAGCCTTGCATTTAGGGTTGAAAGGCAAAAATTTTTTAGGAGTTTTAGAATTGAGGATGATATCTGCTGAGGAAGCATGGAACGAGTGCTTAGACATTATTAAGGACAACATAAGCTATCAGAAATTTAAGTCTTGGTTTGAGCCAATCAAACCAATTTCACTCGCAGATAACACATTGACAATTCAGGTTCCAAGTCAGTTTTGGTATGAATGGCTTGAAGAACATTACTACTCAATGCTCCGATCCACGCTCGCAAAAGTTTTAGGGCCTGAAGGCAAGTTGGAATATTCTATTGTGATGGAGAAATCTGAGCACTTTGAACACAACAGATCTATACGCCTTCCGCAACGACCAATGGGACCGGTTGAACCTCAGGAAATGAATGGCGGGTATAAAGATTATTATCCGGAAAGAATAGAGAATCCGTTTGTGATTCCCGGAATCAAAAAGACCAAAGTAGACTCGAACTTAAACAGCTCTTACGTTTTTGACCGATTTATTGAAGGTGATTGTAACCGTTTGGCGCGTTCTGCGGCAATGGCAATAGCTGATAACCCGGGTAGCAATTCATTCAACCCTCTCTTTATCTATGGGCCTACAGGATTGGGTAAGACTCATTTGGCTCAAAGCATCGGGAACAAGATCAAGCAGAAGTTCGGTGATGAAAAGTCTGTGCTCTATATCTCATCAGAATCATTTACTAATGAATTTGTTCATGCGATACGAAATAACAGAGCAAGTGAATTTTCAATGTTCTACAGAAATATTGATGTACTTATAGTTGATGACATTCAGTTTTTTAGCGGTAAAGAAAAAACTCAGGAAGAGTTCTTTCATATCTTTAATGCTCTTCATCAGGATGGGAAGCAAATTATTTTAAGCAGTGACAGAGCTCCAAAAGATGTCCCGGATATTGAGGAAAGATTGATCTCAAGATTTGGATGGGGACTAAGTGCTGACTTACAAATGCCTGAATACGAGACCAGATATGCGATTTTGGAACGCAAAGCGCAGGATAATGGAATAGAAATTGATTCCGAGATCATCGAATTTATTGCTCATAACTTCAAGTCGAATGTTAGAGATCTGGAAGGAGCTATCATAAAATTACTAGCTCACGCTTCTCTTCAGAATATTGATGATATCGACCTTGCCATGGCGAAAAGAGTTTTGAAAGACATGGTGAAAGAGTCAAACACTCAGATCTCCATTGAATCTATACAGAATTATGTGTGTGATTATTTCGGCATTGATACTAACAAAGTTCGTGAAAAAACCAGAAAGCAAGAGATCGTTGAAGCTCGCCAGATTGCAATGTATTTTTCTAAGAAATACACTAAGTCAAGCTTGAAAACAATTGGACTTCATTTTGGAGGAAGAGATCACTCAACAGTAATTCATGCCATTTCAACGGTAGAAGAAAGGGTTACAACCAGCCATAAGCATAAAAAGATGCTTGATGAATTGCAGCAACGCATCGAAGTAGCAAGTCTTTAAGCTATGGATAAGCTCGTTATAAAAGGGCTGAAATTTCATGGGCTTCACGGTGTTTTTGAGCAAGAAAAGATCATAGGGAATATTTTTGAAGTCGACTTAGCCTTTGGTCTTTCACTTCAAAAAGCTGGTGAAACAGATAACCTGGATCATACTATCGATTATGCAAAAGTTCGATTGATGGTGGAAGAGATCATGGAGAGCCATTCTCTCAATTTGATTGAGACATTGACACTAAAAATTGGGACAAAGATTTTTAAAGAGTTTGATTTGATTGATCTGGAAGTGAAAGTAAGAAAACTCAACCCGCCCATGGAGGGAGAAACTGAATACTCTGAAGTCACAATGCAATGGCCCAGGTAGTAATAGCTCTAGGTTCAAATCTGAATGATCCTCATCAACAACTGATAGATGCAAAAGAGTTTTTAAAACAGATCAGCAGTTCAGAAATTCTTTATTCATCTATCTATAAGTCTGAACCGGTTGGTCCAAGTGAGGATGATTTTCTGAATGCAGTCATTAAGATTGATACCGATCTAAGCCCATCTCAGTTGTTCAATAAGCTCAAAAAGCAAGAGAAAAAACAGGGCAGACCATCCCGATACCCCAAATGGACATCAAGAACCATAGATCTTGATATAATTGCATATGATAACTTGGTGCTTGAAACAGATACCCTTATTATTCCCCATGCAGAGTATAAATACAGAATGTTCGTTCTGTTGCCTTTAAAGGAAATTTTTCCGGATTGGAAGGATATAAAAAATGCTCTAGCCATAGAGGAGATGATAAAAAAAGCTCCTGAAATCAGAATAGAAAAAACAAAGTTAGCCTGGTAGATGTCGAACCATTTTGATTTTATTGCTATTGAAGGTGTTATCGGAGCCGGGAAAACATCGCTGGCACATTTGCTGGCTGAACGGAAAAACGCCAGAATTGTACTGGAGGAATTTGAAGACAATCCGTTTCTGCCAAAATTTTATGAAGACAGAGAGCGGTATGCATTTCAAACACAGTTGGCTTTTTTAGCGAGCAGGTTTAAGCAGCAACAGAACATGATGAGCCAGGATCTGTTTAGTCAGGTAACGATCTCAGATTATATTTTTGATAAGGACAGAATTTTTGCTCGGTTGAATCTGGATCAGGATGAAATGGCACTGTATGACAATATCTTTAACATCATGCAAGGCATTGCACCTCAGCCTGACCTAATTATTTTTATACAATCGTCGGTAGATCGTTTGATGGAAAATATTGACAGGCGGGGAAGGGATTACGAACAACATATTACAAGAGATTATTTAAAGGAACTGAACGACGCTTACAACCATTTTTTCTATCACTACAACAGATCTCCTTTGATCACAATAAATGCGTCAGAAATTGATTTTGTTAATAATGAAGAGCATTTGAATTATATAGAACAGCAAATATTCGAAATGCCTTTACATTCAAAAACTCATATTCATATAGCACCGTAACTATGCTTTGGAAGCTTTTACTAATTATAGGTTTTATACTTTTTTTAAGATACGTGAACAGAATGTTCTTACCTTCCAAGAAGAAAAATAGTCAATTCAATCCGTTTCAAGGATTTGGAAACACGCGGTCGACCGGGACTAATAACAAGAGAAAAAATATCGACCAGATTGAAGACGCTGACTACGAAGATATAACCAATAAAGAAAACTAGACCCATGAATTTCGAAGAGAAATTAAATCACGGTTTCGAACTACTGAAAGATAAAGATATTGATCATGCTTTAGATATAGCTCGGGAGCTTCAAAAAGAAAACGAAGACTCTCACGAAGCATATTATTTGGAGGCGCTGATATTTCAACAGCTGGAACAATTTGATCTGAGTTTAAAGAACATTGACAAAGCGATCGAATTGGATAATGAGCAGGCTGCTTATTTTAATTTGCGAGGAAATATTCGCATGAACAAAGAAGAGTTGAAGGAAGCCGAAGAAGATTTTGATAAAGCAATTGAACTTGATGACTTTGCCGGTGCTCACCGAAGCAAAGTTATGTTGATGTTGATGACCGAACGTGGAGCGGAAGCTATTCCTTATACCATTGACCGCATTAAAAAATCTCCGCAAGATCCCGAGAATTGGATCCTAATGGGAGATATGATCAAGCGCGGAGGTCAAGCCGATAAAGCAGCTACTTACTACGAGCAGGCGCTTAAGATCGACCCTGAGAATGATTACGCACGCAGACAGCTCGAAGAAGAGTAAGAAAATTATTTACAGTCTATTATTAAGTCATTCCGAATTAGAATCGGCATTATAGATATTATGTAATTCGTTGACAGATTGGTAATGATAGTTCGAAGAAAAATTCGCCCTTAGTATTTAAGACGGGACAGAGAACATGATCCGGATGCGTCTGCGAAGCAGGAATAATCCTTTCTGGTGAAGAGTGTACTAATTACCTCAGAATGAACGAAGACCTTTAGGATTATTCAGCGCAGGATCAGTGAACCCGTCTTAAATACTTCGGCTTGATCTTTTGTCCCGTTCGAACGGGATATCAAGACAAAAGTAGGTAACCATGATCTAAACCAAACCTAAAAAAAGGTTTCAATTCCTTCGTACTATGTACTTTTGTACCTATACTGAGCTTCCTCAGCACAGGCACCATTACCAAAAGCTCCCGACAAGAATTATTGGCGCGAACTCCATTGCATCGACTAATCATTACAAAAGGTCTACTCACGTATGATGCATATTCACAAGTCAGCCAGAAGTGTAATGATTGCTCCTTCGGAGCCGTCGATTTCATTGCGTTCTTGGCTCGCCAATAATTCTAAGGGTCGGTATAGTGGGAAGTTTTTTGCGAAGGCTGATATTATAGTTAAAAGTACAACTTCAGGAGTAACTGAATCGTCTTAAGATCACATTAAGAGATTCGCCTACGCCTGAAGTGCTGTTCAAAAAAATAGCATTGAGCGTTAAAGCCTGCTTTGATTTTTTCAAGGCGGGCTTTTTTGTAGTTAAAAGGTATAAAGATGTTGTAAAGTACAGGCGGTGCTATGGTGTTATAGTGTTAGGGTATTTCTTTAGAAATTTTCACCCTAACACTATAACACCATCACGCTAATTATCTAATGCTTTTTTATGAATGTAATAGTATCTTTGACGCCCTACTTAGCTCACGTGGCGGAATTGGTAGACGCGCACGCTTGAGGGGCGTGTGACTTAACGGTCGTGATGGTTCGACTCCATTCGTGAGCACTTTAAAAAGGCCTGTTTCAATTTTGAAGCGGGCTTTTTTTGTTTTGAATATTCACCTTTCTAATCTGAAGTTTCGGCCACTCTTCTGATTTTGGGTTATTCTCTTCATCATAAAATGCCCACGGACTGTTTGCGATGAAATAAAGGATTCCGTTTTTGATGACGCCAAGTGTCGGTTCGTTTAATTCCGGAATAGCTCTGTCTAAAATTTCTATGGATGAACTACTGATATCTACCTTGGCAACCTGAAAAGGTTTGGTGCCATTCTGTATCAAATACAGCTGACCGTTAGAAAAGTAAAGTCCATCAGTTCCTCGAGTTAATTGAGCTTCTGAGGTCACAGGAGTAATCTTTTTTGAGGAGAGATCCACAGAATACACTCCGGTTATATAATCAGAAATGTAAAGTATGTTTTCTTCTCCCAAGGCCAATCCCTGAAGATTAAACAATCCCTCAGGCTTTAAGAATTTTTCGAGATTATCAGCCTGTTTTGTAATTTTGTAAACGATCGGCTCAGAGGAATCAGAAATATAAACCGCGCCGGTTTCAGTTGTTACCAAGTCACCAAATACATGATGACCTTCCGCAGAATAAGATCGGACTAGCTGTTTTTTCTTTAAATCAATTTTAAGCACTGCAGATTTCCCATCCAAAGAATCGGAATATTCACAGTAGTTAGGAAGAGTTGAAGAACTAACCCAAATCATGTTGGGATCCTGTTTATCAAAGGCCATTCCCATTGCACCCCAAAACCCAAACTCCTTTAAATCCAGGATGGGTTTGTGATCCGACCCGTCTTTATTGAATGAAGAAATAAGTCCACACCGGACATCAGAAATCAGAAAATTACCAGATTCAGGATGAATCGCAATGCCTTCCGGATGAAAACCTTTTTGCTCAAATTCAAAATGAAGAGAGCTGTTCAGAATCGGCTTATTCTGTTCATCAATCTGAGAAAGAAGTTGCTGATATTGTGGTAATGACTTTAGTGGAGCTAATTTTTCATCTTGGTCAAAATCATTTAAAGCATAAAAAGAAGAGCGATATTTCAGAGTTTCAATCGCTTTGTAATGTTGATCATTTAAAGTATAGGCTAAAGCAAGATTGTAAAGAATAGTTCTGTGATTAGGTCTTAATTCATTGGCTTTTTCCAGATGCGAAAGAAATGCAGAGAAATTATTTTCTTCATATGCTTTGTTTGCTGCTTGATAATATTCTCCAGCGGTTGACTGTGCCTGTAACAAATGAGAGAACAAAATCAGAACGGATAAAAAGATTGAAAATCGCATAACATAATTGAGATGATTATGCAGAATAATAATCAAATGAAAAGCGGAAATGAAAATAGTTAATTCATATTCAATCCTTCTCTATCACACAATTGGATTTTCTTTGACAAAAATTTCTTATCCATCTCATTTTTTGAGAGGTCATAAGCGACCTGGTAGTAGGATTTAGCTTTTCCATATTGTTTATTATCAAAAAGCATAGCTGCTTTTGCAGTATAAAATAAATGTTTGATCGGCTTTGAGGTTTTTTCTTCTATCTCTTCCAGCTTGTTCAGCCCACTTTCAGGACCTTTCCATTTACTTAATGCAATCGCATAATTTATTTGAGCGACCGGATTATTATCGATAGTTATTAAATTTTGATAACACATAGTTATGCTTTCCCAATCTGTAGCGTCAAAATTTTTTGCCATGCAGTGGATGGAAGATATAGTAGCTTCAAGATGATAAGCTGAGATCCTTTTTGTATTTCGTGATTTTGCAAGCAATGAAGTGGCGGCATAGATCATTTCTTTATCCCACAAAGAACGATCCTGAGTTTCCAGTTCTATCATTTCTCCATTTGTATTTAACCTGGCCGGGAATCGAGCCATGGAAAAGTAAATAAGTGCCAACAATGCATAACTTTCAGGTTGATGATCACCATCGATACTTGAAACTAAAACTGCAAGACGTGAAGCTTCGAAACACAGATCTTCATTGATCACCGAATTACCGGAAGTCTGTTTATAACCTTCATTGAAGATCAGGTAAATGATGGTATGAATAGTCTCAATTCGATCTTTTATTTCGTGAATAAAAGGAGCGTTCAGGTCAATTTCCTGTTCTTGAAGGGATTTTTTAGCTCGGTATATTGCTTTCTTGACAGCTTCTGAGCTACTTAGCAGTGCGTTTGCAATTTCGGAATCATTAAAACCTGATAAGATCTTAAGGGTCAGCATGATCTGTTCTTTCTTATTCAAAAAAGGATTACAGCATGCAAAAAGGGCTCGCAGTTGACTGTCTTTGATCTCTTTATCCAAAAAAAGTTCATCAACTTTTTCTTCCAGTTTCTCGCCTGCAAATTGTTCATTCAGACGGGTTCGGTTATTTCTTTTTTTAAGCTCGTTGATGAGTTTATTCTTTGAAACCTGCATCAGCCAGGCTTCAGGTTGTTCGGGAACGCCTTTTATGCTCCAGGTTTTCATTGCAGCCAGAAAAGTTTCCTGAATAATGTCTTCGATTAAGTTGGAATTATCAAAGCCAAACAAGCGAATCAGAATAGAAAACATCTTTCCCGACTGCTGCCGAAAAAGATGTTCAATGTTTTTTGAATCAGAATATGTGAGTTTGGTATCCACCTACATTTTCATGACTTCCCGAACTTCAACACTACCGCCCAATCCCAAAGTCGGACATCCTTTTGCTAGTTCAGTAGCTTCTTCCAAGCTATTTGCATTAATGATGTAGAAACCGCCTAGCAGCTCTTTCGATTCTATAAATGGTCCATCAGTTACTACTTTATTTTTCCCTGTTATAGTTTTAGCATCGGGAAGCAACGGCTCGCCGGAATCATAATGATCTCCAAGGCTCTCTATCCAACTCATATGTTGTCCAATTTCTTTCTGCATGTCTTCGGGCGACATTTCATTAAAAGCTTCTTCCCTGTCAAATAATAATAGCATGTATTTATTCATGGTATTCAATTTTTTAAAGTTGATGTTCATTCTGATAACAAATCAGAATTGAAAACGGGGACATAGTTCGTAATTAATTCCTTGCTTTAAAACGAACGGCCATACCTCCGCCTCGTGCCATATTTATTTTTAGGGTAGAAACCGAGTTTACGATCTGTCCATATTTGATCATTAAATGAGGCCTTACTTCATAGTCCGCGGCCGGACCATCAGAATATATAATGGCTTCGTATTCCTTTCCATCTTCCAGAAAGCTCAAATCCACTACATATTCCCGTGCATTTTCATCTGTTACAGCGCCCAGATACCAATCATCAGAATTTCTGTCTTTTCTTACAACAGTAACATGTTTCCCAATTTCACCTGCAAGTACTTTTGTGTATTCCCAATCGGTAGGGACATCTTTTATAAACTGAAATGGGATAGGATAATTTTCATAATTATGGATCAGGTCAGCAGCCATATGAAGCGGACTGTAGATAACTACATAAACGGCAAGTTCACCCGCCAGAGTAGAGTGAACTCTGTTCTTTGGTCGGTCTTCTTCATTATCTTTCAATAAAAGATCGAGTACTCCGGGAGTATAATCAAATGGTCCGGAAAGCATTCGGGTAAATAAAATGGTTGGTACATAGTTGGGTGGATTTCCTCCGTCTCCACTCCATGCATTGTATTCTTGTCCACGGGCTCCTTCTCTGGTCATCATGTTTGGCCATGTTCTGCGAATTCCTGTGTCTTTGATCGGCTCGTGAACATCCAGCATAATTCCGTGCTCAGCAGCTTTTTCAACTACTTTACGGTAATGACGAACCATATACTGTCCATGATGCCATTGTCCGTTTGCGATCATATCACCCACATAACCGGATTTTATGGTGTTGATTCCCAATTGCTGGTAATAATCAAAAGCATCATCAATCTGAGATTCGTAGTTTTCGATTCCGGTTGAAGTTTCATTATGCATGATAATATTGGTGCCTTTGGATTGAGCATAATCAACCACTTCTTCAAGGTCATAGTCCGGATAAGATTCAGTAAAACTGAATTGATCAGCATTTTTTGTCCAGTCGCCGTCCCATGTTTCATTCCAGCCCTCAACCAAAACTCCGTTGAACCCATGTTTTGCAGCGAAGTCGATCCATTCTTTGGTGTATTCAGTAGTAGCTCCGTGCTTGTCGCCTGAGTGCCAGGTCTTTCGGTTCAGATGCATATCCCACCAAATGCCGACGTATTTCCCGGGCTTGATCCACGAGGTATCTTCAATTTTAGAAGGCTCATTCAGGTTTAGCTCAATGTAATTGTTCACTAACCCATCCAGATCTTCATTCACTTTGATAGTTCTCCATGGAGATACAAAAGGAGTGTTTGCCCGAACTTTATGTCCGGTTCCATCCATCCAAGGAAAAAGCGTAGCCTGTAGTTTATTTTCTCCACGGTTGATCAGCGACATTGAAGAATAATCTGTTAAAGCCGCTTCATGAAAACTCAGATATAGTCCGTTATCTGTTTTCATAGTTAGCGGAGTTGCTGCGGTGTCAATTTCTGATGCTTTTGAAGCAATGTTTAAATGCTCGTATCTGTTCGGGATGTATGCTTGCAGCCACCAGGAATCATGATCATCAGCTAATACGAATTCTGTCTTTTCTTCCATTATCACAAACTCATCCATGGTTTCCTGCACCGGCCATTCATAGCGAAATCCAAGTCCGGTATCATACAATCTGAAAATAACATTCATTCTTTTACCGGAATCATGTTTCAGATAAACGGCCAGTTCCTGATGATTGTCTACTATTTCCTTTACTTCGCCCCAGGGTTGTGTCCATGTGCTGGAAGAATCTCTTTTTCCATAACCGATTATTTCGAAGTTTTTACTAAGATCTTCACCCTCCAATACCACACCCAGATCAGAAGAAAGAATTACAAACTCGGGACCTTTATTTAAACGGTAAGTAGGAACACCGCTCTTTAGCTCAAATATTAGTTGAAGTTGGCCTGATGGAGAATCCAGTAATTGAATGGGAGAAGTAGCTTTCTTTGCCATTCTGTCAATTTTGGTGTTCAGGCAGGATGTAAAACCAATTAATAAAAAGATCGGCACAAATCTGAAAAGGGTAGACATTTCGTATTATATATGTGAGTAATAAAATGGAAGGTACTAAATGAAGTTATTACTTAGAAAATGAAATGGAATTAGCGGTTATATATGTTAACCATTTGTGATATAACTCTACGGCTAAATCTGTTACTTATAGAAAACAAGAATGAACATGAGAAACACTATGTTTAAGAAATTAATATTTACAGGGCTGTTTTTGAGCCTTACATCTTTAGCTTTTGCACAAAGCGAGAAAATGGAAAAGAAACTCGAGAAAGCGACTTTTGGCGCCGGATGTTTCTGGTGTGTGGAAGCTGTATATGAGCTTGTAGAAGGTGTGGAATATGTAGAATCCGGTTATTCCGGCGGACATGTTGAAGACCCTTCATACAAGCAAATAGTAAGAGGAAATACCGGTCATGTGGAAGTGGCCAGAGTTCACTACGATCCTACGGTAATTTCTTACGAACAATTATTGGAAATTCACTGGCACTCGCATGATCCAACTACTTTAAACAGGCAAGGAAATGATGTTGGAGAGCACTACCGTTCGGTGATCTTTTATCATAATGAAGAACAGAAAAAAACAGCTGAAGCTTCATTAAATAAAACGGATAAATCCGGTTTATGGGATGATCCGATTGTGACAACTATTGAGCCTCTCAAAAACTATTACGTAGCGGAAAATTACCACCAGAATTACTTCGAGAATAACCCTAATGCAGGATATTGCTCTGTTGTAATTGCTCCGAAGATCAAGAAATTCAAAAAAGAGTTTAAGCATTTATTGAAGAAGTCTTCTTCATAATGAAAAGTAGTATTTGATTTTAAAGCTCGTTTCTGAAAAGAAACGGGCTTTTTTATTACCAATAAAAAAGCCCTCCGAAATTCGAAGGGCTTTATAAATGCAAGTAGTGAAGACCTTAGTCCTCGTTAGTTTGATTAATACTCTTAAGGATTTATGAAATAGGTAATTTCTTTTACCTGGTTGGTAGATGCATCAAAATAAATGAGCAGTCCATCCCATTCATTTACCTCCATATCAAATATCAAAATGTAATCAGGCGCTCGAAGCGTAGAAGGCTTTATTTTGACATCGCTTCCAAATTTTTGTTTCATCAAATCGAAAGAATCTCCGATTTTAATTGACTTACCTAATATGGTAACAGTTAGTGCAGAACGAGAAGTAGCTGTAATCCTTGATATGTAGTTTTCTTCATATTCCGTTTTATAGCCTAAAGTTAGGTTAGCAAATTGATAAGAAATATTCCCAAAACTGGAAACATTTTTTGAAGTGGGACTTCCAAAAATATCATATAACAACTCTTCGTCGTTCGCAATAGAATTTAGCTCACTCATGGTATACCCATTGTACTTAATCTGTTGGTATTGAGAATCTGAGATTATATTTATTCCATGGGGCTGTGTATCGAGAGGGAGTTTAATTATTTCCTGAGCATGCAAATTTATGCTAAGGGTAAGAGATACTATAAAGGCAAAGTAGGGCAGAAGTAGTTTCATAATATTGTTGTTCTTGACCGGACACTAATTGATGTCTACCTAAAGTAAGCATATAAAAAAATCCCTCACAAGAAATTCTTGAGAGGGATTATAAATGCAAGTAGTGAAGACCTTGGTCCTCGTTAGTTTACTTATTCATTAGTTTTTTAAAGTCGTTGAGTGTGCCACGCACAGCATCAGCCGACTGATGCATAAGATCGCTTTCTTCTTTGGTTAATTCAACCTCAATTACTTCTTTGATTCCGCCTTTGCCTAATTTCACAGGAACGCCGATGTAAAGATCATCAACACCGTACTGGCCGTCAATATGAGCGCAAACCGGGAAAATTCTGTTTTGGTCAAGTAAAATAGCTTCCACCATCTGTGCAGCAGCAGCACCGGGAGCATACCAAGCTGATGTTCCCATCAAACCAACAATTTCTCCACCACCTTTTTTAGCACGGTTTACAATTTCTTCCAGTCTTTCATCAGAAATGAAGTGTGTAATCGGCATTCCGGCAAGTGTAGTAAATCTTGGAAGCGGAACCATAGTATCACCATGTCCACCCATCAACAATGCTTGAATGTCTTTAGGAGAAACGTCCAGCTCTTCAGCGATGAACGCACGGTAACGAGCAGTGTCTAAGATTCCAGCCATTCCCATTACTTTCTCGTACGGAAGTCCTGAAGCATCTTTTGCAACCTGCACCATTACATCCAACGGATTAGAAACAACGATAATGATCGTATCGGGAGAGTGCTTTACCAATTGCTCAGTTACGCTTCTAACAATATTTGCGTTGATTTCTAAAAGATCGTCACGACTCATTCCCGGTCTTCTAGGAACTCCGGCTGTAATCACACAAACATCTGAATTTGCAGTATCTGCATAATCAGTAGTTCCTTTAACTCTTGTATCGAACAAGTGAATCGGTGATGCTTCCCACTGATCTAAAGCTCTTCCCTTTGATGGGTAAAATGTTTTATCGTCTTCTTTGCGTTCCAGATCAACGGCGATCACTTCTTTGGCGAAGTCTCTTTGAGCAACGCTTAATGCTACGGTTGAACCAACATTTCCACCTGCTCCTACAACTGTTACTTTCATTAGATTGTTTGTTTGTGATTAAGTTTTATGAAAATCCCTTTCAGACTCTAAAATTATGAATTTTTTAGCTCGGATGTTATTAAAAGAAGCAAGGAATAGTTTACTCTATAAGTCATCCTTGCTGATGACATGTAATTCGCTGACAGTTTTAATTAATTGGTGAAATAAACTATGCCCTTAGTATTTAAGACGGAAAAGAGAGCGTGATCCGGATGCGTCTGCGAAGCAGGAATAATCCTTTCAGGTGAAGAGTCTAATAACTTTCTCAGAACGAGAGGAGACCTTTAGGATTATTCAGCGCAGGCAAGATTGATCTTTTGTCCCAATTCTATGCGTTGGAAACGGACCTCCCCAGCTACGAAACAGATTCTTTGGTTCTGAGTAGTTCGCCCCTCCTTGAATAAGGAGGGGAATTCCCGAGTTGATTCTAATTCTTATCAACGAGTCCTCCTCCTGTTGTAGGAGGAGACAGAGGAGGTCTTTACTTAAGTATTGTGAGTACATTTACTTGATATGTGTACTTTTGTGCCGCTACTGAGCTTCCTCAGCACAGGCTCCGGTACCAAAAGCTCCCGACAAGAATTATTGGCGCGAACTCCATTACATCGACTAATCATTACAAAAGGTCTTCGTTCGTATGATGCATATTCCCAAGTCAGCCAGAGTGTAATGATTCCTCCTTCGGAGCCGTCGATTTCATTATGTTCTTGGCTTGCCAATAATTCTAAAGGTCGGTGTAGTTGGAAGCCTTTTCTGAAATCGTCAGATGTATTAGACACAGTATTATTTTTTTGAGTGAATTATTTAGCATTCACAATACTGAGGGTACTTCCTAAAGATCGGCCAAGCTAGTCTAATGTGCAGATTCCTCGCTCCTGCTCAGAATGAAGCAATTCAGCATTCAAAATTCTTAATTTCTTCTCGAGTCTTTTCCCCACATCAATTTATTCCGGAGTGTTTCAAAGTAATCCTGACCGGGTAATCTTATTAAGTTAAAGGCCAGATCAGAAGCTATGATCTCAACTTCAAGAGGCAGCGTATCCACTTTACAATGCACGCCATCATATGAAAATGAAACATCGCTTTCCTGTTCTTCTACTCTGATCTTCAGCGGTTTGTCAGAACGAACTACCAATGGTCGTGTAGTTAAAGTATGTGGATTGATAGGTGTAACCAGCATCACTCCCGAACCCGGAACAACGATCGGTCCTCCGGAGGATAAATTATATGCTGTTGAGCCGGTGGATGAAGCAACAATTAATCCATCCGCCCAATACGTATTGATCAAACTGCCGTCATATTCAGCTGTTATATTGATCATGGCTGTAGAATCTTTGCGGGCGAATAAAAATTCATTCAAAGCATAGTATTCATTTCCGCTAGAATCAACGGCTTTGAGAAAATGACGTTTATCAATGGTATAGTTACCGCTTTTTACTTTTTGAAGTGCTTCTTTAAGATCTTCAAATTTGGTGTCGGTCATAAAACCCAAACGCCCACCGTTTACTCCTAAAATTGGTTTGGAAGAATGAGATGAAATTCTGGCCGTATATAAAATCGTGCCATCCCCGCCAATTACTATAACTAGATCGCATTCATCAATAGCTTCCTTGTCAGAATTGGTTTTTTGAATTACATCAGCATTATGAAAACCGGTTAGCTTACAAGTTTCTTCAGAGATCAAAAGTGAAACAGAATTCTCTCCCGCCCAATCAATTGTTTCCTTAAGAACCTCCTTTACTTCAAATTTATTGGGATTGGCAACTACAGCAAATTTCATATTAATTTGATTCATTAATAGTTACCCCATTAAAAGAGATATTCCAAGGATATTTGGAGATGGTGATTCCTGAAACGTTTGGTTGAGTTAAAACCAGAACAGGCATCTTCCAGCTAACAGTTTTTTGTGCACCCGGGAACCTGATAGTGGAAAATGAAATATCATCGGTGATTGCGTAGGATGAGTTTAATACAATGGTAGCGCCGGTGCCCGATAATTTTTCTGCAATAGCATCAATGAGGAACACTTCAGCAGGATTGCCTGTGTAGGAAATATAAGCTGTTTGCTTTCTCAGACTATCAGAAAAAGGGCGTTTATTTTTGATCTCGACAGAGCCAAGTGTTTTTTCAAAGCTGAGGAAGTCGTTGTTCTGAGATACTAAATAAGAGAATAGTGATGTATTTCCGGATGCCTGGTTGTAATAAAAATTGATCTCATTATTAACTTCAGGATCATAAAGGGAAAAAGAGGTCTCAAATTTCAAATCCCCGGATCCAGCAGAATCTGTAACTTCCTGTATGGTGTTTGGACCGAGTTCAACTAAAGCATCCAGATTGCCATTCGTAAAATCCTGATAGAGCTCGGTTTCTGTTTTTCCATGTGTAATATCTAATCTGGTTGGAACTTTTTGATCCTGAAAGTATTCATCATTGGACGCCAGAATTAAAAGGTTGTTTTTTTTCTGAGCCAGATAATAACTGCCGGTACCGATAGGGTCTGTGATGGGATTGTTATTGTTGGGAATACTTTCTTTTGGATAAACGGAAGTCAATGGGTGAGCTAGTTTTTCGAGTAATTCTGAATCTTTCTTTGCAAGCTGAATGACCAGAGTTGAGTCGTTAGAGGAATAAATTCCCTCAATGGATTTGATCGTCCTGTTAGCAGGGATTTTTATAAAAGTTTGCTCTGTATGGTATGCATTAAATCCTTTAACCGACTTAAACATGTCTGCTGCATTATCGGGTACCAGTATAGACGCCATACGTTCAAAATTAAGAACAATGTCTTCGGGAGTAACTAGTCTTCCAATACCGCTTGTAAATCTGGAATCATCGTGATAGTATAAATTGTCACGCAAAGTGAATGTGTATCTCAGGGAGTCCCTGGTTATGGTCCATTTTTTAGCAATAGCCGGTTTCACATCTCCATTAGCATCGATTTGGGTCAAGCCATCATAGATCAGAGCATTGATTCTGAACTCACTACTTGTAGTTGCAAAAAGAGGATCTAAAGTTTGAATGCTGTTCAATTCTCCGATCTTCAGAATTGTAAAATCATCCTGAACCTCGGCTCTTTTTGTAGCATCGCCGGCTTTATCAGAGGGTAACATCCCACTTGAATCATCAACAATGGTTACTTCAGTGCTTTTTCCGCAAGAAACAATCAGAAAAAGTAAACATAGTATGCTTATCACTTTAAATCTCATAAACTAGTTTTTTATACCTTTTAATCCTTTAATGCCTTTTACTGCTTTTTCATTCAATAGATTAGTCTCATAACTCTGAACACGACCATTTTTTTGCTGATGATTTTGGAGAGCAATTTCTATCAATTCATCAATGAGCTGTTTGAATGAGATGTCAGACTTTTCCCATAAATAGAATGAGAAAGAACCCGGAATAGTATTGATCTCATTGAAATAAACTTTCTTAGAATCGGCATTCACCAGAAAATCCAATCTGGCAACTCCACTTGCACCGAATGTCTTAAAAGTTCTAATCGCCAGTTCTCTGATTTCTTCGGTAAGTTCAGAAGAGATGTCAGCGGGAATAACACGATCTGCAGAAGCCATTCCTTTATCCGCACCTTCTCCGCTTTGATATTTATCTTTAAAAGAAAGTGTTTCGGTAGTTCCCAAAGGTTTTTCGCAAACACTGGCTCGGCATTCCTGTGCGGTACCTAAAACCGAACAATTTATTTCCATCAGTGGCTGAACAGCTTCTTCGATCAATAAGTGAGCGTCGTATCGGAAAGCCATTTCAACAGCGTTGATCAACTCATCTTTTGAAGTAGCTTTAGCCACGCCAATACTGCTTCCTAAACTGCATGGCTTAACGATCAATGGATATCCAAGAATTTCAGCTTCTTTGATTATTGTTTCCTGATCTGTTTCCCAATTTGATTCATAAAAATCCAGACTGTCTGTAACGGGGATATCATTGGCAACACATACTTGTTTGGCCTTTACCTTATCCATCCCTAAAGATGAAGCCAAAACATCGCTTCCTGTGTAAGGCACATTAAAGAAATCACAAATCCCCTGAAAGGCACCGTTTTCTCCACCACTGCCATGAAAAGCGCAAACTACTGCATAAACAGGATAGGATTTCGGCTTTGAAAATAATCCGGAAGAGTTTTGTTGTTTAAGATGTGTTCTTCCGATGTCATCTTTAACAAAAGCGCATTGAAGAGCATTTTCTTCCAGCAATGACAGATCCTTGTAAGTTTCTAATTCTAAAAGCTGATTGCCTGTAAACCATTTTCCGGACTTACTTATATACAACGGAACGAGGTTATACTGTGAGTTTTCCATACTGGAAATAGCTTGTATTGCCGAAAGCACAGAAACTTCATGTTCAGGAGAAACGCCGCCGAAGGCAATTATCAAATTCTTAGTAGACATAGAGATAATGAAATTTTTTTATTGATGGAAAATAGGGAATTGTTTGTGCTTTTCATTAACAATTAAACTCTTTCAAATTTGTTCCGACACAAGTTTTTTCTGATCTTCAATGTCCTGTCTAATCTTCAAAATACATACATGAAAAAAGTAATTTCGACCATAAATGAACTGGATTTTACAATAGCTGATCTGAAGCCGATGCCGGCTCCTAAAAAAGTGATGTTAGTAAAACCAACCCATTTCGCCGTTGAGTATGTAATTAATCCGCATATGCAAGGTCATGTGGGACAAATTGATAAAATGGCTGCGATGGATGAGTGGGAGCATTTGAAAAACGGCTACGAAGAATTAGGATTTGATATCCATGTACTTGAAGGTGTTCGAGGTTTGCCTGATATGGTTTTTTGTGCAAATCAGAGTCTTCCATATATAGATGAGAATGGGAATAAAAAAGTTTTGATGAGCGTGATGCATGCCGACGAACGCAAAGGGGAAGTGCCGCACATTCAAAAAATGTATGAAGAAAGTAGTTATCAGGTATTTCATTTAGATGAAGACAAATTTGATGATTTTGAAGGAATGGGCGATGCGCTTTGGCACTATAAAACCGGTCTGATCTGGGGTGGGTACGGATTCCGTTCTTCTCAAGAAGTGTACGATTTGATAGCTGATATGTATGACGTGCCGGTAATAAGATTGGAGCTTTTGAACGAAAAATTCTATCACTTAGATACTTGTTTATGTATTCTGGATCAAAAAACGGCGCTGATCTATCCGAAAGCATTTACCAAGAACGGACTGGATCTGATCCATGCTTTATTCGACAATGTTATTGAAGCATCTAAATATGAAGCAGAGGAACTTTTTGCCTGTAACGCAACATCTCCTGACGGCAAAAATGTGTTTATTCAGCAAGGCTGTACAGATGTAAACCAGAAATTAAGGGATCATTATTTTAATGTACATGAATTCAGTACTGCTGAATATCTGAAAAGCGGCGGTAGTGTATTCTGTATGAAAATGATGTTGTGGTAGCTTTTAAGTGAAAAGTGAAATTCTAGTTTCTTTCTGTAAATCCTTTTAAATCCCGGTGTTCTTTTTTCTTTTCTTACCGGCTCTGCCTACTTTCATAGCAATAACTAACTAAACTTTGCTATGAAAAAGCTTTTCCTTCCTGTATTTGCACTTTTGTTTGTTTTTGGGGCATGTGATCCTGAACTAAATCGTTTGAAACAACAAGCTGATAACATCACCATAATACGGGACGATTTCGGAGTTCCTCATGTGTATGGAAAAACGGATGCAGATGCTGTTTTTGGATTGATGTATGCTCAGGCTGAAGATGACTTTCCAAGAATTGAAAGGAACTATGTGTGGGCAATTGGTCGACTCGCAGAAGTAGAAGGTGAAGATGCTTTATACAGTGATCTTCGTGCTCGGTTATTCATGACCAAAGAAGAAGCTATTCAAAATTATAACAACGCTCCGGATTGGCTCAGAGAACTGTGCGATGCCTGGGCCGATGGATTGAATTATTATTTAGCTACTCATCCCGAAGTTGAACCTATGTTGCTCGAAAAATTTGAACCGTGGATGCCGATGTATTTTAGTGAAGGTTCAATTGGTGGTGATATCGAACGAGTTTCAACCCGAAGAATTAAAGCCTTTTACGAAGACAAAGCTTCTCTTTCGTTGAACGAGTTCGGAAACGGTTTAACCGTTGTTGATCCTTATGAAGAACCAAAAGGATCGAACGGGATTGCAATTTCGGGTGAGCTTACAGAGTCAGGGAATGCGATGTTGCTGATCAATCCTCATACATCTTTTTATTTCCGTGGAGAAGTTCATGCGGTGAGTGAAGAAGGATTGAATGCGTACGGTGCAGTAACCTGGGGACAGTTTTTTATCTATCAGGGGTTTAATGAGAATACCGGTTGGATGCACACTTCTACTTACACAGATGTGATCGATGAATTCAAAGAAACTATAGAAGAGCGTGACGGAAATCTCATGTATAAATATGGGGAAGAGTGGAGAGAAGTTGAGACAGATTCAGTCATTTTGAAATACAAAGATGGAAATGAGCTAAAAGAAAAAACTTTTCCAATGTATCGAACACATCACGGACCGATCACGCATATGATAGATGATCAATGGGTAGCAACAGCAATGATGTGGGAACCGGTGAAAGCATTGGAGCAATCTTATACCAGAACAAAGAAAGCAAATCATGCTGAATTCAACGATATGATGGGTATCAAAACCAACTCATCTAACAACACTGTTTTTGCTGATTCAGAAGGAAATATCGCTTACTATCACGGGAATTTTATACCGATTCGTGATACTCAGTTCGATTATACACAGCCTGTAGATGGAAGCGATCCTGCAACCGATTGGCAGGGACTTCATCCGGTAGACGAAGCAATCACTTTGCTGAATCCCGGTAATGGCTGGATCCAAAATGCGAACTCTACTCCGTTTACAGCGGCGGCGGAATTCAGTCCGAAGAAAGAAGACTACCCGAATTACATGTCCAGAATTTCTGAGAACTTTCGCGGAGTACATGCGCAAGACCTTTTATCAGAAGCAGAGAATCTGACACTAGACGGATTGATCGATCTGGCTTACTCACCCAGAGTTCCTGCTTTTGAAGAGTTGATTCCCGGAGTTGTTCGGGCTTACGATCGTTCTAACAATAAATACGGAGTTTCTGAAGAAGCAATCGAAGTATTAAGAGATTGGAATTTTGAAACAAATGCAGAATCAGTGGCGATGAACATTGCTCATTTTTATGGTATCAACTATATGAGAAACGGCGAGGCTCTTGATGGATTGAATTTCATGGAGCGATTTTCTTATTACGGAACTAAAGCCCCGTTCAAAGAGCGATTGGAAATTCTGAAAGCCACTTTAGATCAGCTTGATGAAGATTTTGGAAGCTGGAACACAGCATGGGGAGAAGTAAACCGATTCCAAAGACTAAATGGAAATATTTCTCCTAGCTTTGATGATGATCAGCCAAGTTTACCCGTTGGTTTTGCCTCCGGCAGATGGGGAGCCTTGGCTTCTTATGGGGCAAGAACCTACGATACCAAAAAGATCTATGGAACTTCAGGGAATAGCTTTGTTGCTGTTGTAGAATTTGGAGATAGTTTAAAAGCGAAAAGCATCCTCGCCGGTGGACAAAGTGGAGATCCTGATTCGCCTCACTTCTTTGATCAGGCAGAACCTTATATCAATGCTAATTTCAAAGATGTAGCTTATTACCGAGAAGATGTAGAAGCCCGAGCAGAAGAAACGTATAAGCCGGGGCAAAGGAAAGAATAACGAATATTGAACCGAAGAATATCAAATTTTGAAGGCGGAAAAAGCCCACATCTAGATCAGAGTCATCCTGAACTTGATTCAGGATCTGTAGAGGGAAAGTTTCTAATTCGAATTCGTTCTTAATCAACGTTCAACTCCCCACAGATTTCGGGTCAAGCCCGGAATGACGAAAAGGAGAGGATCATCCTGAGGATACTTCCGAAGGATCTGCAAAACTTGATTTAACGCTATTCTAAAGCAGAGCTTCCGTTCTGCATTCCGAACCAGAGGTTTGGAATGAGGTTAAGTCTAAAAGATCAATAAAGAATATTAACTCTTAAAATGGTTAAGAGTTAAAGATTAGGTTGGTTTAAAATATCTTTCTCAAGCAATTTTAACTGAGTGTGTAAGATTATATATGGTTCTGTTTTACCTAAACTGATTTGTTTGTGAATTACATTTATAAATGTTCTAAGAGAATGTTTATATGGAATCGGAATAAATATGTTTAAAACGGTTGGAATCAGCAGTAATGAAATTGCTAAAACCCAACCAAAGCTTTTAAAAATAAAAAAAATTAAAGCCCATCTAGCAATTCTGGCAAACCATAGAGTTCCATACCACCATGGGAGCATGACTCTTCCTGAATGCTGATCTATTTCGAGAGCTCTTGAAAATTCTAAACAAGCTCTTTGGATAGTGAAAAGGTAAACCTCCCAAGAAGTCAATATTAAATATGATATGACAAGTTCCATAAATTGAATGTAATCATTTTACACTTATATTTTTAAATGATTAATAACTATGAATGAACATGGGTTTATCTAAGAAAAAAAGCCCCGCATTAAAAAATACGGGGCTTTTAATTCAATTAATCAGCGATCACTCTTCACCTAAAAACGGATATCTGTAATCTGTTGGAGTAACAAAGGTTTCCTTGATTGTTCTTGGAGAAACCCAACGTAATAAGTTGATCATAGATCCTGCTTTGTCATTGGTTCCTGATCCTCTTGCTCCACCAAATGGCTGCTGACCAACAACGGCGCCGGTCGGCTTGTCATTGATGTAGAAGTTTCCGGCAGATTGTTCTAGTCGCTTGGTTGCAAGCTCGATCATGTATCTGTCCTGACTGAAAATAGAACCTGTCAACGCATACGGGGAAGTGTTGTCCACCAACTCAAGTGTTTCTTCGAATTTGTCTTCGTCGTACACATAAATGGTAATAACCGGTCCAAAGATCTCTTCGCACATTGTGGTGTATTTTGGATCTTTAGAAAGTAGAACAGTCGGCTCTATGAAATATCCTTTCGACTTATCGTAGTTACCACCTGCGATCACTTCCACGTCATCACTAGCTTTTGCATCGTCGATGTACTTCGCAATTTTATCGAATGATTTCTCGTCAATAACGGCATTTATGAAATTACTAAAGTCTTCAGTTCCACCCATTTTGAATGACTTAAGATCTTCAATCACATAGTTTTTCACATCTTCCCAAAGGTTAGATGGAATGTATGCCCTGGAAGCGGCTGAACATTTTTGTCCCTGGAATTCAAAAGCACCACGGGAAATAGCAGTTGCTACTTGTTTAGCTTTAGAAGATTTGTGAACCATGATGAAGTCTTTACCACCGGTCTCTCCTACAATTCGCGGATAAGAACGGTACTTATAGATGTTTTCACCAATAGTTTTCCAAATATGCTGGAATACAGCAGTACTTCCTGTAAAGTGAATTCCCGCAAAATCTTTATGAGAGAAAATGATGTCTCCTGCTGTAGGACCGTCTACATAAATAAGATTGATCACGCCATCAGGAACACCTGCTTCGCGGAAAACTTCCATCAACACGTTGGCAGAATAGATCTGTGTATAAGCAGGCTTCCAGACAATGGTATTACCCATCATCGCTGCAGAAGTCGGTAAGTTACCTGCAATAGCCGTAAAATTGAATGGAGTTAGCGCAAATACGAATCCTTCCAGTGGGCGTTGTTCTAATCTGTTCCAAACGCCTTCTGATGATTCCGGCTGTTGAGAGTAAATTTGAGTCATGTACTCAACATTAAATCTTAAGAAATCGATGATCTCACAAGCAGAATCAATTTCAGCTTGAAATGCATTCTTTGACTGCCCCAACATTGTAGCTGCATTCAGTTTTGCACGGTATGGACCTGCGATCAATTCAGCAGCCTTCAGGAAAATACTGGCTCTGTGTTCCCAACCCATATTTGCCCAATCTGCTTTCGCTTCCATAGCAGCATCAATAGCCTGCTTAACATGAGAAGCATCACCTTCAGAAAAATGACCTAAAATATGCTTGTGGTCATGCGGTGGAGACATTGGCTTTTTGTTATCAGTAGTAACTAATTCGCTTCCGATATACATTGGAACATCAATTTCTTTTGATCGAGCTTCTTTAAGTGCAGCCTGAAGTTCTTCTCTTTCAGGAGAACCCGGAGCGTAGCTCAAAATAGGTTCGTTGATTGCCGGTGGGACGTTAAAAAATCCTGTTGCCATGGTTTCTGCTTTCCGTTTTGAAATTCAAATTTTTAGAGGCTTAAATATACGGTTTTCCTAATGGATTATGAAGGAAGGTTAGTTAAAGGTTATTAGTTATTGGGAGGAGTACTAATAACCAATAACTAATATCCAGTTACATTCACAGCTTCTCCAAAAACTCTTCCGCTGTATCCAAGCGACTCTGTAAAGTCTCTTCATTCATCTTGTCTAAATTAATAAGTAGCATATTCAATCTCGGATTTCTTTCAAAGAAATCACGATGTACATGCATGAATCTCCAGAATAATGCATCCCAGGTTTCATTCCAGTCTGCTTTTCCGTAATCACTCATTTTCTTGATGTAATTACTGCTGCTGATGTACGGTTTGGTTGCCATTAGTCCTCCATCCGCAAATTGACTCATTCCATAGACATTTGGAACCATTACCCAATCGTAAGCATCAATATACATTTCCATAAACCATTGATAGACTTCGTCCGGATCAAATTCACAGAGCAGCATAAAATTACCAAGGATCATCAGTCGTTCAATATGATGATTGTATCCAGTTTTAAGCACTTTTTTGATAGTGTCATCAACAGGTTCAATTCCGGTTGTGCCGTCATAAAATGAATCCGGAATTTTTCGATCAAAGCCCCAGAAGTTTTCGGTACGTTCTTGAGTGCCTTTCTTTTCATACAATCCCCGCATGAATTCCCGCCAGCCAATAATTTGACGAATAAATCCTTCCAGCGAATTAATTCTGATATCGTTTTCTTGGGCATATTTCAAAGCTCCATCAACAACAAACTGAGGAGTTAGCAATCCAACATTCAGCATTGGCGTAAGCACACTGTGATTCAGTATTCTTTTATCTGAAACTATGGCGTCCTCATAAGGTCCAAATTCATCGAACCGTTGCTCAAAAAACTGTTGCAACCACTTTCGGGAACTTTCAAAATCTGTTGGATAAAGTTGTATTTCTACCAATTCACCGTAATTATTAGCAAAGTTCTCTTCTACATATTCACGAGCTTTTTTATAGAAATCCGTTTCTTCCGGGAATTCAATATTAGGTGGAGTTTTCTTCTTAGGATATTTTTTTCGGTTTTCTTTGTCATAAGTCCAATCACCACCTACCGGATTATCATCGCCTTCGATCAGAATGCCACGTTTTTTTCGTTCGTCTTTATAAAATGAAGTTTGGAAGAATTTCTTCTCCTTGGTACCGAACCAATCCTTAAGATCATCTCTTGTATTCAGAAAAAGCTGATTCTCAAACTCTTCAATTTCTAGATCGTATTTCTCAGCAGAATCAGCAATCCTTTTTTCCAACCAATTATCTGTAGGATTTAAGAAACAGATCTTTTCAATTCCTTCATCTGCAAGATGGGCAATCAACTTCCGAATATCTGATTTATCATCATTCGCTTCGATGTATTCAACATCTTTATCCTGATCTTCCAGCCAGGACTCATAAAACTTCATGGTCGCCCGATGAAAAGCAATCTTCTGTTTATGGAATTTATACTGATTGAAGAAGAGTTCTTCCTCTATCAAGTAAATTGGGAAATCGTTATCCAAAAGTGGACTCTCTTCAAACAGTTGATGAGGAAATGTTAGGTTTACTGCTTTCATGGTTTTCGATTGCTGTCATTTCGAAGGAGTATGCGACTGAGAAATCTAAATTTGTGTATAAAGGCAATTTTTAGATTTCTCGCATCCGCTCGAAATGACAAGAATTATATTTTTTTATTCCTCCTACACCTTTCACTGCAATACTTCACACTGTCCCAGTTCTTTTCCCATTTCTTCCTCCAGGTGAATGACAGCCCACATGTATGGCAAATCTTTTGAGGGAGATGTTCTTTTTTATGCGCCATTGAATAGATCTTTTGGCCGCTTGAGCTCTTTCTTCGCTTTATTCCAGAACTTGAAAAAAGATGGATAGTATCCTTTTACTAAAAACATCCAGTCTCGTGAATCTTCATTACACGAATAATCATTCAAAGGATGTTCTTTGAAATAAATATCTGAATCAGATAGAGAAAACTGATTTTTTAACTCATCAAATTCACCAACGTAAATCTGAAGATTTGGAATATTTTCTCCAAGATCAGTTACAAATTGAATAGAACTTTCAGACACCGGATACTTTTTAAACACGGAGGGTTCCAGTAGTAAAATGCGATTAGCTTTCTGATCTTCCCTCCATTTTGGATCCATATTATAGAAGTTGTAGATCAATGTGGGTTTTTCCGAATCGATTTCGATCTCTTCGGACTTTGGAAGTGGTGTTTTTAACTTAGGAAGGACTAAATTCTTAAGCGTTTCGGGAGTATCAAAATCATCAAATGCTTCATAAGGCACATCTAAGAAAGTCCCGCATTGATCGGTATGACAATATTTATTGATGTTGTCTTGATTTGCGACATACTTTTTATTGCTGTTCGATCCTGCAACCCATTGCCAGCTAAGTGCGTTACTTGCCCAGTCGCCGTCTTTCAAATGATAGTACATCCATTGAGCCGGAACTTTCCAATGAGATTGTCCCATATTGCAACAAATAGCAGCGAGGTACATTCGGACATGATTATGTAGATATCCTGTCTCATAAAAATTTTCTATTGCGTGATCTATCGCTTTGATTCCGGTATTAGCTTCTACAATTACTTTTGGCATTTGATGATTTTGGACATCCGGTTGTGGATGTCTTAAATCAGAATCGGTTTCTTTACCTTTTTCAATCCAAACCAACTGCCAATAGTCACGCCATGCCAATTCTTGTAACCACTTTTTTATTTCATCGGGCTCAAAACCACGATCCAAAGTTCGTTTCATCACTTGTTGAGTGGAAATCACACCTCTTGATATATAAGGGGAAAGCTTGCTTACATCTCCATCAATAAAATTACGTGTTCTGCCGTAATTGATCGGATCAACCTGATCAACTTGCTCTAAAATCTCACTGTATTTAGTTGTAAACATCTTGATCTAACAGTGAGTAAAGAGAAATAATTTCAGAAATTCAGAACCGGGATTTTATCTGACTATTACTCATCACGCTTTCCCAATCAAGTCCTGAGCAATAATACTGGATGAAAGAACGCCCGGCAAACCTGCTCCGGGATGAGTTCCGGCTCCAACGAAATACAGATCATCCACATCTTCTGATTTATTATGAGGACGAAACCATGCTGACTGTGTCAAAATCGGTTCCACAGAAAATGCTGAACCCTTGTGGCTGTTTAAAACATCTCTGAAGTGAAGCGGATCGATATAATGCTCTGCAACCAAGTTTTCTTGAAGATCGGGTAGGTAATTTTCTTCCAAGAAATTCATAATAGCATCACGATATTTCGGTGCAAACTCGTTCCAGTCGGTTCCACTGTCTAAATGTGGAACCGGAGAAAGCACGTAAAATCCTTCGTGACCTTCAGGAGCAATACTGGAGTCGGTTATTGTTGGCATGTGCAGATAGAGCGAAAAATCATCGGCAACGTGTTTCTTATGGAAAATATCATCCAGTAAACCTTTATAGCGCTTACCAAGAATGATATTGTGGTGAGCTAACCCTGAATCCAAATATCGTTTCTTAGTTCCAAAATAGATCACGAAAAGAGACATACTGTATTTGGTACGATCGATCTTTTTATCTGTATATTTTTTTCTGTGCTTGGAGTCGATCATATTTTTATAAGTGAATCCAACATCGGAATTTGCAACAACAACATCCGCTTCCAAGATCTCGCCGTCTTTTAAACGAACTCCTGTTGCTTTACCATTCTTTACCAGAATCTCATCTACCTCTGTTTGCAGATGGAATTTACCGCCTTGTTCGGTAATCAACTTTTCAAAAGCGTTTACAATAGCTCCTGTTCCTCCCATTGCATAATGAACGCCCCATTCTCTTTCCAGGTAATGGATCATTGCATAAATGGAAGTAGTATCAAAAGGATTACCTCCTACTAATAATGGATGAAATGAAAAGCATTGACGTAAAAAATCATCCTTTATAAACTTAGAAACATATTTATAAACGGTTTTATAGGATTGTAGCTTGATGAGATCAGGAGCAACTTTCATCATATCCATAAACTTCAAAAATGGCTGATCTGCAAGCTCCACAAATCCCTTTTGAAAGATGGCTTTAGTAGTTTTTAAGAACTTCTCGTAACCGGCTACATCGCCCGGATTCCTTTTCTCAATTTCTTTGATCGTGAATTCATGATCATTGTTGTAATCAAATTTTTCACCATTATGGTCGAATATTCTGTAAAAAGGATCACAGGGTACAAATTCTACATAATCAGATCTTTTTTTACCTGCGGCTTCCCAGATATCATCAAACATAAATGGAGCAGTAATTACAGTAGGACCTCCATCAAATTTAAATCCGTTTTTCTCATAAACATATGCACGTCCACCAAGTTTATCTCTCTTTTCTAAAACGGTAACATCATGTCCGGCAGATAGCAAACGAGAAGCCGCTCCTAATCCTCCGAAACCACTTCCAATAACAATGATCTTTTTTTTCATGCTGAATTTTAATTCGGTTCAATCGCTAAACCGAAAAATACAAGGAATCAATCCCGGATTGATCAATCGTTTTCGATTTGTTTTACAAAACCGTTAAATCCTTTTCTTTTAAGGCTCCGCATATCTTTTTCAGCTTTGCTTCTATCTTTATAAAGTCCGTAATAGATTCTGTACACTGTTCCTGAATTCAGGTTCAGGGTTTCAACTCTGCTGCCTTTAATTTTTTTTGATTGAGTTTGGGCAGGAGCAAGATCATTATATGAGCCTAGCTGAACAGTGTAGGTAGGAACTTTAAGATCCGTTACCCTTGAGTTCTTGAGATCGCCTTTAACAAGATAAAGTTTAACATTGGCTGTTCCGGGACCAATCATATCAACAGCTTGTGCAGCTCCTTTTGACAAGTCAATGATCCTGTCTTTAGCAAAAGGACCTCGGTCATTAATTCTTACACGGATAGATTTTCCGTTGTCCTCATTTACTACAATAACTTCTGAATTGAATGGAAGTGTGCGATGGGCAGCAGAGATTCCATTCATATCAAAGGTTTCTCCATTAGCAGTTAAACGACCATTAAAATTGGGACCGTACCAACTTGCGACTCCGGTTTCAATTAACCGCCCTTTTTTAGTGGGTAATGAGGATGTAGATGTAGTTATAGTACTATTTGCATCTCCTGTATTTGATGCGCGCCGAGTTGCACCACAAGAGATAAGAAACATGAGTGTAACTACACACAGAAGCACATGTTTTAATAATCGCATAAATAGATGATGAGTTTTCATTGTGAAGATAAACAATTCATATACCTAAATACCACCCAAATGGGTAGTGAAAAAATAGATGCATTCGAGTACGTTAGCGATAACCAAATTGAACATTATGAATTATAAGTTTTGTTTTTATATAGTTTGCTTAATCGTATTAATGCCAATAAGTGTATTTTCTCAAAGTGGGATCTTGCCGGCTTCAGGATTTGTATCTAATAATAACGTATCTCTGGTTTTTTCAGCCGGAGAAACAATTGTTGGCGAGTTTGGGAATGAGTCAATGAGCCTGATCGTGGTTTCTATTCCGGATCTTCCTGTTATCCCAACTTCTATTGATGAACCGGGAGACTTACCTAAAGAGTTTGGCTTAAGTCAGAATTATCCAAATCCTTTTAACCCTTCTACAACTATAAATTATGCTTTACCAAAAGCCTCAGATGTCTCAATAGATGTATTCAATATTCTGGGAAAGAGGGTTGCATCATTGGTGAATCAAAGAAAAACAGCGGGTAATCATTCCGTACAGTTTCAAGCCGCTAACCTTTCGAGCGGAGTGTATTTCTATACACTTCGTGTTGGTGGAAGAGTGCTCAAATCACAAAGAATGTTATTAATCAAATAAATAAAAAGTCATGAAATCAATTCTACAAAAGATAGTATTTAGTTTTATAGTAGTTCTTGTGACAGCAGTCAGTGCTTACGCACAGGTTCCACAAGGCTTCAATTTTCAGGCGGTTGCTCGAGGAGCAACAGGAGATATTTTAGCTGAACAAGCTTTAGGGGTACAAGTTTCTATCATCAAAGGAACAGAAGACGGGAATCCCGTTTATGAAGAAGCACATACTGTAACTACGAATCCTTTGGGACTGATCCAGATCGTAATTGGAGAAGGAACTGCATCTGAAGGAAGTGATTTTTCAGCGATTGATTTCGGGAATGATAATTATTTCGTGAAACTAGCTATAGATCCTGCCGGAGGTACTGAATATGAGGACCTTGGAACTACAAGATTACTATCTGTTCCTTATGCATTGGTTGCTCAAAAAGCAGTTGAGGGTGGCAATGGCACTGGCGAAACCATTACGAATTATAGCTTGGATGTAGCTGAAGGTGATACCGCATTTCAGGTTACAATTTCCGGAGATGAAGGGAGTGTAAACAACTCTGCTTTTATTGGTTTAGCAAGAACCAGCGGAACGAATGTTGGGGTCGAAGGAAAGGCTCATTCTGAAACCGGTAACGAAGGCTTGCAGGTTGGAACCTATGGTGAAGCTTTAGGAGTTGGATCGAGTTCACATATTGGTGTATACGGCTACTCACAAGCGGATGGAGGGGGAAGTTCCTACGGTTCTTATTCCAGAGGTGGTGGATCCGGTAAGTTTAACTTCGGAGCATTCGGGATAGCAAGAGGTGATGGATCAGGTGAAATAGTTCCTTTAGGTGAAGAAGTAGATTTTAATTTCGGTTCATATAATATTGCAGGAGGTTTCTATTCAAGCGGAAACCTGAATGGAAATGTTGGGGTTGAGGCCCAAGCTTCAGGAGAAAATGGAAGCAGAATAGATTTTGGTGTTATCTCCAGAGCCATTGGAACCGGAAACAGTCCAAATATTGGTGTTCGTGCAGAAGCTTTTAATTCTCCTGAACAGAATGTAGCGTTAGAAGGTGAAGCAAATGGAAGCACTTCTAATCTTGGATTAAGATTGAATGTGCATAGTGGAAGTTCTAACATTGGTATGGAAGTAAATGCAGATACAGCAGCTATTTTGAACGGTCACTCAGTAATTAATGGAGATCTTACCGTTAACGGAAATATTTTTGGTTCTGTTGGAAGCGGAAGTGCAAACGGACAAACTCTGGATTCATTATTTATTTCAACTCAACCTGAAGCAGAGTACCAGCGGAATACATCTTTTTATCCCGGATTTCTTCGTAACACTGATCAGGATGGAAATTTTGTAACACTGTCAAGAAGAGCCTTACAATATGGTGATACCGACTCAGAAGGGACAGGATTTGTATATAACTGGTTTAACAAAGGAGGCATGCAGGTTGCAAGTGCAGACTATGCAAATGGAGAACGAGCTGCAGGAATGAATGGAGGCTATTTCTATATGGATATTTATCAGAACGAAAATTTCTATGTACCGCTCCAGTTTGGAATTCAGAATGCTGCAGAGGGTGGCAGGTCATGGTTTGAAATGAGTTCACTAGCCAGACAAGAAAGTGGATTGGGAGCTTTATTTAATATCCATATTTCGAATGATCCAGCCGGCAATGACCCTTCTGGTGAATCTTCACAGGTAACGATGTTTGGAGATACAAGTCCGAATTTCCAATACGGAGGTCAGTCCTGGGAGAACAATGATCTGGCATTCTTAAACATTTTCGGAAGTACTCCAAGTGGAGATGGATGGTATCTCACAAATGCAGAGATTCATGTAGCTTCAGATGGCACGGATGAATGGGGAGTTGTAAGTCTGAAGAAGACCAATATTGTTGGACAAACAAGTCAGGAAACCATCTTATTAGACGGCGGAAACGGAAATATCAATATTTCAGGAACATTGAATCAGTCTTCTGATGAACGATTGAAAAAAGACATCAGAACTTTAGATAATGCTCTTGATAAGACTATGGAAATGCGTGGAGTTTCATACAATTGGAAAACCGATGCATCTAACGAAGCCCCACAAATTGGAGTGATTGCGCAGGAAGTAGAGAAAATCTACCCCGAGTTTGTACGCACTGACGAAAATGGTATGAAATCCGTGAATTATGCACAAATGACAGCCGTGCTGATCGAAGCCGTAAAAGCTTTGAATCTTGAACTGCAGGATTTAAAAAATGATAACGCCACACTTCAGGCTAAAGTTGACAAACAGCAGGAGCTTGAGATTAGATTATCACGAATCGAAAAACTGTTGAGTTCCGGTAATGGAAATACACCCTACTCTTTAACTGAAGATTAAAATTAACAGCAGTATTAAACATCTGAAGGTTTGGTGAGGGACCGACCAAAGGATGTTTACTCTGCTGGAAATCCAAAATAGTTGTTGTAGCTTAGTTAAATTGTTTAGGTTGTAGGGAAGCCCGCTTGAATTCTATCGAGCGGGTTTTTTGTTTTAATTTTGGTCAGGATTATAAGGGCTGTATCTTCTTGTTAATCTAATTTATCTACAGAATGTATATTACTTATTATCTGATTGCGGCCAATGCGATTGTTTCTCTTATTGGGTTATTTATGTATCCAAAAGTTATTGAAGTTGGAATGATGATGCCTTATCGGACCATCAGCAACAAGTCCTGGTACGAGTTGATAACATCCGGCTTTGTTCATGGAAGCGTATCTCATTTGTTATTTAACATGATAACGCTCTTTTTCTTTGGGCCTGTTTTAGAAATGCAGATTGGAGAAGTCCAGTTTCTGGGACTCTATTTTACCGGTTTGATTGCATCCTCAATTCCGTCTTTAATAAAACATAAAGATAATCCACAGTATGCAACACTAGGTGCTTCAGGTGCAGTTGAAGCTGTACTTTTCGGGTTTATCCTCTTATTTCCTTTTGAGCCTATTTACCTGATGTTAATTCCTATCGGAATTCCTGCCCTGTTATTTGGATTAGCCTTTATAGGATACAGTATCTATGCAAGCAGAAAAGAGGGAACTATCAATCACGAAGCTCATATAGCCGGCGCTGCATGGGGAGTGTTTTACATGCTGGCTTTTGTTCCCTTTGCGTTCGATCACGTACTATCGATGTTGGGACTAAATTAGTAACTAGTATTATGTACTTAGATGTTAGGCTGTTAATACGTTCTAACATCTAAGTACTAATTACTAAATTTATCCATTCTTGCTTCTGAAATCTTTCATAAAGTCAGTCAATGCTTTTACGCTGCTCAATTCACAAGCATTGTAAATACTGGCTCTGATACCACCCACACTTCTATGCCCTTTAAGAGCGACAAGATTGTGAGTTTTTGCTTCTGATAAGAATTGTTGTTCCAGATCTTCAGAAGGCAAACGGAAGGTTACGTTCATTTTTGATCGGGATTCAAGCTCAGCAGTTCCGCGATAAAAATCATCCGAATCAATTGTACTGTAAAGAAGTTCAGCTTTCTCGGAGTTCACTTTTTCAAAATGCTTAAGACCACCTTTATTCTCCAGCCACTTAAGAACTAAGCTTACCAAATAAATAGTAAATGTTGGAGGAGTATGAAACAACTTAGCAGTGTGGGTGCGGTAATCAAGTATAGTTGGGATATCAGATTTACTGATCTTAGCCAGGAAATCTTTTCTGATAATTACTACAGCAACACCGGATGGCCCCAGGTTCTTTTGAGCACCTGCATAGATCAATCCGTACTTATCAATGTTGATAGGACGAGAAAGAAAATCTGAAGAGGCATCACAAATTAAAGGCACGCCGGTGGTTTCCGGTTCAGAAGCGAACTGCGTACCAAAAATTGTATTATTGGAAGTGTAATGAACAAAATTGGCATCAGGAGTTAAATTCAGATCTCCGGAAGTTGGTACTCTGCTAAAGTTAGAATCCTCACTACTGAAAGCAATATTTACGTTTCCGAATCTCTTTGCTTCTTTAATCGCTTTTTGAGACCACGCACCTGTATTGATGTAATCAGCTGTATCACCTTCATTTAGAAAGTTCATCGCAAGTTGAAGAAATTGTAAACTTGCACCACCCTGAAGGAAGACAACCTCAAAATCATCTCCAAGACCAAGGATATTTTTAAGGCTTTCGGTAGCGTCCGCATTTACTTTGGTGTAGTCGGGCCCGCGATGACTCATTTCCATTATAGAAGAGCCGGTTCCGTTGTAGTTTAATAGTTCAGATTGAGCTTGTTCTAAAACTTCCAGAGGTAAAGCAGCTGGACCTGCACTAAAATTATGAGCGCGTTTCATGTAATAAGTGAGTGTGAGTTAAAAAGTATGAATTAAAAATCCGGATCGTAATTTAGGTTCGAACCAGGTTGATTTCGGAGGCATCAGTAATCCTGCATCAGAAACATCAACCAGTTCACGAATGTTGGTAGGATACATGCTGATTGCCATATCAGCTTTGCCGGAATTAACCAGCTTCTCCAGTTCGTTGGTGCCCCTGATTCCCCCAACAAAAAATAAGTTTTTATCCGTACGCTGATCCGAAATACCGAGTAATGGTTCAAGCAAATGTTCCTGCAACCTGGCTACATCTAATGAAGATGCAACATCAGATTTATTACTCTCAGGAAGTGATAGTGAGTACCAACTTTCATCTAGGTAAACACATATATCGCCTTTGCTATTCGGTTCAGGATTTGTTGTTTGCCTCAGTTCAAATTTATCCTTCAATACAGAAAGAAAATTATCCGGAGTGGAATATACAATTCGGTTATAGGAAAGTATTTCCATTTGTTGCATCGGAAAAACTACAGCGGGAAAGTAGTTATACTCTTCCTCTCCTGTATGATTCGGATTCTGCTTCTTCATTTGGGTAGCAGTTCTTGATGCACTTGCGCAACGGTGATGTCCGTCAGCTATATAAAGATTTTTAATTTTTGAAAAAGCGCTATCGAATTCTGCACTGTTATCAACTTTCCAAATAAGGTGTTCTACATCTTCAATTGTGATCTGGTACAGAGGTTCATTTTTACTTACTGACTCCATCATTTCAGAAATTCCGGCAGTATCATCAAAAGTTATCATAACCGGTTCAGCATGTGCTTGCTGAGTAATTATATGTTTTGTGCGGTCATCTTCCTTATCCGGTCTGGTTAGCTCGTGCTTCAGAATAACTTCATTATCATATTCGGCCACACTAACACAACCAAAGACTCCTGATTGAGAGCGTCCTCGCCAGTTCAGTTTATAAACGTAAAGAGCGTCTTGTTCTTCCTGAACAAAATGTTCAGAATCTAAGAGTTTGGTTAAATTTTCAGCTCCTTTTTGATAGACCTCTTCGGCATGAATGTCCGTACTTTCAGGAAGATCGATCTCAGGGCGAATAACATGTAAGAAGCTATCAGGCTTATTTTGAGCTAACTCTCTGGCTTCATCAGTGTTGATCACATCGTATGGAACACTAACTATGTTTTTTGCAGATTCAGGTTTTGGTCGCCATGCTTTAAAGGATTTTACTACTGCCATACGTGATATTAATTTTGGATTTGGTGTATAAATAAAGGTAATTAAAAATCATCTTTATTTATGTGAAAACACCTTATTTTTATAAAAACTACTAAACGAAATAAACCGATAGATGAATACTGATAATTTAAACCCTGAACAACAAGACCAGTTGCTATGTATGATGTTAATTCAACAGCATCAGCAAATTGCTATGATGGGACTAGGCAAGCTTCAAAACCCGGCAACCGGAGAAATGGAGAAAGATCTTTCTTCAGCTAAATATGCCATTGACACTTTGAATATGTTGGATAAATACACAAAAGGTAATCTTCCTCAAGAGTTAAAAGGATTTTTGGATCAAACACTTACCACTCTTCGTTTAAACTATGCTGACGAAAAAAAGAAAGGTGAGAGCACACCTTCAGAAGAGCCAAAGAGTGAAGATTAAAAAAATAGAAGCAGCCGGCGGGATCGTTTTCAGAATAGCAGAGAAAAATCAAACTGAGGTTTTAATGATCTTCAGAAACGGCTTTTGGGATATTCCTAAAGGTAAAAGAGAGAAAGGTGAATCTATAGAGATGTGCGCGAGAAGAGAAGTGATGGAAGAGGTTGGAGCCGATTCGCTTCCAATAATCACTAACGGACTGGTTTCTTCAAAGCACTCGTATAACCAAAAAGGTAAAATATACGATAAGACAACTTATTGGTTCGCTATGAATTTTGAGAATCTGCAATCTTTTACTCCTGAAACTTCAGAAGGAATCGAATTGGTAGAATGGGTAGAGATTGATAAAGCGATCGGGAAGGTAGGATTTCAAAATCTCGTGCCCGTTCTGGAGGATTTCAAAGTAAAACAGCCGGACATAAAAAAGGCGTGAATATTGCTAATCACGCCTTTTAATTTGATCTGAAAATGTATCAGTTACTGAGTTTGAATAAAATCGGTAAACTCATCTGAACTTGTACAGGTCTACCTCGCTGCATTCCAGGTGAGAACTGAGCAGTTTTTACAACTCTGAGTGCTTCTTCATCACAGCCACCGCCAATTCCACGAATAACACGTGGGTTCTGAACGTTACCGTTTTCATCAACTACAAACTGCACAGTAACACGGCCTTCTATACCGGCTCTGATCGCAACCTGAGGATACTTCACTCGTTTTTGAAGACCAGCTTGTCCACCTTTAAGTTCCGGCATGTTTTCCACAACTATAAAGATTTCCTCTTCTTCCTCTTCTGCTGGAGGAGGTGGTGGTGGTAAATCCATTGGTCCGTCTAAGTCAAACTCAGCGATATCAAGAATTTCATCCTCGATGATCTCATCATTTGGAACCTCTACAGGGACCGGTGGACGCGGAGGTGGAGGTGGAGTTTCGATTTGTTTCGTTTGAATAGCCTCTTCCATCACAACTTCTTCCTGCTCATCAATTGGAGGGGGAGTTGGAGGAGGACTGTATAAGTTAATTCGTACAGCTGCAATAATAAAAAGTAATGCTACAATTAAACCTACTTGGAGGTAAATATTGTAAGATCGCTTTAAATCTGCTTTAGAATCTTTTCTTCTGTTAATCATAATGAATGCCTTTTTTCATGAACTTTAAAGAAAATGATATTTCAGTTTGACTGCAAGTTATATTTTAATCTTTATGTAAAAAAAACGTGCTTTTTGAAAAATTATTCTGTCTGAGTACTGAAATACTATCGTTTTAGTTTGAAGTTGACAGATTGCACCATTTTTACCTTTACCAAGACACCGTTTTGAACCCCGGGTGAGAATCGCACAAGTTTGATAACTCTCAAAACTTCTGCATCCAGTTCGGGGTGAACTCCTCTGATAATTTCAGGATCAGTGACTCTTCCTTGTTTATCAATAATGAATTGAACATGTACCCGCCCTTCAATGCCAATATTTTGAGCAACTTTTGGGTACTTTATTTTAGAGTACAAAGCTTCTTGTCCTCCAATAATCGTAGGCATTATAGGTAAAAAGTCAACGATATCTTCATCATCTGAAGTCTCAGTTTTAGGAGGAACAGGTAATCTATCAGCAAAGTCGCCAAAATCAGGAAAATCCGGAATATCGATATCTATTGGGGTATCATTTGGCTTGGGGGTAAATATCATTGGTTTTTGAGGAGCAACTTTTTCAGGTGGTGTAACCGGAGGAAGATCAATGATTCTCGCTGGATCTATAGAAGGTTGTTCTAAAATACCTGAATCTTTTTCTGAGCCAATATTTACATTTGTAGCAGCGATCAAAAATAAGAGGGAACAAATAATTCCTATTTCAGAAAGTATAAAGTGATTTTTCTTTAAGTCGAAGTAACGATTCTTTTTCATAATGCAAGAGATTTGTTAGTGGTGTGCTCTGGTAATAAATCTCTTTTTGAAAGATGTTAGTATAACATAATCATGCAGTATGAGCCTTTTTAGATGGGAACATAGATTTGAATAGGAAATGAAGTACAAAAATTGCAAACAATGCGCCTAATGCATCGGCAACAAAATCTAAAATTTCCGGACTTCTGTTGGTTGGAACTACAAATTGCAGAAACTCGATGAGTAGTCCATAGAAACAACCAAGAGAAAATACTTTCCAAAGACCGGGTTTCCTTTTAGTGCTACTAGCTCTGAAAACTCCTATCAGAAAAGTCCAGCCTGCGAACATGATAAAATGTCCAATTTTATCATAATTCCAAATGTTTATAGAGAGCGATGTTTTAGACGGATAGAGAGTAGCCACCAATATAGAAATGGTTGTAAAAGCTACAAGAATACCAAAGAAGCGTTTATATTTAAAAATAATATCGATGGGTGTGTCCTGTCTATATTAAATGAACTGGCTCAAGTTCAGAGCTTAAATTGTTAAAATGAATATCTGCTTTTTGTTTGCCATCAATTAGAGCCTTGATGCATGCTGAATCAGATACTTTTAAAGCCAACAGATATCCGCTGACTTTACCGGCAAGTATATCTCCGAAACCCGCACGGGAAAAGATTCGGGTATCATATCCCGTTAAGTAAGTATCGCCCGAAGTTGTTCCCAAAATACAAGGAAATCCTTTTGACAGAATCGTAACACTTTCTTCTTTAGCAGTTTTGGAAACCTGGATTAACCGGTCAAACCCATCTTGAATTTCTGAAGCCAGTAAATTTTTTAGCTCACCCAGGTGCGGAGTCAAAATCCAGTTTGCATTGTCAGGCTTTTTCCAACCATCAGATTCAGAAAGAGCAAAGAGAGCGTCGGCATCGATGACAACGTTTCCGTTAAAATAAGAAAGTATCTTTTGAACAAAGTTTATGGTTTCAGGATCTCTGCCAAGCCCGGGGCCGATTAATAGTGATCCCGGCTTTTCATTTAAAATCGATTGTACCTGCTCAAAGTGAGAAGTGGAGAAACGAGTATCTGTATCAGTACCAACAGGCTTTTTGATAATTTGAGTCAGGTTTTTTTCATAAATATTGAGTAATCCTTTTGGAGTGATCAGAACTACGGCCCCAACTCCGGTACCCCACGCACTCTGTGCTGCTAAAACTGCCGCTCCGGTCAAGCCTTCTGAACCCGCTATTATATAAAGAACTCCTCCATCATATTTGTGTTCGCGTTGTTTTTGATTGATGCCTGATTCTGAAAACCAATCTTCATGAATCAGAAAAGCAGACTTCTCTTTAAAATGATTCGGAAATGGAAGTTCGCACAGCACAATTTCTCCGGAATGTTCAAAACCGTCATTCAAATAGAAACCTGTTTTCAGCGCACCGAATGTAATAGTGAAATCGGCAAGTACAGCGTTTCCCATTTTTCTGCCGGTATCAGCGTGTAAACCGGAGGGTAGATCGAGCGAAAAAACAGTTTTGTCAGACTGATTTACTCCATTTATCACATCATTATAAGGAACCCTGACTTCTGAGTTTAATCCTGTGCCAAACATGCCGTCCACAACAAAATCGTATTCGCTAAAATCGAAATCAGAACCCCATTCAACGAATGTGATGTTTCCTGTCAATTTTTTGAGCAGTTCGAAATTCTTAGAAGTGTCTTCACTTAAAGAATCAGTTCCACCAACAAAACAGATAGTAACCGGATGATCCTTCTCTGAAAGAATACGAGCTACAACTAAAGCATCTCCGGCGTTGTTTCCTTTCCCGCATATAAACAAACCATGAGAGTTACAATCGATTTCATACAGGATGAAATCAGCAGCTTTAGTTCCTGCGATTTCCATCAATGTGAAACCATCAACCCCAAATTCATTGATGGTTCGTTCGTCCATTCTTCGGCACTGTTCCGCAGAACAAAGATGATATGGATATGGAATTTTAAGCATCTTGTTATATAGTTAACCGCGAAGAACATAAAGGAATCATACTAAAGCTTCTAAAATCTTTGTGCTCTCTGTGGTTTAATAATCAGTAAGACCTAGCAAACAACACTTTCTGTTTCGAAGGCTTTCCTGTAACCATGCATTTTCCTTCTTTACCGTCAGTTTTTAAGGGAATACATCGGATGGTTGCTTTGGTCTCATTCTTAACAAGCTCTTCGGTTTCTTCAGTTCCATCCCAATGAGCGTAAATGAACCCGCCTTTTTCTTCCAGAACTTTTTTGAACTCATCGTAAGTTTCCACTTCTGAAGTAGCTTCTTCTCTTCGTTTCTTAGCAGCTTCAAACAGATCAACCTGAATAGTTTCCAGTAATTCCTTAACCATAACGCCAATTCCTTCTCTGGATTCAAACGATTTGCTTAAAGTATCTCTTCGCGCTAACTCTACATTTCCCTTTTGGACATCTCTTGGTCCGACTGCAATTCTCAATGGAATTCCCTGAGCTTCATGCTCCGCAAATTTGAAGCCCGGCTTGTAATTATCTCTGTCGTCCAGTTTTACCCTGACTCCAAGATCTTTAAGCTCGTTATAAATGGCATCGCCATACTCAAGAACAGTTTCTCTCTCTTCATCACTTCTGTAAATCGGAACGATCACAACCTGAGTCGGAGCCAATCTTGGAGGAATAACCAAACCCTGATCATCCGAATGCGTCATGATCAGTCCACCGATCAATCGGGTTGAAACGCCCCAGCTTGTTGCCCAAACCAGTTTGTGATCACCATCACTATCCTGAAATTTCACATCAAAAGCTTTGGCAAAATTCTGCCCTAAAAAGTGAGAAGTTCCTGCTTGCAATGCTTTGCCATCCTGCATCAATGCTTCAATACAATAAGTGTCTACAGCACCTGCAAAACGCTCGCTCGCTGTTTTTACTCCGGTGATTACCGGCATGGCCATATAATCTTCGGCAAAAGTTCTATACACTTCCAGCATTTGAAGCGTCTCATCTACTGCTTCTTGTTCAGTTGCATGTGCGGTATGACCTTCCTGCCACAAAAACTCCATTGTTCTCAGGAATAACCGAGTTCTCATTTCCCATCGCACTACATTCGCCCATTGATTCACTAAGATCGGAAGATCGCGGTACGATTGGATCCAGCCTCTGTACGTATCCCAGATTATGGTTTCTGAAGTTGGTCGGACAATAAGCTCTTCTTCTAATTTAGATTCCGGATCAACTTCCACTCCGCCATCTACAGCTTTTAATCTACTGTGAGTGACAACGGCGCACTCTTTCGCAAAACCCTCTACGTGTTGAGCTTCTTTTGAAAGAAAAGATTTCGGGATAAAAAGAGGGAAGTAGGCATTTTCGTGTCCGGTATCTTTGAACATTTTGTCCAGACCTTGCTGCATGTTTTCCCACAGAGCCATTCCCGTAGGACGAATAACCATACATCCACGCACCGGAGAATGCTCAGCGAGTTTGGCTTCCTTTACAACATCCAGGTACCATTGTGAATAATCTTTTTCTCTTTTTGTGATCTTCTGCGCCATAATTTTCTGTGCAACCCTGTCAGGGTTTCTGCAATTTTTTATTCGTGGATAATATCTCTAAACCCTAACAGGGTTTAGAAAAACCAAAGGTAACAAACTTAGAAGTGAGTTATAGCAGATTTCCCTGAAAAATTGTTTACGGTTGATGTTGGAAGTCCTTATATTTGGAGTTCTTTGAAAAAAAGAAACCCCACGAAAGCTCGAAATCACAAATTGTCATTTGGAATTTGATTTTATAAGCTTTCAATTTTTTGACAAATGGCGTGGTAGCTCAGATGGTTAGAGCGCACGACTCATAATCGTGAGGTCGACGGTTCAATTCCGTCCCACGCTACATTACAAAAAGCTCAGCTTGGAAACAGGTTGAGCTTTTTTTATGCTTAATAAAATCAACCTGAGGTCAGATAGTACTAATTAAAAGACAAACCTAAATGTTATCGTCCCCCATTGAGCCTGTTGAGGAGTCCCTGAGGGTAGTTTGGAAAACTTCCAGCTCCTAAGGGTTCTTTGAACTTCTTTTTCTAGTTCCGAATCCATTTTTTTTAGAGGAATAATCAATCCTACTGATCCATCAGGTTTTACTTGAAATCTTACAGAAATAACCCCTTCTGCATTAGTAGTATTCTGAGGTAAAGGTTGAACCAGAGGATCACGTTGAATATTACCTTCCCATTTCAGTTCGTAGGGTGCTGATTGAGAATCGTCAATATTGGTTATATTTAACTCATTAGTATTCTGAGCATATGCTTCAAAAAGTATCTTTTCGATTTTTGAAAAATGGTTTTTTACTTCTTCTCCAAATTCAATGACAGTTCCCTCAATACGTACTTTGGTTGAGCTAGATTTTTTTAACAAATAATACTGTCTCTTCTCGAGATCAATATCCATAGCGGTAGAACTAGAGTATTCTGTAACGTTATTCATTAACATTTTGCCCATATTATCATTTGAGATTAGGCTAATAGAAACATTATCACGAACCTCATCAAAAAGGATTGGATAAGAGGATAAAAAAAATTCTTCAAGCAAGTTTCGGTTGGTCATTCCAAAATAATCAGCGATTGAAGATCCTTCCAAAATTACTCGAATGAAAAAATCACCGCAAAGTTCTTGATTACATTCTTTTGTGCCACTAAAAACTGGCATAATCCTAAATTTTTCTCCAGAAGAAGCTTGGTACGAAATATTGAAACTTTTAGAACGAATGGTTAATACATCAGTAAATGGATCATAAAATGAAATTATATCTTCATAAACTGTAATCTCTGTCCCATCATTATCAATTGACACTTCTTGTGCAACTGAAATACTTATGAAAGATAAGAGTAGAAATAATAGAGTAAGTTGAGTGATTTTCTTTAGCATAAGAACATTAATTAAATTCTTTAAACTAATGTAATTAAGGTATAATAATAAAGTAGACTATATTGAACTTCATTATAAAGTTCGCATGTGATATATTTAATCATTATGACTTAAAAGTTAAATAATACTTTTAGGTATGTAATGGGAATTACTAAAATAATTTTTCAAAGATTAATAATACTGAAATTATGGATACTGAAACAAAACTAGGATTACTTAGATTCAGCATCCAAACAAATAGATTTATTCTACCCATAAGTGGCATCCTATCTATAACTGGTATTATAAACCTGATGGCTGGTGAGACAATCTTAGGTTTTGGTAGAGGAACCCAAGGAATAGGGATAATTGAACCTATTAGTATCACAATAGCTGGGGTACTCTTTGTCGTTAGTGGTTTATCTTACATCTATTCTGATTTAGTTTTTGATGATGAAACTTTATTAAATGTCTTACAACTTTTAGAAAAAGCTTTTTTTAAAATAAATTGTGGCTTGAGTATCGTAGCAATGACAATAAGCAATTATATTTTAGGTTTAGAGTCAATTGTTACATTATTAGTGACACTTTATTCAGTTGTTTATCTAACATCATTATTGATAATGATTTTATCATTACATAGAAAAAAATTGGATTCATTATTCACTTTTTTGGTAAATGAACAAGAAACTAAGCGCTCATTAAAAGCATTTATCAAATCCAAAAAGACTAAGAATTCACTAGAGGATAAGTTGTCTGATCTTAATTCTTTATATGAAAAAAAACTAATAACAGAGAAAGAGTTTAAAGAAAAAAGAAAAGATTTAATTGATAGCATTTAATCAAGAAACAATGATTGAGTTAAGCTTAAAGGATTGGTAACTCAATAAACTAGATTGAATTCCTTATTGTGTAAATTATAATAGTGCTATCTTTATTCTAGTTGATAATCACTAGCCTACTTAATCTTTCCAGAAGTCAATATTGTAGGTAATATAACCCCACCTACAGTAATTAATTTCTAAAAACTGCCTTGCTCGTCTTTTTCTTCCATAAAATAAAGATCGTAGATCTCCTCTTTATCAAGTTCATGTGGATGTCAAGCATGAGAATTAAGTCCTATTATATCTACGAATGTTTCACTACAAACAGGTTGAGCTATTTTTATTTAAAATCCCATCCGGTATATGTATTCGGGTAGGTTTTCTTAACCGCGTAACATATTTTCGAAATATGGGTATCAGTTAACCGGATTTTATTCGGTTCTTTAAAAAACAAACTAACATCAAGTGAACAGGTCAGATCAGCTCGAACTCATTTATATTGCTCAAAATGTATTTCTGAAAGCGTACGAGAAGTACGAAGAAGTTGTGCAGGATCTGTCCGATGAGGAAAAAGAGCAGTCTAATCTGATCACTTCTATTCACGATTCACTTCAGAACCTGAACCGAAAGATCAAAGCTCACCTGAATGGCAAAATCGATATCAACAAACTACTGGATGAGTTTAACTTCGAAAAAGGAATTCTTGAAGGGGAACTGGATCTGGCTCAGAATGCAAATCCAAGAGTAAAGAGACTGGCAAAGAGAATATTAGTAAGTGTCGATGAATTTCTGGAAAAAGCGGGAACGGGAAAAAAGTCACTGATTCCCAAAAGATTTAAAGATCCAAGTCAGTTCAAATCTAAAAAGATCGCTTATCTGTTATGGCTGGTCGGGTTTTTCGGAACACTTGGCTTTCAACGTTTTTATCTGGAAAAGTATGGAACGGGACTTGGTTGGTTTGCAACCGGAGGAGCCTTTGGCCTTGGGGCTGTATATGACCTGTTTACTTTAGGTAAACAAGTAAAGGAACACAACAACATTGTGGAAATGAAATTTCATGAGCTAAGACAATCCGAGAAAAAGCATCAGATTTCCGGTAGAACTGATGATTTTTATCCATAAAAAAAGCCGACCCCAAATCAATGTAGGTCGGCTAATATCATCTACAGACGGCTATTACCCCATTTGCAATTAAAACATAAGTCTAACACTCAACACGCTCAATAGTGAGATTTACGTAATTTGTATACGTGTTTTTATGTAGACATTGCATAAAAGCAAAATCTCAAATTACAAATAACAGTTGCAGTAAGTAAAAAAGCTATGCTACATCGTTACTTAGGGCATAGCGGACAAGGCTGGCGGTATTTTTTAAACCGAGCTTTTTGAGGAGGTTGGTGCGGTGTTTGTCTACCGTTCGGGGACTAATAAATAACTTCTCTCCGATCTCAGAGCTGGTTAATCCTTTTACGATATAAGAAAGTACTTCCTGTTCTCTGGGTGTAATGGAAGTTCGTTTTCCCTTTTTTAGCCTGGATAATCGTAAATATTCTCTGGTCATCATTTTCGAGAATTGCTTGCCGAGATGAGTTTCTCCATCAGAGATCTTTTTGGCTGCTTCCACAAGTTCGATCTTATCGGCAGACTTGAGCAGCAACCCGTTTGCACCGGAATCCAGAAATTCGTTCAGCGTTTTTTCTGAAGCATTATCTGTCAGAATTAAGATCTTAGCATTAGGGAATTTGTCGGAGATTTTATTGGCTAATTGAATTCCACTTATTTCAGGCATATCAAATGAAATTACACAGAGCTCCGGCAACACGTTTTCGTATGCTGTTAAAATAAGCGCACCATTATCTATTTCGCTGAGGATCTCAAAGTCTGCCTCACGAAGAATGGAGCTTAATCCATGCCTGAATATTTCGTTGCCGTCTGCAACAATTGTGGTAATAGTACCCATGAGACCTCCCCAGGCTCATTGGTTTACAAATGGACAGCTAATTTAATTAAAATAGTTGGTTAGGCAAGAATTATTTTTCTTGATGTTATGAATCAATAAATAGAATAGGTCATCCTGAACTTGTTTCAGGATCTTACGGAATGGCTTAATTTAAATATCCGAGCATCTATTATTTTAATGTATCATACCAATCCCGTTTATTAATGTATTGCTAGTTTATCCGAAGTTGGTCAAAAATATAGATAGGCTTTGTTTTAAGTCATTAATAAAGATTCAAGATGCGTTCCTTACAAAGATCCCGAAACAAGTTCGGGATTGTAGAAGTTAGATAATTCACTTACAAAATTGGCTTGTTTATAATGCAGAAGATTTCAGAAAAAATTTCCAACTTCACCGACCTTTAGAATTATTGGCGAGAAAGAACGCAATGAAATCGACGGCTCCGAAGGAGCAATCATTACACTCAGGCTGATTCTTGAATATGTATCATTCGAACGGAGACCTTTTGTAATGATTAGCCGATGCAATGGAGTTCGCGCCAATAATTCTTGTCGGGAGTTTTTGGTACTTTTGTCGGTACAAAAGTACATAGAGCCAAGGGACTGCTTCGTAGCAGGGAAGGTTCGGTTCCGACGCAGAGCCTCGGAACCAGATTAAATGTACTCACAATCCTTAAGTAAAGACCTCCTCTGTCTCCTCCTGCAACAGGAGGAGGACTCGTTGATAAAAATTAGAATCAACTCGGGAATTTCCCTCCTTATCCAAGGAGGGGCGAACTACTCAGAACCAAAGAATCTGTTTCGTAGCCGGGGAGGTCCGTTTCCAACGCATAGCATAGGGACTATATTAAAAGGCATAGCTTAGCACAAGGGCACCTACTTTTGTCTTGATATCCCGTTCGAACGGGACAAAAGATCAAGCCGAAGTATTTAAGACGGGCTCACTGATCCTACGCTGAATAATCCTAAAGGTCTTCGTTCGATCAGATGCAGTTCTAGATTTCTCACCAGAAAGGATTATTCCTGCTTCACAGGCGCCTCTGGATCACGCTCACTTCCCCGTCTTAAATACTAAGGGCGAATTTTTCTTCGAACTATCATTACCAATCTGTCAACGAATCACCTAACATCTACAAAGATGATCGTTTTATTTTGGGCATCAAAATTCCAAAAGAACCCACAAACTTAACCCGCTTTTCATACTCCAAAGAATAGTCCTGAACCAGTTGGTATTTACCAATCCATCGATAAGGGAATCCACTTTGCCGTGTTTTAACGCATTATGCTTGGGTACGGAAAGAAAAAATGTAGAAATCCAGATCAATAATACCAGATAAAAGCCAAAAGCGTTGAGAGTTGTCCAGCCTTCCATCCATGCAAGAACGCCGGAAGTTGAAAGTTCAATACTCATGACGGGCATCACAATAATTCCGGTTCTCACAGTGTGATGCTTATGGAATTTTTCGAAATTCTCTTCATTTAAGAAGCAAAAAGAGGGATAATGAACCAATTGCACAAACCATATCAAGCCGGTCATAAAAAAAGTGCAGAAAGTATTTATCAAAAAAATGGTTTCAAGTGACATCAAACAAGCTATTCGTTATTGTATTCCTTATTTTTGGCGATCTTATAACCAAAGTTTTCATTCTACGATTCACTTTACCTAAAAATGACTTTAAAAAGAACACATACCTGCGGAGAATTAACAGCCGAGAATATCGGTGAAGAAGTAATATTAAACGGTTGGGTTGGCCCACGACGTGATCTTGGTGGAGTGATCTTCATAGACCTTCGCGATAGGTACGGAATTACTCAAGTCGTTTTTACTGAGACGGATGAAAAAGTGCATTCCAAAGCGGAAGAGCTAAGGGCTGAGTATGTGATTGGCGTAAAGGGAAAAGTGATTACTCGCGGTGATGAAAATGTAAATCCAAATTTGGTTACCGGAGAAATTGAAGTAGAAGCTACTGATCTGATCTTTTACTCAGAAGCAGAGACTCCACCGTTTGAAATTAAAGATGGAATTGCTACAAATGAAGATGTCAGGTTAAAGTACAGATACTTGGATCTCAGACGTCCTGAATCTCAGGACAGATTGATGCTCAGATCAAAATTCTATCAATCAGTGCGCTCTTTTTATCACAACCTGGAGTTTGCTGAGGTAGAAACGCCTGTACTTATGCGAAGTACACCAGAAGGCGCCAGAGATTATTTAGTACCCAGCAGAGTGAATGAAGGGAAGTTCTTTGCGCTTCCTCAAAGTCCGCAGACCTACAAACAATTACTTATGGTTTCAGGGTTTGACAGATACTTCCAGATCGTGAAATGTTTCCGTGATGAAGATTTGAGAGCAGATCGACAGCCGGAATTTACTCAAATAGATGTGGAAATGAGTTTTGTGGATGAAGAAGATATTTACTCTACTCACGAGGCATTAATGAAAAAGGTATTTAAGGACACGGTGAATTACGAGGTTGAAACACCATTTCCGAGAATGAGCTACGAAGATGCCATGAATACGTATGGCTCAGATAAGCCGGATATAAGATTTGGATTAGAATTTAAAGATTTCTCCGAGATCGTTAAAGATGCTGAATTTAAAGTATTCTCAGGAACTGTTGCTGATGGCGGTGGTGTAATTGGAATCACTGTTCCCGGACAAGGAGAAATGGGACGTGGAGCGATAGACAGATTAACCGAACGTGTTAAAAAAGAAACAGGTGCAGGTGGTTTAATCTATATTAAGATGCAGGAAGACGGACCATTATGCAGTGTTGGAAAATTCCTTACTGAAGATATCGTTGCTGAAATGGTAGCAGCATCGGGAGCTGAAAAAGGAGACCTGGTTCTAATTCTTGCCGGTCCAAAACCAAGTGTTCTTAAGCAACTCGGTCAGTTAAGGTTAATGATGGGTAAAGAATTTGGCTTGATAGATGAGAATACTTATAAGTTTTTATGGGTAACTGAATTTCCATTATTGGAATGGGATGAGGAGTCAAGAAGATACCATGCTATGCATCATCCGTTTACATCACCCAAAGAAGAGGATATGGAATTGATGGAATCTGATCCGGGTGCAGTTAAAGCAAGAGCTTATGATCTGGTACTAAATGGAAACGAACTTGGTGGTGGATCTATCAGAATTCATGATCAAAAATTACAGCAAAGAGTATTCGAATTACTGGGCATTGGCGAAGAAGAAGCTCAGGAAAAATTCGGATTTTTACTTGATGCATTCAAATATGGCGCTCCTCCGCATGGCGGAATTGCTTTTGGAGTAGACCGAGCGGTGATGTTGTTGACCGGAGCTAAAAGCTTAAAAGAAGTGATAGCTTTTCCAAAAAATCAAAAAGCTCAGAGCTTGATGGATAATAGTCCGGATGTAGTAGACAAGCATCAACTTGATGAATTACACATTCAGTTAAAAAAGAAGTTAAGCTGATGAAAACAGGCGGTATTGACGGGTGTAAAATCGGATGGTTATTTATTTCTTTTGATGAAGGAAACGAAAGATGGGAAGTACTTGAAACCAAGGAGCAATTAGAAGAAAAGTTTCTTGAAACAGATCGTGTGTTCCTTGACATGCCCATTGGTTTAGAAGACGAAGATTATACTCGTGAATGCGATGCTTTAATGAGAAAAGAGGTAGGTGGAAGTTATTCATCAAGTGTCTTTTCTCCGCCAATTCGTCCGGCGCTGGCAGCTCCCAGTTATGTGGAAGCAAATATGATCAGCTACGAATACACAGAAAAAAAGCTGTCTCTTCAATCCTGGAATATCACCCCAAAGATTCAAATGGTGGATGACCTGCTTACTACTCATAAAGGGCTTGAAGAAAAAGTACTGGAAAGTCACCCTGAGCATTTATTTCAGATATTGAATGAGGGTGAGATCTTTCAAAAGAAAAACCTGAAGAAAGGGATCAAACATCGCCTTAAATTGATTGAAGAGGAAGAGCCTGTTGTAGACGATTTCTTTCGTGATATCAAAGAAGAATACAGACGAAGTGAAATTGCTGAAGACGATATTGTAGATGCAATGGTGTTGGCTCTGTTTGCCAAATGGTCAAAAGAAAAACCACTTAAAACAATTCCATCAGACGTTGAGAAAGATGCAATGGGATTACCAAAGGCTTATCACTTTATTTAACTGATTTTGGGTTTTTAGTGTTGAGTTATGAGTGGTAACTCAACACTAAAAACTAACCACTTGAAACTCATTTAAGGATTTTCTTGTACTTTACTCCTGCTTTGTGAACATAATTTATTCCATTGAAAGCAGCTATTCTGTAAGCTTCACTATATGTTGGGTAATTCAACACATGATCGATAAAGTAACGTATATCACCACCTAAATTCATTACTGCTTGTCCCAAATGAATGAGATCACTGGCTCGTTCGCCAATAATATGAATGCCCAGAATTTTAAAAGTGTCCTGATCAAAAACGATCTTAAGTAATCCTGTTTGTTGATTGCTTACATCGCCTTGAGTAATATTTTTATAGTACGCACGTCCAACAGCTACATTAAACCCTTTATCAATTGCTTCCTGTTGAGTAAGACCAATATTCGAAATTTCGGGAATCGAATAGATAGCAAATGGAATTTGGTCTGGCATTTCCAGCGAGTTGTTTTCTCTAAACATTTCGCAAGATGCAATTCTACCCTGAGAAAATGAAGCAGAAGCCAGTCGCGGAAAACCTGAAGCATCACCAGCAGCAAAAATATTGTCTACCGAAGTTCGGAAAGTGCCATCTGTTTTAACAAATCCTTCTTCATCGAGATCTACACCTACATCTTCTAATCCAACTCCTTTTGTATTAGGAAGTTTCTTTCCCAAATAAAGTACATGCTCTGTTTCCAGAACATACTTTCGTCCCTTTTCTTTATCACCTTTAAGAGTATGCATTACTTCTACAGAACCCCGAAGGTCATTAACACTGATAGAAAGATCTCTAACTCTTTTGATTACTTCTATGGAATGATCTTTTAAAACAGTTCCCAGCTCTTTTTGTATATCTTCGTCAAGGAAGGGAAGGAATTCTGAAGTGTAACTGAGAATAGTGACTCTGGTTCCAAGTGAAGAAAATGTGGTTGCATATTCAAGGGCATTGATTCCACTTCCAATGATCACCATTCTTCGGGGAATATGAGTTAATGAAAGAACGGAATTATCATCTAAGACCAGATCATGATCAACCTTGAAGCCATCAGGTTCTTTATTATGACTTCCGGTTGCAAGTAAAATATATTCAGCTGTGAATTTCTTTTTTTCACCCTCCCAGTTTTTTACTTCTACGGTATGATTATCTTTTAAAGTTCCGTAGCCTCTGTAGGTATCTACCTCATTTTTTAAAAGATCATTTTCAACTTTCTTGTTCTTACTTTCTAAGATCTGATCTTTGTAAGAGAGTAAGTCTCCCATTAAATATTTGGAATAAGGCTTTTCTTTGGCTTCTTCAGGAAATTGATTCTGATAGCGTTGAATAATTCGGGAAGTCTCACGGAGAGCTTTACTCGGAACTGTTCCGGAATTTATCCATGCTCCACCTAAATGGTCTTGATTGGCTTCAATAACCAGAACTTTCTTATCAAATTTTGAGCTTTGCATAGCACAGGAAAACCCTGCAGGACCGCTACCAAGGATAATTACGTCGTAATCGAATTTTTTCATAGTTAGTATAGTGAGTGTGAGGTTGAAAGATAGCCCATTTTTAAGCCTAAATCAGATATAGAATTAGTTAATAGTGTAAACAAATTGAAAAGATAGACACTTTATATAGCTAGAGGAACGAATTTAACAATGTCATTGCTTATTTTAATAAGCGGAAAAAGTGGCATCAAATTTGTAGATGCTTGAGAATAGAAATTTAAATTAACAAAGAGGAACCATGGCTTACGAATTACCGGAACTACCATACGCTTACGATGCATTAGAACCTCATTTTGATGCAAAAACGATGGAGATCCATCACACTAAGCATCATCAGGGATATACAAATAAAGTAAACGCAGCTCTTGAAGGACATGCTTTTGCAGATCTGGATATTGAAGAAGTACTTACCAGAATTAATGAAGTGCCTGATTCAGTGAAGCAGGGAGTCATCAACAACGGTGGTGGTTATGCAAACCACAAATTATTTTGGACTATTCTATCACCAAACGGAGGTGGAAATCCTGATGGAGACATCGCTGAAGCTATAAACGAAGCTTTTGGAAGCTTTGATAAGTTCAAAGAAGAATTCAGCAATGCTGCAGGAACACGTTTTGGCTCAGGATGGGCTTGGTTATCTGTTGATGGAAGCGGAAATCTGAAAGTTCATTCAACTGCAAACCAGGATAGTCCTTTAATGGATGGATTGACTCCGATTCTTGGGTTGGATGTTTGGGAGCACGCATACTATTTAAACTATCAAAACCGACGTCCTGACTATATTTCAGCATTCTGGAATGTTATCAATTGGGATCAGGTAAATAAAAACTATAAAGACGCGAAGTAATCTTTTTAAAGAGATTCGTATCTTAACTCCAATTTAAAAGGAGAAATTATGCAATTTGGATTTGGAATAGGCCCTGATACGTCCTGGATGAGAGAAGAACTCACGCAGTTTGGTGTGGAAGAACTCAAAACTCCGGAAGATGTAGACCGTGCAATGAAAGAGTATAAAGGCACAATGCTGATGGCGATAAATTCGGTATGCGGTTGCGCTGCCGGAAACGCCCGACCGGGTCTTGGAATTGCTTTAGAGAATTCTGAAGCAAAACCTGATCATATGGTCACTGTATTTGCCGGGCAAGATAAAGAAGCAACTGCTCATGCACGAGCTTACTTCAGCGAGTATCCACCATCATCACCTGCATTTGCATATTTTGTGGATGGGGAAATTAAAGCAATGATTCCCCGCCACAGAATAGAGGGCAGAACAAGTGAGGATGTAGCTAATGATCTGAAAATGGTTTTCGAAGCCTTTGGAAAAGAGAAGGATGAAAAGTAAAAACCTTTAAATGATCATCATTTATTTAAACCCTGAGTATTAAAGTACTCAGGGTTTTTTATTTTAGTAAAATTAATAAGTGCCGATAACATTGTTTATACTAAAATTTTGGGAACTGAATGAAAAAAGCAATTATCGTTGAAGATAATTTACTGATAGCAGTTGTTTACAGGCATTACCTCGAAAAGATGAATTATCACATCATTAAGGAAGTAACAACGGGGGAGATGGCCATTGAGGTTTTAGCTAGTGAAAAAGTCGATATTATTATCATGGATATTATGTTGGATGGAATAATAGATGGTATTGATGCTATGATCGAAATCAGAAAGACGACGAACTGCCCGGTAATTTTTGCCAGTGGTAACTCTGATTCATTAAATATGAACAGAGCTTCTGAGGTTTCAAACTCAATTTTTTTGATAAAACCGGTTACTGCAGACGATTTTACAAGTGGGGTTTATAAAATGACTGGAACAAAAAAGCCGGCCTGATTACTTCCCACTCCCAAAATCCACTTCTTTACCGTCTTTGAAGATCCGCAAACCATCAGGATTACTTTTTGAGCCATTGGGGCCATATTCGGTAACACTAGCGGCCAATTCTTCTTCAGTTCTGGGTTCGCCAACTTGTCTGGGTTCATCTTTGTGGAATGAATCTACATGCAGTGTCTGAGTCGGGAACGCAAATTCAACACCAACTTCTTTGGCAAGTTTCAGAACTTCGAGAAAGAAATTATGCTTTTGCTGTAATTCGGTACTCCAATCAGGCACTTTAAAGAATACATATACCATCACATCTAAAGAGTGTGCTCCAAAAGCATTGAAGTGGACTTCATAAAAATCCTGACGGAAATGGGGATTTGATTTTACAATCGCTTTAATGCCTTCCACAAAAGCTTCCATCTGTTCAGGAGAAGTTGAGTAGGTTAGATTAAGAGTGGTCAATAAACGACGATATTCACGGAGTCCTAAATTATCAACCTCATTATTGGAAATGTTTGAGTTTGGAACGCTCACCAATGAGTTATAAAAAGTTCTTATTCTGGTAGACCTGAATCCCACTTCTTCAACAGTTCCCTCTACTCCCGCAACTTTTATCCAGTCACCAATTCTGAAAGGTTTGTCAACAAATATGGTTACAGAGCCGAAGAAATTAGCTAAAGTATCACGTGCGGCAAGGGCTACTGCAAGTCCACCAATACCGAGACCTGCAATTAATGAAGCAACATTATATCCATTGTTTTGGAGGATTAGAATTATCCCCATCACAAGAACAAAAAAGCGAAGTGTTTTACGAATCAAAGGGACGAGTTGGTCATCCAGTTTGGTTTCAGTTTTTGAAGTGAGGACTCCTAAATATTTAGAGAATACGTCAGAAAGATTATAGAACAGCCATATAAATCCTACAGAGACAGCTATTTCAAGAATCAGAGAAAGGTAGTGATTAACCGTAACAGATAGTTGAAGGTTGGTAAAGGTTGCTAACCAGAAAAACATCATAAAAATAAAACCGGATGGCTTATCTATTCCGTCAATCAGATCATCATCCCAGGTAAATTTTGTCTTTTTGGCTAACTTGTGAATGTAATTTTCCAGAATAAATTCGAATATCTTTCTGAAGATCAACCCTAGTAAAAGCCAGCAAAAAACAGCTAAATATTGCCAGATTTGTATTCCAAACCAATCTTGTTTTAAAGAAGCGGGTAATTCTCCAACAACAGCTTCAACTAATGATGAAAAAGTATCTCTGTATAATTCAGGAATTTGCTCAATTGTAGCTTTTGAGAATACCCATTCATTATTGGTCTTGGTAAGGTAAACCTCAGGAAGCTCATCAAATAGAATATATTGTTGCAAACCGGAGAGGCTATCTACATAATTTCTTGTATTTGGAACGTTCTCATACTCAACTAATAAACCTCTGGCATCCAGTACTTTTTTTAATTCGGTAGCAAGTTCAATGCGTTCTTCTTCAGTTCCTTCAAGCAGCTTCATTGTTAATGCCGCTTTGCTTAAATCCATATGGCCTGTTTGTTGCCAGTGCAAAAATGTATGTAACGACTTCTTAGGAGTAGATAACAACTCTGACTGTGCATTTTGAAAAGCCAGTACTGATCCCGATAATAAAAACAGTAAAGTAATAAACCCTGATGCGATAAAATGTTTCAAACTCATAGACAAATCCAATTAATTGAGAGAAAATAAAAATAAAGAATGTTTCGGAGGCATTAAAAGATGAATAATAAAAGAAAACGGGTAACAAAAAACAGAAAAAGCCGTAGCTTCATGAACGCAAAATTTAAATAGACTAAGGGGCAGATTAAGAGTGATCAACAGAAACTCTTACATATTAATATTGCTGGGGATTTTGGGATTTACCGGGTTCGTGTTCCTGAGGCCTTATACAGATTTCTATGCCGGCGAACCAATTTCTGAAAGCAGAAATGAAGTAGAATCAAAAGTATCTCAGCTGTCTCAGGCATTTGGTTTTTCAACAGATAGCCTGGAAATTTTTACGTCAAGAAAGCAGCATGTTCGATATTTTGATGCTATCAATGACACTCTTGATGGCGAATTTTCTCCATATGAATTAAATCAAAGAGAAAGAAATCTTCAGTCATGGGTAAGCGTAATTGGTAAAAAAGGTGCTGTAAATGAAACTATTATCAATCCCGGAGCACTTTTCGAATCTTATGGAAGATTTAAAATGCGCTTTTCCAATTCAGGAAAGATAACACGACTTTCTTCAAACGAATATGCACCTAATCCTACTTTTCTGAAGGGGAGTTCTCCTATTGAGATCGCTGAAACGGTGGTTGGTAATATTTTGGGTTACGATCTTAGTATGTACAAATTTCTAAGTTCAGATGAAGATACCAGCTCAATTGATCAGGAAGAGCTAAATCCGGAAACACCAACTCAGGTCTCAAATAGTTCGTTTAGTTCGGGATTGGTTTTTAATTGGATCAGAAAAGGGGATAATTTCGAGCTTCCTAATACACTGTCCCTAAATCTGGAATCTGTAATTAAGGAATATGAAGATGAAAATACGTTTAGTACCGAATTCGGATATCAGATCAATTCATTTGTAGCAAAGAATGAACTTGAGCCCGAAAATTTTGATGCTGTTGTAACCCGACAAGCCAGCACTTTTACCTTTGTCTTTTTTGGTTGTTTGATCTTGATCGTAGCATGTGCTTTTACGGTGGGAATTAAAAATATCTTCAGAGGAAAAGTTGAGTGGCGCAGAGCCTTATTTATGTTTGCCACAGTTGGTTTAGGAGTATATGGATGGCAGGCAATGTTTGCGATGAGTTCGTTTATGCCTTTTTATGAGAATACGGTTTTACTTGGAGCCGCAATAAACAGTTTGGTTTTTGGGTTGGCAGTTGGTTTGTACATGGCCTTAGCTTATGTGGCATGGGAAGCATTGGCAAGATCTCAGAAGCATGCCCAACTTGATGTTATCGATGCTCTTTGGCAAAGAAAGTTTTTTGTGAGAGAAACGGGATCTGGTCTTATCCACGGTTTTGCTCTTAGTGGCATTATCATCGGGCTTTTCAGTTTGATGGTTTTTGCACTTGGTTTGTTCTTCCATCAAGCGGATAGTCAGTTTGGGTTTACTGAGCCAAGTAATGAATTTCAGTTGTTGACAATGAACATGAGTAGCTGGACAACCACTTGGTTAGTTGTTTTTGTTCAGATCGGTTTTGTTTACGGATTGGTTCATCATTGGGTCAGAAATAAATGGCTTGCCTTAGTTATAAGTATTTTATCAAGCGCACTATTCGTATCTGTTTTAGGAAGATTGATCGGTACAAATGGAGAATTTTATCAGGATTATATAATCTTTCTGGTTGTCTCTGTAGTTACAATAATTGGTTACCGGGTTTATGGAATTCTTACAGTACTGACCGCATGGTGGGTTTTCGCAGTTGTATATATGATCACACCATATTGGAATTCTGCCAGTATTGAAGTTGCTTACATTTCCTGGGCTCAGGCAGGGATTATCACAATACCCCTTATTTACGGTTTGATTTCATATCGACTTGGAACACCGCTTTCTGAAATAGGAGATTATGTTCCTGAATACGAAGAACGAATTTCGCAACATTTAAGAGTAGAAAGAGAAATAGAAATTGCGCGGGAAAGTCAGTACAAGTTAATGCCTGTAAAACCTCCACAGGCCGAAGGGTTTGATGTCCATGGATTTTTCCTCCCATCTTTTGAAGTGGGCGGCGATTATTTCGACTATGTATTAAGCGAAAACGGAGATGGTTCTGCAAAAGCGCTCACAATGGTTGTTGTGGATGTTTCCGGTAAAGCTATGAGAGCGGCTATGCCTGCAATTTTCACCAGTGGATTGCTTCTCTCTAGAATGAAAGAAGACTCTCCGGCCGAGATTTTGTCAGAAGTGTGTGAGCCTATTTATAGTCGTACAGATAAACGAACTTTTATAACATGTGCGATGGCAAGATATGATCTTGCTTCGAGAATGCTCAGTGTTGCGAATGCAGGACATTGTAAACCCATTTTAAAGCGAAACGGAAAAGCTGATTTTATTCAAACACCCGATCCCAAATTACCTTTAGGAATTAAGCCGGATGTGAAATACAAAAACCTTGAATTCAAACTTAAGAAAGGTGACTTTTTCTTGTTATACTCTGATGGGTTACCGGAAGCGGCTAACGAGAAAGGTGAATGGTTTGGTTTTGATGAAGTTCCGGCTCTTGTGGAACGTATTGACACAGATAACCTTTCTGCTAATGAGATAGCTCAAGAAATTAAACGAACAGTGCAAAAATTCAGTAATTATCAGCTAGCTGATGATACTACTGTAATTTGCTTAAAAGTATAACTAATAATTAAAGCCGAACACTATGGCTCAAGAAACAGATTTCTCATTCAACGTACCGCCAGAGTTTGAGAAAATTACAAAGAACATAAAATCGATTGCTATCGGTTTAGCAGCGGTATTGGTAATATTCTCATCTTTTTATACAGTAGAAACAGAAGAGGTTGGAGTTATAACCAGATTTGGAAAATATGTTTCCAAAGCACAACCGGGTTTAAATTTTAAAGTTCCTTTCATTGATCAAGTGCAATATGTGCCTGTTCGAAGACAGCTTAAAGATGAGTTCGGTTACAGAACGGCATCTGCAGGAGTGAATTCAACGTACAGAAAAGCAGGTTATGGAGGAGAGTCTTTAATGCTTACAGGAGATTTAAATCTTGCTGATGTAGAATGGGTAGTTCAATATAGAATTGATGATCCTTACAATTATTTGTTTAAGGTCAGAAACCCGGATGAAACACTACGCGATATTTCAGAAACCGCAATGCGCCAGATCGTTGGTGACAGAACGGTAGATGAAGTTATCACTATTGGTAGAGCCGAAGTTGCATCAGAAGCAGAGTTGATCATTCAACAGATCTGCGATGAATACGAATTGGGTATTAAGATCGAGCAATTGGTACTACAAGATGTGAATCCACCGGATCCAGTAAAGCCTTCTTTTAACGGAGTAAATCAGGCACAACAGCAAAGAGAAACTTTGATCAACCAAGCTCGCGCTGATTACAACCGTGTAATTCCTCGTGCCGCAGGTGAAGCAGACCAAACGATTCAACAGGCTGAAGGTTATGCACTTGATCGTGTGAATACTTCAGAAGGTGAGGTTTCCAGATTTAATGACCTGTATTCAGAATATATCAAAGCTCCTGAAGTAACAAAGACGCGTATATTCCTTGAAACGATGGAAGATATCCTTCCAAAGATGGGACAAAAGATCATCACGGATGACAAGGGAAACAGTGTAATACCATTGCTGCAATTACAGATGAATGGAGCTAAGGTGAAAGCAAATAATGATGGAGGAACACCATGAAGAATGTAAAAGGAATAGGTTTACTGATAGTACTTGGAGTTATAGGTTTAGTAGCATCGCAAGCACTATTTATCGTATCAGAAAAAGAGCAAGTAATTATAACCCAATTTGGTGAACCAATAGGCGAAGCCATTACAGAGCCTGGCTTAAATGTTAAAATTCCATTTCTGCACAAGGCTAATTTCTTTGAAAGAAGATATTTGGAATGGGATGGTGACCCGAATCAGGTTCCAACGAAAGATAAAGTATTTATTTTTGTGGATACATACGCCAGATGGCAGATAACGGATCCTCTTAAGTATTTCGAGACTCTTGGTGATGAAGACGGTGCTCAATCACGACTTGATGATATTTTGGATGGGGAAACCAGAAATGCAGTTGCTGCTAACGATCTGGTTGAACTTATTCGTAGCACGAATCGTGAACCCGCTCAACCGGATGAGATAGCAGATATTGTTAGTGATTCTCTGCAAGCCATTAATGTTGGGCGCGACGAAATTCAGGAGGAAATTCAGAAACTGGCTAACGAAAGAGCTAAAGACTTAGGTATTGCGGTTCTGGATTTCCGGTTCAAGCGAATCAACTATGCTGAAGAAGTACGTCGTACAGTTTATGATCGTATGATCTCTGAGAGAAACAGAATTGCGGATAAATTCCGGTCTGAAGGTCAGGGTGAAGCATCTAAGATCAATGGTGAAAAAGAACGTGAGTTGAAAAGAATTCAATCAGAAGCTTTCCGTGAAGCAGAAACCATTCGTGGTAGAGCAGATGCGCGTGCTGCTGCTATTTACAATGATGCTTATAATAAAACCAGACAAGCCAGAGAATTATACGCATTTGTTAAAAGCATGGAAGCTTACGGCAGAACAATTGACAAGGAAACCTCACTTATCATATCTACAGATAGTGAGTTTTACAGATATCTGAATTCTATCGACTGATAGTTCGGGTGATTAATTCTATCAAAAGCGAAGTCTTATCAGGCTTCGCTTTTTTTTATTTAAAGCAGACAGGCTGTAGATAATTTGTTAACAGCTTAATAGAGATAGTTCTAGAAAGATTCGCACTTGGTATTTAAGAGGGAAAAAGAGAACGTAACCTGGACGCGTCTGCGAAGCAGGAATAATCCTTTTCCGATTGTTAGCAGGACTAAAGTCCTTGCTTGTTTATGTACGAGTTTAAGACAAGAACATAAGCTAGAAGGGGATTTATCCCCGGGTTTCTAATAACCATCTAGTAATTTATAACTGTGTTTGTACTTTTGTGCCGCTACTGAGCTTCCTCAGCACAGGCTCCAGTACCAAAAGCTCCCGACAAGAATTATTGGCGCGAACTCCATTACATCGACTAATCATTACAAAAGGTCTTCGTTCGGGTGATGCATATTCAAGAATCATCCTGAGTGTAATGATTGCTCCTTCGGAGCCGTCGATTTCATTACGTTCTTGGCTCGCCAATAATTCTAAAGGTCGGTGTAGATGGTATCCTCAAGTATTCAATTCAAAAACTATTCATTCACTTTCTTGTAATCACTCCTAAAACTCTCATGGAGTTCTAACTTCCCGGAGGGATTTTGTTTTCGGGCATATAAAAGAATAGAGATCAGAATAAAAATCATCCCTAAAATTCCCAGCAATCCGGCCTCGGGTCCAAACTTACCACCCGTCCAAATATCCGGACCAATTTCGTTTGTTTGGAGCACAGACCGTCTTCCATCAAGTCCGCTTACAGGTAATCCGTAAATTCCACCCATTACCCAGTTCCATGAAAAGTGAATTCCTATCGACATCGCCAGCCTTCCGGTCAATAGAAATGGAACAGCGAGCATAAAGCCCGCCAGAATAATATTAAAGGTAGAAATTGCAGATGCATTTGGATTTCCTGCATGGGCAAAACCGAAAAGTACTGATGTTAAAATAACAGCAATCCATGAAGCTTGTTTTGGAGTAATCTTCCCGATAGTAAAACCTTCAGCTAAGTTTTTTATGGGGTAACCTCGAAACAGCAGTTCTTCATAAAACCCAACTGAAAGCATTGTCATGAAGTATGTAAACGCCGACCATCCCCACATTTCAATACCTGCTCTTTGCCATCCGTAACCTGTAATTTCCAGCCAGGAAAATCCGTATTCGATCGAAAAAATGATGGTCTGGGCCAGAAATGCAATCAAAACTCCGAGCCCAAACTCTATCCACCATACTTTTGAGATCTCGAGACCAATCGAAGAAACAGGCCTTTTATCCATTCCTTTTACAACAAGAAAAGCAGCTAGAAAGCATCCTAAAGAGATGGAGAGCGAAGCAACCCAGCTAATGGAGATAAGGCTAGATGGTCTTATGAAAAGAATAGAAATAACCAAAAATACCACGATTCGAATTCCGGCTCGGAACCTCTGTTCAGAATTATTGTAAAGAATATTCATGGGTGTTGTCTTGTTATTAACTTGGTCAATCCATTCCTTAAAATACTAACTCTTTAAAGAACTACACCATTATGAAAAGATATGTTTTGCATGCAGAGAAAGAAATTGTTGAAGAAGTTTTTGATGTAACTTCATCTTCTGAATCATTATTTGATCCTTCATATAATGTTTTTCCGGGATCTCCAATGCCTGTAGTTTTTCATGATTCTGAGCGGAAAATTAAATCAGCAGTTTGGGGAATTAGCTCACAAAATGAAAAGATCACAAGCTTCAGCAAAAATGAAGTAGAAGAGGATTCGATAAAAGATATGAACTTAAAACCGTGTCTGATTCCGGCCAGTGGGTTTTATTTGTGGAAGCAATCTGTAGATGATAAATATCCTTTTTATATAAGAATGTTGGGAAGAGAGGTCTTGGGGTTGGCAGGGCTGTACCAGGAAACTGAAGACAAGAACGGAAAGAAGTCATTGGAATTTGCTGTAATTATAAAAGCATCAAATGTTTTACTTCAACCGTTAGAGCCTACAATGCCTTGTATTTTAGATCCCGAGAATTTTGAGCAATGGACAGAGGGAAATGAAAAAGAAGTATTGCAATCTCAGTTTAAAGATACAGAGCTCATTCCTGATCTTGCAGTATATAGAGTGCCGGAGTTAGTAAACGATCTTTCCAATAATTCTAAAGAACTAATACAGGCAATTCCTAAACTGAGAGATGAGGATTAAGGGAAATTTTGAATCCATATCGGATTCAATTAATATTCTTAAAACTTCAAATAAGCGGAGGTGTTATGGAAGGCAAGAATATGGCAGTTTGGTTTGAGATACCTGTTCAGGACATTCAAAGAGCTAAAAAATTCTACGAGACTATTTTTGATATAGAACTTTCAGGCATGGATATGGGAGATGAGTTCAAAATGGAAGTTTTTCCGGGCGATCAGGACTCCGTAAGTGGCGCATTGGTATATAATGATTCATGGTACAAACCAAGCAAAACTGATGGCCCTTTGCTTTATCTGAATGGTAATCCTGATTTGCAAGCTATTCAGGATAAGATTGAAGCGGCTGGTGGAACGGTAACTATCCCCAAACGAGAAATTTCTCCCGATTATGGTTATATGGCTGTCTTTGAAGACACCGAAGGGAATAGAATGGCATTACATTCTGATAGTTGACATGACAAAAGCCAAAAAGCGTGGGCTATTTTTTACAATATCTCTACTGGTAACTTTACTGATAAACTTATCAGCTATTGTATTAGGATTTGCAATTATTTCCTTAGAAGAATTTGTTAGTTCAATCTTTGAAACGCCATTTAGTTACTGGTTTTATTTTCCAGTTGCTTTCTTTTTATATCTAAATATTTATTTAGTTTTCGCGATTCTAAATTGGAAACAGTGGTCTGTGAGGGCATTCTTTTTGTCAAATCTTATACTTTTTGCTTTTGTGATTTCAATAGAGAAGATTATGATTCTCTCTTTTCTTCCAATATTTACAATTGTGTTAATAGCTAGCGCGTTATTTTTTGAAAAAGAAAAGGGTATATGGTTTGAGAAAAGTCACTAACACTAATGTAGAAGAATAATATACTTTGGAAACTTTTGACATAGTAATGGTTATCGCCATCATCCTGTTTGCAAGGCTGGGGGTAAGGTTGGTGTACAGATGGTACAATCATAAAAATGAAGATGATCCGCCGGAAGAGTGAAGCAGATTTACTATTGGGTGATCAGGCTGTCTCTTTGTTTCAGTGAAGCGAAGTAGGCTGCACCCACAATGCTTGCTTCGTTTTTGAAAGTGGCAGGTTTAAGCTTGGTGTTAATCTTAATAAAAGGGAATGTCTTTTCAGGTTTTTTACTTACTTGACCACCAAGTATAAAAAGATCGGGATGGAAAACACGTTCGTAATGTTCCAAAGAAGTCTGCAATCTTTTAGCCCAGGTTTTTCTTTTGATACCTTCTTTTTTTCGAGCTTTGTTAGATGCCTGATCTTCGATAGGAATTCCTTTGATCTGCATTAATCCGAGTTCAGTATTTGGAAGTAGCAATCCATTGTTAAAAATGGACGAGCCCACACCTGTTCCTACCGTTAGTACAATTGTAGTTCCCCGTTGATTTTTACCGGCGCCAAAAGTCATTTCAGCTAAACCTGTGGCGTCAGTATCGTTAATAACATTTACATCGCAACCGGTAATTTCTGAAAATAGATGATTGGCATCAGCGTCAACCCAGGCTTCGTTTATTCTGTTCGCGGATAATACAATGCCTCTGTTCATTGCAGCCGGGAAAGCACAACCGATTGGGCCATCCCAATCAAACTGCTTAACAATGTGATGCATTTTAGAAATTAACTTATGGGGACGGGAATCTTCAAGTTCACCTGTAGTTTTTTTCTTGGATATAATTTCTCCTAGAACGGTATTTACAATCGCTCCTTTTATTCCATAGCTGCCGATATCAATGCCAAGTACTTCCAAATTGTTAAATATACCTGTTAAGCTTTTTTATCTTAGAAAACACAAAGAATTCTCTGTGTTCATTGTGGTTAAAAATCACTTCTCAACCATTACCCAGCCTTTATTCTCCACCATGTCTTTTGCATACTTCCATTTAATACCTTCTTTCACTTCACCTGTGGAGGTATTTTGGATGCTTACTTTATCATTTCGGCCGGGTTCATCTTCAACTACAACAGGTTTACGTTTTACGTTTGGTCCCATTGGTTTTTGCTGATTCCCATTCTGTGGCTGTCCGGCTTGCATTCCCATATTCGTTGAATCAGCCTGGCTTGCTTTCATTCGACTGGTATCAAATCTGGATTTTTGCTTCTGAGCTTGCTGAAGGCTGTCATTATTTGCTTGCCCTTCCGGTATTGATTTCCAAATAGTAGAGATCACTTCGGTATTGATCATTCCGATCAACTGCTTGAACATATCAAAAGCTTCGCGTTTGTACTCTAATAAAGGATCTTTTTGCCCGTATGCACGAAGTCCGATACCTTCTTTTACAGAATCCAACTCGCGTAAATGTTGCATCCATTTGTCATCGATAGTTGCCAGAACAGCTGTTCTTTCAAGAGCTCGGGCAACTTCTTTACCTTCGTTTTCTAATGCAGCGTCAACGTCTACAACCACGCGCATTCTTTTAATACCATCGGTAAAAATTACCTGAACTCTTTCAGGACGATTTTCAGCTTCACTTTCTGCAATTCGCTTCATCACTTCGTAAAGTGGTTTGGCCATGCGTTCTTCTTTCTGCCGATATACTTCCAAAGCTTTATCAATGATCTTGTCAACAAGTTCATCCGGATTCATTTTTCTCCAGGCTTCCTCATCAAACTCAACATCTATGGCAAGGTTGATCAGGATTTCCTGATGAAGACCGGCGTAGTCACCTGCGGCAACATGTTCTTCAACTAGACTTTCAACAAAATCTTCCAACATATCCATGATATCAGAGATCAATTGGTCTCCGGAAAGAGCGTGACGACGACGAGCATAAATCACATTACGCTGATTGTTTAATACATCATCATATTCCAGCTGCTTCTTTCTTATGCTGAAGTTATTCTGCTCCACTTTTGATTGAGCTCGCTCCAGAGATTTTGTCATCCATGGATGAGTGATAACTTCGCCTTCCTCAAAATTCAATCGATCCATCACATTAGCTACACGATCTGAGCCAAACATTGACATCAGATTATCTTCCAGAGAAACATAAAACTGAGATTCACCCGGATCACCCTGTCGACCGGAACGACCACGAAGCTGCAAATCAATTCGGCGAGATTCATGTCGTTCAGTACCAAGAATGGCTAAACCACCATTTTCCTTTACTCCGGGAGCTAATTTAATATCGGTTCCACGACCAGCCATATTCGTTGCCACAGTAACCGCTCCGGGTTGACCGGCAGATTTTACGATCTCACTTTCACTGGCATGCTGTTTCGCATTCAATACGTTATGTGGAATTCCAGCTCTTTGGAGCATTCTGCTCATCGTTTCAGAAACATCAACGCTGGTAGTACCAACCAAAACAGGTTGTCCTTTTTCATGATACTCACGAACCTTTTCAATAGAGGCGTTGAATTTCTCACGTTTCGTTTTAAAGATCAAATCTTCTTTATCATCACGCTGAATAGGACGATTGGTTGGAATTACAACTACATCAAGATCATAAATCTCATTGAATTCACCTTCTTCCGTTTCAGCAGTACCGGTCATACCTGAAAGTTTGTGGTACATTCTGAAATAATTCTGAAGGGTAATAGTAGCATATGTTTGAGTAGAAGCCTCTACTTTAACTTGCTCTTTCGCTTCAATTGCCTGATGTAATCCATCAGAATAACGCCGTCCTGAAAGTACACGACCCGTATGTTCATCAATGATCTGAACTTTTCCATCCTGTACGATATACTCATCTTCTTTCTCGAAAAGAGTGTAAGCCTTAAGTAGCTGATTTACAGTATGAATTCTGTCACCACGCTCTGCGAATAATCTGTGAAGCTCATTGAAACGTTGCTCTCTTTCCTGACGAACTTCTTCTTTAGCTTCTTCTATTTTTTTCTCTTTGTATTCGTCGCTGAGTTCTTTCTGTTTTACTTCTTCGATCTTTTCTTTTTCAAGCTGTTTAATTTCTTCTTCGATGTCTGAAGTTTCAGCGCCCAGATCAGGAATTATAAAAAAGTCAGGATCTTCTCCTTTTTTGGTAATGAACTCACGACCTTTTTCAGTCATTTCGATGGAGTTCAATTTCATATCCACAGCGTAATACAAATACTCGTCCACTTCAGGCATGTTCTTGGCATTATCCTGAAGATAGAATGCTTCTGTTTTTTGGATCATCTTCTGGATACTGGGCTCCTGAAGCATTTTTCTGAAGCGTGAGTTCTTCGGGAATCCGCGTTGTGCTCTGAATAACGCCAAACCGGCTTTTTCTTCGTCTCCGGCCTCGAGATGTTTTTGAGCTTCCTTCACTAACTCAGAAACCAATTTCTTTTGGGCATCAACCAGTGATGCCATTCTTGGTTTCATTTCTTCATATTTATCCGATTTGTTATCGTTTGGAACCGGGCCTGAAATAATAAGAGGTGTTCTTGCTTCATCAATAAGGATAGAATCAACCTCATCAATAATAGTATAGTGATGCTCGCGCTGAACCAATTGTTCCTTTTCGATTACCATGTTATCACGGAGGTAATCAAAGCCGAATTCGTTATTAGTTCCGTAAGTAATGTCTTTGCGATATGCTTTTCTTCTGCCTTCAGTATTGGGTTCATAGTTGTCAATACAAGCTACTTCCAATCCATGGAAATTGAAGATTGGTTCATTCCATTCTGCATCACGTTTTGCAAGATAATTGTTAACCGTAATTACATGAACACCACGCTCAGCAAGAGCGTTAAGGTAAGCGGGGAAGATAGCGACAAGTGTTTTACCTTCACCGGTTTTCATTTCTGCGATCTTTCCCTGATGAAGTGTAATTGCACCAACCAACTGTACATCATAAGGAATCATATTCCATTCAACTTCATCACCGGCTACCTTCCAGCTTTTACCGACAAATCGACGGCAGGTATCTTTAAGCACGGCATAAGCTTCGGGCAAAATGTCATCTAAAGTATCTTCAAGTATATCAAGCCACTCTTGTTCCAGAGTATCCAGTTCATCAGCTAGCCTTCTGCTTTCTCCCTGCGAAAGGTTTTCAATGTCGTCCATTTTCGCCTTTACTTCTTCTATTTTCTTAGAAGTTTCGGCGGTGGTATCCTTGATTTTTTGTTTGAATTCCTGAGTCTTAGCTTTCAGTTGTTCATCACTCAATTTCTCCATTTCAGGCCCCAGAGCATTGATTTTGTCTACAATGGGTTGGATAGCTTTAATGTCTTTTTCACTCTTGGAGCCAAAAATTTTGGTAATAACCTTTCCGATCTTGTCTAACATAAATTGTGCAAACTTTAAATAAATAAAATGATGTGTATGCTATTTACATACAGCATGCTAAATTACGCAATTATTGTACCAATTTTTTATTGGATGTAGGATATAAATAGTAAATAGTGGTTGTTAGTAATAAAAACCATATATTGCACACTTACACAAACAATTATATAAGTAAATTAATATGAGTACAGGAACAGTAAAGTGGTTTAATTCAGATAAAGGATATGGTTTTATAACACCTGATGAAGGTGGAAAAGACTTATTCGTACACCACTCTGAAATTCAAACTGATGGCTATGCAGAATTAAAGGATGGTCAAAAGGTAGAATATGAAGTAGGCGAAGGTCAAAAAGGACCATGCGCAAATAATGTTGTTGGTTTATAAACCACTCATTACGTAGTTCCTGACTTAAAGAAAGGAATTTTCGGAAGCTTGCTTCCAGCAAAAAAATTAAAGCCTTGTTCTGTTTACAGAACAAGGCTTTTTTTTGGGTTATAGATTAATAAATGGAGATCAATCCACAATAATTTTGGTTTATACTTCTTTTTCAACCTTCAAACAACGCTCTCATTTTTTCCTGATTAAGTTGGTTGTGAATAACACTAAAATTTTTCTTGGTACCAAACCATTTTAAAGCTTCTTGTTTGCTGATATTCGTAGTTTTGTCAAATAAATAAGAATGCCAGCTGCTAAAAGGCCAGTTATTCGGAGTTTTCACGAATCCATGATGAACAGGGTTATTATGGATGTAAGCGATTAAACGAACGAAATATTCATCTGAATCGATTAGCTTTCGTCTAAAATTGGGAATGAAGAGACTGCCTTTTCGGTCGTATTTTTTATTGATGGATTTGGTATAAGAATTAAAAAGATTGGAGAATTGTTGGCTAACAATTCTGTTCTCCAAACCTCCAAGGTCTGCCAGACCTTGGAGGTTTGGTTTATTCTTTTTCTTTCTAATAAATTCCAAAATTTCATCTTCTTTTCTAACCCGAACCATCAGGTGTAGGTGATTTGGCATCAGGCAATAAGCGAATGTTTCTACTACAGGATGAACGTGATGTTGATAACGTTCCAAAAAATATCTGTAATTATCTTTACACCGAAACAGGTTGTCGTTTCCATTGGCATGTGTCCAGATGTGATAAGTATTTCCACTTTCAAGTGTTATTCGAGGTTGAGCCATGGTTCTTGAATTATTTTAAGTTATCCAAGTAAGACTCATAAAAGCTCGATTCCTTACAAAATATTATCGATTGGTTCGTGAAATGATAAAACCCTCAAAAACGTTATTCGCAGAAAGACAAAGGGTTAAAAGATTTGTATCTTCCAAGTCTACTCGAATTTTTAAAATTATTCTGAAATGAGCGACAAATTTAAAAGCACTAAACAAACATTTGAAACGGGTAATGGGGAAGCGACTTTTTATAGTCTTCCTAAGCTTACTGAAATGGGTTATGATAAAGTCAGCCGACTTCCTTTCTCTATAAAGATCTTATTAGAGGCTGTTCTTAGAGAAAACGATGGTTATGCAATCACGGATGCTGATATTGAGACATTGGCTACCTATAATGCAAAGAGGCCGGAAGGAGAAATTCCATTTAAACCATCACGTGTAGTTCTACAAGATTTTACCGGAGTACCCGCAGTAGTGGATTTGGCTGCTCTTCGTTCTGCTATGCAGCGAATGGGTGGGAAAGCAACCGACATCAATCCGCAAGTTCCTGTTGATCTGGTTATTGACCACTCTGTTCAGGTTGATATGTTTGGCCAAGATGCGGCGCTCATGTTCAACGTGGAAAAAGAAATGGAGCGTAACAACGAGCGTTACGAATTTCTGAAATGGGGTAAAGAAGCTTTCGATAATTTCCGTGTAGTACCTCCGGGTCGCGGAATTGTTCACCAGGTTAATTTAGAGTACTTAGGTCGTGGAGTTTTTACTCGCGAAGAAGCTGACGGAACTAAAACGGCTTATCCTGATACTTTAGTAGGAACTGATTCTCACACAACTATGATCAACGGTCTTGGTATTTTAGGTTGGGGTGTTGGTGGAATTGAAGCGGAAGCCGCAATGCTTGGTCAGCCTATTTCTATGTTGGTTCCTGAAGTAGCCGGAATGAAATTAACCGGAAAGCTTCGTGAAGGCGTAACTGCTACCGATCTTACTCTTACTGTAACTCAAATGCTGAGAAAGCACGGAGTGGTTGGTAAGTTCGTTGAATTTTATGGCGACGGTATCAGCAACATGAGTTTACCTGATCGTGCTACAATCGCAAATATGGCTCCGGAATACGGAGCAACGATGGGCTTCTTCCCAATTGACAGCGAGTCGCTCCGCTATATGAGAAGAACAGGTCGTTCAGAAGAGTTAGTTAGTCTGGTTGAAAATTATACTAAAGCTCAGGGACTATTCAGAACGGATGATACTCCTGATCCTGAATTTTCAACTACACTTGAACTGGATCTAAGCACAGTGGAAACTTCTTTGGCAGGACCAAAACTTCCGCACGATAGAATTACGCTCAGCAACATGAAGAAAGCTTTCGAAACTTCATTGACTAGCGATAATCCTACGATGGGTTTCAATCTCGCTCAGGAAAGACTTGCTAGTAAAGGACTATATAAGAATGGTCAGGAAATTGAAATGACTCATGGTGATGTAGTAATTGCTGCTATCACAAGCTGTACGAACACTTCTAATCCAAGTGTAATGTTAGGTGCAGGTATTGTAGCTAAAAAAGCTGTTGAGCGTGGATTAAAAGTTCCTGCTTATGTGAAAACTTCATTAGCTCCGGGATCGAGAGTAGTAACTGAATATTTGCAGGAAGCAGGTTTAACTGAATACATGGATAAGCTTGGATTCAACTTAGTTGGATACGGATGTACTACTTGTATCGGTAACTCAGGACCACTTCCGGAAGCAGTTGAAACGGCAATTAAAGAAGGCGATCTTATTGCAGCAGGTGTTCTTTCCGGAAACAGAAACTTTGAGGGACGAATTCACCCATGGGTAAAAGCTAATTTCTTGGCTTCACCTCCATTAGTGGTAGCTTATGCACTTGCCGGAACGGTTAATATTGATATGAATAACGATCCGATTGGTAAGGATAAAGATGGAAATGATGTTTATCTGAAAGAGATATGGCCAACAACAGAAGAAATTGCAGAACATTTAGACAATGCAATTCGTCCGGATCTTTTTGAAAAAATGTATTCCGATATTTTCGAATCTCCGACTTGGGAAGAAATTCCTGTTTCGGGTGGGGATCAGTTTGCATGGAGTGAAGATTCGACCTACATACAGGAGCCTCCTTTCTTTATGGATATGAAAGAAGAGCCTGAGCCGATCAAATCTATTGAAGGTGCTCGTGTTCTTGTAAAAGTTGGAGATTCCATTACAACAGATCATATTTCTCCGGCAGGTAATATCAAAGAAGATGCACCGGCAGGTGAATACCTGAAAGCGCATGGAGTGGATAAGAAAGATTTTAACTCATATGGATCAAGAAGAGGAAATGACCGTGTTATGACGCGTGGTACATTTGCTAATGTTCGATTTAAGAACCAATTGGCTCCGGGCAAAGAAGGTGGATTTACTGAATATCATCCAACAGGTGAGATCACAACTATCTACGATGCTTCATTAAAGTATAAAGAGAACAATACTCCACTGATAGCAATTGCAGGAAACCAGTATGGAACAGGATCATCTCGTGATTGGGCTGCTAAAGGTACTAATCTGCTTGGAGTGAAAGCAGTTATTGCTGAATCTTATGAAAGAATTCACAGATCTAATTTGGTTCAGATGGGGGTTCTTCCTCTTCAGTTTAAAGAAGGAGAAACTCCGGAATCTCTTGGATTAGATGGTTCTGAAACATTTACTATTCATTTGAGTGATGATATAAAAGCTCGTGAAGATGTAAAAGTAACTGCAGTAACTGAGGATGGTAAGGAGATTAACTTTACCACAAACAGTAGAATAGATACTCCGGTAGAAGTAGATTATTACAGAAATGGAGGAATTCTCCATACTGTGCTTTTAGATTACTTGAAGAAAAGTAAAAACTAATAGTTAATTCTCTTTTTAAATTAATTGAAAAGCTCCGTTTGTGAATACAGGCGGAGCTTTTTCTTTTTTACATAAAAAAACCTGATATTGGAAAAATTTAATTCGGGTAAAAGTGCAAAAAATAGAGCACACTAAATTACTTGTTCATTCCATTCAGAGTATTGGCAGGGCAGTAGAGCTTAAAGAGCTTCTTGTAAAGAGCATGAACGCAATACAAACCGTATTGGGTACAGAAGCCAGTACGCTTATGTTACTAGATAAAGGAACGGGAGAGTTAAATGTGAGTATCCCAACCGGACCTGTTAAAGATGAGATTACAGGTTTTAGAATTCCTAAAGATAAAGGAGTTGGCGGCTGGGTGATCCAAAATAATAAAGCATACTTAAGCAATGATGTTTCGAAAGACGATACTTTTTGGCAAGATCTTAGTGCTGATTTTGAAACCAAAAGCCTGCTCTGTGTCCCTTTAAGAGATAGAAATGGAGAAGCTTATGGTGTCTTACAAGCAGTAAATAAAGAATTTGGTCTTTCATTTCACGAAGAAGATTTAGAAGTATTTAAAATACTTGCTGAACACATTTCTTTAGCCATTCAGAGAAACAGAGAATATGATGAAATGGAAGCAAAGCTTGAGAAAAAAACATTGCTTCTTTCAGAGACTCATCATCGGTTAAAAAATAACTTGTTTGCTATTTCAGCACTTATGGAACTGGAATCCAACAGGTTGAAAAATGGAGAATCTATCGACATTCTGAGGAATGCGAGTTCCCGACTTAAATCGATAGCTCATCTTCATTCATTATTATATGAAGATAGTGATACAAATGAAGTTGGTCTAAAAGTGTTTTTAAACCATATAATTGGAAGTATTAAGAGTATCTACAATCAAAATGAAAAGATAATCCGGATTGAAGCTCAAATAGATGACATGACAATACCTGCTGAGTTGTCTATTTTGTGTGGACTCACTTTAAACGAGTTACTTATCAATGCATTTAAGCATGCTTTTTTTGACAGAAATACCGGCACAATTAATATCAGAGTCAGGAATATAGAGAACGAAAAAATTCAACTGAATCTGACAGATGATGGAATAGGGATGTCTGATTTAGGAAGTCAATCTAATCATTTATTTGTTGTTCATGCTTTTGTTAAACAAATGAATGCAAATATGAGCCATACAACTAGTGAAACAGGCACTAGTTTCTCAGTAGAAATACCATTATAAATTACTATTCTTCCTATCTTGTAAATTAATAATACAACTTTTGTTTTTTGGGTTGAAAAAAGCATCTTTACAGTTATAAGTTTATGTCTGAAAATCATCAAAATATGAGACTGTTACTTCATGCGATTGAAGGAATCAATCGTACAATGGAGTTAAAACAACTTCTGTTGAAGTGTATGGATTCGGTTTGTTACGTTGTTGATGCCGAAGCAGGTTCATTGATGTTATTAGATAATTCAACAGGAAGACTACATCTGAGTGTGCCAACAGGACCTGTAAAAGATGAAATTAAGGGGCAAATCATTCCAAGAGACAAAGGAGTAGCTGGTTGGGTTTTGAAGAATGAGAAGCCATATTTGGTCAATGATATGGCAAAGAGCGAAGAGTTTTTTGGTGATATAAGTAAAGGTTTCACAACTAGAAATATGATTTGTGTTCCAATGTTCGATTCAAAGAACAACGTAATTGGAATTATGCAGGCATTGAATAAAAAAGAGAACCAAGAGTTTACCGAAAAAGATATTCCGGTTTTAGAAACATTGGCGGCACACGCAGCTTTATCTATCGAAAAAGCTAAAGAAGTTGATGACCTCAAAAATACAATCAAGGACAAAGAACACAGGTTAAAAGAGGTTCATCAGGGTTTTGAGAATAGCTTATCTGCATTAAATGCGCTGGTTCAGTTGCAGGTTCCATTGCTTAGTGATGACAATGCTAAGTTTTTGATGAAATCTACCGGTTCCAGAATTGAAACTATAGCGCATGCTCACAAAATTCTGTTTAACTCAGAAGACAATGAGTTAATAGATGTAGGATTCTATATCGGACATCTCACATCAACTATTGTGGAAATATTCGGGGATTACGACAAAGATATAAGCTATAATCTGGATATCGACAAAATAGAATTAAAAGCCAGTACTGCGTTAACAGCGGGGCTAATTATCAATGAAGTTATTTTGAATATGTATAGGGATGCTTTCATTGGTCATGATAAAGGCAAGATCGCAATAGCTGTTAAAAAAGATGGTGGAGATAAGGTTCTAATCAGTATTTCGGATAATGGTAACGGAATTTCGGATTATCTGGACGGAACAGTTGAAGGGAATCTTGCGTCAGTTGTAATTCAAACTTTGGGTGATAAGCTTAATGCAGAATCACAACAGCATATGAATGAAGATGGGGGAACAACATTTACACTGATATTCTCAAGAGAAACAAATAGCCCTCCTTCAATATAGCCCTTTCATAGTAAACACTTTTAAGGCAATTCTTTTCAGCGGAGTTTTTAAAATTAGCTGAACTAATATCTTTCTGAAATAGGGGAATAATTGCTTGCTTCCCATTTGCATATTCCACTCAGCTCTGAGGGAAGCTTTCCTCACAATTTTCTTTTGTTGTTTCTGGTAGTCTGACAAGATCTCAGTTTCTTTTTCAGGATTCATCTTAATTTTGAATAAAGCCGTTGCCAATATCCATGCTCCAATCCAGCCTAAATTCATTCCTTGTCCGCCAATAGGGCTAACAATATGAGCGGCATCTCCACAAAGAATAACACGATCTTTAAAATAATTCTCAGCCGAAAAGCTCTGAACTCCAAAACTACTGATCATGGTGCTTTTTAGACCTTTTAAATCAGTACCAATTCTTTTTTTTACAAAATCAGCCAATTTGTTTGGGGTTGGAGAATCAATATATGAGTCGGTTTTTACCACCCAACGACGCATGTTATCCGGAAGAGGAAAAGATTCTATCAAACCTTGCTTAGGTAAAAATACTACTGCTTGATCTTCAAAAGAAGTGTTGTCATCAAAGTCGCCCATTATGTAAGTGTCGGGGTATCGCTTACCTTCGAAAAGGATGCCGGTCTCCTTGCGAACGAGACTGTTTTTACCGTCACAGCCTATAATATATTTTGAGGTGATGCAATATTCCTTGCCCGCTTTTTGATACCAACAAGAAACTTCCTGTTCAGTTTGTTGAATGCGTGTAACGGTGGCTTCAGAAATTAAATCTTCAGGATTAAGTTCAAGGAACTTGGCAATCAAAATTCTTTCTGTGTAAAACTGTGGGCAAGCCAGAATAAAATTAAAAGGTCCTTCAAGTTCATCGAAGTTGATACTTCCTAGTACTTCTTTTCCATTATGAGCCAGTCCTTTTTTAATAGAAATCCCTTTTTCAAGAAACTCGTTTACGAACCCTAACTTTTCAAATAATTCAAGAGAGACAGGATGAATCCCGAGAGATCTTGAATCTTGAACAGGCTCAGCTCTTTGTTCAAGAATGGTACAATCTATTCCTCGTTTAGAAAGGCAAATCCCCAGAAAAAGTCCTACAGGTCCTCCACCCACAATTGTTATTTCTGATTTATTCTGTTTCATACATTAAAATCAATCTGTAGGGAATAACCCGGCTAACTTCCCAGTTGCCCGGTGCTATTTTTGATAGCTCATCAAATGTATAGCTGCGTTTTATCGAAAATCGTCCATCATAGGAAATGAATGAATTTCTGAAGAAAAGCTTAGAGAGCACGGTAAAAAAAATGTAGCCTAAATCACTTCGTTCAATATCATTGAAGATGACCTTTTTTGTGGCAAGAAGTTTTGCTTCAGCACAAACAGTTTCAAAAGAAGGTTGATCTAAGTGATGGAGAAGATGGTTCGAAATCACAAAGTCATATGAAGCTTGCTCATTAACCAGATCGGTAGATAAAGCGTGTCGGAAATGTATGTTTGAGGGAATTTCTAAAGTTTGGATATACTCTAAAGAGCGTGCATCTGAGTCAATTGATGTTATATTTAGATGAAAACCGTCTTTAGTTGCCAATTTTGATAGCTGTAAGGAAATGTCTCCACCTCCGAAACCTATATCCAATAAGCTGGCTTTTCCATTTTGTTGCTCTAGTATCGGCTTAATTTCTTTTTTATAGATCAGATCCCATCTTGATAAGAACTTGTTGATAGTTCGAAACTGGCGATAAGTATTTTTTAATTTCTCGGAGTCACAGTTTGGGTCGTCCATTAACTCCTGTAGATCAGGTCTTCTATGACGTAAAAAAAAAGGCATCAGACTACCTTTAATAATCCACTTTCAATAGTAAGTCCCGGGCCAAAAGCCATTGGCAAAACTTTGGAGTTTTCTTCAGGATTGGAATTCATCAATTCATTTAAAACAAAAAGGACAGTAACACTACTCATATTTCCGTACTGAGCAAGAGTTTTTCGGGATGCCGCTACTTGTTTTTCTTTAAGGTTTAAACCGGTCTCAATTTTATCTACAATTGCTCTGCCTCCGGGATGGATAGCCCAATAATCAATATCAGAAAGCTGAAGATCATATTTATCAAAAAGAGGCTGTATTACTTGCTTTAGATTGCTTTCAATTATATCAGGAACGTAAGTTGATAAGATCATATCAAAACCATGATCTCCAATATCCCAGGCCATATCTTTCTCTCCGTTGGGAGTCAGAGAAGAAGCAAATCCCTGAATTTCGTAAGAAAGTTTCGGGGGCTTTTGTTGGCTTACCAATGCACCTGCAGATCCATCAGCAAAAACAGAGGCTGATATCAGGTTATCTAAATCCGTTTTCTGTTGAAAATGTAGAGAGCATAGTTCGGTAGCTACAATTAGGACCACTGCATCCGGATTGTTCCGACAAAAAGAGTGAGCCATTTTCAATGCAGGGAAAGCCGCAAAACAACCCATAAATCCTAAATGGAAGCGTTCAGTTGAAGGTGATAAATCGAGTTGTTTTACAAGATCATAATCAGGTCCCGGCGCATAAAACCCGGTGCAAGAAACTGTAATTACATGAGTGATATCTTTTTTCTCAAAATGGGGATTGTTCTCCAGTAGCTTTTTCCCGGTTTCCACAAATAAAGAAGATGCTGATGTTTTATAGATCTCATTTCTTTCCCCTGTAGTTGGAGTGGAAGTAACGGAGCCGTTCAGGTAAGGGTTCGGTTTTTCAGTTTGATGGAACTCATTAATCACTGAGTGCCTTTTTTCAATTCCTGATTGCGAATAAATTCTATGCAGAATGGCTTGAGTTTTTCTGTCTTTAGCTAGAGCAGATTTCATGATTTCCCGAACTGAATCCTGAGAATTTGATCCTTCAGGTACAGAAGTTGCTATGTCGTGAATATATACAGGCATCGTTAGGTTATATTATACAACTAACTCTACGAATTTGTATCACGAATAGTTCATGTTTTAGGTGAGGAAGTGGGAATCACTAATCACCAACGGTCAACCTGTGAAAACGAAAGTTATGAAGAATTGCAGCAACAGATAACCCTGAAATCAATCCAACCCAGAGCCCTTCGGGACCAAAATCTGAAATTATTCCCAGATAATACCCAATAGGAAAACCGATCAGCCAGTAGGCAATAAAGTTTACGATCATTGGCCGTCGGGTATCTTTTAAACCCCTTAACGCTCCAAATCCCCCAACCTGAAGTCCATCTGAAATTTGAAACAATCCTGCCATAAATAACAACGATACAGACATTTTACTTACCAAAGGGTCGTCAGTATAGATGCTGATTATTGCTTCCGGAATCGAGAATAACATGATTGCTGTCAAAGTCATTATAGAGCCACACATGGCAATGCCTACAAATCCTCGAAGTCGAGCATTTGATAAAGAACCTTGTCCAATTGAAAAGCCAACACGTTGAGTAATGGCCATGGACAGGCCGAATGGAATCATAAATAAAGTGGCAGCTACATTAATTGCAATTTGATGAGAGGCTGAAGCTTCAACGCTTAGTGTCCCCATCAAAACACTTACACTAGCAAATAATAAAATTTCCATTGCGGTACTTGCCCCGTTCGGAATTCCAACACGCAGAAATTCACTGAATATTTTTGGGTCAGGTCCTTTGGTTCGGGCAAAAATATCAAATCTCTTAAATGGTTTAAACCTCATCATGAAACCAATAAAAATAATTGCTGCAAAGAGGTTAATTAATGAGGTAGCATAACCTGCGCCAACAGCTCCCATGCCGGTTATTCCCAGCCCGCCATACATGAAGATATAATTGGCTCCTACATTCAGAACCAGACTTATTGCCGCGATATACATAGCGGGTTTGGTTACAGATAAACCTTCACTGAAGTAGCGAACTCCGGCGTATGAAAACAAAGGTAGCAGTCCCCAGGATATGGCTTTCAGATAGTCGGTTGCGATAGGCACGATCTCACTTGTAACCCCAACTAAGTTCATAATAATATCCAGGTTTCTGGTAAGGAAAAAAGTTGGGATTGTGAGTAACAAAACCAGCCAAAACATTTGCCGAGCACTGGTTCCGATTTCCTTAAATCTTCGAGCTCCTAAATGTTCAGAAACAATAGGATTAATGGCGATTAGTGTTGCCATACAGAAAATTGACAAAGGCAGATACATTGCATTACCAATAGCTACCCCGGCAAGATCCAGTGCAGAGAGATTCCCTGCCATTACTGTATCAGTAAAGTTTAACCCCATCCGCATTAATTGTGTGGCAATAATAGGACCACCTAATTTCAGAAGAACAGAACTTTCTTTTTTTATTTTTGAGGATGTAGCCGACATGTTAATTTCTTAGCCGGTAATGGTACGAAGAAGCAAGGTGAATGGTAAACTATTCTGTTTCTTTTCCTGTAAAAAGTTCAAAACTTAATGTAAAGGTTGTTCCCTTTGCTTCTTCTGAATTGAAATTAATTTCACCGCCATGTTCTTCAACTACTTTTTTGCTGATAGCAAGACCTAAGCCGGTTCCGCTTGATTTTGTGCTGAAGTTTGGAACAAAAATAGAGCGTTCATTTTCTGCCGATATTCCTTCTCCATTATCTGAAATCTCAATAAGAGCATTGTAATCAGTTTTACGGCTTTTTAAAGTGATGATACCTTTGCGGCGCTTGGGAATGGCTTCGATCCCATTCTTAACTAAGTTGATAAATACTCTTTGCAATTCATCTTTTACTCCATTGACCCAAAGCGGGGTTTTGTTCAAACTAAGTTCGATCTTTATCGATCCTTCATTTGAGTAGAGGTCAGCTACATTTTGAAGGATCTCGTTCAAGTCTATTTTGGTAAATTCTTGTTCTAAAGGACGCGCAAACTTTGAGAAATCAGAAGCAATTCGGCTTAAAGATTCGATCTGATCGATCATATTTGAGTTTATTTTCGAGACTTTTTCTTTTAATTGTTCAGCATCAATATCAGTTGCTTTAATCTGGCGCTGTAAATGTTGAAGATTTAACTTCATTGGAGTGAGTGGATTTTTGATCTCATGAGCTACTTGTTGAGCCATTTCTTTCCAGGCAGCCTCTCGCTCTGCGTCCACAAGATTCTTTCTCAATTCCTGTAACCGGTAAACCATAAGGTTAAAAGCATTGGTAAGCGCTCCGATCTCATCATTACTTTTGACCGGTAATGTAGTTTCAAGGCTGCCATCAGAAATTGTTTTAATTCCTTCTGTTAATTCTTCAAGAGGGCTGGTCATTCTGTTAGCAATCAATGCAGCCGCAAATATGAATAATCCGAATACCAGAACAAAAAGACCTACAAGATAGCTTATGGTGGTAAGCAGTTGTTCATTAAAAGTCGGCGTTTTTAAAAAAGTAGGGATTGCTGCAATATTGGTTATTACCCCATCTTTCTTTACAGGGGTATAGCCAATTAAAAATTCCAGCTCTCCCAATGTAAATTGCTCAATTTCTATTTCACTACCGTTGGTTATTATAGCATCGTAGACATTCCAAGGCACTTGAGCAGGTAATAAATGTTGAGAGAATATTTGTGGGGCAGTTGATCCAACCAAAGTGTTGCCTTCAAAAAGAACTGCATCAGAATTGATGAGGGTGCTGGATAACAGAAGCGTCTGGTTAATATCACTTTCTTCGCTACTCTCAAAAGTTGAGTTTATACCCACTAACTTATTTTCCAGTTCGTCAATAGTGATTTCTTGGCTTTGGTTTGTGATTGCTACTGAGGAAGTTGCGATCAATGCAATCAGGCAAAGCAAAGATGCTATAATAAAGCGGTCAATAAACCGATCTCTGAATTTTCTGTTAGATTCAAAAATCTTAAAATCTCTTCGCCATTGAAGAATTATTGATATTATAAAAATGGAGACCAACAGATAAAAGAAGAATCTGAGAATGGAAAAAACATGATTGAATAAAGTAACTTCTAAGGTAGAAACTTTAACCACTTTGCTTGGTGATAGCTTCCAGAACAATTCTACAACCTCAGCTCCGTGAATGGTCTCAGAAGTAACAAACAAAGAATCCTGATTTAATCTGGAATCAATTTCTTCAGATAGCATAGTGTAATTAGGGATTTCTAAAGGCAATCCGGAAAGAGAGTTCCTGGTTAGTATTTTGTTCTCATATTCACTTAAAAGAAAAGTAGAGTTTGTATCCTCTTCTTTTTTACTGGCAACTACAGCACGCAAGGGTTTTCTGTATTGTGGCTGTTCCTGATACACTGAACATATGATCCATCCCAGTTTTTCTTCGCTTGTTGGGGATTTGAAAAATGGAATCCAGCCTTGTCTGAATGAAGTGTATTTTGCAGGGGGTTGCTCAAGTGGATTTCTTCGTATAATGGGTCTTAATCGTTCTCTTCTTATACGCTCCTGAACATAAGGCACCTCCAGGCTGAACATATCGTAGGCTTTTGTCCACCCCGGAGCATTCAAATTAGAAGTAAATTCCGATATAGGATCACCATTGCTATCTATTAATTGAACTGAAAACGAAAACGTCTGCCAATCGGGGTTTTGGCGAAAAAGCAGCTCAATTTGGGAGTTGAATTCTGAGGTTATCAGAGATTCATTATCAGTAGAAGAGAGTTCAAGTTTAGATAATACTTCTTCCAGAATATATAGTGTTTCCACTGTAATGGTCTCGATCTCAAGTTCGCTTTCTTTTGCAAAACTCCTTGCTTCATTTTTCATAGTATCTGAACGCCACTCAATTTGTCCATAATAAAACGGAGCATAGGCTAGTCCGGAAGACACTGCACAAATTAAAAGAAGAAGTCTTAACCGTGATTTGTCTCTAAGGTTTAAAAAACCGTTCCATGAAAAATAGGAGGTTGCTATAAGAAGGAAAAAGAGGATACTTGCCAGCACCGGTATCCAGACTTTTTCTGAGTTCAGATGGTAAAAATAAAGGGCTAAAAGGGTTAGAAAAAAACTAATGCTAAGCAGGGTAAGGGATATAAATCCTTTTGCGCTAATTGATTTTAGCAAAAAGGTAAATAAGTATACTATTGACCAGGAAGATGCTATCCATAGTACGCCTGCAAAAAGGAAATATAAAATAATACTGAGCTCAGGAACCAGACTCAGATCGTTCAGGTTAAGTGATGTTTCAGCAGCAATTCTAAATAGAGATAATGATATACCAACTAATACAAGTGCAATTAAAATGCCGATTATGGAATTTATAATTACTCCATAGGTAAATGGTAGCTTGTATTTGAAAGATTTGTTGGAGTAATAGAAATCCGTAATAAAGACGGCAAATGCAAATGCTAGAAATGAATTGAGTCCCAGATAAAAGAGTTCTGTTTGAACCGTTTGTGCTCCTAAAACAAGATCCAGATCAAGAAAAGGCAAGAGGAGCCAGCTCAGAATCCAGAATATGAAAATAGAAGCTGTAGAGATAAGAAAAACCTTCTTTGGGTTATATATGAAGGATAGTGAAGAGAGGAAAAGCTCCGTAATAAATATTATCAGAACAATAAATATCAGTCGCAGTTTTGAATGGTCTGCTTTTCTTGATTCTGAAAATGTGTCTATATCATCTTTAGCAGCATAAATTGTGGTGGCAAAATTACCTTCTTTAAAGAATTGCTCGGTCTTAAATATTAAGTCATCAGGAACTGGTTCATTAATACTAAAGTGAACAGGAAAATTGAAATCTATACCAAGAACATCAGATATACTTAATTCTGTATCACTACCCAGATCCAGAACATTAGTTTGTTTTAGTTTTTTTGCAGAAGTGAGAGAGTATGAGTTACCAAGATCATCATAAAGCCATTGTGTAGCTTTAATAGCCAAAACATTTTGAACATTAACAATCTCCATCAGAAGAGTATCTGAGGTAGCTGATGGTTTATTATTCGGGATTCTAAAACCTGTCCACACCAAGGCTTTTGTGCTATCTCGTAATTCTACACCCCAGAAATTTGTTTCTTTATTGATCAGGTCGTGTATCTGTTCAGATGAAGAATCTTTAGATAGTAATGGCGTAATCTTTTTGCCAAGTACTCTGCTTTTACTTTTAAAATCTGTTATGAATCTTTCTAAGACTTTAACCGCAGATCCTACATTTTGAGCAGCCATCTCTTCGATCTCGGATTCAGAAGGCGGATTGGTATAAAAGGTAACTTCCAGAATTGCCAGACTTAGCACACTCAGCAAAAGCAGAGAGAAAAGCGCGGTAATTTTTTTGGATTTTATAGCTTTCACTTCTAAATGAGGTTAGGAATATTGCGATCATGTTCACCTTTAAGCACTGAAACTATAGCTTTAGATGCAAGCATGCCTATTGCTTCTCTGGTTTCAAAAGTTGCGCTTGCAATATGTGGCAACAGAACACAATTTGGGGCTTTAAGCAAATCGGGATGAACTTTGGGTTCCTTTTCAAACACATCTATTCCTGCTCCTGCAATGATCTTATTTTGAAGGGCATAAGCAAGAGCTGCTTCATCTACCACTGGGCCACGTGAAATGTTGATCAAAATAGAATGTGTGGGCATTAGCTTTAAAAGGTTCTCATTAACTAAATGATGCGTTTCATTCGTTAAGGGACAATTTAAACTAAGTACATCAGAGATTTTTGCCAATTCCTCAATTGTAGAAACAAATTTAGCATTGAGAGAGTCTTCAATTTGAGGGCTAACTCTGGAACGATTGTGATAGGCTATGTTCATTCCAAAAGCGCGAGCCCGATATGCAAAAGCTTGACCAATTCTTCCCATTCCAACAATTCCAAGTGTTTTTCCTCTCAACTCCATCCCCAAGAATCCCAGAGGTTCCCATCCGGTAAAGTTCCCTTCTCTTAGATATTGTTCAGCTTCATTAAACCTTCTTGTTACAGCCATAAGCAATCCCATGGCAAAATCACCACATGCTTCAGTAAGAACATCCGGTGTGTTGGCTACCTTTATTCCAAGAGTTTTGGCTGTTTCTACATCTATATTGTTATAGCCAACAGCAAAATTGGCAACTATTTTCAGTTTATGAGCGGCCTCTAAAACTTTTTTTGTAATAGGATTGGATAACATACAAAGGAGTGCATCATAATTCGCAATGGCATTAATGAGGTTATTCTCATTTTGAAACTCTCCTTTTGCACCGACTTTGATAATAGAATGTTCCCGAAGATAGGCTAAGTTTTTTTCAGGGATTGGCTCTGTTACAAGAACTTTCGGAATTTGTTGAGCCATTTCAATTTAATTTACTTCATCTTTGATATGAGTGATTTTTGCATCATTCCACATTTTCTCGATGTTATAGTAATTCCTTTTCTCTTCACTCATTACATGAACTACAATGTTAACATAATCTAAAATAATCCATGCTCTGGAGCTTCCACCTTCTTTTCTCCAGGACTTTTCTGAGCATTTATTCAATACATCTTCCTCTACAATGTCGGCAAGTGCCTTAACTTGTACATCGGAATTACCATGGCATATTACAAAAAACTCTGCGAGTGTAGTTAATTCAGAAACATCTAAAACAGTAATATCATTAGCCTTTTTACTTAATAAAGCCTCTGTAATAGCATCTAAAACTTCATTTGTTTTTAGATCTTCTTCAGAATAAGCGTTCGAAAATTGTTCTTTTTTAGGCAATGTATCTATTTTAGTTTAATTAGTATTTAGATTGTTATAGTCTTTTCCAAGTACAACCGTAACGTCAAGATAAAAATCATCGGACTCTTCACGTATTATATTTTCCTCACTAACTCCAAGAGCATCTGCAACTCTCTTTGCATTGTTAAATGATGAACTTCTGGAAATTACAAAAGTATTCTCAACATCAAATCGTTCAAAATTCCCTACCTCAACAACATCAAACCCATTATTTCTTAACAGATTTGTAAAGTTATTTGCGATCCCTGACTCTCCACAACCATTTAAAACCTCTAATTGAATAATAGAACCAATTAATTCAGAAGAATGATCAGCTCTTTGATTGAAAACTCTTGGGTAAATGATGCGAGTAAAAAGAGCAAGCAGCAATCCGAGTAGAAGAACACTCAGAAATCCAATTGCTGAATTTAAATAAAGATCTTTTGATGTTGAGTTCTTCTCGTCTTGATGATGAGCCATTCAGGAATTAATAGAACCTAGAATTAAAGCGGTTAAAATTGTTATAACGATTATACCCGAACGGTGAAATTCCATAAGGACTGTAAGGAGATCTTTGATACTGGAAACTTATTGTTGCCCGGTCGCTGATCTGATAATTTAGTTCTGCATTACTAAGCATTACCCGTGGTTCGTTCTGCCCCATGCCATATAAATTATTTCCGCCAAACGGAGAGTGAAAAAAGGAAACGTCAACGCGTCCCTGGAGTCTATCACTGAATGCAATATTCATAGTATTAGTGTATGCATTCAGGTTTTGATATGAGCCACCAACAGAACCGAAACTCATAGAATATGAGTGACTCATTTGAACTTTGTTTTGAAAAAAATCAGCCAATTTACTTTGTACAGTTGCACTTTGGGTATTAACAACCGCTCCTCTGTAATCAAAAGGCTGTGAAACATCACCACGCATTTGAGCTTTGGCGTCAAAGGTTAGCAATAAAATGATTGCAGGTAAAAAGTAATAAAGATGTTTTTTCATGATGTAATAATTTGGTTCGTTAACGTTGAACCGCACCTATAAGTATAATCAAACAACGCATAATAATAAATAGGAGTTCAAATGAAGTTGAATTGAAAAAGAATGAATAAAACGCTATCTTTCTCAACTTTTGAAAACAGCAATTTAAAACTCCATTCAACCCAAGGAGAGATGAAACTCACCGATTTTAGATACGAACTAGAAGGATTAAACGTACCAGAAGAACCACTCAAGAAAAGAGATGACGCTCGACTTATGGTTCTTAATAGAGCAGAAGAAACTATTGAGCATAGAAAATTTTCTGATATACATGAATATTTAAACGAAGGCGATGTTGTAATCTATAACAACACAAAGGTTTTTCCTGCTCGTTTAAATGGTAAAAAAGAAAAAACAGAAGCTGACATAGAAGTGTTCTTGTTGAGAGAGCTTCAGCCTGAAAATATGCTTTGGGATGTTTTAGTTGAGCCTGCCAGAAAAATCAGAATCGGGAATAAACTCTATTTCGGAGAAGAAGATGATGAGTTGATGGCAGAAGTTGTTGACAATACAACCTCAAGAGGCCGAACAATTCGATTCCTTTTTGATGGAGGTTACGATGAATTGTACGAGAAATTAGATGCGCTAGGCAAAATGCCCCTTCCTCCATACATCGAAAGAGAGCCTGTTGATGAAGATAAGGATAGATACCAAACTGTGTATGCTACAGAAAGGGGAGCAGTTGCAGCGCCAACAGCTGGAATGCATTTTACAGAAGATCTGATCAAAAAGATCGAAAAGAAAGGAGTTGAGATGCTTCCGATCACCCTTCATATTGGTTGGGGAACATTCCGGAATGTAGAAGTGGAAGATCTTACAAAGCATAGAATGGATTCGGAAAATTATTTCCTTTCAAAAGAAACATCCGACAAAATAAATGTCGCTTTATCATCAAAAAAGAATAAAGTGGTAGCTATTGGAACTAGCGCAGTTCGTGCTATTGAAACAAGTGTGATGGCTAGCGGTATGTCAAAAATGGGAACCGGATGGACGGATAAGTTTATTTACCCTCCTTACAATTTTAAAATAACGGAAGGTTTGATCACCAATTTCCATCGCCCGGAATCTACATTACTTATGCTGGCAGCGGCATTCGGAGGTTACGATTTCATAATGAAGGCGTATGAAGAGGCTAAAAAGGAAAACTATCGCTTATTCTCATTTGGCGATGCAATGTTGATCCTTTAATTGAAGTCGAAGGCGGTCATAATTCCGGCTGCCGGGTCAGGAACCCGTTTGGGTTCCGATGTGCCCAAGGCGTTTATTGAGATTTCAGGTAAAACTATACTTCAGAGGTCCATCGAATGTTTTCTAAATATTGATGGAATGTTGCAGATCATAATTCCTGCTCCGAAGAATTATATCAGTATTTGCAAGCGTATATGTTCTGAGCTGGAAAACAAATCCGTTAACCTTGAAGTAGTTGAAGGAGGCACTGAAAGGCAGTACTCGATCTGGAATGGAATAAAGGTTCTAAACTCCCGTGTAGAGTTGGTAGCTGTACACGATGCTGCTCGCCCCTTCGTGAAAGAAGAGTTCATTGTTAACTGTTTTAAAACAGCAGATGAATTTGGTGGCGCTGTATTAGGTGTTCCGGTTAAGGATACTATCAAGGAAGTAAGGGGCTATCTTGAAATTAAAAGTACTCCTGAAAGAAGTTCATTATGGCAAGCACAAACCCCTCAGGTGTTTACAAAAGATCTGATTGTTGAAGCATATAGATCAGCATTAAAAGAAGGTTTTTTAGGCACAGATGATGCCTCTTTGGTTGAGCGAATTGATGGTAAAGTAAAAATGGTAATTGGAGATTCTGAGAATCTGAAAATTACATATCCTGTAGATTTGAAAATGGCAGAGATAATAGCGGAGGGCTGGAATGCATAGTATAAGAATTGGTTATGGGTACGATGTGCACAAACTAGTGCCAAACCGAAAGCTAATACTGGGTGGGGTTGAGATATCTTATGAATTAGGGCTGGACGGGCACTCAGATGCTGATGTTCTGCTTCATGCAATAACAGATGCGTTATTGGGTGCTTTGGCATTGGGCGATATTGGAACTCATTTTCCGGATACAGATCCGAAATATAAAAATGTAGACAGCAGGATCCTTCTTCGTGATGCTTACAAATTGATCCAAAGTAAAGGGTATGTATTAGGAAACCTGGATGCTACTGTGGTAGCTCAGGAGCCAAAGTTGAAGCCATATATTTCTGAAATCAGAGAGTTGATTTCTTCGGATTTGAATACAGCGATAGAGAATATTTCTATAAAGGCTACTACTTCAGAGTGGTTGGGGTTTGAAGGTAGAAAAGAAGGGATTTCAAGTTCTGCTGTAGTTCTTCTCTCAATGGCAGATTAAATGGCAGATCAAATAGTTCAAAATATAGTAGACTGGATTGAGGTAGTTCCTCCAATTGGGATTTATTTGATCTTTTTTGGCATTGCATACCTTGAAAACCTGATTCCCCCAATGCCGGGAGATGTGATTGTTGCTTTTGGGGGTTATTTAGCCGCTGAGGGGACGGTTTCATTTACGCTCTTATTTGTTGTTACAGTAGTTGCTTCTGTTGTAGGCTTTATGAATATGTATTGGTTTGGAAAGAAGTGGGGGTCACAAATTGAAGAGAATCCGAAGAGTCATCTTTTATTGAAATTTATTGACTATAATTACTTCCAAAAAGGAAAAAAATGGATGAATAAATGGGGGCAATGGGTTGTGTTTGGCAACAGATTTTTAGCAGGGACCAGATCAGTAATTTCCCTCACCACAGGTATGAGCGGTTTAAAGGTTTCCTACACTGTAATGAACTCTTTTCTCAGTTCAATTTTGTGGAACGCTCTGCTTCTTGGAGCCGGTTGGTATGTTCAGGATAATTGGGAAATAATTGGGAGGTATTTATCCAACTATGGAAAGTTAATTTTAGGCGCTATTATTGTGGTTGTATTACTAAAATTCTTAATTTTCAGGTCTGGAAAAAAGGATGTGGAAAACTCAAAATAGTTCATGATTTTTTTCGCAAGGACTTGTTGACTATAAGATGAACTATGAGTATTTTTCCAGTCTTTCGAAAATGCCAGTGTAGCTCAGTTGGTAGAGCAACGGTTTTGTAAACCGTCGGTCGTCGGTTCGACTCCGGCCACTGGCTCATTCATTGATTTATTGAAAAAATTGGGGAGATACCAAAGCGGCCAACTGGGGCAGACTGTAAATCTGTTGTCTTACGACTTCGTAGGTTCGAATCCTGCTCTCCCCACGCAAAAGCGAGCGTAACTCAATTGGTAGAGTGTCACCCTTCCAAGGTGAATGTTGCCGGTTCGATCCCGGTCGCTCGCTCATTGGAATAGAAGCCGATATAGCTCAGAGGTAGAGCACTTCCATGGTAAGGAAGGGGTCGTCGGTTCAAATCCGACTATCGGCTCTGTCGGTAATCGTTTTACAAATTTAATTAACACAAACAAGACAAAGACATGGCAAAAGAGACCTTTCAACGCACCAAGCCGCATGTAAATGTGGGAACGATTGGACACGTAGATCACGGTAAAACTACGCTAACGGCGGCAATTACGACCGTAATGGCGA